>Ga0105047_10020752_pt1 | contig 10078 bp, 4 predicted proteins | sample MAT04_FD_78384 | JGI IMG/M metagenome (GOLD analysis project Ga0105047, IMG submission 78384) | Freshwater microbial communities from Lake Fryxell liftoff mats and glacier meltwater in Antarctica - MAT-04 (megahit assembly) | ecosystem: Environmental > Aquatic > Freshwater > Ice > Liftoff...
GCTCATTCGCAAGGCGGATAGCGCCTTCGAAGACAAACTCGAGCGCGCCAAACAACCTCGCGTCAAGGACGACATCGTCCGCGAGCGCGGCTACTTCAAGCAGTCTCTTGGCTACGAGGAAGTCGCCGAGTTCAACTACACGCCCGGTCCGTGCCGTGCGCTCAATGGAACGGCAAGCTGCAGAAGGTCGGCGCGACGCTCGCGGCGTGGACGCGCATCATGCGCGACGCGCGTGGCCACGAGCGTCGGCTCGAGCCGCTCGCCACGCGTGGGCTCATCGAGCGCGCGCCGACGCGCGTGCAGTTGCTCATCGGCAGCGTCGACATGCTGCGTTTCTGGATTTCGCCGGCGGCCGCCGACTACTGCACCCGGCAGGGGTTCTCGTTCGCGTTCCACCAGGTGCTGCGCACGCTCGACGACCCGGCGGCGATGCTCGATCCGGTCGGCTTCTTCGTCGACCGCGACGCGGTGATCGGGCACCTGCTGCAGGTCGTGCACGCGAACCCGGTGTACAACGTGCAGCTCTTGTCGACGCACCCCGACGGCTTGGCCGAGCTCGAGGCGCAGACGCGCGCGGTCATCGCCGGCACCCATCCGCGCGCCAAAGCGATCGCTGCGATCGTCGAGGAGCCCGACTATCACGCGCGGTTGCTCGCGTTCGTCGTCGCGTATCGCAAGGACCCGAGCACGTTGCCGCCGGTGCGGTCGAACATCCAGGGTCGCTTCGACGTGCTCGAGCGCACCTTCGGCACGTTGCCCGCGGCGATGCGCTACTTCGGAACGCTGCCGACCGGCGTCGCCCGTGCCATCCGGCACCTCGCGACCGTCAAGGCGTTCCCGGAGCAGTTCGCCGAGCGCGGCTGAGCCCGCGCAACGGTCACCGTTGCACCGTCGTTGACTCTGGGCTCAGCGAAACCTACGCTCACGTGCCCTCACGCTGTCTCGTGAGTTCCCGGAGGAGTCGATGTCGGCGAAGGCAGTGCTCGTGCGTGGGTGGCTGGTGGCGTTTTCCCTGGCTGCGACGTTGCTCCATGGCGCGTCGGCAAGCGCGGCCGAGCCGGTCGTCCCGGTCGTTCCGACAGTCAGCATCAGCGCGCCAGCGACCGCGAACGCCGGCGCGAACTTCACCGTGACGCTCGACTACGTGCTGCCGGCCGGTGCCTACACGCCGGTCACGGTGAGCCTCCAGCTGCCGGTCGTTACGCCGTCGCCATCGCTGCGCCGCATCACGTACGTCACGTCGACGACGCCGGGCGCGACGTTCACCCACTCGGAGCCGAGCCCGGGGCTGCATCAGTGGACCGCGACGCTCGATCAAAACCAGGCGGTGACCGGGCAGATCCTCGTCACGTGCGCCTTCCCGACCGGCGACACGCTCGACGGCACGCCCGGCACGATGAGCGCGTCGCTCGGCGGCACGTTCACGCCGGCCGGCGGCAGCGCGCAAGTGCTGAACATCGGTCCGCTCCCAGCGACCATAACCGCGCAGGCGACCGCCAATCTCGTCTGGCACAACGGTGAGATCCGCGGGGCGACCACCTGGATCAACAACCCGCAGACCGGCGCGCGCGGCTTCACGTACACGATGGACTTCCGCATGCGCAACGACGGCCCGGGCTCAATCGACGCGTACGATTGGACGATCACCGCCGGCAGCGGCCTCTACTTCGTGAAGGCATACGCGCGCCTCGACAACGACGTCCTGCCGCCGGTCCCGCCGCAGAACGATCCGGTCATCGACGTTTTGACGGTGCCGCCCGACTGGACGACGCAGGATCAGCAGGGCGGCACGCTGCCAGGGGTGCCGTTCAAGGCGGCCGGAGTGCGGCGCCTCTACGTGCCGGGCGGCCCCGGGGCGAGCCACAGCGCGCACATCTACATCCAGTTCTTCGTGCCGTGCTCGGCCGTGCCGGTGCTCGCGAGCAACGCGGCCTACAAGGTCACCGCCGTGGCGCACGGCACGCAGAACACGTACGCCGGCACGATCGAGCACCAGGCCACGGTCGTTGTGGGCGCGGCGGGCGAGGTCCAGGGCAACGCTTGCGGCACCGGAGGATCCTTCTCGAAGGGCTGGGCGCACGCCGAGTACGGCGTCGACTCGGCCCACTATTGGGTGGTGTCAGTGACGCCCCCGAAGTCGATCTTCCCGCTGCACAACGTGATGATCGTCGACCGCATGTACGCTGACGTCGACTCGGTGCTGATGGCGGGCGTGTCCTCGGAGTTCACGATGTTCTTCTGCGCCGCGATGCCCGGCGAGACCTTCGGCGAAGCCGGGTTCTGGACGCATGTCGCCAACGGGGTCTGCGACGTGGATCAGGGCTTGCTCATTGACGACCTCACCCACTGGGTGGCGTGGGGGCCGACCGTCGGCGCGCAGGGCCTGTCGTCGTTCGGCATGGTCGGCTACCTGAACGTCGGGCCAGGGTTCCTGGATGGCAAGACCTCGCCGTTCACGGCGACCAACAGCGCGTACATGAACGCCGAGGCCGACCTCGATGGCAATGGCTCGTATGAGGTCAAGTACGGCGACCAGCTGCTCGAAAACGGCGCGACCAACCCCGACATCTGGGAGGACTCGCGCACGGTTCAAGTGGTGCACGGGTCGCAGCCGCGCATCGAGGTCTTCACGTACGCGACCTTGCCCGCGCCGGCACGCGTCATCGGGCCGGGTCAGACGACGTCCGCGCGCTTCCGATTCGCACCCGGGGACAACTACTACGAGGACCCGATCAACCAGACGTTCGAGATCACGCCGCCCGCGGGCGTGAAGGTGCTGAGCGTCGTCACGCACTTCGAGACGTACGTGCAGTGCAACCCGAAGCCGGTCGACTGGTTCGAGCCGACCGATCTGAGCGCGCCGACGCTCGTCTGGAAGTTCGGATCCGACGCGCACCCCTACGTTCAGAACTACTACTGCATGAACGTCGAGGTCACCTTCGGCCTCGACCCGTTCGTCGCCGTCGCGAACGGCAAGGTGCTCACGTTCACCGCCCACACGAGTGCCAAGAACGACCGCTTCCTCGGCGTGCCGGAGCCCGATGGCAATGGCAGCGACCTCGTGACCGAGTTGTACACCGCGTCGGTGCCGGGCGAGATGCGCGTCGGCGTGGTGCCCGACTGCGACGGCGACTCGAGCACGCCGGCGTTCCGCATCACGTCGCAGAACACCGGCGGTCTGCCGCTCACCGCGACCGTCACGACGTTCAAGGTCCCGCGCGTCGGCGACGGCACGGCGACCGAGCGCGACACGCGGTTTGCGGGCATCACGGCGACGCTCGGCGGTGGCGCTTCGATTCAGGTCGAGACCGGCGGCGTGTTCATCCCGTACGTGCCGTTCCGAGACGACGACAACGCGACGATCACCGCCGTGCGCGTGCAGGGTGTGCTCATCGACGTCGGCGCGCCGGCGTCGGTGTTCACGGTCAAGCTCTCGGCGCCCAGCGGCGTCGCAGGCGAGGAAATCTACGGAACCGCGGTGATGCGCTCGACGACGCTGCCGAACCCGGCCACCTCGGCGAACGGCCAGCCGTTCATCATCGGGTTGTGCCCAGGCACGCTCGAGCTGACGAAGTTCTTCGACAGGAACCACGACGGCGCGGTCGCCTTCGGTGAGCCGCCGCTCGTCGGCTGGAGCTTCGAGATCGCCGCCGCCGCGAGCCCAACCGTGCTCGTCGCGACGCTCGTCAGTGACCTCGATGGCAACGTCACGCTCGACCTGTTGCCGGGCGACTATACGATCCGCGAGATCCTGCCTGCCAGCGGCAACTGGCTCGAACCGGTTGGCGGGTCGGTGCGCACGATCGCGATCCTCGATTCGCAGACGACGCGCGTGTCGTTCGGAAACGCGTGCACGTGCGTGCAGCCGACCGCCGCGTGCATGGTCGCGACGTGCAACCCGAACGGCAGCTGCACGACCGCGGCGGTGACGAACGGGACATCGTGTCTGGACGGCGACCTCTGCACCGGGTCCGATACGTGCTTCGACGGCACGTGCACCGCTGGGCCGAGCATCCTACCGCCCGGGCCGTGCGACTCGAACGACAGCGACAAGTGCGAAAACGGCGCGTGGCAGTGCGCGGCCGGCGTCGTGACGTGCGACGAGACGCTGCGCGATCTGGCCGAGGTCTGCGGCGGCGGCGACGAGGACTGCGACGGGCTCTTCGACGGCGGCGATCCGAGCCTGACGTTGGTGGAGTGCGATCTCGGGGACGGCGTGTGTGCCGGCGCGATGAAGAGCCGCTTGTTGTGCATCACGCCCGAGGCCGGTGACGCGTATTGGGACGACTGCAGCGACGCCGACTACGCGGGCCACGCATACCCGTTCGAATACGTCTCGCCGGAGGACGACCTCGACACATGTGACGGCGACGACAACGATTGCAGCGACGGCATCGACGAGGACTTCGAGGAGGTCGTCGCGTGCAGCGACGGGCTCGGTGTGTGCAAGCGCGACGGTGTGCTCAGGTGCGGCGCTGGCGGCGTCGTCGCGTGCACGGTGCAGGCCGGGCCGGCGCGCCTGAAAGAAGAGTGCGGCAACGCGAAGGACGACGACTGCGATGGCATCACCGACGAGGGGTTCGCGTTCGTCGGCCAGCCGTGCGACGCGGACGACCGCAACGCGACGATTGAGTTCGATACCGACCTGTGCGCCAACGACGTGATCGCCTGCGACGACGACGACAACTCGACGACGACGTGCAAGCCGTTGTTCTTCGCGGTCGAGCGCTGCGACGGTCTAGACAACAACTGCGATCGCGCAGTCGACGAGACGTTCAAGTTCAACGGGCTCGCGATCGGCGCCGCCTGCGACGGCGATGACAACGGGACGTGCGCGCGCGGCATCGTGAGGTGCGACGGGCCGACCGGCACGCGCTGCGACGAGACCGGCGTCGACCCGACGACGATCGTGTGCAGCGTCGGTCTCGGCGCGTGCGTCCGGAACGGCCACCTGCGCTGCGACAGCACCTGCGACGCGGCGGTCGTGCTCGGATCGGCCGAGCGCTGCGACAACGAGGTCGACGACGACTGCGATGGCGATATCAACGAGGGCTTCCTCGACATCGGCGACGACTGCGACAGCAACACGACCGACACCGACCTCTGCAAGAACGACAAGGTCGAGTGCCTCGGCGCGACGACCGGCTGCGTGCAGAAGGTCGCGACCCAGCTCGAGAGCTGCGACGGCCAGGACAACAACTGCGACACGTTCACCGACGAGCCGTTCAAGACGCTCGACACGGCTTGCGACAGCAATGCGGCCGACGGCGACAGCTGCGCGAACGACGTCTATCGCTGCGCGCCGGGCGGCGACGGCGTGGTCTGCGACGAGGTGATCCCGGCGCGGGTCGAGGTGTGCAACGGCGTCGACGACGACTGCAACGAGGGCACCGACGAAGGGCTCGACTTCGGCGCGTGCACGGCCGGTGTCGGCGTATGCAAGCGCGACGGGCGGCTGACGTGCATCGCGGGCGGGGTCGCGTGCGCTGCGCAGGCCGGGCCCGCGCGGCTAAAAGAAGAGTGCGGCAACGCGCTGGACGACGACTGCGACGGCGCGGTCGACGAGGGCTTCCAGCTCGTCGGGCAGCCGTGCGACGCGGACGACCGCAACGCGACGATCCCGTTCGACACCGACCTGTGCGCGAATGACATGATCGTGTGCGACCCGGACGACAACGCGACCACTGCCTGCACGCCGGTGATGTTTGCGGTCGAGGTGTGCGACGGAAAGGACAACAACTGCGACAAGTTCGTCGACGAGACGTTTGTCGGTGGCGAGCACCCTCTCGGCGCAGCCTGCGACGGTGGCGACGGCGACTCGTGCAAAGAGGGCGTGTGGGTCTGCGACGGGCCGAACGCGACGCGCTGCGACGACGACTCGAACAACACGATCGAGCGTTGCAACGGCCTGGACGACAACTGTGATCGCGAGATCGACGAGGCGTGGCCGACGCTCGGCGACCCATGCGACGGCAGCAACGACGCCGACTCGTGCGCGAACGGCACGCTCGTGTGCAACGCGACGTTTGATGAAGTGGCCTGCCTCGAGGTCGGCCTCGCCGTGGTCGAGCTGTGCAACGGTCGGGACGATACGTGTGACTGCGACCCGCTCGGCGCCGACCCGGCGACCTGCGACGACATCGGCGTCGGCATCGACGAGGGCTTCCAGATCGGCGCCGCGTGCACGACCGCCGACCTCGGCATCTGCAAGACCGCCGGCGCCATCGCGTGCGCGACGACGACGACGACGACGTGCGTCGCCACAGCGCCGGTCACGAGAGTCGCGGAGAGCTGCAACGGCCTCGACGACGACTGCGACGGTCATATCGACAACGGCACCGGCGGCGTCATCGTTTGCACGCCGCTCGACACCGACGTCGTCAGCGGGCCGGTGGCGCTCACCTCGGCCACCAGCGCGAGCTTCACGTACATCAATCCGCAAGCGAGCCCGGTGCAGTCACACACCACGTTCCAGTGCAGCCTCGATGGCGGCGCCTGGGTCGCGTGCGACGGCGGCGCTGTGTCGGTTGGCCTCCCGGCGAGCACGGTCCGCTCCGCTGCGTTGTCGGCAGGCACACACACTTTGTTGGTGCGCGCGACGCGCATCGACGGCGCGTTCGATACGACGCCCGACTTCTGGAGCTGGACGGTCGACACCACCATCCCGGACACCGTGATCCTGTCGGCTCCGACAAACCCGTCGCAGGGCTCGTCGGGCACCATCGTGGTCGGCGCGGCGGCCGGCGTACCCGGCCAATTCTATTGCGCGCTCGACCCGGCGAACGGCGTCTGCCCGGCGGTCGCCGCGGCCGGTGTGAGCGCCGGCTACACCGCATGCGACGACACCTACACCTACACCGGCGTGGCGGACGGCGCGCACCTGTTCTGCGTGTACATGACCGACACCAAGGGCGACGTCGACCCGCTGCCGGCGAGCTACGCGTGGGTCATCGACACGACCGCTCCCGAGACCGCGATCGACGCCACGCCGCCGAAGGTCACGTCGACGACCAGCGCGACGTTGAAGTACAGCGACCCGGACGCGCCCGACGGCGACGTGTTCGAGTGCAGCCTCGATGGCGGCGACTGGGTCGATTGCGACGGCAAGATGACGAGCTTCAGCGGCCTCGCCGAGGGAGAGCACCGGTTCGAGGTCCGCGCGATCGATGGCAACGGCGTCGTCGACCCGACGCCCGCGAGCTACACGTGGACCGTCGATCGCACCGCCGCGTGCGCGACGATCGCGTTGTCCCCGAGCGACCCGGCCCAGAGCGGCAGCGCGGTCTTCGGGTTCGCAGCGGGCGAAGGCGCGGTGCGCTACTTCTGCGCGTTGGATCCGGCGCCTGGTGGGGCGTCCGGGCCAGCGCTGAGCGTGTACGCCGCGTGCGAGGCGACGACGCGCTTCGACGGGCTCGCGGACGGCGCGCACCGCTTGTGGGTGTACGCGCTGGACGCGGCGGGCAACGTCGGCACGTGCCGCGCGACGTTCGCATGGACTATCGATCGCGCGTCGCCCGAGACCGAGATCGGCGACGGGCCGACCGCCCTCATCGGCGACGGCGAGGTCGCGACGATCGCCTACGCCGACCCGAACGACGCCGACCGCGCGACGTTCGAATGCCGACTCGACGGCGCGGCCTGGGCGCGCTGCGACGGGGTCGCGGGTGACGGCGGCAGCATCGATTACGCCGAACTCGCGGTCGGCGCGCACGTGTTCGAAGTGCGCACCTGCGACTTCGACAAGGCGCCCGCGATCCAGTGCGACCCGACGCCGGCGCGCGTACAGTGGCAGGTCACGGTGTCGCCGTGCCCGAACGACGCGACCGCGCCGGTCTTGCAGTGCGCGGCGGATCTGCTGCTCGAGTGCGAAGCGGGTGGTGCCGAGGTCGATCTGGTCGAGCTCGGCGCGGTGGCGACCGACACGTGCTCGGCCGTGGTCGGCACCAGCGCGAGCGCGTCGGTCGGCCTCGGGCAGACGCCGCTCGTATTCGTCGCGACCGACGCCAACGGCAACGAGTCGTCGTGCGTGACGCTGGTCGATGTCGTCGACGTGACCGCGCCGCGCATCACGTGCCCGGCCGATATTCTCGTCGCGACGACCGACCCGGGCGTCTGCGGCGCGAGCCTCGCTATCGCGCACGCGACCGGCAACGACGCGTGCGAAGGCGAGGTCGGGCTGCTGGTGCTCGACGATGCACCCGAGCAGTTCGGGCCCGGCGAGACGAGCGTCACACATCACGTCGTCGATCGATCCGGCAACGCGGCGACCTGCAGGCAGAAGGTGGTCGTGCGCGACGACGAGGCGCTGGTCATCGTGTGCAGCCCTGCGGCCGAGGTCGACGCGTCGGCCGACGCGTGCGCCTGGGCGGGAACACATACCGCGTCGGCGACCGACAACTGCTCGGACGCGATCGCGATCGATGTCGTCGGCACCTACCCAGTCGGCGAGTCGCGCGTGCTGTTCAAGGCGTCCGACGCGGCCGGCAACGCCGACGAGTGCGAGACGCTGCTGACCGTGCGCGACGTGACCGCGCCGGTCGTTGCCTGCGGCAGCGGCGGCGGTCGCGCGCCGGGTGTGGTGCGCGCGAGCGCGACCGATGCGTGCGGTGCGGTGATCGCGATCGAAGGGGTCGCGTGCACGCGCGTCGCGGGTGGCGTGCGCGAGCCGATGCCGCTCGAGAGCTGCCCGGTCGTCGTGCACGCTGACATGATCGAAGTGACCGGCGGTCCGCCCGACGGCATGCTCGAGCTCGCGTACGACGTGCGCGCGGTCGACCCGTCCGGCAACTTCCACGTCACGCGCTGCGGTCAGACGTGGTGGGCGGATCGCGATGGCGATGGGGTCGCGGACGGCGACGACAACTGCGCGCTGCTCGGCAACGTCGGGCAGCAGGATGGCGACGACGACGGCATCGGAGACGCGTGCGACGCGTGCCCCGCGCTAAACGACGATGGAGTCGGCGGCGCGTGCGCGGACAAAGACGAGGACGGCGTGCTCGAAGCGGTCGACAACTGCGAGCTGGTCGCGAACGCGGACCAGGACGACCTCGACGAGGACGGGATCGGCGACGCGTGCGACGTCTCCAACGACAGCGGCTATTCGGCGAGCGGCGGCGGCGCGGCCTGCTCGGGTGCGGGCGGCGGGCTCGCGTTCGGGTTGCTCGGGCTCGCGCTGGTCGGGCTGGTGCGTCGCCGCCGCGCGTAACTCCGCGCGCATTACCAGTCGGCGCTCAACCGCCGAAGTCCAGCCCGAACGTGAGCAGCAGACCGAGGTCGACGCCACCGCCGAGGGTGTGCTGGGTGGTCTCGGTCGAGCACGAGAAGAAGCAGGACTCGTACTCGTAGGTCGCGACCGCGCTCGTGAGATCGGCGCGATACATGACGGACCAGCCGAGGCGCGGGACGACCGAGGCGTCGGGTTGTCGATCGCGATGTCCATGTCGAGGCGCACGCCCACGAACCCGTATAGGAACGACACGCCGGGGTCGCCGCTCAGTAGAGTATAGGAAAAACAAAGCACTGGCGCCGGGTACGAAAGGCACACCGTCGCACACACTGGGCCGCGAGAACTCCCGGCGACGCACCTTTTGAGGGTCTGGACGCGGTAGACGGAGCGTTGGTGCGGCGTCCGGGGTCCTTGTTCGGTCGGTCGGTGATGCAGTAGACGCACCTCTGCGTTCGGCCGGTTGACGATCGCTTCGCGGGCGGCTGACGGGCCGCTCAGACAGCGTGGGCGTGGTGCTCCGCCGCTCTGGGAGGTGGATCGCGGGCGCCATCGGTCCTCTCGTGCGCGTCGACTGCGGCCGAGGTAGGTTCGGTGTCCGCGGTGATCGCGTCGGGATTGCCGATCGCACAGATCACGCGCATGCGCCCTCCGCAGTAGGGGCAGCGAAGGCGTCCACGAAGCGGGTCTCAGGGGCGCAGCTCCTGGGCATGAGCAGGTCCGCCCAGGGCATGCTCTTCGGCCGTTCTGGAGCTACCGGTGCCGTCGCGCTCTGGGGGTCGGGCGGAGTCGGGACGATGTGTGCGCGCAACCCATGGTTCGGTGCGAAAATCCCGTAGAATCTGCGCAGATGCA
>Ga0105047_10020755_pt1 | contig 10078 bp, 8 predicted proteins | sample MAT04_FD_78384 | JGI IMG/M metagenome (GOLD analysis project Ga0105047, IMG submission 78384) | Freshwater microbial communities from Lake Fryxell liftoff mats and glacier meltwater in Antarctica - MAT-04 (megahit assembly) | ecosystem: Environmental > Aquatic > Freshwater > Ice > Liftoff...
AAGGAGGCCGACTATCAGGAGACCTTCGGGGAGCGTTTCGCTGGTCATCCGACGATCGTCGTGCCGGCGGTGCATCGCTCGCATACCACGCAGCGCGTGCTGGTGACGACGCTGCAGAAGGGGCTCAGCTTCTACGAGTGGCTGGCGAATAATCCAAGCGAGGCCGAGCGCAGGCACGCCTGCCGGACCTTCTATCGCTTCTATCTCGGCTCGTTCTATCTGGATGGGTTGTTCAACTGCGATCCTCACCCCGGAAACTATCTGTTTCTCGACGGTGGGAAGATCTGCTTCCTCGACTATGGCTGCTCGCGGCCGTTCCCCGAGGAGCGCCGGCTGGCCTGGATCCGCTGCGCGAAGGCAGTGCGTAGGGACGAGCCGGTCGAGCTCGAGGCGGCGGGACGCGCGGTGGGATTCTTGCCGCCGGAGGTGAAGGAGTTCGATCGCGCCGCGTTCCGCTCGCTGATGCGGCACCTCTATGCGCCGTATCTGGCGGACGTCGAATACGAGTTCCACCGGCACAAGCCGCAAGAGACGTTCAAGCAGATGTTCACCGACAACCCGAACCTCTTCAAGCTGGACATGCCGGCCGACGCGGTCTTCCTGAATCGCATCACCTTCGGCGTGGTCTCGCTGCTCACCGACATCGGCGCGCCGCTGAACTGTTACCGCCTCGCGGACTCATACTTTGCCGGCGTCGATCCCGACTGGCCGGGGCATTAAAGAGCGATCCAGAAGATCGCCGACTGCTGCGGCGTCCCTTCGCCCTCGCGATCGTCATAGTCATCCCAGGTCACCGCGTGGGTGTCGTCGAGCAGCACGGTGCGGTGCAGCCAGCGCGAGCCGAACGTGTCGACGTCGCACCAGCCGAGCACCGGGTCGTGGATCGAGATCGAGCCCGAGTTTCCCGACACCAACGTGCGGCCGGCGGACAGCGGCGCGGCCCCGAGCTTGTCGACGCCGGGGTGCGGGTCCGTGAGCTGCACCCACTCGGCGTCCCTCCGCGAGACGCCCTCGGTGGACCAGGCGAGGATGCCGCGCGCGTCCACCGATAGCAGGTTCGCGTCGGTCAGCGGCTGGCGCTCGATCTCCCAGCGGCCATCGACGAAGTGGTGCACCGTGCCGGCTGGCCCGATCGCGTAGCGAAGATCGGGTGAGCGCTCGGTCAGCGCGAGGAGCCCGGCGGGATAGTCGGCGCGGCGATCGATCGCCGGTCCGATGTCGGCGAGCTCCAGCACTTTCAGCGCCGAGTAAAAGATCACTTTCCCGTCGGACCCGATGCTGACGTCGCCGCCTTCGCCCGGGCGCTTGTCGAGGCGGAGGCTGCGCAGGATCTCGCCGCTGAAGCTCAGCGCGACGACGTGCATCTCCATGAAGAGGCGCGACGCGAAGATGCCCCAGACGGTGCGATCGCCGTCCCAGGCCAGCGCGTAGAGCGCCGAGTCCTCGTGGATCGAGTAGCGCAGCGTGAAGGCGGTCGAGGTCGCGGTCCCATAGACCGCGCGCTCGCGCAGATCGGAGGTCGCCCAGCCGCCGACGAAGACGCGATCGCGGCCGATCGGGACGATGCTGGTGATCGCCACGCCGGGGATAGGCGAGTCGATCTGCGTGAGGCGTACGCCGTCGCAGGGCGTGTCGACGTCCGGCAGGTGCGCGCTGGCGAGGAGCTCGGGGAGGATCGCGGAGGGGACCCAGGCGCCAAGATCGCCCGGCTCGAGCGTGCGAACGGAGGCCTGCGCGGTGGGAGAAAGAAAGTCGGCGACCCGCCGCGGCCCGGACTGCGGGATGGGGCCCGGCTCGACGTGCAGCCGGGCGAGCGGCGTGTCGGCGAACGCCAGCGTGATCGGGCTGCCGTCCCAGTCCTGGATCACCGCCGGCAGCGCGTCGGCACGCGCGGGATCGATCGCCCAGACCTGCACCGCTTCGCGCGTGTGGATCGCGAGGACGCCCTCGACATCGGCCGGCAGCGTGATCTCGTCGCGGGAGTGCAGGGGCGCGCAGGCGACGAAGAGGAGCGGAAGAAGAGTCCTCATCCCAGGAAGCTCGCGAGCGCCTCGCTCATGTCGACCGGCGCGGTGACGCACGGCGGGCCCTCGGAGTGCAGCAAACGCGGCGCGGGGCCGAGCGCGAGGTACGAGCTCGATCTGGTGCCGTAGACCGAGCCGAAGTGCACGCAGGTCGCGGCCAGCGGATCATCGGACGTCACGTGCACCGAGAGGATCGCGCGAGCCTCCTCGGGCGTGGGGATGTGCGCGCCGAGCGCGGCGAGGACGCGGGCCTCGCGCACCGGCTCGAGCGCGGGCGTGAGGCTGCGCTCGGTGACCACGTTCCAGCCGGGCACCAGATCGCGCCGCGTGATCGTCGCGCCGTCGTGGAAGACCAGGCCCTGGTGCAGCGCGTCGAGCACCAGGAGCCCACGCGATTTGCGATCGGGATCACGCGCGTGGCCGAAGCGATTGGTGATCGCGCAGAGCATCCGCCGACGATTGACGCCCCACCACGTGCCGCCGGCGACCTCGTCGCGCGGCGCAAAGATCTCGCCGCGATTCGCCGGTGGAGAAGACGGTCGGTCGAGCGCCTCGTCGCGGTTGGCGATCATCAAAAACTGCGGGCCAACGTGGACGGCGACCGTGCACATCACTCCTCTCCGGCCAGCTGATCGACGCGCAGCTCCAGCGCCGTGAGCTTGGTGAGGATCGCGCTGCGCTTCCCCATGTCGTCGCCGGCGCTGACCGACTCGTCCTCGAGCGTGACCGACTGGGCCGCGAGCTCGTCGTGCGCGGGGCTCGGTGGGAGCTTCGAGATGCGTCGCGGGATGCGATCGCGCTTCGCCGCGAGCAGCTTGCCCATGTCCGCGCTGGCCAGCGCGATCGCCTGGGTGAGCGCGTCGTAGGTCTCCTTGCGCTCGTCGGCGGCAGGCTCGCGCTGTCCGCGCACGCTGCGCCAGGTGCGCCAGCGCAGGACGGCCTCGCCGTCTACGCCCTCGAGATCACGGAGGTTGAGATCGCGGCGGGCGAGCGCGGTGCGGAGATCGCGATCGAGCTCGCCGAAGCCCGGACCGGTCTCGGCCGGCGGCGGCAGCTCGATCGGCGGCAGCTCCTCGATCGGCGGCGTGTCGATCGCAGGCGAGGACGACGGCGAAGACGAAGGCGAGGGCGAGGGCGAAGGCGACGACGTCGGCGAAGGCGCGGGAGACGGAGGATCGAACTGCGCGCTCGGAATCCCGAGCAGATCGACGTCGATCTCCTCGCGCATCGCGCCCGCGATCGCCGTGCCCGCGGCGCCGAGCGGGCTGCCCATACCGGCGGCCGCCGAAGCTGCTGCGGCCGCTGCGGATGCGGCGGCGCTGGCCTGCGCGTTACCGGTCTTCTTTTTCTTCGTCACCGGGGTCGGCGTGGGGGTCGGTGACGGGGGCGCCGCGACCGCGGCATCGGGCGTGGTGTCGACGGGCGGCGGCGGCGCGACGACCGGCGCGATCTGCGTCGTGTACACCCGCCAGCCACCCACGGCAGCGGCACCGAGGGCGATGGCGATCAGGAAGGTGCGAAAGATGCTCGGCTTGGCGTCGGCGGCCATGCGCTCGATCGCGCGATCGTCGGTGGGGATCGAGTCGTCGTCGTCCCCGATGCGGATGCCCAGCGAGTCGTCGGGGCGGACGCGGATCGCGGCGGACGCTGCGGGCGAGACCTCACCGACACCACCTGCGAGATCGGACGGGCGGCGCGAGGCCGGGCGCGGCGTGGTCGCGGAGAGCCCAGACATCATGCTCGACGGCTGCGGCGGCTTCGAGGTGGCGCGCACCGGCGGCTTCGACGTCCTGCGCTCGGCGAGCGCGGGGGGAACCGAGACCAGCACCGAATCAGGCTGCAAGCCGAGGCTGTCGATGATCTCCAGGACCTCCTGCGCGCCGCGCGGTCGCGCGTTCTTCTCCTTCGAGAGCAGCACCATCGCGAGCTCGCCGAGACCGGACACGTCGCTCAGCGGCGCTGGCGCCTCGTAGAGGTGCTTGCGGAAGATCTCGGTCATCGTGCCGACGAAGGGCGGACGGCCGGACAGGAGCTCGTAGAGGATCGCACCCAGCGCATAGAGATCGGTGCGCGCGTCGACCTCGGCCTCGCTGATCTGCTCGGGCGCCATATACGCCGGCGTGCCGAAGATCTGCCCCTGCTGCGTGAGCCGCGCGTCGCCGGTGTCGATGGTGCGCACCAGGCCGAAGTCGAGGATCTTCACGAGCTGCGTGATGCCCTCGTTCACGACCATGATGTTCTTCGGCTTCAGATCGCGGTGCACGAAGCCGAGCGCGTGGGCCGCGCCGAGGCCGGCGACGATCTGCTTCATCAGCGCGGCGATGCGCGCGGGCGTCAGTGGCGTCGGCCCCTGGCGGCGCACCTCGTTCAGCGTGGGCCCGGTGAGGAGCTCCATCGCCATGAACGAGAGGCCTTCGGGCGAGACGCCGAAGTCGGTCACCGCCACCACGTTGGGGTGCTTGATCTGCGCGGCGGACATCGCCTCGCGTCGGAAGCGCTCGGCGAGGCCGCGATCGGACGCCATGTCGCCGAAGAGCACCTTCACCGCGAACGGCTGGGCGAGGTGGACGTGGCGCGCGCGGTACACGCGGGCCATGCCGCCGTCCCCGAGAACGCCTTCGATGGCGTAGCGATCGATGGTGCGGCCGAGGAGCGGATCGCTCTCGACGTGGACGAGCTTCTCGCCGTCGAGGCCGCAATAGACGACTTCCCGCTGATACGTCGAGCCACAGCGGGGACAAGCCAGCATGCGAAGTGGGCGTAATACTACGGGCTATCGCTCAGCGCCACCGATGGTCGCGCGCATCACGCGACCTTCGGACACGAACCACGCGACGCCGTCCGCGCCCGCGCCCATCTCCCAGTCCACGACCGGCTCGACCTTGGGGACGCACCAGCGATCGCCGATCCACACCTCGACCTGGCCGCCGACGCCCGCAACGGCGAAGCGCTGCTCGCCCATCGCGGCGAGCGCGTTGGGCCACTGGTTGTCGCTGGTGATCGGGATTTTGTGCGCGAAAGGGGCCCAGGCCACCTCGTCCTCGGTGGCGCGCTTGATGTCTTTGTTCTCGCCGAGCCAGATGTACTGGCTGTCGTCGAGCGCCATGTCCGTGGGGCGGCTGAAGCAGTTGCCATCACCGGCGCGCGCGATCGCCCAGTGCCGGATCGGCGGCGACAGGCTCGCGTCGAGCTCCCACGCATTGCCCCAGCAGTTGCCGTACACGATGTAGCGATTGAGGTGGGAAACACGCAGGAGATCGATGTCCAGCACCGTGAAATCGAGGACCGTGTTCCAACGGCCGCCGGACAGCACGTAGGTCGGGACCTGCGCTCCATCCGGGGGCGGGAACGTATGGCTATCGAGCGCCACCACGGTCCCATCGGCGCCCGCGGCGAGCAGCTGCGCGGTCCCGCCGTTCGGGATGGGCGGGAAGTCGAACTTGGTGCCGTCGGGTCGGATCCGGTACGGCTTCCTCGTCGCATCGAGCCCCCAGATCGTGTCGCTGCTCGCGTCCCAGCTCATCGACGATCGCGCCGTGCCCAGGCCGGCGATCGGGGTGATCGTGAACTGCGGCGGCTTCATCTCCACCAGCGCATAGTTCGCGGCGGTCGAGCTGGCGGCGAGGAACGCGCGGTCCCGGTCCACGGCGGTCAGCGCGCGGCCGCGAACGCTGCGCGGCAGCGGGAATGTCTCGACCGTGAGCGCACGGCAGGCGAGCGCATCGTCGACCTCGATGCCCAGATCGGGGCGCTCCATCGCACGCGAGGCCCACTGCGCCCGCGGGACCGTCGTGAACTCGAGCTGCGCGCCGGTGTCTGCGCCGACGTGGGTCTCGAGGACGACGTCGCTGGGCGGGATCGCGAGCGCGCTGCCACCGGCGGCGCGGATCACCGGCCGGAAGCCCTCCAGCACCGCGGCCTCGGTCGCGCCGACCAGGCCGGGGATGGCGGTCTCGAGCTCGGCGCGGTAGAGCGGGAAGATCCACACTTGCACTGTTTTTCCCGTGTCGATCGCCTCCGCGATGTCGAGGCGGGTGGGATCCTGCGCGCGGAGCAAGCTGCCCTGGACGCGCTCGCCGTCCCAGGCGACGACCAGCTTGAGATCGGCGGTGCTCGGCAGCGGCTCGACCCCGCGAAAGTTGCGATCACCGCACGAGGCGAGCACGACGAGCGACAAGGCGAGACGGCGCACGGCGGGCAGTATACCAGGGTTATAGATCGATGCGGACGAGCGCCTCTTCTTCCACGCCGGTGTCGAGGTTCACATCGACGGGTGGGGCGGCGACCGGGAGATCGAGCGCGACCGGCGCGCGCGGCGGATCGATCGAGAGCGCGAGGATCAGCACCAGCGATGCAAGCGCGGCCCACGTCGGTCGCGCTTGCTGGGGGAGGCTGAGGCAGATGTTCGGTACGGCGTCGATGCGCATCGTGTAGCCCTCGTGCACCGCCGTCAGCGCGCGACAGGTGGTCTGAGCGGCGTCGCTCGGCACGGGCCTCAGCGCGGGATCGGGCGCGAGGCAGGGGATGTCGGCCGCGACCAGCTCGAGGTCGGGGGCGCCGCTCGACGTGTTGGTCGCGTCGATGGTCCAGCGCCAATCGGGTGCGGGGAGGGCGTGCTGGACGCAGCGCGTGTCGTGGCGGAGGCGCGCGCCGCCGTCGGGGATCGACACGCCCGCGAGCGCCGCGCCATACGCGTAGACGTGCACTGTCTGGCCAGCGATCACCACGCTCCGGAGATCGTCGCTCCGGAAGAGCCGCCCATCGCTCGCCGAGGACCCCGATGCGATCACCCGCGCGCAGGCCGCCGAGCTGCTAATGACGGCGAGGCATCGGGCGAAGGACCCGCGTGTTGCGCTGGTCCTGCGGGACTTCCTGGGCGCGGGGCGGGGGAACACTGGCGATACCGTGGGCTTGATTCCACGCGTGCGCGTGGGCTTGCGTCCACGGTCGCTCGGCGGCAAGCGGCGCCAGCTCGGCGAGCAGCGCCAGCGCATCGGCGGGGCGATCGGTGGGCGATTTCGCCAGCAATCGCAGCACGAGCGCCTCGAGCCCGGGGTGGATGGGCGGCCCGCGGCGGCGCTTCGATGGCGGCTCGGGCGGATCGTTCACGTGCATCACCAGGTACTGCATCACGTTCTCGGCGTTGAACACGTCGGTGCCCGTGAGGAGGAAGTAAGCGACGCACCCGAGCGCGTAGAAGTCGGCGCGCCCGTCGATCGGCTTGCCGCTCGCTTGCTCGGGCGCCATCGAGTTCGGCGTGCCGGTGATGTGGCCAGCCTCGGTGAGGCGCGGCGCGCGCTTGTCGCCCGTGCCGAAGTCGGCGTCGGTGAGGACGAGCCCGAAATCGAGCACCTTCACGTGATCCAGTCGGCGCCCGAGCCGGCACAGGAACACGTTGGCCGGCTTGATGTCGCGGTGGATGAAGCCGTGATCGTGGGCCTCGGCGAGCGACTCGGCGACCTGCGCGAGGATCGTGATCACCCGCCCTTCCGGCTGCACGCCGTACTTGTAGACCAGCGTGTGGAGGTCGATGCCGTCGAGCAGCTCCATCGCGTAGAAGAACGAGGTCGGCGAGGACTGACCGAAGTCGAAGATCTGGATCGTGTGCGGTGACGTCAGCCGCGCCGTCGCTCTCGCTTCGCGTTCGAAGCGCGCCAGTGCCACCTTCGCCATGCGCAAGCCCTCGGGCCCCTCGCCTCCGCCGATCATCTCCGCGCGCACGATCTTCACCGCGGCCGGCTTGGCCAAAAACGAGTGCCGCGCCCGCCAGACCTCGCCCATCCCGCCCTCGCCGAGCTTCTCCTCCAGCGTGTAGCTGCCGAGCTGGACGAGGCTCTCGCTCATCGCGTCGATCCGCGCGCGCTGCTCCCGCCCCCGGGCTACCAGCGCGAGGCCCGCCAGCCCGCAGACCAGCGTCGGCAGCGAAGCGGAAAACGAGCTCGCGAGCAGATGCGCGTGGGGACGGGCCTCGTAGTACCCGACCAAGTACAGCACCAGCGCGGTCAGCGGAAAGGCGGCGACGGAGGCCGCCACCAGGATCACGTGGGTGCGCTTCTCCGCGTGGACGAGCGTCGCGTAGGCCAGCAAGAGGACGCAGATCCAGCTCGGATAGAGCCCGGCGCGCGCAGCCGAGAGCAGCCCCAGATCGCGATAGATCGCCGCGGCCGCCGCGAACACGTAGAGCAGCGTGGCGGCCAGGACGTGGCGCGGAAAGGCCTTTTTCCAGCGCAAACCGAAGAAGACCGCCGCCGCGAGCGCAGCCTCGACGAGCGAGATCGAGATCTCGCGGATGGTCTGGACCTGCGTCCAGCGCACGCGCTCGGTGGCGACGAAGCTGAGCTGCATCAGGAGACCGAGCAGCGCGATCGCGCCGGTCACGACCGCGAAGCTCTGCGATCCACGCGCCTCGCGAACCGTGTCCTGGGACTGCTGGTCCATGAAGGACGGCGGGGACGCGCTCACCACGGCGAGGCGAACGTTACCGCGTGTGTGCTCATCCCACCACCACCGCGGGCATGTTCGTGACCTCCGCCTCGAGGCTGATCTCGGGCGCCAGCAGCTTGTACATGACCGGCGTGACCAGCCGGCTGAGGACGGTCGAGCTGAGCAGGCCGCCGATGATCACCCAGGCGAGCGGCGAGTAGAGGGACGAGCCGGCCAGCGCGAGCGGCATCAACCCGCCGACCGCGGTCAGCGTGGTGAGCAGGATTGGAAAGAATCGTGTCTCGCCCGCGCGGCGGATGGCCTCGTCGAGCCCGACGCCCTCCTCGCGCAGGCGATGGGTGAAGTCGACGAGGAGGATCGAGTTCTTCACCTCGATGCCGACCAGCGCCACGAAGCCGATCACCTCTCGCCGATCTCCTCGAGCGAGGTGTAGCGGCCGCTGGTCTCGACGTTCATGGTGCGCGCGCCGGCGTCGACCTGACCGCCGGGGATGCTGGTGTTGTCGGCCTGGATCGCCTGCAGGATCTGCGACGTCGGGAGCTTCAGCTGCGCGAGCCGCGGCAGATCGAGCGCGATCCGCACCTGCTTCTCCGGGAGGCCCCAGGTGGACACCTCCTTCACGCCGGGCACGGCGTTGAGCCGATCTTCGAGCTCGTCGGTGATCGCGCGCAGGTCCACCAACGAGGCGCTGTCCGACACCAGCGCGATCTCGCGCACCGCGACCTCGGTGGTCTCGGAGCGGCGCACGTCGACCTTGACCACGCCGCTCGGCAGCGACGCCCGCACGGTGGAGAGCTGGCGCAGGACGTCGTCGTACTTCGCGTCGGCCTCGGAGGAAGCGTCGAACTCGGCGCGCATGAACATCAGGCCGTCTTCGATGCGCACGCGCACGCGCTTGAGATCGTCGATGGCGTCTTCGATCGGATCGACGATCTGAGCCTCGATCTCGGTGGGGCTCGCGCCGGGATAGACCACCACGATCCCGAACAGCGGGTTCGGGACGGCGGGATCTTCGGCTCGGGGGATGGCGATCGCGCTCGACACACCCACCGCCGCGAGCGCGGCGAACAGCACGAGCGTGAACTGCTTCCGGCGCACCGCGCCCTCGACGATGCTTGCGATCATCGCTCGTCCTCGACCCGCTCGTCCTCGACCCGCAGCAAGCCTCCATGGCGGGCGTTGACGCGGCCCGCGGTGACCACCCGATCGCGGCCTTCGAGGCCCTTCAGCACCGCCACCCGATCGCCTTCGATGCGATCGGTCACGACAGCCAGCTTCACGGCGCGCTGGTCCTCGATCGCGAACACCGACGCGTCGTTGCCCTCCGCTTCGATCAGCGCCTCGATCGGCACCCAGGTCACCGGCGCGCGGCCCGAAGGCTCGATCTCGACCTTGCCGACGAGCCCGGTGAGCAGCGCGGGCGGAGCGGCTGCCAGCGCCAGCTCGACCTCGAAGAGCCCGGTCTGCGCCATGGCCGACGACGCGATCTCCGCGACCTTCGCCGCGAGCGGCGTGTTGCCCAGCGCCTCGAAGCGCACGGCGGCGCGGTCACCGATCGCCACGCGCACCACCTCGCGATCGGGCAGCGCGACGCGCACCACCCAGCCCCC
>Ga0105047_10020756_pt1 | contig 10077 bp, 9 predicted proteins | sample MAT04_FD_78384 | JGI IMG/M metagenome (GOLD analysis project Ga0105047, IMG submission 78384) | Freshwater microbial communities from Lake Fryxell liftoff mats and glacier meltwater in Antarctica - MAT-04 (megahit assembly) | ecosystem: Environmental > Aquatic > Freshwater > Ice > Liftoff...
CATCGCGACCGCACCAACGAAGAACAGCACGAGATGCCACAGCAGCTGCCCAAAAACCGGCTGGACAGGTGCGGCCGCATTGGCCGCCAGTGCCGCCGACCAGAAGCAGGGCCACATCAGCAACTGCCAGCCGATCGGCCGATCCCAGCGCGCCAGCTGCGCATAGGGCCAAAGCCAGCGCGGCAGAACCCGGTAAACGAAGTTTCCGGAAGGCGCATCCGCGACGCGGCCGATGTGGTGGGGAAATGGATTGCTCATGGGTCTTAGCCGTTGAATGTAAAGTCGGCGCCAGTCAAGAGACTTGATGACGAACGATTAATCCAGGGTGAAACCGAACTTGTAGCTGGCGGATAGGCCGACGAGATACTGGTCGCGGGACCCGCGCTCCTGCACCAGGCTCGAATCGGCGGCCGATCCCAGCAGGCGCTTGTATTCGCCAAATGTGCTGGTTTCGATCTTGTCCGTGGTCTGCCAGGTCACTGCGCCGCCGATACCGGCCGATTGCAGGCCACCCTTCGGATCGAAGCGCGCCAGGCCGGATTTGGCCGATTGGCTAGCGTTCACACCATAATAGGCGTCCTGATAGCCTTCGCTGGCAAAAGACAGCCGCGGCCCGGCAGACAGCCGAACGGTCGGCGTGATGTCGGTAAACGCATCAGCGGCAATATCGGCGACGATGCCGTTGTGGCTGCGGATGCCGCGACGCACTTCGGCCCGCAGTCGCAGCCATTCGGTCGGATAGGCTTCGACGAAGGCACCGAGCTCGGCGCCGAACTTGACCGGTTTCAAACCCTCGAGATCGGGCGAGGTATCGCCATCCCGCGGCATCACCAGTTTGCCGACCGCGCCCACCCGGACGAAGCCGGACTCATAGAGCGAGATCGACGGATTGTCGTTTCGCGAGGTAAAGCGCACCGGCTCGCCGGCCTTGCCGATCGAAAACAGCGGTACGCCCTGCAGCAGGTAATCCTTGGAACCTTCATAGCGCGGCGCGACGAAGCCGGTTGCACCGACCTTGACATACCAGTCTCCCGACCACCAATGTTCGCCATCGCCTGCGCGCACGGCAGACGGAGCGGAAAGAAGCAGTGCGGCGGACAGGGCAGTGAGTAAACGCACGACGATCTCCAAAATCTCATCAAAGCCCGCACACGCATGGCGCGCCTTTACACATTTGCAGCGACTCTAGCGGTGTTTGGTTAGCGTTTCAACAACAGGTAGCGTTAATACACTCTTGCGGAGCCACAGAGCGCGTGCCTGTGGCGCATTGACGCTTGACGTTTTGGGCCCGTCGCCGTAACCCGCCTCGCAACGATGTTATGAGGGCATGGCGATGAAAGTACTGCTGATCGGCTCTGGCGGACGCGAACATGCGCTGGCGTGGAAGATCGCCCAGTCGCCGCGGCTGACCAGGCTTTACGCGGCACCCGGCAATCCCGGCATCGCGGAGCAGGCCGAACTCGTGGCAGTCGATATCGACGATCACGCCGCCGTGCTGGACTTCTGCCGTATCCAGGCGATCGATTTCATCGTCTTCGGCCCCGAGGCACCTTTGGTCGCCGGTCTTGGCGATAAATTGCGCGCGGCGGGTTTTCTGGTGTTTGGCCCTTCGGCTGCGGCTGCTCAGCTCGAAGGCTCAAAAGGCTTTACCAAGGATTTCTGTGCCCGGTTCGACATCCCCACCGGCGCTTACCAACGCTTCAACAACGGCCCTAAGGCCAAGGCCTATGTGCGGGCGCAGGGGGCGCCGATCGTCGTCAAGGCCGATGGCCTGGCCGCCGGCAAGGGTGTGACCGTGGCGATGACGGTTGAGGAAGCTTGCGCTGCGATTGATGACTGCTTCGAGGGTGCCTTCGGATCGGCGGGTGCCGAAGTGGTGGTCGAAGCCTTTCTCGACGGCGAGGAAGCCAGCTTTTTCGTGCTGTCGGACGGCACGCATGGATTGGCGCTGGCCTCGGCGCAGGACCACAAGCGGGTCGGCGATGGCGACACCGGCCCCAATACCGGCGGCATGGGTGCCTATAGCCCCGCTGCCGTGATGACGGATGCGATGATCGAACGCACGATGAAGGAAATCATCGAGCCGACGATATCAGGCATGGCGGAGATGGGGCATCCCTTCTCCGGGGTGCTGTTTGCCGGCCTGATGATTACCGACAAGGGTCCGGAACTGATCGAATACAATGTCCGCTTCGGCGATCCCGAATGCCAGGTGCTAATGATGCGCCTGAAATCAGACCTGCTGCCGCTGCTGCTGGCCACGGCGCGCGGCACGCTCGACACAGCAAGAGCCGAATGGAGCGACGAGGTGGCGCTGACCGTTGTCATGGCCGCCAGGGGCTATCCGGGCAACCACCGGAAAGGGTCGGTGATCGAAGCGTTGCCGGCCGACAGCGACAATACAAAGATCTTTCACGCCGGAACGGCGCTGAAGGACGGCGCGTTGGTCGCCACCGGCGGCCGGGTTCTCAATGTCACCGCTCTCGGCAAGTCGGTCTCGGAGGCGCAGGCCGCCGCTTACAAGGCCGTCGACGGTGTGACGTGGGAAGATGGTTTTTGCCGCCGGGACATCGGCTGGCGGGCGATCGCACGCGAAAAAGCCTGATCTTAGGCATTTCTTAACCAGCTTCCCTGACCCAATCTTAGGGATTTTTTCATATTCTCCGGATTGAACCAATCCGGGAGTTCGGGACCATGCGCGTATTTTTGCTGGCAGGCACAGTTTTGCTCGGGGCCGCCGCCGCCCAGGCAGGATCGATCGATGTCGTCCGGTCGGATAACCGCGAGCACAGCATCGAGCATGTGACCTGTGCAGCCTGCGGGCCCTACAGCCCGGAGGTCGAGGACGTGGTGGAGGATATCGCGCTCGAACCCGGCCAGCAGAGGATCGAGGTCCGCGACGTCAACGGCGAAAAGAAGATCTTCCGCACCGAAGCATGGTTCGGCGGCTCGCCGGTCGTGATGGTCTCAAAGGCCTATGAACTGCCGGGGGCAAACCAGGCGGCTGACGCCGAGCAACCCACGCTCATCGACCCCGGCCAGACCACATCGGTCAATGCCGATATGTCGAGCCCGGCATTGCCGGTTGCCGACAAGCCTGAAGCCACAGTACCCGAAGCCAAGGCATTTGATCCCCAGAAGCTCGAACTCAGGCTGAAGTAGGCGCTGCATCCAGCCGGCTTGCGACAAACCCGATATCCGCCGGTGCAAAGACCTCGATGCCGCTGCGGATCAGGAGCCTCGCAGTTATCCGCTGCCGCCCCGCTTCAGGTGCTCATCGAGACGCGGCATGATTTCCACGAAGTTGCAGGGCATGTGGCGGTAATCGAGCTGCGCCTTGAGAATGCCGTCCCAGGCATCCTTGCAGGCGCCGGGCGAGCCCGGCAGCACAAAGATGAAGGTGGCATTGGCCAGCCCGCCGGTGGCCCTGGACTGAATGGTCGAGGTGCCGATCTTGTCATACGAGATGCGGTGGAAGACTTCGGAAAAACCGTCCATGCGCTTCTCGAACAGCGGTTCCAGCGCCTCGGGCGTCACATCGCGACCGGTAAAGCCGGTGCCGCCCGTGGTGATTACCACGTCGATATCGCCCTCTAGTGTCCAGGCCTTCACCTGCTCGAAGATCGCCGGCTTGTCATCCCTGCAGATGGCGCGCGCCACAAGCCGGTGCCCGGCCTCGGCAATCCGCGCCACCAGCGTGTCGCCCGACTTGTCATCGGCCGGCGTGCGGGTATCGGACACGGTTAGCACCCCAATGCCGACGGGGATGAAGGGGCGGGAATCGTTGAGCGTGGACATCGGCATTCCTCACACGGTTTGTGTGGTCTGGAGATACCACTGCGGCCTGCCAGCCTCAAGCACAGCGCGGGCCGCAGTGCAGTCCGCCGCATCCCGATACACCCCAAAACATGTCGCCCCCGACCCCGACATGCGTGCCACGAGCGGACCGGTTGATCGCAGCAGGTCCAGTGTTTCGGTCATCTGAGGTGCAAGGCTTCCGGCTGGCGGCTGCAGGTCATTGCGGGCGGCCTGCAAGGCGGCGATCCAGTCGGCTTCAGGCGCGTCATTGGTGGGCAGTTCCAGCGGCGGATTGTTCTTTTCGGTCAGCAATTTGAAGATCGCCGGCGTCGAGACCTCGACCAACGGATTGACCAGCAGCAGATGCAGCTTCGGAAAACCCGTCAGCAGGCGAATATCCTCACCGATGCCACGCGCCACCAGCGGCCGGCTATGAAGGCACATTGGCACATCGGCTCCCAGCGCCAGCGCAATCTGCAACAGAGCGCCGGGTTCAACCGAAAGATTCCACAGGCGCATCAGGCCGCGAAGCGTCGCTGCGGCATCGGCCGAGCCGCCGCCAATACCCGAGGCGATTGGCAGGTTCTTTTCGAGATGGATATGGACGGGCCGCGCGTCCAGGCCCTGGCCTTGCGCATGGGCGCGCAGCAGGTCGCGGGCGCGCAGCACCAGGTTGCCGGTCTTGTCGGTGGCATCGGTTGGCAGGCCGGCCGAGAAGCGGCCCGACACGGAAAAAACGTCCTGCGCAGCCTCGGAAAATGTCAGGCAATCGCCAGCATCGGCAAAGATCACCAGCGTATCGAGCAGGTGATAACCGTCGGTGCGCTGGCCCGTCACATGAAGCGCGAGATTGATCTTGGCGGGGGCGTGTTCATGGATGGTCATGGTCGTCTCGATGTGGCCGAGGCCTTGCGTTGGCGTCATCCCCGGGCTTGACCCGAGGATCCAAACAAGACCGAACACATCGATTTGTGGATCCTCGGGTCAAGCCCGAGGATGACGCAATCCGTTGGGGCCACTCAGTTCTTGACGGCTGGCAGCTTGAGCATCTGGCCGGGCTGCAACTGGTTCGGTTGGCGCTTGAGTTCCGGATTGAGCTCGATCAGCTGGTGATAGCGCATGCCGTCGCCCAGGAGATCCCTGGCGATGTTCCACAGCGAATCGCCCTTGACCACGGTATGCGCCTTCGCGTCGACCGGTGCGATAACAGCAGCATCGGCGGGCTTCTGCTCGGTCACGGGTTGAGCCGGTTTTTCCTCGGTGACCGGCTGAGCGGGTTTTTCGTCCTTGACCGGCTGCACCGGGGCCTTTTCGATCACTGGCTGAGCAGGCTTTTCCTCGATCGTGGGCTGTGCCGGCTTTTCCTCAACTGGCTGTTTGACCGGCTCGACGGGCGCCGCCTCCGGCTGCTTGGCCGCATCGGTCTGTCCAACCGTGACATCCTTCGCCTGGATTTCCGGTGCCTTGGCGGCTGTGGCCTCGATCGCCGGCAGACCTTGCTTGATCTTCTGCCTGATCTTCAGGATTTCGGACGCCTCGGGCTTCATCTCGAGCGCGGTATTCCACTGGAAAATCGCTTCCAGCTTGCGGCCAACCCGCCAGTAGGCATCGCCCAGATGATCGTTGATGGTCGCATCGGCAGCCTTGAGCTCGACTGCACGCTCCAGCTCGCCGACCGCATCATCAAAGCGGTTCAGGCGAAAATAGGCCCAGCCGAGCGAATCGACGATGTAACCATCGTCGGGGCGCAGATCGACGGCCTTGCGGATCATGCCAAGCCCCTCGTCGAGGTGCACGTTCATGTCTACCCAGGAATAGCCGAGATAGTTCAGAACCTGGGGCTGGTCGGGATAGAGTTCGAGCGCCTTCTTGAAACTCGGCTCGGCCAGCTCCCACTTCTTCAACCGTTCGTAGGCAATGCCGCGTTGAAAGAACACCGACCAGTCCGAGCGCTTCGGCAACGGTCCGATGATTTCGACGGCCTTGTCGTAGTTCCTGGCCATCTCCTCATATTCCTTTTTATCGGAAAGGAGGCTGCCATAGGCAACGTAGCCGCGAATATCGCGGGGATCCGTAGCAATCGCCGCCTTGAGATGGGCGCGGGCTTCCTCGACCTTGCCGGTGCTGGCGAGATTGAGACCCAGTTGCAGCTCGGAAACGCGCGCCAGCGGCGATCCGGCCGGCACCTTCTTGTACCAGTGGATTGCCCGCTCCGGCTGATCGAGCGATTCGGCCAGACCGCCGAGCAGCACGGCGGTGTCGGCACCATTGCTGGCGAGCGCGAACGACGTCACCAGATAGAAATTGACGATATCCTGGGCGCCCTGCCGATCCGGCGCATTGCCGAGCGACTGGTTGAGCGCACCGCCGACCGAGAACAGCACCGAGGCCATCCCCTCTTCGACCGTCCTGACCAGCAACGGCGGCTTTTCGCCGGCTTCGATCTGCTTGCGCAAAGCCTGCAAGGGCACGTAGCCGGGCGCAAAGATCTCGCCTGCGGAAATCGCATCCAATGCCTTGCGCTGGTTGCCGGCGGCCGCCTCGATCGAGGCAAGCGCGGTCACTGCGCGCATGTAGGTGTCGCTTGCGGCCGAGCCTTCATCACGGTTGGCGATCGTGTCGTTTAGGCGCTTGCGGGCAGTTTCCATGTCACCGGATGCGGCCGCGATCATGCCGGCAGTATAGTTGCGGAACACGGAATACCAGTCCGGCCCCTTCATTTGGTCGATGGTCCCGAGCGCGTCCTTGGGCTTGCCTTCGCCGAACTGCCCCCAGGCGATCAGCAGCGTATTGACCATCCGGTCGAGTTCGTTGGGGCCATCGTATTTGAGGATCTTGTAGGCATCGGTAAAATTCTTGCGCTTGATCGCATCGATGCCGCGGGCAATCACGGCGATCCGCTCGACGGCGGGATCGTCCTTGAGGCGCGTCGCCTCGATGACACCTTCATCGAAATTGCCGTTCATGAACAGGCAGACCATCAGCCGCTCGCGCACCTCGATATTGTCGCCCTCGAATTTCAGGGCGGTGCGGTAGAGCTTGATCGCCGATTCGTAATCATAGTCGTTGTCGGCGGTGCGCGCGGCCAAGAAGGCGCCGGCAAAAGTGTCTACAGAGGAAACATCGAAATCCGTCTGCGTCGCAGGCGCGGCATCCTTCGGCTTGGCGTCTTCCGCAACAGCAGGGCTCGTGACTGCCAGAAGCAGCCCGATCGCGATGCCGAACCGAAATCGGCGGTTAGTCAAAAGAGCCATTCGACAGCCTTTCATAGGAACTTGCCGGCGCAAATCGCCGCGTCCTTAAGATCACAAAACAGTTTACGTCACAAGGCGGATCAACTTGCGGGGATGTGCCAAAGTCGCGCCTTTAATTGACGCGGCCGATACAGAAATCGATGACTTCCATCAGCGCATCCTTCCATGGCGACGCCGGCAATGGCGCCAGTGCATCACGTGCAATCGTGCCGTAGTGATTGGCCCGCCCGATCGTGTCGGTCAGCGATCCATATTTGGTGATCAGGCCAGAAGCGCGTTCGAGATTGGCGTCATCGTTCTTGCCGCCCTCGATTGCCTCGCGCCAGAACAGCCGCTCATCGGCAGTTCCGCGGCGCCAGGCGAGAATGACCGGCAGCGTGATCTTGCCTTCGCGGAAATCGTCGCCAGTATTCTTGCCAAGTTCGGCCGCCTTGCCGCCATAGTCCAGCGCATCGTCGACCAGCTGGAACGCAAGGCCGAGATTCATGCCGAAGGACCGCAGCGCGGCGCGATCGGCCTTGCCTGTGCCGGCGATGATCGGGCCTACTTCAGCGGCCGCGGCAAACAGCGCCGCCGTCTTGGCCCGGATCACCTGGAGGTAATCGTCCTCCGTGGTTTCCATGTTCTTGGCGACGGACAGTTGCAACACCTCGCCCTCGGCAATCACGGTCGCGGCCGTGGCCAGAACGTCGAGCGCCTCGAGTGAACCGACCTCGACCATCATCTTGAAAGCCTGGCCGAGCAGGAAATCGCCAACCAGCACGCTCGCCTGGTTGCCCCAGAGGATGCGCGCCGTCTTGCGACCACGGCGCATGTCGCTCTCGTCGACAACGTCATCGTGCAGCAGTGTCGCCGTGTGCATGAACTCGACACTGGCGGCGAGCTTGACCTGCGCATCTCCCTGATAGCCGAACATGTTGGCCGTGGCGATGGTCAGCATCGGCCTGAGCCGCTTGCCGCCCGACGAGATCAGGTGATTGGCGACTTCGGGGATCATCTGCACATCCGAACCGGCCTTGGCAAGAATCAGCTGATTGACGCGTTCCATGTCAGGCTTGGTCAAACCGACCAGCGGCTTGATGGATGCCTGTTTGTTTTTGCTTTCATCAAGCGGTATTACGACGCCCAAGGAACTGGCTCCTGTTCATTTCCATTGCCAGACCATAAAAACAGGCGAGCAGCCGGGCAAGGGGCGAATTGTCCCTTCCCGGTAAAAACGGCGAAAAAGGAACGGGAAAGTGATTGAAATCATGCGGACCAATGATGCCGTGGGCCTTTCCTTCGCAGAAAGCCTGCTGAGGGACCAGAAGATACACTACATGATCGCAGACCAGAGCATGAGCATCCTGGAGGGATCGATCGGGCTTTTGCCACGCCGGTTGCTGGTGGAAAGCGGTCGCGCCGACGAAGCACGCCGGTTGCTGACCGATGCCGGGCTGGGAGACGAGCTGAAATGAATGCCAACACCGAAACCGTCGATGCCTTTCATTTCGGCGGGTTCTACATCGTCCAACCAAAAGGCCGCGGCCATCGCGCCGGCATGGATGCGATGCTGCTGGCCTCGATGGTGGTGACCGAAGGGCCGATCCGGGTGGCCGATCTCGGCTCCGGCGCCGGCGCGGCCGGCATGGCGGTCGCGGCGCGGCTTGCCCAGGCCGAGGTCACGCTGGTGGAGAAATTCGCCGACATGGCGGATTACGCCCGCAAAAGCATCGCGCTTCCGGACAATGCAACAATCACGCCGCGCCTGACATTGATCGAGGCGGACGTGACGCTGAAGGGCAAGGCACGCGTCGCCGCCGGCCTGCCCGACGACAGTTTCGACCATGTGATCATGAATCCGCCGTTCAACGACCCGAGCGATCGAAGAGCGCCGGACGACCTGAAGGCTGCGGCGCACGCGATGCACGACGACCTGTTCGAGACCTGGCTGCGCACGGCCGGCGCCATTCTCAGGCCCGGCGGCCAGCTGTCGCTGATCGCCCGCCCGGAATCGATTGCCGAGATCATCGACGCCTGCGGCAAGCGGTTCGGCGGCATCGAGATCACGCTCATCCATCCGCGCGAGGGAGAGAGTGCGATCCGGCTGCTGCTCAGTGCCATCAAGGGCTCAAGGGCGCGGCTGGTGTTCCGCTCCCCGCTCTACATGCATCCGCACGGCTCGCACACGTTCCTGGCAGACGTCGATGACCTCAACAACGGGCGCAAAGGCTATCTTCGCCTGCAGTCACTGCGTAAAAACCCCGTCCCCATTGCGTTTCCTCCAAACCGCATTACATCTCACAATGAACTGTCACAATTGGAAGAATAATGCTGGATTTTCTCAAACGCCTGCTGCCGAAGAAGTTTTTCGAGTCAAAGACGGTTATTCCGCTGGTGCGCCTGTCGGGGGTGATCCAGGCGGGCGGTAGCCGCTTTCGTCCTTCCTTGAGCCTTGAAAGCGTCGAGGATCTGCTCGAAGAGGCGTTTGACTACAAGAAAGCGCCGGCGGTGGCGATCTCGATCAATTCGCCGGGAGGCTCTCCCGTTCAGTCCCGGGCAATTTTCAATCGCATCCGGACGCTGGCGGTCGAGAAGGAAAAGAAGGTACTGGTGTTCGTCGAGGATGTTGCAGCCTCCGGCGGCTATCTGATCGCGCTGGCCGGCGACGAGATCATTGCCGACCCGACTTCGATCGTCGGCTCGATCGGGGTGATTTCCGGCGGCTTCGGCTTTCCCGAACTGCTCAAGAAAATCGGTATCGAACGACGGGTCTACACCGCTGGCACCAACAAATCGGTGCTCGACCCGTTCATGCCCGAGAAGCAAAGTGATATAGATCACCTCAAATCGCTGCAACTCGACGTGCACAAGGTGTTCATCGACATGGTCAAGGAGCGTCGCGCCGGCAAGCTCGCCGACAATGACGAGTTGTTCAGCGGCCTGTTCTGGTCGGGCGAACGCGGCAAGCAACTCGGGCTGGTCGACGATATCGGCGACATGACGATCGAACTGCGCAAGCGCTATGGCGACAAGGTCAAGATCG
>Ga0105047_10020757_pt1 | contig 10077 bp, 5 predicted proteins | sample MAT04_FD_78384 | JGI IMG/M metagenome (GOLD analysis project Ga0105047, IMG submission 78384) | Freshwater microbial communities from Lake Fryxell liftoff mats and glacier meltwater in Antarctica - MAT-04 (megahit assembly) | ecosystem: Environmental > Aquatic > Freshwater > Ice > Liftoff...
CGCGCGGCCTACGCGCTCACGAACTGACGCCCCCGGGTCGGATCAGGGCCGGCAGAGGAACGGCCCGCCGCGGAAGAACTGCTCCCACCGCGGGGCGTCGGCGGGCGTTCGATCCTTCAAGCCCTGCAAGCAGAGCTTGTCGAATAGCCGCCGGCGGTTGATGCCGCCCGGGTGCTCGCTCGCCGGTGCCGGTGCCGCGGTCGCGTACGGCCTTCTGCCCGCGTCGGGTTGCCGGCCGCTCTCGAACGGATTTCCCCGCGATAAGGTCATTTCCAAGATGTTCAATATCTTAGAATCTTAGAGTCGTTTCCATCGCGCGGTCCGACAAGGCGGAGTGATAGATGTCCAAGGCGAACGGCAAGGTCAACAAGTCGCAGGCCATCCGGGACGCCTTCGCGGCGGCCCCGGCGGCCGACTCGAAGGCGATCATCAACACCCTCGGCGAGAAGGGGATCAAGGTCTCCCCGACGATGGTGTACTACGTCCGCAGCAAGCAGAAGCACGCGCTGCGGGTGGAGAAGCGGGAGCGGGTGGCCGCGTCGTCGCGGGGGACGCCGGCCAAGAACCCGGTCGAGTTGGTGCAGCAGGTGAAGGACTTGGCCCGCGAGGTCGGCGGGATCGACCGACTCAAGCAACTGGTGGACCTGCTGGCCGAGTAGTGTTGCGATATACACCGACGCGCCGAGGGCCGCGGAACCCACCGACGGGTGGGTTCCGCGGCCCTCGGCGCGTTCCGGCGGGTGGCGACCCGGGCCGGCGCTAGTACGGGCGTTCCTTCCGCGGCGGCTTCGGGAGGAGGGCCTTCTTGATAGCCCGGAGGCGCTTGGCCTCCTTGCGGCCGCGGGCCTCGCACGGCTTCTCGTAGTACTCGTGCGCCCGGATCTCGGCCTTCATCCCGCTCCGCTCGATGAGCTTCTTGAACCGCCGGAGGGCCGCCCCGATCGGTTCCCGGTCGTGAACTCGCATCCGCAATCCCATGCCGCCTCCCGGTATGTCGGTATCGAACCCAGTGGGCGATTATATCGGCCCCGCCCGCGGTCAGCCACCCGGATCGGCCGATTGTTCCACCGCCCGCGGCGCGCGGTCAGGTGGTGCTTTCGACCTCTTCTTGCAGGTGGCACCAGCGGTCTTCGGCCTGGGCGAGCGGCCCGGCCAGGGCCGCGATCTCGTTGTGCAGACGCAGCGCCTCGGCCGCGTCGGTCGAAGTCAGGAGTCGCGCGTTCGTGGCGCGGACCTGCTCGTCGAGCAGGGCGATCGTCTTTTCGAGCGTTTTGATCTCCTTCCGCACCGCCTTCTCACTCCGGTGGGCGACGTGGGACGACACCTTCGCCTTGGCCAGTACCTCGGGCGGCAGCTTGGTGCGGGCGGCGGCCGCGGCCCGCTCGCCGGCCTCGATCTCCTTGTTGACCGTGTACAGGTACGACTCGTAGTCGCCGTTGTAGTTCGTCACCCGGCCGTCGCGGACCTCCACGATGCAGCTGGCGACCCGTTTCATGAAGTGGCGGTCGTGGCTCGTGAAGACGACCGTGCCCTGGTACTCCAGCAGCGCCTCGGCCAGGGCCTCGACGGTGTCCACGTCGAGGTGGTTCCCCGGCTCGTCGAGGATCAGCACGTTGTAATCGCTCAGCAGCAGCCCCGCGAGGCAGAGGCGGGCGCGCTCGCCGCCGGACAGCACCGACACGGGCTTCTTGACGTGCGACCCGCGGAAGAGCAGGGCACCCGCGGTTTCGAGCACCTCCTGGTCCTTCTTCCCGAACGCGGCCCGGCTGTGCAGGTATTCCAAGACCGTCTGGTCCTCGGCGAGGCTGGTGTAGACGTGCTGGGCGTACACGCCGACCTTGCACCCGAACCCCCACCGGACCTCGCCGGCGAGCGGCTTGAGCGAGTCCACCACCGTCCGCAGGAACGTCGTCTTGCCCTGCCCGTTGTCGCCGACGATGGCCGCCCGCGCCCCGTGGTCGATTTCCAGATCCACGCCCGAGGCGATCTGCCGTTCCGGGTAGCCGATGGCGAGTTCCCGGCAGCGGAGGGCCGAGCCTTTCCGCGGGGTAACGCGCGGGGCGCGGATCTTGGCCGTCGGCTCGTCGGCGACGATCGTGGTCAGTTCGAGCTTGACGAGTTGCTTGCTCTTCGACTGCGCCAGAGCGGCGGTACTGGCCCGGGCCTTGTTCCGTGCGATGAAGTCTTCCAGGTGCCGCCGCTTGACGAGGATCGCGTCGTTGGCGCGCTCCTCGTGTTCGCGCTTCTCGCTCACGAACTCCAGATACGCATCGACCTTGCCGGGGAACGAGGTCAGCTTGCCCCGCGACAGGCCGAGGGTGTGCGTACAGGTGGCGGCGAGGAACGCCCGGTCGTGGGAGACGATCAGGCACGCCGCCCGGTAGCCCTGGAGGAAGTGTTCGAGCAGGATTTGCGTCCGCAGGTCGAGGAAGTTCGTCGGCTCGTCGAGCAGGAGTAGATTCGGCTCGTGCAAGAGCAGGGCGGCGAGCTTCACCCGCGTCTGCCACCCGCCGGAGAGTTGGGCGAGGGGGCCGTCGAGGTACGACCCCTTCAACTCGAACTGCCCGGCGACCTCCCCGCACTTCCAGTCGGGTTGTTCGCTGTCGCGCATCAGGAACTGGAGGGCGGTTTCGCCCGGCAGGAACGGGTCGTGCTGGCGGAGGTAGCCGAGGCGGAGGGTCGGGTGGCGCAGCACCTCGCCGCTGTCCAGTTCCTCCTCGCCGAGGAGGATGCGGAGGAGGGTACTCTTGCCGGCCCCGTTGCGGCCGACGAACCCGACCTTCACGTTGTCGCTGATGGTGGCGTCGGCGTTGTCGAGAAGTACCTGGTCGCCGTACCTTTTCGAGGCTTTCGAGATTTGCAGCAGGCTAGCCATCGGAAGCATGATCCTCGTTACGACTCGCGGCCGCCGGGCGTGCGACGCCGGGGCGAACCCCCGCGCGGGGTCCATGTCTTAACGTATTCATCGTGTACCGAGGATGCAAGCGTCCCGGCCGGGCGTCGCCACTTCTTCACACGCACTTCTCGGCCCGCCGGTAGACATCCGGCGGGTGTGAACTACGCTTCACGCGCTCGTCCGCACCCGCCGGAGTGCCCAAATGCGCGTGGCCCGTCATCTCGTCGCAGTTCTCCTAGCCTCAGCCGTTGCGGGCTGTAGTCCGACTGCGGCACCCGAGCCGGAAGTTCTGGTCCCGTCTCCCCCGCCCCCGCCCCCGGTTGCCGATCCGGGGAGCATCCGCCCGAACGCGAGCGGCGGGCTGGTCCGCGGGTCGGACGACGCTCCGACCCCCCCCCGCCCAAGCCGGGCGAGATCGTCATTCCGAAGTCGGGCGGGACGTGGCCCTGGAATCTCACCCCCGCGCCGGCCCCTCGGCCTTTCCGCCCCGCGACGCTCGCGGACGTGAATGGGGAAGTGACCGGGCTGGCCGTCCGCCCCGCCGCCGACCGGGCGGTGGTGACGGTCGATGTCCCCTGGAAAAAGCTCGGCGACCCCCGCAGCACCCGCGTGCTCTGGTGCGATACCGCGGCTGGCACCGTGCTGGCCGAGTGGGAGGTCAAGGACGTTTGGACGCCGCTCGACGTCAACCCGGACGGGACGCGCATGCTCGTGCGCCGGACCGAGCCGGACGAGACCAAACACACCCTCGGGGTCTGGACCGTCGCCTCCGACAACGAATTAAAGCGGAAGACGTGGCAGCCGCACAACACCCCGCTCGTCGGGTCCGACGGGGTGTTGATGACGGGTTCGGGCGGGTACAACATCGACCGCACCCGCGACGTCGTGTGGGCCGGGTGGGTCGGGGCGGACCGCATCGTGTCGTCGTCGGCCCCCGGCCAGTTCCGGGTGTTCGACGCCGCCACCCTCAAGCGACTCGGCACCATCGACGCGACACCCGGCCGCCCCGCCGTCACCCCGGACGGCACGAAGGTGGCATTCCTCGTGGCCAACGGCGTCGCCCTGTACGACCCGGCCGCCGCCAGCGTGGTCGGCACCCGGCGGACGGGCAAGCCGCCCTCCTCCGCCGCCCTCGCATTCAGTCCGAGCGGGAACACGCTCGCCATCGGCGGACCCGACCGGGTGACGTTCCTCGACTTGATTAAGGGCGGGGTGTGGGACACCTTCTATCCGAAATCGTCGTCCGGCCCGCCCGTCTCCGAGTCGTTCGCGTGGGCCGGCGACCGCCACCTCATCTCCGACCCGTACCTGTACGACCTCTCCACCCCGATCCCGGTCTGGGAGTACGGTTGGGCCAGCCGGAGCCGGACTCACGGCCGGCAGACGTGGGTGGCGGTGCGGGCGTTCGGGAAGGACGCCACTCTCCGCCCGTTCGAGTTCCCGCACCCGGGCGTCGCCGCCCAGGTCGCCGCCCTAGCCGCCAAGCCGGGGTTGTTCGAACTCAAGCCGGGCGACGGAGTGCGGATCGACGTGGCCGGCATCCCGGCCGGCAAGCAGTCCGAGGTGAAGGCGACCCTGACCCGGCGGTTGGCCGAAATCGGGTACAACCCCGACCCGGCCGGGACCGCCGTCGCCGTCGCGTTGATCGACCCGCCGACGGTAACCCACACGGGTTATCAGGGGTTCAAGCCGGTCGCTTACGACCGCACCCCCGCCCGCCTCAAACTGGTCAAGGGCGGCAAGGTGTTGTGGGAGCTAGCCTGGGCGCACGACCCGCCCCTGTTGGTCACGTACTCGGCGAAGTCCACGCTCGCCGAGCACGTCAAGGCGGCCGGGTACGGCCAGCCGAACTACGAGGTATACGCGATCGGCACCATCCCCGGCACGTTCCGCGGCCCGCAAGCCCCGCACCACACCTTCGGGAAGTCCGAACTGCTCCCGGCCGGAATCAAGGACAACGACCGGCGGTAACGCGGGCAGGTCGCGCTGCTTTTGGGGCGGACGAAGCGTATAATGCCCGCGACCCCTCGAAAGAGTGGTCGGCAACTCGGGGGCGATCTGGTATCGACCGGGTGTCGGACGTGTTCGGTGGCGTGTCGTGGTTGATCAGTTGGCCACGTAAAAAACTGATCAAATTTTAACTGCTGAACCGCAGTTTTCCCTCGCGGCGTAAAGTACGCGCGAGCCGCTCCCCGGCCTTCTCCCGAGAGGTCGTGGTCCGGACGCCAATTCGGGATCGCGGGAACCCGAGGGCCGGGGCGACCCGGTCCGCTTCGGCGGCCGTTCCTGCTAAACATTCTGGCCGATAGCTTCCCGGAAACCCTGTTCGTCGGAGTTCCGGGCGGCGAACGCGGGGCGGCCTTCGGGCGCGTCCCGGGCGTAGACGAGCTACACACGTAGATGCCGGCGCGGAAGCGCCACGGGACCCGGGTTCAATTCCCGGCGCCTCCATCCTTTTCAAGGGCTTGCGATTCGTCGCAAGCCCTTGTTCTTTAAGCAGTTAAGCATTTCCCCTTCTCTTCGCAGAATCGCAATTTCAGGTAGTGCATCAGTTTGGGTCGTAACCCCTTGCCCCGCATAGGCCGTTAACTCCAAACTGATGCACTACCCAATTGCGGCGCGCCTCTAATGCGTAGCAAAGCCGGTCGGGCCGGTGGCGTCGTTTCACGCCGCCGGCGACCGGAAGTCAACAATTTCCGACACGCCGACTTATTTGCCGCCGAGCTTCTCCATCGTCAGTTCCGGCTGCCACATCGAGAGGAACGTCGGGAGCTTGGAGCGGTCGAGGCCGGGAATGTTCGGGAGCAACCCCGCCCCCTGGAGCGGGACGTTCGCCGTCACCGCGTAGACCGAGTGGGCCGGGTCGTTGGCGCGACGGTAGAGGATCACCTGCGGGCGGGCGTCGCCCCCGCACCCGAGTTGGGCGGCGAGCTGAATCGCCGCGTCGAGGTCGCCGATCTGGTCGAGCAGCCCGAGTTCCTTCGCCTGCGTCGCGGTGAAGATGCGGCCGTCGAGGGTGGTGCCGTCGGCGGGCTTCAGCCCGGCCCGCGACCGCTCGACCTCGGCAACGATCTGGCCGTAGAATTCGTCCGCCATCGCCTGCAGGATCTGCTTCTCTTCCGGCTTCAACGGCCGGGCCGACGTGCCGATGTCGGTCCGCTCGCCGGCCTTGATCGCCTGCGGGATGACGTTGAACTGCGCCATCAAGTCCTGGAGGTTGAACAGGTTGAGGATGACGCCGACGCCGCCGGTCACGGTCGCCTCGCCGGCGACGACCTGGTCGGCCGCCGACGCCAGGTAGTACGCCCCGCCGCAGGCCGTGTCGAGGAGGCAGGCGACGACCGGCTTGCCGGTGCGGGCCTTGAACCGTGCCAGATCGCGGCGCATCGCCCCGCACGCGGCGACGCCCCCGCCGTGGCTGTTGACCCGCAGCACGACGGCCTTGACGCACGGGTCGGCCTCGGCGGCGTCGAGCTTCTCGCGGAACAGCGCGACCGGGTTTTCGCCCACGGACAGCGGGCCGACGAACGGCGTGTTGAGGATCAGCCCGTCCACGTCGATGACCGCGACCCGCCCGGCCGCCGTCCCCTGGGCTACGACCACCGCACGGACCGGCCCGGCGTGCGGGCTGACCGGCGGGATATCGACGCGGGTGTCGACCGGGCCGTCGATCGCGACGCGATTCTGCGTGCGGATCGTGAACCGCTGGCACCCGCTGGAGAGCAACAAAAGCATCAGAAGGAGAGATAATCTCGACATCCGCCCGTCCCCCTGCCGAACCGCCCAGCCCGCTCACCTTCGTAACATCGGCACAACCGGCCGCCGGAAATTAGCGTCCTAAACCGGCACAACAGATGCAACCCACCCGACCGACCCTCAACCCCTACTATTCCCGGACACTATCCACAGGTTGAGCCTTCCTAAACGGTTCAACCATGCCGTAAATTTGTAGACAGCCCAAATTGCCAAAAGGCTACAGTCGCGCGATACTAACATTTTGGGGACCGCGAGTTGTCGCGAGCACTCGACCCGCCCGGCCGAAAATCGCCCGTATGATGTTTCCGGCGACGCGACCTGCGACGACGCCCCGCGAGGAGAATGATGGAAGCGACCGACCTGATCGTCTTGACCCCGTCCGGGTCGCGCGACCCCGCGCTGGCGATCGCCGCGTGCCGGGCCGGTGCCCGTGGCACGCTCGACCTGGAATTCGTCGCCGATGCTGAGGCCGAGGTCGAACGGCTGGCGCGGTTCGCGGGCGGGCGGTTCGGGTTGAAGCTCGGGGCGGTCGCCGGGGCCGTCGTCGATTCGGCCGTCCGCCCGGCCTGGGTGGTGCTGGCCGGGGCCGCGCCGCCGGATCGCGCCGACATCGTTCGGCGCTGGCGCGGGGCGGGCGTCGAGGTGCTGGTCGAGGCGGTGAGCTTGGCGGAGGCGTTCGCGGCGGTCGGGTGCGGGGCCGACGGGATCATTTTGAAGGGGCACGAGGCCGGCGGGCGGGTCGGGGCTGACACCTCGTTCGTTCTCGTACAGAAGTGGCGGCAGCACGCCGACAAAACCGGATCGCGCGTCCCGTTTTGGGTTCAGGGCGGCGTCGGGGCGAACACGGCGGCGGCCTGCCTCGCAGCCGGTGCTCGCGGGGTGGTCCTCGATTCGCAAGTGCTGTTGACCCGGGAAGCGCCACCGGCCGAGGCCGTTCGCAAGCGCATCTCCGGGCTGGACGGCAGCGAAACGACCGTACTCGGGGCGCGGCTGGGTGAGGCATATCGTCTTTACAACCGACCCGACAGCCCGGCGGCACACGAACTCGCCACTGTCGAAGAAAGACTATTCACCGGCAGCCAATCGGCCGCCGAGAAGCTCGACCTATGGCGCGCGGCCGTGGCCGCCCGCGTCGCGGCCGACCCCGCCGCCGGCGTCTGGCTCGTCGGGCAGGACGTGGTGAACTCCGTCGGCCTCGCGGCGAAAGGCGTGACCGTCGCCGGGGTGGTGCAGGCCGTCGCCGCCCGCGCCGCGGCGCAACTCGATTCCGCCCGCCGGTCGCGGCACCTCGCCGAGGGGTCGCCGTTCGCCAAGGCGCACGGGACGAAATACCCGATCCTGCAAGGGCCGATGACGCGGGTGAGCGACACGGCCGCGTTCGCCAACGCCGTCGCCGGCGGCGGGGCGTTGCCGTTCCTGGCGCTCGCGCTGATGCGCAAGGCCGAGACCGACGCTCTCCTCGCCGAGACGAAAGCGAAGCTCGGCGCGAAGCCCTGGGGCGTCGGAATGCTCGGGTTCGTGCCGGCCGAGATTCGCGCCGAGCAGATCGCCGCCATCCGCACCCACAAGCCGCCGTTCGCCATCATCGCCGGCGGCCGCCCGGACCAGGCGAAAGAACTCGACGCGCAGGGCATCCCGACCTACCTCCATGTCCCGTCGCCGGGCCTGTTACGGATGTTCCTCAAGGACGGGGCGAAGCGGTTCATCTTCGAGGGCCAGGAGTGCGGCGGGCACGTCGGCCCGCGGGCCAGCTTCGCACTGTGGGAGGCGATGACCGAGGTGCTGATCGACTACGTCGGGGTCAAACCCGGCGGCGACCTGTACGTCGTTTTCGCCGGCGGCATTCACGACGCCCTTTCGACCGCGATGGTGGCCGCCCTCAGCGCCGGCCTCGCCGACAAGGGCGTAAATGTCGGCGTGCTACTCGGCACCGCCTACTTGTTCACGAAGGAAGCCGTCGCGGGAGGGGCGATCACCGCCCGGTTCCAGCAGGAGGCGCTGGCGTGTGGCGACACGGTGCTACTCGAAACCGGCCCCGGCCACGCCATCCGCTGCATCCCGTCCCCCTACGCCGAGACGTTCGAGGGGGAGAAGCGCCGCCTCCGCGCTGAGGGGAAGTCGCCGCTCGAAGTCGGCATCGCGCTCGAGCGCATGAACCTCGGTCGGCTGCGGGTCGCCAGTAAGGGCGTGGACCGCGCGGCCTCGGCAAACGGCAATGGCAGCGGCCTCGCCCCGGTCGCGGCCGACGACCAGTTCCGCCGCGGAATGTACATGATCGGCCAGATCGCGGCCCTGCGCGACGGCGTCACGACCGTCGCCGCCTTACACGCCGATGTTTGTATCGGGTCGGTAAAACTGTTGGCCGCGGCCCCGTCCACCATTCTGCTCCCGCCCGAGCTACCGCCCCCGCCGCCGTGCGACGTGGCCATCGTCGGGCTGTCGTGCTTCTACCCCGGGGCCGGCGGGCTATGGCCGTACTGGGAGAACATCCTCGCCAAGCGGAATGCCGTCATCGAGATTCCCGCGTCGCACTGGGACTGGCGGCTGTACTACGACGCCGACCCCCGCGCCCGCGACAAGATGATCTCGAAGTGGGGCGGATTCATGGGCGACGTGCCCTTCGACCCTCTCAAGTACGGCATCACCCCGAAGTCGCTCCCGAACATCGAGCCGCTGCAACTGCTCCTGCTCGAAGCCGTCAACCAGGCGCTCGGCGACGCCGGCTACCTCGACCGGCCGTTCGCGCGCGAGCGCACCTGCGCCATCCTCGGCGTCGGCGGCGGCGGGCTGCCGCTGTCGGTGTCCTACGGGTTCCGGGCGTGCATGCCCCTGATGGACACCATCCCCGGCGTCACGGTCAAGTCGGACGAAGTCATCGCGCTGGGCCAGGGCATCCTTCCCGAGTGGACGGAGGATTCGTTCCCCGGCATCCTCTTGAACGTCGCCGCCGGGCGGGTGGCGAACCGCTTCAACCTCGGCGGCCCGAACATGGCGATCGACGCCGCCTGCGGGTCGTCGCTGGCCGCCCTCTACGCCGGCGTCCGCGAATTGAACGACGGGACGAGCGACGTGGCCGTCATCATGGGCGGCGACGCGGTGCAGACGCCCTACGCCTACGTCGCGTTTAGCAAGACGCACGCGCTGAGTCCGAAGGGCCGGTGCCGACCGTTCGACGCCGAGGCCGACGGCATCGCGCTGGCCGAGGGCGTCGGCGTCGCGGTCCTCAAACGGCTCGCCGACGCCGAGCGCGACGGCGACCGGATTTACGCCGTCATCAAGGGCGTCGGGGCGTCCAGCGACGGCCGCGACAAGGGGTTGACCGCGCCACGGGCCGAGGGCCAGCTGCGGGCGCTGCAGCGGGCCTACGGGCAGGCCCGCGTCGCCCCGTCGCACGTCGGGCTGGTCGAAGCGCACGGCACCGGCAC
>Ga0105047_10020758_pt1 | contig 10077 bp, 8 predicted proteins | sample MAT04_FD_78384 | JGI IMG/M metagenome (GOLD analysis project Ga0105047, IMG submission 78384) | Freshwater microbial communities from Lake Fryxell liftoff mats and glacier meltwater in Antarctica - MAT-04 (megahit assembly) | ecosystem: Environmental > Aquatic > Freshwater > Ice > Liftoff...
GGGGTCAGAGCAAAATTGCTGCGCAATTCTTGATCTGACCCACAAGGTGAACAGCCGGACATCCGACAAAATGTCGGGGTCAGAGCAAAATTGCTGCGCAATTCTTGATCTGACCCACAAGGTTTCAGAATTTATCCCTCCCCACCACCCGCGCGAGGATGCGCAGGTCGGGGCCGATCATCTCGGTGGACAGGAAATGCAGTGCAAGGCTGTCTTGCAGTGTGCAAAGCGGGCCGAATTCGGCCATGGAGCGTCCCTGGCCGATGAGTTTGGGTGCCAGGTAGACCAGCAGTTCATCGACCAGGCCCTCGCGCAGCAGCGAGCCGTTGAGCTTGTGGCCGGCTTCCACATGCACTTCGTTGGTTTCGGCGCGAGCCAGATCGGCCAGCATGGCTTGCAGATCGACCTTGGATTCGGTGCCGGGTGCTCGGCTTGGCATCTGCACCACGTGTGCCCCACGGGCGACAAGGGCCTGCAGCCGCTCGGGCGTGGCGCTGGCGGCGTACAGCGTGACGCTGCGCGGCGGGTCGAACAGCCGCGCCCGGACGGGCGTTTCGAGCCGGCTGTCCACCACCACCAGCCGGGGCTGGCGGTGCACCGTGTCTAGCCGCACGTCCAATCGTGGATCGTCGTCGCGCACGGTGCCGATGCCGGTCAGGATGACGTCGGCGCGGGCACGCCAGGCATGGCCATCGGCCCGCGCCGGGGCTGAGGTGATCCATTGGCTGGCGCCGTTGTCCAGCGCCGTGCGGCCGTCGAGCGAGGCGGCCACCTTGAGCCGTACCCAGGGCATGCGGCGGACCATGCGGCTGAAGAAGCCGATATTGAGTTCGCGCGACTCGGCAGCCCCCGGGCCGACGACGACGTCGATACCGGCTAAGCGCAGTCGCGCCAGGCCTTGTCCGGCCACCATGGGATTGGGGTCGGTGATGCTGGCGACGACCCGCACCACGCCGGCTGCCACCAGGGCGTCGCAACACGGTGCGGTGCGTCCGTGGTGCGAACAGGGCTCCAGGGTGACGTAAGCCGTGGCGCCGCGGGCGGACTGTCCCCTGTCCTGGGCATCGCGCAGAGCCATGATTTCAGCGTGCGGGCCGCCAACGCCCTGGGTATGTCCGCACCCCACTATGTCGCCGCTGGCACCGACCAGCACGCAGCCGACGCGGGGATTGGGCTCCGACAGGCCGATCGCCCTGCGGGCCAGGGCCAAAGCCCTCTGAATGGGATGATCCGGTGGACCGTGTGATGCGTTCATGTGCAGGCAATGCGGTTCGGGCCGGGCCGCCGACGGGGGTCTGCGCCGGTCTGGTCAGCGGGGTAGCGCGTAACGTGGCAGCGGATACTCCGGGAACGGATATTTATGCCATTTTGCATCGGGCATCAGATAGGCCGCCTGGCCCAGCGCGGTCGGAGTGCGAACCGGGTAAAGGCTCCCGGTGATCCAGACCGGCGTCCGTTCCAGGTTGCGCGGCAATCCTGGCTTGAGGTACACCACGACCATCTGGTTGGCCGGCGGATGGGGCCGACGATCGCCGTCACTGAGGTAGGGAACCAGCAAGATGCTTTTGGACAGGCCTTGGCTGGAATCCAGCAGAATCGGCAACCCGAACAGGCGAACCGGCGTATCGATGATCTCCGGCACGGTCGGGGCTGAGTCCCATTCCTGGCGCAGGCTGGTACGTGCAATGGCTGCGCGCCGGTCTGGCGCAAAGGACGGACGGGTATTTGCGGCGTCATCATGGTCATGGACGTGATGGTCGCGCAACAATTGGACGGCGTCCCAGCCCGGTGGCGACATCTGGCTCCAGTGCAGATCGCGCACGCCAGCGGGCGGCTTGGGAAGCGCAAGCAGTTTTGCCTCCGCCACCCGCGCGCGGATCCGGGCGTTGACGTCCGTCTCGCTCTGGGCCCACGCGCCTGTGCATGCGGTGGCCATGCCGATGATTGCAGCAGTGAGCAGGGCGTACACCTTGAAAAGGCCATGGGAATACTCCATCGGTTGTGGCGACAGCCGATTTTCGGCTCTACCCGGGACCCGCTTTCGCCGTCTGTGCGCCGAGTTCGACCGTTCGTCCATTGGTCGGACCCATCGACGCGGGCATGCGTTAGCCTTGCGGCCATGCGTTATCAACCCCTGCTGCGGCGCGGCTTCACGATGATTGAATTGCTGATGGTATTGGCGATCGGCGCCGTGCTGGCAATGATCGCCGTGCCGTCGATGCGCGACATGCTCAATACGAGCAGGCTCAACTCGGCCACGGCACTGGTCGTCAATGACCTGAACCAGGCGCGTGGCGAGGCGATCAAGCGCAACACCCGCATGCTGGTGTGCCGGCGCGATGCCGCCGGAACCGATTGCGAGGCCAGCGCGGGGCCGCCGTTCGACTGGCGCGCGGGATGGCTCGTGTGCATCGAAGGTCTCGTGGTCGGCCAATGTGCTGCCAGCTCCGCCGCGGATCCGAACCCGATCATCGTGCGCCCGCCGCTGGACGCCTCGTTGACGCTCGCCTCGCCGGTCGTCTTTGTCCGCTTCAGCCCGAACAGCGCGGTGGCGGCCGCCGCCGACTTCGACCTCGGCGGCGTCTGGACTGGCGCGGTGCCCCGCAAGGTCTGTATCTTGCGCACCGGCAACATGCTCAAGCTTCCTCCACCGCCCGGCTCACAGGTGTGTCCATCATGAAAAAGCCAGAAGGCCGATCTGTTGCCGCATGCGGTGTCCGCCGCCAGCGGGGTTTCTCGATGATCGAGGTCCTGGTGACCCTGCTGATCATCTCGCTGGCCTTGCTGGGCACCGCCGGGCTGCAGGCGTATTCGATGCGCCTGAACCAGGGAAGCCAGTTCCGGACGCAGGCGGTCTTTCTGGTGTCGGACCTGGCCGAGCGGATGGAGGCCAACCGCCAGGCAGCGATTGCCGGAACCTACGCCACACCCGCCTCGGGCGTGCCCACGGCGATCAACAATGGTTGCACTGTCGGTGTCTGTAGTGCAGCCGAATTGGCGGCATATGACCTCTCGCAATGGCAAAACGCGGTATCCACCACGCTGCCGCAGAGCGAATGGACGGTGACTCAGACCACGGCCGGCAACCCGTCGACCTACACGATCCGCATCAGCTGGGTCGACCGCATGGTGGACACCGCCCAGTCGTTCGTCGCAGGTTCCGACGTCGGTGTCAACGCGGCGGGTACCGGCGAACGCTTCTTCTACACCGCCACCCGAACCGTGTTCGATTGATGCCATGAGCCAGACCATCAGCCAGACCATTAGCCAGACTATGAGCCTGACCTTGACGTCACGATCGTCCATTCCCGTTCGCGGGCCGGTGCAGGATCGCCAGCGCGGTTTCACGCTGATCGAGATGTTGATCTCGATCACGATCGGGCTTGGCATTCTGGCGGGCCTGGTGGGGGTGCTGGCATCGAACGCGGGCAACTCGCGCAGCAACGACCGTACATCGGAGCTGATGACGAACGGGCGTTACGCGCTCAATTCGATGAAGCAGGAGATGCGCGAGGCCGGATTCAGGGGGTACACCTGGGCCGAACCCGGGCCGCCAGGGCCCTGGGTTGCGCCGGCCAATACCGTTGGCTGTTTTGGTACCGAGGCTGGCGCGTCCGTCAGTGCCTTTCTGGCGAACCTGCGCCAGGGTGTCTGGGGTGCGAACAACAACAATCCGTTTGAGGCCAACTGCATCCCAGCCGCCAACTATTCCAACGGCGACGATGTGCTGGTGGTTCGGCGACTGTCCGACGCGCCGGTGGCCGCGCTGGCGACGAATACCGTGTACTTCCAGTCAACCTACGAGCGTGGCCAGTTGTTTCGTGCCACCGCCGGTGCGCCGGTCCCACCGGATTTCGGAACGTCTCGGCCGGTCGCGAGTTTCGCGCTGCAGACCCATGTCTACTACATCAGCCCGTTCACCGTGTCGGCGGCCGAGTCGCCGCGCGTGCCGGCCCTGGTGCGGATATCGCTGCTGCCCGACGGCACGATGGCGCGCGAGCTGGTGGCCAGCGGCATCGAGCATCTGCAGGTGCAGTACGGGCGGCGAAGCACCGCACCGGACACCCAGTATGTCGATGTGCTGCCGGGATCATCGTCCGACGCGGCCGGTGTCGCCTGGGAGGACGTCAATTCGGTGCGTATCTGGCTGCTGGCCCGCAGCTCCGCGCCCGAGCCCGGTTATGCGAACACCACGACCTACAACATGGGCGACCAGAACTATGTGGTCAACGACGGGTTCCGTCGGCAGGTTTTTTCCACCGTGGTTCAACTGCGCAATTGAAGGGGCTTGCGATGCACTCCGCTATTTCCGCCTCCATGCCCGGTCGCCAAAAGGGCGCGACCCTGGTCATTGCCTTGCTGGTGCTGGTACTGATCATGATGATCGGCATCACTGCGGTCAGCACCTCGGACACCCAGTACAAGCTCGCCGGCAATGTGCAGTTCGAGGACAGCGCGCTGAACAATGCCGAGACCGCAGTGTCGGCCGCGGAGCGCTGGTTGTCCACCGCAACGAACTTCGGCAATCCGGCTTTCATCGCGCCGGAGGATCCCGCAGCCGTTGACGACCCGGGGTCGGAGGTCGGAACCCCTCAGCTGCTGCCCAGGACCAGTGTGGCCAGCTTTCGTGCGGCCCGGGTGACGCGCCCGTTTTCCATGACCTGGGCCGACACCAATTCGCTGGCGGTCGACCCCGCTGGGGCGCAGCGTTATTACATCGAGCTGATGTCGCTCAATAACCGCCTGCAGGGCTCGAGCCAGCGGGTGGGGGGGCGCGGCAGTTCGGGTTGCAATCAGGTCAATACCTACCTGATTACGGCGCGCGGAGTCAGCGCCCGGGGCGCAACCAAGACCGTCCAGTCTTTTTACAGCGTGCTCAACTGCCCTTGACGAATCCGGGAAGGAATCTCCTCATGCCAAAGTCCATCTTCAAATCGTCGCTCATGGCGACGCTTGCCGTCGCAGGCGGCTTGTTCATCGCCTACAAGGTTGCGATAGCGCTGACCGCGTTCAACCCTGCAGCGCAGCCGATCGGTTACGTGGCGCAGGACGAAGTCACCAACTACAACCTCAAGTCGGGCAACGAGGTGTTGTTCCGCGGCCAGTACGAGCGCGAATTCTGGAGCGGCACGATGCTGGCCTACCGTGTCGACAGCGCGGGCAACCTGACCGGTGGCACCGCCTGGTGGGCGGGCGACGCGGGCGAGTTGATCAGCGCGCAGAACTTCGATTCCGGGCGTTTGATCGCCACCATGAAGGATGACGGCACAGCCGTTCCGTTCCGGTTCGGCAGCCTGTCGGGGGTGCAACAGGGCTTCTTGACCAGCGAGTCGGTTCTCAACCATCTGCGCGGAGATCGCAGCAACGAGGTCACGGCCGTCGGCGGAACGCTGCGCCAGCGGGTATCGGTGATCGGGGACATCGTCCACTCACGCCCGTTGTACATACCCGACGCCACCAATCCAACCTTGTTCGTGGGCTCCAACGGCGGCATGTTGCACGCAATCAATGCGGCTGCGGAAAGCGGCGGCGGCGGGCGCGAGCGCTGGGCCTATGTGCCGTCGATGCTGATGCCCAAGATGAAGAGCCTGACCATCGAGCCGTATGTGCATGACTATTTTGTCGACGGGCAGATCAACATGGCAACCATTTCACCCGCGGGTGTTGACAAGCGGGTGCTGGTGGGCGCGCTGGGTGCCGGCGGCAAGGGACTGTACGCGCTGAACATCACCGGTAGCACGGGTCTGACCGCCAGCACCGAAGCGGACGTCGCCTCCAAGGTCCTGTGGGAGATCACACCGACCAAGCTCAACTATGCCAACCCGACGACCAACAACGCCTACGTCAACCTGGGCTACACCTATGGCGAGGTCACGATTGCCAAGGTCCTGTCCGGCGGTGTCGCGGTGGATGCGGTCATTGTCGGCAACGGCTACAACGATGGGGTGGGTAGTTATGCGGGCTGCACCGATACCACGCCCAACTACACCAACTGTGGCGGCAACTACGCGGCCTATCTGTACATCATCAACGCCAATACCGGCCAGCTGATCCAGGCGATCAAGGCCGGAGCCGACGGCACGGCACTGAGCCCGAACGGTCTGTGGACGCCGGTTGCACTGGACTCCGATGGCGATGGCATCGTGGATCGCATCTATGCCGGCGACCTTGATGGCACGATGTGGAAGTTCAACCTGGCCACCAGCGTCACGACGGCTTTGCTGACCACCTCGCCTGCCCAGGCCATTACCGCGACGCCCGGAGTGGCAGTTCATCCGAAGGGGGGGTACATGGTGACCTTTGGCACCGGCAAGATGCTGGTGAACGCCGATGCCACCGATACCGGTACACACTATGTGTACGGCGTCTGGGATGGCGCGCCAGCGGCCAACGCCGCGTTGGTGTCGCAGACCATCTCCGAGCGTGCGTACGTCAAGGACGGCGTCACCACGCGGGTGCGGCGATCGACCTCGAACCAGCCCAACTGGGACAGTGGCGCCACCAACCACAAGGGTTGGCGGGTCGCGTTGCCGGCGGGCGAACGGGTGATTGGCGAGGGCAGCTTCATCGAGAACAACCGTTTCTATTTCACCGGTTTCAATCCCACGATTGCCAATCCTGTTCCAAACACCTCGTCGGTTGTGCAAGGCGAGGCCTGGTTGATGGAGCTCGACTATCTGAGTGGTGGCAGCACCAATCTGCCGTTTCTCGATCTGAGCGGCAATGTGAAACTGGACAACGACGATCGCCTCAGATACATCGCAGGTGACACGATTCCGATCGGTTCGGCAGTGGGCGACCCGATATTGACCACCGACGGCATCCCGATCGGCAAGTGGATTTCGATCGGACTGCTGTCGCAGCCGATCCTGGTGCAGCTGGCGAACCTCAACGACACCTTGTTCAACCAGAACCCGGACATCATTGTTCCGTATCCGAATATCGACCGCGGTGTCGAAGGCGGGCACTTCGATGTCGAGATTTATTACGGGCCGCGTGTCAACGCCGCCGCTGCCACGGCCACCATCACGGTGGGCACCGCTGGTCAGACAGCTTCGTTCCCGGCGACGCTGGGTGCCATCTCGGTCGATGGGGTGGTCGTCGTGCCCGCACTGACGGTTGGCAACCTGGTCAACGGGATCGCCACCAACACCAATGCGGAAGCGATCCGCAGCCGGGTCGGCAGCGGTTTCAGTGCCACACGGGTCAACAATGTCATCACGATCACGGCGCCAATGGGAGTCAGTTACAACGGCAAGTCGATCGACGTGGCCAGTGGGACTTCGCAGCCGCTGGTGCCGGGCGTCAGTACGCCGGCAACGGCACCGGCAGCGGGCAATCTGGTCATCACCGACGTGGAGCGCGATACCACCAACGTACGGATCCGGTGCGGCGGGATGGAAACCACCGGCGCGCCAGGCAACATCACGTCGTCGAATTCAGGCGTCAAGGCTGTTCGATTGGACGATCTGTTCAGCAAGATCAGCGGCCGAACGGTGAACGGTTACACGACAACCTGTACCAAGGGCGGCTCACCCACCAATACACTGGCATGCAGCATAGCCGCGCCTGCAGGCGTATCCGCCTGTTCGACCTTCAATCTGAGGCGCATCACCGCGTCCACGAATACCGGACCCTCGGGTGGCGCCAATGTGGGCGTCATCACCCCGGCCTCGGGTTGGACCAATTTTGCCCCGGCTGTCACCGTCACGGCGCTCAATGGGGCCCAGGACGCGTCGGTCAGCGGCAATACCTGCAACAACGGCGGCACCCGTTGCACCTTCCGTGAGCACGACCATGAATACGACGATATCTACGACCGCACCGGGGTCAATTTCCTCAATGCCAGCAACCGGAACTTCAACCTGGAGAAGGCCATACCGTCGATGGCGACACCGTTCAAGGTGCTGGCCCAGAACCAGTACCTGAATGCGGCGGTGCGCCTGCATATCGGCAATCCGGCTTACCTGTTCAACGTCGAATCCGGTTATATCCCGATCAAGAATTACCAGACCGCCATGACACTGGATCTGGCGTCGGTACCCGCTTACACTCGGGCCACGATCGGTTCGCTGGCGCTCAATCTGCCGGTCGATGCGTTCAATAACAGGGACTGGTGGAACGGGTCGACGCCGGATGTTCGCGATGGCCTGCATCCCACCGAGTACCGCTGCGTGGTGGCCAGCGCGTCGGCTACGCAGGATGGCAATATGTACCAGCCGGTGATACCGCCCTCGACCGTCACCGCGACCGGCAACGGCGTGCGCGGATATTCGGCGTCTACGACGCAACTCACCGCCACCGGCGTTCGCCACAACGGCGCGATCACGCTGCAGATCATCAGGGCCGACACGCCCAACAGCGCGATCGAGCTCAGCATCCCGAACCAACCGGAATACGGCTGGCGTGTGAAGGCGGGTGAATTTGCGAACTACGTGATTGCAGAGTACACCATGTTCCACCACACCAAGCATTTGAATGTCTGTTACGGTGACGCCGGCTGGATCAAGACACCACCGGTGGACACGCGGGCCTGCGGCGCGGTGGACTCCAAGACCACCAAAAAATGCGCTGTGCCGGTGGACCCAGGCACCGCAACCGACCCCAAGATCGGCAATATTGGTGGTGGCAGCGCGGTCGAGAGTGTCACGCAGACGGTGCTGGGCGATGTCACAACCACCTCGATCGTGTTTGTCAGCGGCCTGAAGGCCAGGATCATCCGCACGGCCAATGCCGACGGCTCGATCACGATCGTCACTCGGGTCGGCACGGATCTCAGTGATGCGGGCAACTACTCGGAGACCAAGGAAACCATCGCCAACAAGGCCGGCGCGGTCAAGTCGGGCGGCGACGAGCGGGGATTGCAGGCGCGCACCGGCCGCATATCATGGCGTGAAGTGGTTGCGCCATGAACGGGCAGCGAATTGCCGTCCATTCAGGCGATCGATCGATGCGTGTCACCAGAAAGGGCTCCAGCGTGAACCAGATACCCCGTGAGCGCGGCTTCACGTTGATCGAGCTGATGATCATCGTCGCGGTGATCGGCATCCTCGCGGCGATCGCGTTGCCCAGTTACCGCAGTTACATCGTGCGTGCAGCCCGGGTGGCGGCCCAGGCCGAAATGCTGGAGCTGGCCAGTTTGCAGGAGAAGATCTACCTCAATTCCAACGCCTATTCGCCCAGCGTCAGCAACAACTACAACGGCACCGAAGGCGGTGGGCTTGGTCGCACCAGTGGGCAGACCAAGGATGGCCGTTATGCGCTCACGCTGGTCGATGGTTGTGCCACGCTGGTCGCGGTTGCGGCGGCGGCCCAGACTTTCGTGCTGGCCGCGACGCCGGTTGCCGGTAGCACCCAGGTCGGTGATGGCAACCTGTGCGTCGCGGAAAGTGGACGGCGCACCTGGGTCAGCCCTTCGGGTACCACATCCTGGTAGCGGAAAGTCGGGGCCGAGAGTCGGCTTTTTTTACATTCGAACTTGGCTTTGTCCAGAGCATGCTTCGACTTTTTAATGGTGACAAGGGTTTAGCGCGCTGGCATGATTAGTGCTGGATGCTAGAAAGCTAAACTTTTTGGAGCTACCATGCGAAAAACATCAAGGAATCTGGTCAGGTGGGTGTCAGCGGTTGTATTGACGATTGCCGGGTCGGTGGCTCACGCAAATCTGGTCAAGAATCCAGGTTTTGAATCGGGAGAGTCCTTTTGGAGTCCTGTAGGAAACGCGACTCAGGTGGACGACGCTGCGCATACAGGTAAGTTGGGGTTGCATTTCGTGGCTAACGAGGAGCCGACGGGTTCAGTTCGGCAACTGTTTACTTTGGTCTCGACCGAGGACTACGCGCTCAAGTTCTTTTTGAAGGGAAGTCGGGCAGCGTTGTCGATCACCTTTGACGGTTTGCCATTTGATCAACTCTTCGAGCCGCGCAGCGACCCAGAGTCTTTTGATGATCCAGTCACTGGAGACGAGATCTTTACCAATTGGTTCATCTACACGGCCCTTATCAAAGGTTCGACCGGTGGTCTTTTGCTGTTCGCGCATGATGCAAGATCTCCATCGTGCGGTGGCCGGTTTTTGGA
>Ga0105047_10020759_pt1 | contig 10077 bp, 7 predicted proteins | sample MAT04_FD_78384 | JGI IMG/M metagenome (GOLD analysis project Ga0105047, IMG submission 78384) | Freshwater microbial communities from Lake Fryxell liftoff mats and glacier meltwater in Antarctica - MAT-04 (megahit assembly) | ecosystem: Environmental > Aquatic > Freshwater > Ice > Liftoff...
CTGTTTGACGGGGCGATCCTCCAGCGAGTGGAAGGTGATGATGGCGATGCGAGCGCCTTTGGCGAGCCAGGTGGGGCGAGGGCTGCGAGCCGCGGCGGCGGCGTCGGCGATGGCGTCGAGGAGGGCGGCGAGGTGGCCGAGTTCGTCGTTGGCGGCGATGCGGAGGGCTTGGAAGGTGCGGGTGGCGGGGTGAATGCCGCGGGAGCCGTCGGGGGCGCGGGAGATGGGGACGACGCTCGAGATGATGTCGGCGAGTTCGTCGGTGCGGAGAGTTGGGGCATCGGCGGGGCGGTCGGCACGGGCGGCGACGATGGCGCGGGCGACTTTGGGCGCGAAGCGTTCTTCGCCGAACTGGGAAATGATGCGGGTGAGTTCTGCTTCGCTGGCGGTGGCGACGAGGGTGGCGGCAGAGATGCGGGCGGCGGGGTTGAGGCGCATGTCGAGCGGGGCGGGGCGTGAGAACGACATGCCGCGGAGAGCATCGTCAACCTGATTAGAGGCGAAGCCGAGATCGGCGAGAACGAGGTTGGCGGTGAGGCCGAGGGACTGGAGTTTGCGGGGGGCTTCGGCGAAGGAGCCGTAAAGGGGAATAATGCGTGCGGGGCCGGGGCCGGTGGGCACGGCGGCACAGCGGATGGAAGCGCGGCGGAGATTGTCGGGGTCGAGATCGCTGAGGGCGATGCGGCCGGTGGGGCCGAGGGTGGGCGCGATGGCGGAAGCGTGGCCGCCGAGGCCGGCGGTGGCGTCGAGGAGGGTTTGGCCTGCCTGCGGGGCGAGCGCGGCAAGGGTTTCGCTCAGAAGGACGGGGATGTGGCCGGAGGGCGAGGTGAGCATGGAGCTGGGGGAAGGAGAGCGGAAGAGAGGGGCGATGGGGAAGGGGAGGATGGGCCGCGCGGGTTCTACGCTGGTGGCATGGCAACACAACCGAAGCGGGCGATTGTACTTGGGGCGGGGATGGTGGGGAGCGTGATGGCGACGGATCTGGCGGGCGATCCGGAGTTTGAGGTGACGATTGCGGATGTGCGGGAGGATGCGCTGGCGGCGGCCAAAGAGCGGGCGGCGGCGCAGGGTCGCCATGTGGCGGTGGTGAAGGCGGACCTGGGTGATGCCGGGGCGGTGACTCGTTTGGTGGGTGGGTATGACATGGTGCTGGGGGCGCTGTCGAGCAAGATCGGGTTTGCCGCGCTGGGGGCGGTGATCAGCGCGGGGAAGGACTACTGCGATATCTCGTTTATGAGCGAAGACTTTGGCGGGCTGGATGCCTTGGCAAAGCAGAAGGGCGTCACATGCATCGTGGACTTTGGCGTGGCGCCGGGGATGAGCCACATGCTGGCGGCGTACGGCTACTCGATGCTTGATTCGTGCGAGTCGCTGGAGATTTATGTCGGCGGCCTGCCACGGGAGCGGCGGTGGCCGTTTGAATACAAGGCGGCGTTTGCGCCGTCGGATGTGATTGAGGAATACACGCGGCCGACGCGGCTGGTGGAGCATGGACAGGTGGTGGTGCGGCCGGCTCTTTCGGAGCCGGAGCTCATGGACTTTGCGGGCGTGGGGACGCTGGAGGCGTTCAACACCGACGGGCTGCGGTCATTGACGACGACGCTGCTGGGAAAGGTGCCGTTTATGAAGGAGAAGACGCTTCGCTATCCGGGGCATATTGCGCTCATGGCGGCGATGCGGGAGACGGGGCTGTTTGGGGATGCGGCCATCAGCGTGCGCGACGCGAGTGGGGAGATGGTGCAGGTGCGGCCGCTGGATGTGACGAGCGCGTGCATGTTCCCGAAGTGGAGCTATGGGCCGGGGGAACAGGACTTGACGGTGATGCGGGTGCTGGCGACGGGGATGCGGGGAGGCGAGCGGGTGCGGCACCGGTGGGACTTGTTTGATGTGTTTGATGTGGGAACGAGCGCCACGAGCATGTCGCGAACGACGGCGTTTCCGTGCGCGATCATGGCGCGGATGGTGGCGCGGAAGCAGTTTGTGTCGCCGGGCGTGAACGCGCCGGAAATGGCGGGGCTGGCGCAGGAGCTGCCGGCGATGATCTTGGCGGAGCTTGAGAAGCGCGGGGTGAGGTATACGTATGAGGTGAAAGCAGCGGGCGGGAAGTGATGGCGGAGGTGATGAGCCGACAGGAGAAGTTTGGGGTTGGCGCGGTTACCATCACGTGTCGGTATCACGGACACGAACGCATCGAGCCCCTTTCCCCGGATCAGGCTTTCCCAAATCAGGCTTTCCCGGATCAGGCTTTCCCGGATCAGTCCCAGTGCTCCCCCGCCTCCCCCACCACACACATGGACCGAAGGATGCCGCATTCCAAAACACCCCGACCAACGATTGACCCCGCTCAACAGAACCTTTCCCGATTGACCGTACGCGAACGCGAGATTCTGGCGTTCATTGCGCAGGGGCTTTCGTCAACTCAGATCGGCGCGCGGTTGTTTCGCAGCAAGAAGACGATTGACGCCCACCGGGCGAGCTTGACGCGAAAGCTGGGGATGCGCAATCGGGTACAACTGGCGCGGCTGGCGATCGCCTCGGGGTTGGTGCCTTGGCACGACGGGAGCGCGGAACGGGCCGTGCGGCCGATGGCGGTGGACGGACAGTCGGCGGAACTCGGCTCGCCGTTGGCTGGCGGGCAGTATGCGGCCAGCGGGGACAGCATCGCGGTGAAGCATGCGCTGCCGCTCGAGGCGATTCTGGAAATCGTCATGGCGTCGCAAATGACGTTTTGGGAGTGGGATTTGGTGACGAAGCAGACGCGGGTCTCGGCGAACTTTCTGGCCATGATGGGGTATCACTCGCAGGAGTTTGCCGAACACTCAGATTCCTGGCGGAAGGTCGTTCACCCGGCTGATCAGCCGTGGCTGGACGCGGAGTTTGCCAAGCATTTGAAGGGCGGATTGGAAGCGTTTGAGCTTGAATATCGAATGGTTCGCAAGGATGGACGGCCACGGTGGTTTCGGATGACGAACGTGATTCGACGCGACCGGGATGGCAAGCCGGTGCGGGTGATGGCGACCGGTCATGCTCTGGAGGAGCCGCGGGGGGCGTTTGCGAGGAGCACCGGCGCGGAGGGACGCTGATTGGAATCTGGCGAGCGGCCTTAGGACAACTTTCGGCGTAGATTGGGCCGAGGGGCCGGCACGGTCGTAAAATACATTGTGGTTGAATCAGCTTCATTCCGAATCGGAACGTGGGCGACCGTCGCCAGCTTGCTGCTGCACGTGACGGCGGTGACCGGTGTGCTGGTGGCGCCGCCGATGCGGGCGCGGAGCGATGCGAGCCTGACGAAGAGTTCGGGCGATGCACCGATGTATGCGGATTTGACCGATTGGCAGCCGCCAACGGCCCCGCCCGAGCAGCAAGAACCAGTCACGCCGGATACGGAGCCGGCGCCTGTTATCTCGCCGCAACCGACGCCCCTCCCACCACCCCCATCCCCACCAAAGCCGGTCCCGATCAATCTGGGCAAAGACAACGGTCGGCCGGACTCACCGAACTGGATTGACAGCACGCAACCGGGCCTGCAAGGAGCACCGGAGGGCGAGCAGGAACAGCCGCTGCTTCGCAAAACGGCGCCGAGCGGCGGTGGCAATGGTGACAATGGCGGCAACGGACAGCCGCAGGCGCCTGACGCGGCGGCCAAGCCAGAACCGACCAAGCCCAGCGAGCCCGTGGAGGCAGCGCCAGCGCCAACTACTCCGACCGCTCCGACTGCTCCGGTCCTCCCACCAGTGATTCCCACTCCGACTCCCGCCCCAACTTCCCCCGCCACGCCCGCCGCGCTGGCTCCGCCGGTGCGGGAGCCGGAGCCTGCGGTTGTGCCAGAGAAGGAACCGGTGAAGGTGTTGCCGCCCGCACCGGCGGTGGAAACGCCAAAGCCGACTCCGCCCGTGCCGTTGCCTGGGGTGGACAAACCTGCACCGACCGAAGTGGTTCAGCCGCCTGCGGAGACGCCGAAACCGGAAGATGTGAAGCCGTTGGAAGCGCCGGTCGAACCGGCGCCGAGAGTTGAACCGAAAGTCGAGCCAACTCTTGGGCCGGGGGCGGGAGTTGTGCCGGTGCCGGTGGAGAAGCCGACGGAGGTGAAGCCAGCGGAGGTCAAGCCAGCGGAGATCAAGCCAGGGGAGATCAAGCCAGCGGAAGTTACGGGGCCGGTTGAGCCCGTCAAATCTCCGCTGCCAGAGCCCGCCGACGTGCCTGCGCCGATTGCAGAACCCGCGGCCGCGCCTGACGCGGCGAAGAAGGCTGAGGCGGCTGCGAAGCCATCCCGAGAACCGCTGCGGATTACGGCTGACGAAATCTCGGATCTGGCCGACGCCGTCAAAGGAGGCGAGCCAGAGAAGGACGCGATTACTGCTACACCGGTGACGCCGGAGAATAACCCGCTTCGGGCCCCGGGTACAGCACCCGCTGTGCCCGCTGCGCCGGCGGCGACACCCGTAGCACCGGCTGCCGAGGCTGCGGCAAAGCCGGGAAAGGCTGGCGCGACAGGCACACCTATTGAGCAGAGCGAAGATGCGGCGTGGATTGCCGACAAGGAGAGCGACCCGACCTCTTTGCGGCGCACGGCACGCTATGAGAGCGGGCGCGTGGAGGCGGGTGAAGGGCTTGAGATTTTGACGGTGAACCCATCGTTTGATGCGGCCACGCGGAACTTCTCGCTGCCACGGTCGCCGGTGTTTGAGATCAAGTTTGATCGCAACGGCGAGGTGAAGCGGCTGCGGATGCTGCGGTCGTCGGGGTTCCCGAACGTGAACGAGCCGATCAAGAACGCGATGTTCAAGTGGCGAGCGCGGGGGAAGGCGCTCGATGAGCTGCCCAATGAACCGGATGCGGGCGTGGTGCTGCGGATAACGATTCGGCTGCGTTGACTCGCCACTTGAGGCGGCCAACAAATAGAGACTGATCTGTATACCTGACAGAGACGGCTCTGTCTCTTTTTGCGCGAGCGGGTTGTGCGAGGGCGGGTGTTTGGTACAATCGAGTATGATTCGCGCGAGGGTGTGTGGCCCGCCGGCGATCGACCGACCAGAACGAATCGCGAGGCCGGATGGGAACGCTGGTGTTCCTGGATTTGGCCCCGCCTAACTCCGCTGAGGGAGCCTTTGATGAGCAGTGTGACCGCCCGCCGTCTTGCCGTTGCCGCCGCGAATGCCTGGCGCGAACCCGCCGCCGTGAAGCAAGAACGGATCGAGGACACTTACGGCTGCGATGTGTTCACGGAGCAGGCGATGAAGGAGCGGCTGCCGAAGGACGTGTTCCGGCGGCTGATGCGGATCATCAACAACGGCGACCGGCTTGAGCCCGATTTGGCCGACGTGGTGGCGACGGCGATGAAGGACTGGGCGAGCAGCCGCGGCGCGACGCACTACACGCACTGGTTCCAGCCGCTGACGGGCCTGACGGCCGAGAAGCACGATTCGTTCATCACCACCGACGGCCAGGGGCGTGCCATTACGGCGTTTTCGGGCGGGGCCTTGGTGCAGGGCGAGCCGGACGCGTCGAGCTTCCCTTCGGGGGGCGTGCGGAGCACGTTTGAGGCGCGCGGCTATACGGCGTGGGACTGCACGAGCCCGGTTTTCCTGAATCGGTCGGGCGACACGGTGACGCTGTGCATTCCGACGGCGTTTGTTTCGTGGACGGGCGAAGCGCTTGATACCAAGACGCCGCTACTGCGCTCGATGGATGCGTTGGCCAAGCAGGCAATCCGCATTCTGAAAATCTTCGGCACGGATACGGGCGTGACGCGGATCATGACGTCACTCGGGCCCGAGCAGGAGTACTTCCTGATCGATCGCAACTTGTACTTCTCTCGGCCGGACTTGCTGGTGTGCGAGCGGTCGCTGTTTGGCGCCAAGCCGCCGAAGGGCCAGCAGCTTGAGGACCACTATTTCGGGTCAATTCCCGGTCGCGTGCTGGCGTTCATGAGCGAGGTTGAGCGTGAGCTCTATCGCCTGGGCGTGCCGGTGAAGACGCGGCACAACGAGGTCGCGCCCGGCCAGTTTGAGCTGGCGCCGATCTTCGAGACGACCAACATCGCCTGCGATCATCAGATGCTGACGATGGAGACGTTGCGGCGAGTGGCGCCGCGGCACGGCCTGCAGTGCCTTCTGCACGAGAAGCCGTTCGCGGGGATTAACGGTTCGGGCAAGCACAACAACTGGTCGATGTGTACGGATACGGGCGTGAACCTGCTCGATCCGCGTGATTCCACACACACCAACACGCAGTTCCTGGTGTTCCTGTGTGCGGTGATTCGCGCCGTGGACCTGCATGCCGATCTGCTGCGGGCGTCGATCGCGTCGGCGGGTAACGACCATCGCCTGGGCGCGAACGAGGCTCCGCCGGCGATCATCTCGATCTTCCTTGGCGACATGCTCTCGGACATCATCACGCAGATTGAGTCGGGCAAGTTCAGCCGGACGATCAAGGGCGGCAAGCTTGACCTTGGGGCCAGCTCGCTGCCGAACCTGCCGCGCGATGCGGGTGACCGCAACCGCACCTCGCCGTTCGCGTTCACGGGCAACAAGTTTGAGTTCCGGGCCGTTGGTTCGGCGCAGTCGTCGGCGTGGCCGAACACGATTTTGAACACGATGGTGGCGGAGTCAGTCGATTACATCGCGACGCAGCTTGAGAAGTCATTGGGCAAGAATCCGACGCCGCAGAAGGTGCAGTCGGTGGTGCCGGAACTGCTCAAGAAGATCGTCAAGCAGCACAAGCGGGTGATCTTCAACGGTGACGGATACTCCACGGCGTGGCACAAAGAGGCCGAGAGCCGCGGCCTGCCGCACCTGCGCGACAGCGTGGATGCCCTGCCGGTAGTGAAGAGCCGCAAGGCGATCGATCTGCTGGCCAAGTACAAGGTACTGAGCCGGGTGGAGACCGAGAGCCGGGCCGTGGTGTTCATTGAGAAGTACATCAAGCAGGTGTCGATCGAGGCTGAGACGATGGTGTCGATGGCGAACACCATGATCTTCCCGGCGGCGTCGGCGTATCAGAAGCAGATGGCAGAGAGCGTGAAGGCCGCGGCGGATGCGGGCGCGGAGTCAGAAGTGCAGTCGCGCCGGCTGGGCGACTTTGTCTCCGCGGTTGATCGGGTATCAGTGGCGACGGGCAAGCTGGAGGATGCACTGACCCATCACGGCGGCGAGGACCCGATGGATCATGCCAAGCACATTCGCGACCACGTGAAGCCGGCGATGGCGGAGCTGCGGTCGGCGGGTGATCTACTTGAGACGATCGTGCCCGATGAGCTCTGGCCGCTGCCGACGTACCGCGACTTGTTTTTCATCAAGTAGGTTCACGATCGATGGTTGCGTGGTTGGATGATTGATGCGGGTGATCGAGCGGACTTGTTGTCTAATCGCGCCACCGCCCAACCTGCACCGCCCGCCCCGGCGCGGCGCGGTCGCTTCGCGAGCCGGCAACGCGAGTTTGATGAATCGACACAATCTATTTGTGGGCGTTGGTCATTACTTGTTCAAGCTCGTTGAAGTCAAACGGCTTGACAAGGTGGCCGTCAAACCCTGTCTGCGGGGCGAGAACGATACATCATGACCAGAGTCAGGCCGTCACAAGACTCAGACCGTCACAAGCCCTTCACGGATGGCAAAGCGAATCAGGTCTGTGCGTGCCTCGATGCCGAGCTTTTTCATCATTCGGCCCTGGTGCGCATCGACCGTCTTGGCGCTGCGGCAAAGCTGCGCGGCGATCTGCACCCGCGAGAGCCCCTTGCCGATCATTCGCAGCACTTCGGTTTCGCGCGGCGTAAGCGATGCGAGCCGGGTCGTTGGCTGGCCCGCGCGGTCGGCTGATCGCTCGTTCAACTCCGGTTCTGTCGGCGCCGGTGAGTATCGGCTGGTTGAGATCGGTCGGCACCGCTCGCGAACTTTCGGGCCGAGGATGAATGTCCCGCCGGGCGAGCGCATGACTTCCTGAATGCCCGCAACGATATCGTTGAGATCGTCGGACTTGGCAAAGTAGCCGCACGCGCCGGCGGCAAATGAGGCCGAGATAAACGAGTCGCGGATGTGTGCGCTGAGCACAATCACGCGGACTTCCGGGTGGGTTCGCTTGAGCCGGTCGGCCATCTCAAAGGAGTCGGGCCCGGGCATCTCAATATCCAGGATAACGGCGTTGGGGCGCAGGCGTGCAACCTCTTCGAGCAGCCGCGCGGCCGAGCCCAGCCCGCCGACAACCTCGATGGCACCGTCCATCGCGAAGCGTGCCTTCAAACCTTCAACGAGCACGGCGTGGTCGTCGACGCACAGCACGCGGATGGCGTGCGGAGCGAACGAATCACCTTGGCGTTCGCTCTTCTGCTGGGTCATGATGCCTTCTTTCTCAGGGGTGTGGTCCACCCTCCAATGACTTCGCCGATCGCATGCCGGATTGCCGCTACGTCACTGGGAGGCGCAACGACGATAACGCCGAGCCCGGTCCAGGCTCGCCGCGATCGTTTGGAGGGTTCTCCGAGCAGGACAATCGCTGGCGGTGCGCCGTTGTTACCGGCGCGTCGCTTGCGCCAACGCCCGGCGGCGACCAGACTTGCACTTGTCGGTTCCGTCACCCACAGGTCCGATGTTCCGGGGCGGTCGGTTCGTGCGGCTTTCAGCTCGACGCCGCCAGCGATCAGGATCTGCGAGACGAGCGCAGTGGTGCGATGATCACGCAATGAAACCGCAGCAATACGCGGCTGTTTTTGCGATCCATCGACCCGCCCGGCTGACTTGCCGACCGTCGGCAGGATGAGTGACGCGGTGGTTCCCTTCCCAGCCACCGAACGAATCTCGAGATCACCTCCCGATTGAACCGCGACCTTGCGTGCCAACGGAAGGCCGAGACCCGTGCCCATGCCGCGCGACTTTGTGGTGAAGAACATGTCCATCGCGCGGCGCTGCACGGCGCTGGCCATCCCGATGCCATTGTCTGTGATGTCGAGCTTCACCGTCCGTCCGTCGGATGAAGTCTTTGCCAGGATCAGAACCCGACCGGCACGCCGCCCCTTGGGGATCGCTTCGCCAGCGTTGACGATGAGGTTGAGTACCGCCTGAGTCAGCAGGTGCGGGGCAATTTGAACGGCGGGCAGGTGTACACCCAGCATGGCGAGCAAGTTGACATGCCTGGGCACAGCGCGCCGCAGGAGCGGACCGACCTGTTCCCACCAGGGCTTGAGGTGCGTGGTGGCGCGGTTGCTCTCGACATCGGTCTTGGCGTCAGGGTCCAGCGTCAGATAGTGCAGCCCGTCGCTGAGGTGCTGGAGGTACCCGATTGATTGCCGCACCGCCGTGACATGCGCGACCGCCGCGGCCGGAATGCCGGCGTGCTCCAGCGCGTCGAGCCGGGCCCGGACCGGCAGCAGCACGTTGCTCATATCGTGCCCGAGCCCGGCCGCCAGCGTGCCCAATGACGCAAGACGGTCGGCCAGATGCAGACGGAGGTTGGCGGTGGCGAGGGCCCGGGTCTGCTCGGTGACCAGATGCTGAAGGCGGGCTCGCTCGCCGGTCAGTTGCTCGCCGATATCGATCTGCCGGCTTACGTCGCGGATGATGCCAATGAAGAACGGAACCGCGTTGATCGGCAGATCGGCGCGAGACATCGAGAGCTCAATAGGAAACACCGACCCGTCTTTGCGGAGCGCATCAAACCGACGCGAACGAGCGAGGGCCTTGTCCTTGTCGGCGCGTCGGTAGCGGTTGAGGTACTGGTCGAGCGCCGAGCGGCGTGCCTGGGGAATCAGCACCTTGATGTCGCGACCGAACAGTTCCGTGGGCGTCCATCCAAAGAGATGCTCGACGGACTCGCTGGCGGACTGGATCATCCCGCTCGCGTTCATCGTGATGATGGGGTCAACAAACCGCCGAGCCGATTCGCTCCTGCTCGACATCCGGCCCGGCGACACGGTCGCGGCCTTAGACCTCCGCGTGATTGAGCGAGCGGACATGTGGGAAGTGTACTCGGTGCAGATGAAGCCCCTGCCTGCTGCGGGGTTGGGGCCCCAGATAGAGACAATTTCCGGTCTACGACCGCTCGCATTCCCTGCTCATCATTGCATCAAGCACGATACCGGCCTGA
>Ga0105047_10020761_pt1 | contig 10077 bp, 8 predicted proteins | sample MAT04_FD_78384 | JGI IMG/M metagenome (GOLD analysis project Ga0105047, IMG submission 78384) | Freshwater microbial communities from Lake Fryxell liftoff mats and glacier meltwater in Antarctica - MAT-04 (megahit assembly) | ecosystem: Environmental > Aquatic > Freshwater > Ice > Liftoff...
AACACTTAGAAATGCCGCTGGATCCCGCGTGCCTTGCATCTGGTGGCGCGAAATAAACGTGTCGCCTACCGTGTAGCCCCAACTCGTCACAAGCGGCTCAAGCCACGCTTGATGCTCACGCCGCACATGCAAAAATGCTGACCCTTTTGCGGAACACATCCATTTATGGCAGTTCCCCGTGTAAAAATCTGCATCGATCTGCGTAAGGTCTAGGGGGAATTGCCCCGGCGCGTGCGCTCCATCAATGACGGTGATGATTCCCGCTTGACGAGCGCGGCGGCAAATCTCTGTAACCGGGAAAATGAGCGCGGTTGGCGATGTGATATGGCTGAGATAAATCACACGGGTCTTGGGAGTCACACCCGCCCACAAATCATCAATGAACACTTCATCCGAAACGAGCGGTAACGTCACCGTGCGTTCGACCAACACCGCGCCCGTTTTCGCACACACTCGCTGCCATGTGGTATTGCACGCGCCGTATTCGTGATCGGTTGTCAGAATCTCGTCGCCGGGTTGAAGGGGCAGTGACTTTGCAACGACGTTGACCCCTGCTGTCGCGTTCTGCACGAACACAAGGTCGTCACGTTCGACGTGCAAATAGGTCGCTAACGCGGCGCGGGCTTCATCGAGGAAACCATCAACGCGCCGCCCCAAAAATGCGACAGGTTGGCGCTCTAGCTCTAGCTGCCACTGTTGATAAACATCAAAGACGGGTTTTGGACATGCTCCGAATGAGCCGTGATTGAAAAAGAGGATTGACGGGTCGAGTAGAAACAATGATTTCAAAGGATTACATTCCAGTTAGACGGAATAAACTTAGATCGTGCGCGGTTTCGGCTTCGAGCGCCAAATCACTCAACATTTTACCGATTACGGTGCTGAATTTGAACCCATGCCCTGAACACGGAGACGCAAAGACCACATGTCGATATTCAGGATGCTGGTCAATGATGAAATGCTCGTCGGGCGTCATGGTGTAGATGCATACGCGAGACTGCTTGTGCGTTTGTGCTGCACCGGGAAGATAGCGTGCTGCGAAGTCTCGCATTTTCGGGATTTGCGACAAATCGGGTTCTCTGCTCCCTGTAGGATCAATGGGGTCGCCGCCGTGCTGCGAGAGTTTCAACCCTGAACTATCAACGCTAGGGATACCATACATCATATAGCCGTAGTCGCGCTTCAACATCGCAAGAAAAACGGGAAAGCGTCCGATCTCGTAATCAGCGGGGTTGTCGGGGATAAAGTAGTTTTCCTGTGCGGCGACGGGTTGCAAAGGCAAGTCAATGCCAAGCGAATGCATCATGGTACGCATCCAACCGCCCGCTGTGATGATCAAGCGTGCCGCCGAATAGGTTTCCGTAGCGGTCACGACTTCAACGCCGTGTGCGTGCGGTTTGACCTGAATCACAGGTGTATTGTCTTTGATAACCGCACCGTGTTTCTCAGCAAGGCGCACATGTGCCAGCACACAGCGCGACGCCCGCAGCACGGCGGTATCATCCTGTGTGGCGATGCTCATTTCGGGCGGGACGCGAAACTGCGGGTAACGCCGCGCTAGTTCGTCGGAGTCGATCATCTCAAACGGAATCGACATATCGCGCATGGCGTTTAATGTGCTGACGAAATCGGGGTCGTCCGGCGGGCTGAAGGTCACGCCGCCCGATTGAATCATCAAGCGTTCGCCCGCTTCTTCTTCGAGCGCACGCCACGCGGGATACGACGCTTGCGCCAGTTTGATGTACGTGGGATGGTCATAGACGTAACGGATAATACGCGAGAAGCCGTAAGAACTTCCCTGCTGGTGATCAATTTCAAATTGTTCTAGCAAGAGGACGCGCTGCCCGCTTTTCGCAGCATGATATGCCGCCGCGCTGCCCATCGCCCCTGCCCCAATAACAATCACATCAAACGTAGACATACAGCCTCACAACCGAAGAATCGAAACAATGGTCACAACAAACATAGGCAAGTTTAAGCCATCGGGTATAATTTCAAGTATAGCTAAGGATTGAGGAGTCCGCACACGTGGCAGTAGACGATATAGTTAAGAGCGCCCATGCCCTTGAGCCAGAAATTATCGCCTGGCGACGGGATTTTCACGCACATCCTGAACTTGGTTTTCAGGAATTTCGCACCGCACGGGTCGTCGCGCAAACCCTCAGCGATATGGGGTTAGAGGTCGTAACGGGCGTCGGTAAAACAGGCGTTATGGCGGTGATCGGGGAAGGTTCGCCCGTCGTCGCTATTCGCGCCGATATGGACGCACTGCCAATTCTGGAAGCCAACGAGGTCGAATACACGTCACAGACTCCCGGCGTGATGCACGCTTGCGGTCATGACTCGCACACGGCAATGCTGCTTGGCGTGGCGCGAATCCTTGTCGAAATGCCCAACCGCCCCGCCGGACAAATTCGCTTGTTGTTTCAACCCTGTGAAGAAACGGTTGATGCCGAGGGCAAAAGCGGCGCTCAACGGATGGTCGAAGAAGGCGCGATGCAAGGCGTAGACCGCGTGATCGCACTGCATGTCGGCAGCGAGATTCCAGCGGGCAAGGTCATCAGCAGCGGGGGACCTTTAACTGCCGCTGTCGATGACTTCAACGCAACCATCATTGGGAAAGGCTGTCATGGGGCGCATCCCGATGAAGGCATTGACCCGATCTATCTTGCGGCACAGGTTTTGAACGCGCTGCATGGCATTCGGGCGCGGCGCATCAACCCCATTCACCCGGCAGTCGTCACGATTGGGACGATTCACGGCGGCACAGCGCGGAATGTCATCCCAAATGAAGTCACCATTAGCGGCACGCTCCGTAGTTACGATCCGAAGGTACGCGAACAACTGCGCGTCGAAGTAGAGCGGGCGCTTGGCGTTGCACGGGCGTTGGGCGGCGATTTCAAGCTCGAATTTATGATTGGTTGCGCGTCGGTGATCAATGATGTGAGCGTGGCAGAAACCTTGCACGCAGTCGCTAGTGAGGTCGTTGGCGCGGAAAACCTCATTGAACGGGAGCCGAGCATGGGCGGAGAAGATTACAGCTATATGACCAACGCCGCCCCCGGCGCAATGTTCATGCTTGGCGCAAAACGGGATGAGGTTGACCGTCCGCATCATAATGCGCTGTTCGACCTAGACGAATCGGTTTTCAAAAGTGGAACAGCGATTCTCGCTGGAACAGCGGTTCGGTTACTCGAAGAATTAGCCTAGAATGAGACCCCACCCCCACCCCTCCCCGAATTCAGGGAGGGGAGTAAAGCAAAGCAAAGCCTTGTTTGCCAATTACTGGGATTGAGCGCAACCCTTGCCGATATTTAGGAGATAAACATTTATGGACTACGCGGCAGATGAAAAAACGCAGTGGATTGCAGATGAACTGGCGGCGCTGAAAGCGCAAGGCTTGTATAACACCATTCGCACGATTGACAGCCCGATGGATGGGCATATCGTCGTGAACGATCAGCCTGTCCTCAATTTTTGCGCGAATAATTATCTAGGACTGGCGAATCACCCGCGTTTGAAAGAGGCGGCAAAACGGGCGATTGATCAATATGGGATTGGTCCCGGGGCGGTTCGCACGATTGCCGGGACGATGAGTCTCCATGTTGAGCTTGAGAAGCGCCTCGCAGAATTCAAGCACGCCGAAGCGGTGATCACGCTGCAAAGCGGATTCGCCGCCAACCTTGCGACGATCCCCGCGTTGGTGGGTAAAGGTGACGTGATTTTCTCGGATCAACTGAACCACGCCAGCATCATTGACGGGTGTCGGCTCAGTCGTGCGTCGATTGTGTCTTACGAACACAACAATGTTGACGATCTGCGGCGCAAAATTGCTGAAACGACGGAATACAATCGCCGTTTGATCGTGACCGATGGCGTGTTTAGCATGGATGGCGATATTGCGCCCCTGCCCGACCTGCTCAAGGTGGCGCAAGAACACCAAATTTTGCTGATGGTGGATGACGCACACGGCGAAGGCGTGTTAGGTCGTGGTGGGCGCGGCATTGTCGATCATTTTAATTTGCACGGACAGGTTGATATTGAAGTCGGTACGATGAGCAAAGCCTTCGGCGCAATCGGCGGGATTGTCGCGGGCAAACAGGTCATCGTCGATTGGCTGCGTCAGCGCGGGCGTCCGTTCCTGTTTTCGAGCGCCATGACCGTCCCTGATGTGGCGGCGTGCCTTGAAGCCGTTGATATGCTCGAAAGTTCTGACGAATTGGTCACGCGCCTGTGGGCGAACGCCAATTTGATGAAACAGGAAATGAAAAAACTGGGCTTTGACATTGGAATGAGCGAAACGCCGATCATCCCTGTGATGCTTGGAGAAGCGCCGCTGGCACAAGAATTCAGCAAGCGACTTCTCGCTAACGGCGTGTTTGCGATGGCAATCGGCTATCCAACAGTGGCGAAAGGCAAAGCGCGAATCCGCGTGATGAACACCGCCGCGCATTCGCAAAGCGACCTAGAACAAGCACTCGCCGCATTTGAGAAAGTCGGCAAAGAGTTAGGGGTCATTTCATGAACAGCAGACGCGCCGTCCTCGTCACGGGGGCGAATGGTGAAGTGGGTCATGGGTTGATCGAACGCCTTGCCGAAATGGGCGAGAAAAACATTATCGCGCTGGACGTGATGGAACTGCATGATTCGCTGCGCCCAAAGGTCAAGGCAGCGTTGATCGGGGACATCCTGGATAAAGACATGCTCGAACGGATTATGAGCCGGTTCGAGATTGGCAGTATCTATCACCTTGCGGCGCTGCTTTCGACCCGCGCCGAGATCACGCCAGAAGCGGCACATCGAGTCAACGTTGAGGGGACGATCAACCTACTGCATCTGGCGGTTGAACAGTCCCGACTGGTTGGGGATCGCGTCAAATTTCTGTTCCCTAGCTCGATTGCAATCTACGGGATTCCTAATCTGGCGACGAAAGCAAATTTACCCCCTGTTGGAGAGGAAGATTTTTGCAACCCAACGACCATGTACGGCTGTAACAAACTGTACTGTGAGCATTTGGGGCGCTATTATTCTCATCACTATCGACGGCTTGCCGCTACGCCTGAACCGTATTTCGTGGATTTTCGGTCTATTCGCTTCCCCGGTTTGATCAGCGCGTACACGCTGCCTTCGGGCGGCACAAGTGACTTTGCGCCCGAAATGATTCACGCTGCCGCACAGGGGGAGACGTATCGCTGTTTCGTGCGACCCGAAACGCGCATCCCGTTTATGGTAATGCCGGACGCGATCAAGGCGCTGTTGCAACTCGCAAGTGCGCCAGTTGAACGGCTGACTCGGCATGTCTATAACGTGACCAGTTTCAACCCGTCGGCTGAAGAAGTGGCGGACATCGTTCGGCGTGACTTTCCGGGCGCGGAAATCACGTTTGAACCCGATGCACGGCGTCAAAGCATTGTCGATACGTGGCCCGCACAGGTCAGCGATGAGCAAGCCCGCGCAGACTGGGGTTGGCAGCCCGATTACAATTTGACGGATGCGTTCGATCAATATTTGATACCGAACATCCGCGAGAGATATATCTAAAAGACACCTCACCCCCGACCCCTCTCCGAAAAAGGAGAGGGGGAAACCAGACGCGATAAATCGCGTCCCTACATGCTAATGCGTTGAATGAGCAACGATGTCGCCCAACCAATCACCAGCCATAAGCCGAAGCGTCCGTGTAACTTTGCCGTGCGTCCCTGCGCTTGATGCAGCAGAGCGGTATCGCGGCTCGTGTTAATGATCTGGATGAGGCGGTAGGCTTCTGGCGCGGTGATCAGCACGGCAAGCGCTGTAATCGGCATGACGTTCAGCAGAATCATCACGACGACGGCAACGTAAGCGCCGCCAACCAATACCATATACTCGATACGGGCGATGCGTAAGCCGAACAAGACCGCCAGCGTGCGTTTGTTGACGGCACGGTCAGCATCAATATCACGGACGTTATTGGCGTGCAAAATTGCCGCGACCATGAAGCCTATCGGGATTGCTGCGATGACTGGCGTCCAGCTAAACTCACGCGCCATGACGTAATAGGCGCCCAAGACCATCAACGAACCCATGAAGATGAAAACGGCAACTTCGCCCAACCCGTTATAGGCGAGGGGGAAAGGTCCCGCTGTATAGGTGATCACGACCAGCACGCCGCCCAAACCGATCCACAACAAAAGCCAGCCGCTCTGTGTGAGCAGAAATAAACCAATGAGTGATCCGGCGAGAACGCTCAAGATCGCGCCGATCAACACACTGCGCGGGGTGAGTACGCCCTCTTTGATGATCATGCCCTGCCCCGCTTGTTTGAGCGTGTCTGCGCCGCGCTTGTAATCCCAATACTCGTTGATGAGGTTCGCGCCGATTTGCAAGCATAACGCCGCGATCAATGAGAGGGTGAAGCGGACGAGATCAAATACACCATGCTCTACTGCGATCACCGCCGCCAAGCCAAGCGGGACATAGGTCGCTGTGAGTGTGCGCGGACGTGCCGCCCTGTACCAAGCATTATTGTTCAATCCAGTTGCCGCCATGCAATCTCCTTGTTCATGCTGTCACTAGATTATCTCATACGCTATCATGGTGACGATTCCACCGCACAATGAATGTTGGTTATTCCCACAACCCTCGTGGGGAGGCGCAAGTCGTGAAACTCTCTGTCGTGATACCTGCCCGTAATGAAGAAGGCAACGTTGAAAAAACGGTTGTCGCACTGCGTGACTACTTGGACGGTGCAGGCATTCACAACATCGAGATTTTGGTGGTAGATGATGGCAGCAAAGATCGCACCTATGAACTGATCGACGCGGAACACGAGCGCGATCCCCGTATTCGGGTGATCAAGAACACGGGGCGGCACGGTTTTGGGCGTGCGGTCAACTTTGGACTAGAACATTTCACGGGGGACGCGGTGATCATCACCATGGCAGATGCCTCTGATTTGCCGGAAGATGTTGTGCGCTATTATCACATTTTGGCTGATGAAGCAGATTGCGCGTTCGGGTCGCGTTTTATGCCCGCTTCAAAAATCTACGACTACCCGCGTTTTAAGTTGGTGATCAACCGATTGGCGAACTTTCTCATCCGCTTAATGTTTCAATACGGCTACAACGATACCACCAACGCATTCAAGGGCTACCGTGCAAACGTGATTCATGGATGCCGTCCGTTCGTGTCGCCGCATTTTAACCTCACGATTGAGATTCCGCTCAAAGCGATGGTACGTGGCTACTCGTACAAAGTCATTCCGATTTCGTGGCGCAATCGTGATGTAGGCGAGTCTGCGCTGAAACTCAAAGAACAGGGAAGTCGCTATCTTTATACGCTGCTGACGGTCTGGTTTGAATGGCTGCTGGTCAAGCATGACACACATCGTCCCGCCGATGAAGTTTTCATCCCCTGGATAGCGACGGATCGAGACACGGATAAACAGCTATCCGAGCCGCGAAAAACAAACATGAGTAAAAGCACAGGCACACAGGATCATTTATAACATGACAGCACAAACACAACAGTCGAAGCGAATTCTAGTCACAGGTGGCGCGGGATTCATCGGCAGCCACCTCGTAGATTTACTGATTTCACGCGGTCACGAGGTGACTATTTTCGACAACCTCAAGACGGGTAAACGCGACCACATCAACCCACGCGCCGAGTTCATTGAAGGCGATGTCGTTGATGAGGCGGCGTTACTTGCCGTATTCGAGCGCGGGATTGATGCCGTGTGTCATATTGCGGGGCAAGCGTCGATCCGGCTATCGTATCTCGACCCTGCCGCTGACCTCAACGTGAACACGCTTGGGACGATCAACGTTTTGAAGGGCTGTTTCGCCCATAAAGTGCCGCGCCTGTTGTTCGCCAGTTCCATGACGATTTACGGCAATCCGCTGATTGTGCCGACGCCCGAAACCGCCCCACCTGACCCCGTGTCATACTATGGCGTGACCAAATATGCCGCCGAACGTTATGTTCACCTTGCCAGCCAACGGAAAGACATTGATTTTCGGCTCAACGTCACGTCGTTTCGCATGTTCAACGTGTACGGTGTGCGTCAAAGCCTGACGAATGCCTATCAGGGGGTGTTTGCAATCTTCTTGGGGAATGTGCTGCGCGGCGAACCGATCAATATCCATGCCGATGGCGAACAAAGCCGCGATTTCGTGCATGTGTCTGATGTAGTACGAGCGTGGGCAGACGCTATCGACAATCCTGATTCCTACGGGCAAGTGATCAATTTGGGGTCGGGACGGGCAACTAGCGTCAATAAGCTGTGCGATCTGGTGCTGGAGAATTTTGAGTTTACGCGGGAGTCATATGAACTACGACACCACCCCGCGCAGCCGGGAGATATTCGCATGTCTGCCGCCGAAGTGAGCAAAGCGCGTGAGGTGCTTGGATGGGAAGCAACGATCCCTTTTGAGGACGGGATGCGCGAGACGATCACATGGGCGCGGGAGCAAGTGGAGAAAAAGTGATACAGAGATATACCAATCTGACCCCACCCCAACCCCTCCCCGAATTCAGGGAGGGGAGCAAATATAGACCGCTTGTAGGGGCGAGGCAAGCCTCGCCCCTACAAGCGATTTCAGGTTTTTAGAATTTCGAGGACGGGATCGAGGAGATGACCGTTGGTCGCGCACGTTTGAATTGACGTGATGGTCGATTTGCCCGTCCAATCGGTGAATGTGCCTCCCGCTTCTGGCATGATGACACCGAAAGGCGCACTATCCCAGATGTGCATCTTCGCATCCAGCATGATTTCGGCGCGTCCGGTAGCGACCAGCGCGTAACCATAAGCATCGCCCCATGTCCGCTGAATATAAGTCGCCTCGTGCAAACGCTGCCATGCGTCAGTGTGATTATCCCACCCACGACTGATTTCACTGGCTAGCAGAGTCGCGTCACTCAGGTTTTCTACCGACGACACATGAGCGCGGCGTCCGTTCCAATAACAACCGCCACCCAACGAGGCAGAGACGGTTTCATCAAGCGCGGGGAAATGTGCTATCCCAACCAGCGGTTGATCACGCTCTACTAACGCTAACAAGCATCCGTACAGGGGAACACCCGAAATGAACGACTTTGTACCGTCGATGGGGTCAATGATCCAGCGAAAATCACTTTGACTCGCCTGTTCGCCGTATTCTTCTCCGACAATGCCGTGATCGGGATAGTAACGGTTAATCATCTGACGCAAATACTGCTCAGACTCCCGGTCTGCTGCGGTGACGGGGCTGTTATCGCCTTTACGCTCAACCGCGATCCCGGTTTGAAAATAGCGCAAGGTTATTCGTCCGGCTTGCCACGTCACATCGAGCGCGAAATCTAACAGGGATTGAAGCGCAGTCAAAAGTGTTCTCCTCGTTTGATGACAATCTACGATTCGGGAATTGGCTCAAGCGGCACTTTGCGATTTTCAACAAAGATACGCGGTCCTTGAGTCGGCGCAGCCCATCGAACCGCGTTCGCAATCACCTTTTTGATCATGGGTTGATAGTAGGTCGGGAAGGTTTCGTGACCGGGGCGGAAGTAAAATACCTTGCCGCGTCCGCGATAGAAACAGCAGCCGCTGCGGAAAATTTCGCCGCCCTGAAACCAACTCACAAACACGAGCGAATCAGGTTCGGGAATCCCAAAGGGTTCGCCGTACATTTCTTCATGCTCAAGCTCAAAATGGTCAGGGATGCCATCTGCAATGGGATGCGCGGGGTTGACCACCCAAATACGCTCTTTCTCATTGGCTTCACGCCATTTGAGGTCGCCATTAACACCCATCAACCGCTTGAAAATTTTGGAGTAATGCCCGGAATGCAGCACGATCAAACCCATGCCGTCCATCACACGATCATAGACGCGCTGAACAATCTCGTCTTGCACGTCGCCATGCGCCATATGTCCCCACCACAACAGCACGTCTGTTGCAGCCAACACCTCGACAGTTAAGCCGTGTTCTGGCTCATCTAGGGTTGCCGTTCTGACATCATCAAAGCCGTGTTCTAGCAATCCTTCGCCAATGACGGCATGAATGCCATTCGGGTAGACTGCCTTCACAGCCTCGTTTTTCTTTTCGTGCCTGCCTTCATT
>Ga0105047_10020762_pt1 | contig 10076 bp, 11 predicted proteins | sample MAT04_FD_78384 | JGI IMG/M metagenome (GOLD analysis project Ga0105047, IMG submission 78384) | Freshwater microbial communities from Lake Fryxell liftoff mats and glacier meltwater in Antarctica - MAT-04 (megahit assembly) | ecosystem: Environmental > Aquatic > Freshwater > Ice > Liftoff...
CATCGCGCGCACCCATGCCACCGCCGTCGCCCTGGGCCGCGCCGAACGGCCCGACCTGATCCTGGCCGATATCAAGTTGGCCGACGATTCATCGGGGATTGAAGCCGTTCAGGATCTGCTGGCGGCGCTGGGCGACATTCCTGTGATCTTCATCACCGCCTTCCCCTACCGCCTGCTGACAGGCGAGGGGCCTGAACCCACGTTCGTCATCAGCAAACCCTATTCGGATGAACAGGTCCGCTCGGCCGTCAGTCAGGCGATGTTCTTTGCCTCGACCGAAACCTTGCAGGCCAAACGCGTGTGATCCTGCCTCAGCGGCGACGCCTTGCCAGAAACTGGCGACCGGCCATGAAGGCCAGGTCAAACACCAGCGATGGCAGGGGGTCGCGGGCGGCGGCTTGCGCCGCTGCAGCCTGCGCCGCTGCAGCCTGCGCCACGGCGGCCTGCACCACGGCGGCTTCGCGCAGACGGCGTTGACGATCCAGACGCCGTGTTTGCCGCACCAATACGATGACAGCGGCCAGACCGATCAGGATAACCCCCACGATCGCCGCGGCAGCAGGGTGCCCCACCGCCGCGACCAGCAGCCAAAACGCGGCGGCAATCAGAAAACCGGCCCCCGTCATGGCCAACCCAAAGGCCGCGGCCCCCACCATCACATCCAGCGCCATTTCCCGACCCGTCTCGCGGGCCGGGGCCAGGACCGATTGCAAGAGCACGGCCAGGCTCACTTGCGGGCCAGCGCGCCAAGCAGCAGACCCAGTGCCGCCGCAATGCCCAAGGCAACATAGGGGTTTGCCGCCACCGCATGTTCGATGCGGGCATCCACGGCCTGGCCCTTGCGGGCGGCATAATGGCCCGCGTCGGACAGACCGTCCGACACCGTCTGCGCCATCGCCGCGCCATGGTTGCTGACCGAATCTGCCATCTGCGTTGCCATTTTGGCCATGTCGGCGCGCATCGCCTCGATCTGGGCCAGCAGCGCGTCATAGTCGGGTTTCAAATCGCCGAATTTACCGGGGTCTTGTGCCATTTTGGTTGGTTCCTCTGACATGAAAGTGCGTGACAAATCGGCCAGCCACCGCCAGCCCAAACTGCCTGACCTTTCGTGAACCGCTGATCGGGCGGCCGCACTAACCCATGTCAGGATTTTGTCCGCCGGCTCACGAAATCCGCCGCATGACAAATCTGTTGACAGGCAGGATGTGCCAAGCCTAAATGCCGAAATATCGCAGCCTGTCCTACAGGTTTGGAGGCGGCGCTTGGATCAGATCAGCAGCACAGGGCTTGTCAGCGACGCCATCGGCGCAATATCGCGCCACATCCGCGAAAAAGATCTGATGCCCGGCGACCGCCTGCCATCCGAGACGATCCTGTCAAAAGAGCTTAACGTCTCCCGTACCGTGGTGCGCGAGGCGTTCCGCTCCCTCGCCGCGATGCGGATCATCGAACTGGCCACCGGCAAACGCGCCACCGTGGCACAGATCGACCATGGCGCGATGTCCCTGATGATCGAACACGGCGTCCACACCGATCAGATCAACGTCCAGCAAATCTACGATGTCCGCCGCACCATCGAAACCCGCATCGTCACCCTCGCCTCGATCCGCCGCACGGATGAGGAGGCGACCGCGATTCTGGCTCTGGCCGCCCAGATGCAGCAGGCCGTAAACAACCCCGCCGCCCTGATGGAACATGACCTGGCCTTTCACACCGCACTGGCCCGCGCCTCGCGTAACCCGGTCTATTCCCTGCTGATCGGCGCATTTCAGGGCATCACCCGGCAAACCTGGCCCATCGGCTGGAAAAGCCGCCCCACCCAGGCCGCGCGTGACCTGATGGTGCGGACCCATGTTGACATCGCCCGCGCCGTCGCCGCCAGCGACCCGCACCAAGCCGCCGCCTCGATGTCGCTGCACTTTGACGAAAGCGTCCGCGCCCTGCTGACGGCGGGTTTGTCATGAAGATCACCGCGCTTGAAACCATCCGCCTGGAAGACCGTCCCAACCTCCTCTGGGTGCAGGTCCACACGGATGAGGGGATCACCGGCCTTGGCGAAACCTTCTTTGGCGCCGCCACCGTCGAGGCCCATGTCCACGAATACATCGCCCCCCGCGTCATCGGCCGCAACCCGCTGCAAATCGACCTTCTGGCCGCCGACCTGGTGGGCTACCTCGGCTTCCGCTCGACCGGGGCCGAAATGCGCGGCAACTCGGCCTTCGACATCGCCCTGTGGGACATCTTCGGCAAGGCAATGAACCAGCCCATCGCCCAACTGCTTGGCGGCTTCACCCGGCAAGAGATTCGCACCTACAACACCTGCGCCGGCACCGATTACGTCAAGAAAACCACAGGCCAGGTGACCGCCAACTACGGCATCGGTGACAGCAACCAGTATGACGACCTGAACGGCTTTCTGACCCGTGCCGACGACCTCGCCCATTCCCTGCTGGAAGAGGGCATCACCGCCATGAAGATCTGGCCCTTTGACCGCGCCGCCGAGGCGTCCCGTGGCCAGTATATCTCGGCCCCCGACCTGCGCCGCGCCTTGGAGCCGTTCGAAAAGATCCGCGCCGCCGTCGGTGACCGCATGGACATCATGGTCGAGTTTCATTCGATGTGGCAGCTGTTGCCCGCCATGCAGATCGCCCGTGCCCTGACCCCCTATCAAACCTTCTGGCACGAAGACCCGATCAAGATGGACAGCCTGTCCAGCCTGAAACGCTATGCCGAGGTGTCGCCCGCCCCGATCTGCGCCTCCGAAACGCTCGCCACCCGCTGGGCCTTTCGCGACCTTCTGGAAACCGGGGTGGCGGGCGTGGTGATGCTGGACCTGTCCTGGTGCGGTGGCCTGTCCGAGGCGCGCAAGATCGCCGCGATGGCCGAGGCGTGGCATCTGCCCGTCGCCCCGCATGACTGCACCGGCCCCGTCGTGCTGTGCGCCAGCACCCACCTGTCGCTGAACGCGCCCAATGCGCTGGTGCAGGAAAGTGTCCGCGCCTTTTACCGCACCTGGTACCGCGATCTGGTCACCGCCCTGCCAACCGTCACCAACGGCATGATCACGGTTCCGCCCGGACCGGGACTGGGAATGGAACTCAATCCCGATCTCGACCGGGCCTTCACAACGTCACGAAAGATTTCGGACGCAACAACGGTCTGACAAGGCCGATCTACGCTCATGGGAGGAGCATACAATGAAGAAACTCAAGGGACTTGCCGTTGCAGCATTGCTGTCAACGGTTTCAACCGGGGCTTTCGCCCAAGACTCGCTGGACATCGTCTTTACCGTCCATTCCGGCGCGTCGAACACGTTCTGGCAGGCCGTGCAAAAAGGGTATGAAGACGCCTGCGCCAAGGTCGCCGCCAATTGCCAGATGGTCTATCTGCAAACCGATGGCTCGATCCCCGAACAGGTCGCCAACATGGAAGCGGCCCTTGCCCGCAACCCCGACGCCCTGATCACCTCCATCATCGACAACACCGCCTTTGACGAAGTGATCCAGCGCGCCCGCGACGCCGGCGTGATCGTGATTTCGTCGAACGTGGACGATCTGGAAGGTGCCGCCGGCAACGCCCGCCAGGCCTTCGTCGGTCAGGGCTTCGAACCCGCCGGCTATGGCCTTGCCCGCGCCCAATGGGCCAACATGCCCGCCGAAGGCCCGATCCATGTGCTGGTCGGCGTTTCCGGCCCCGGCCAGAACTGGTCCGAAACCCGCGCCCTTGGCGTGACCAATTTCCTGGACGAGATGATCGCCGCCAATCCCGACCGCGCCATCACCTATGAAAAGATCGACTCGGGTCTTGACCTTGCCATCGTGGCCGACCGCGTCGGCGCCTACCTCAGCGCCAATCCCAACACCAACGCCTATTTCGACACCGGCTTCTGGCACGCAGGCGTCGCAGGCGTGCTGCGGGAACGCGGCGTCGAACCGGGCAAGGTTCTGCTCGGCGGCTTCGACCTTGTTCCCATCGTTCTGGACGAGATGGAGGCCGGCTACATCCAGGTTCAGGTTGACCAGCAGCCCTACATGCAGGGCTTCCTGCCGGTCATGATGGTTTACATGAACAAAACCGTCGGCCTGTCGCCGGTTGATGTGAACACCGGCGAAGCACTGGTTTACCCCAAGGACGTTCCCGCCATCCGCGAAATGTCCGAAAAGGGCCTGCGCTAAGGTTTGAAACCGGCCGGTGCGGGTATGCCCCGCACCGGCCTCGCTTTGGCCCCGCCTTTCACCCAGGACCCCGCCCCATGCGCCGCCTTTTCAAGCTATCCCTTCAGAAACCCGAACTGGCAGGCGCGCTTTTGCTCGTGCTGCTGGTGATCGTGTTTCAGGTCCGGTCGGACTATGTGTTCCTGTCGGTTAACAACATCCGGGGCATCCTTGGCCTTCTGCCCGAAACCGCCCTTGTTGCGCTGGGGGTCACCCTGCTGATGATCTGCGGCGAGTTCGACCTGTCGGTCGGGTCGGTCTTTGCCCTGATGCCCATGACCATGGCCGTGCTGGTGGTCGGTGGCTGGCCCTTCTGGCTGGCGGTCGGCGCGGGCCTGACGCTCTGCGCCTTTGTCGGCTTTGTGAACGGCTGGATCACGATCCGCTTCGACATCCCCTCGTTCATCACCACGCTGGGGATGATGTTCATGGCGCGGTCAATGACCGTCGTCATTTCGGGCGGCTTTCCGCCCCGCATCCGCCCCGGCGAGGTGCCAAACTGGATGTTTGCCGGCTTTGTCGATGACGGCAACCTGATCCGCGCCTCGGTCCTGTGGTTCATCGGGATTGCCGTGCTGATCAGCCTGCTGCTGTCAAAGACCAATTTCGGCAACTGGGTCCGCGCCACCGGCGGCTTCATGCCCGCCGCCGCCGCGATGGGCATCCCCACCGGCAAGGTCAAGATCGCCTGTTTCATGATCTGCTCGGTCCTTGCGGGCTTTGCGGGCATGATCCAGTCGCTGCGCCTGAACTCCTTCCTGCCCTCGATCGGCGAGGGGATGGAACTGCAAGCCGTCGCCGCCGCCGTGATCGGCGGCACCGCCCTTGCCGGGGGCGTCGGCTCCATCGTCGGCGGGTTGATCGGCGCAACCCTGATCCGCGTGATCGACAACGGCATGGTGATGAGCCAGGTCGATGCCAACTGGTTCAAATTCGCCATCGGCGCCCTGACGATCTTTGCCGTGGTCGGCAATGCCTGGCTGCGCCGCCGTGGCCGCGCCATGAAGGTGGAGACGGACAAATGAACACCCCCATCATCGAAACCCGCAACCTGCACAAATGGTATTCCGGCGTTCACGCGCTCAAGGGCGTCTCCCTCAAGGTGGAACGCGGTCAGGCGCTGGGTCTGGTCGGCGACAACGGCGCCGGCAAATCCACCCTGATCAACATCCTGTCCGGCCTGCACCACCAGGACGACGGCGAAGTGCTGGTCGAAGGCGCGCAGACCAACATCCGCAACCCCAAGGACGCGATGGGTCTGGGCATCGAAACCATCTACCAATACAACTCGATGGTCCCCCTGATGACCATTTCGCGCAACGTCTTTATCGGGCGCGAACCCCTGAAATGGTCCATCGGCGGCTTTGGCATCCTGGACGAGAACAAGATGCGCGAGGACTCGGTCAAGGCCATTGCCGATGTCGATCTGCACCTGCGCTCGCCCGATGCGCTGGTGGGCGAACTTTCCGGTGGCCAGCGCCAGGGCGTCGCCATCGCCCGCGCCATGCACTTCAAATCCAAGGTGATGATCCTGGACGAACCCACCAACCACCTGTCGGTCAAGGAAACCGCCAAGGTGATCGGCTTTGTCAAAGGGTTGAAGGCGCAGGGCGTCACCTCGATCTTCATCAGCCACAACATGCACCACGTCTTTGCCTGCTGCGACCGCATCGTCGCCATGGCCCTGGGGCAGATCGTGCTGGACAAACCCGTCTCGGAAACCTCCATCGAAGAAGTCTCGGAAAAGCTGTGATGCCGTGTCCTTGATCGACCTAGCCGGCAAACACGCCCTGGTCACCGGGGGCTTGGGCACCATCGGCGCGGCCATCGCAAACACGCTGGCCGCGTGCGGGGCGCGGGTGACCGTGCTGGATCACCCCGCCGCGGGCATGCCCGCCGATCACGGCTGGCTTGCCGCCGACCTGAACGATCTGCCCGCGACCCAAGGCCTGGCCGCCGCCGCCGGCCCCTTTGACATTCTGGTCAACAACGCCGCGATGATCCAGAACAAACCCTTCGCGGATTTCAGCCTGGAGGAGTATGAACACCAACTGCGCGTCAATTCCTCGGCCTGTTTCGCCCTGACCCGCGCCTGTGCGCCCGCGATGCAGGCCCGTGGCTGGGGACGCATCATCAACCTGACCTCGCTGACGCTGAACGGTCAATGGACCGGCTATGTGCCCTATGTCGCCTCCAAGGGTGCGCTTTTGGGCCTGACCAAATCACTGGCCCGCGAACTTGGCCCGCATGGCATAACCGTCAACGCCATCGCCCCCGGCGCCGTGGTGTCCCAGGCCGAAAACCGCGTCTTTGCGGACCGTCTGGCCGAGTATTCGGCCTTTGTGCTGGATCATCAAAGCCTCAAATCCCGTATCCAGGCCAGTGACATCGCCAATCTGGCGGCGTTTCTGGCCTCGGATGCGGCGCGGATGATCTCGGGTCAGAACATCGGCGTCGATGGGGGCTGGTGAATGCTCACACTGACCGCAGGCAAAGCCGTGGCCCAGATCCTGCCCGACATGGGCGGCGGTCTGGCGGGCCTGTGGTTGGACGGCCGCCCCGTCCTGCGCCCGTGGTCCGGCAACCGCGACGACGGGCCCTTTGCCCTGGCCTGCAACCTGCTGTTGCCCTTTTCGAACCGCATCTCGAACGGCGGCTTCACCTTCCAGGGCCTCCACCACCCCATCGCCCCAAACCTGCCGGGCGAGGGGTTTCCCATCCACGGCGACGCCTTTCAGCGCGTCTGGACCCACCACACCACCCCCGATACCGCCGCGCTGACCCTGACCCACGGCACCATCGGCCCCTACGATTATGCAGCCCGGGCCCACTACATCCTGACCGCCCACGCCCTGACCATCACCCTCTCCCTCACCAACCGCGCCGCGCAAACTCTGCCCTACGGCATCGGCCTGCACCCTTGGTTTCCCCGCGACGCCGCCACCCGCCTGCAATTCCGTGCCACCGGCCAGTGGCCAGAAACGGCCCTCCACCTGCCCGCAACCCAAACCCCCGCCCCGCTGATCCCCAACCCCTGGCACCACCCGGCCCCGCTGCCGGACGCGTGGATCAATCAGGGCTTCTCGGGCTGGGACGGCCACGCCCTTATCACCCAGGGCCCCGCCGCCACATCGCTCCACCTCACCACCACCGGCCTGACAACGGCCCTCCTCTACTCGCCGTCCACCACCGCCGATTTCTTTTGTTTCGAACCGGTTTCGCACCCGGTTGACGCCCATAACCTGCCCGGTCAGCCCGGCCTTGCCCCCTTGGCCCAAGGCGCTGGCTTGACAGCGACCATGACCCTGACCTGGGACCCCGATGCCACGAACCCAAAGGTGACACCATGACCGCAACCACCATCCCCGTCGGACAACGCGACTACAGCCTGACCGGCGCCGACACCCGCCGCGCCATTGAAATCGGCCTCGCCTCGGCCGAATGGTACCATTCCGAGGTGCCCCGCGCCGTGATGAAAGACCTGATGAAACGCACCGACGGCCCCGCCATCCGCGACACCATCTTGTGGTTCGCCCTGCTGATCGGCGGCGCCTGGGGTGGCATCCATTTCTGGGGCACCTGGGCCTGCGTGCCGTTCTTTATCGTGTATGGCGTGATCTACGGCTCGTCCTGCGACAGCCGTTGGCATGAATGCGGCCACGGCACCGCCTTTCGCACCGCATGGATGAACGACGCCATCTACCAGATCGCCAGTTTCATGGTCATCCGCAATCCCGTCACCTGGCGGTGGAGCCACGCCCGCCACCACACCGACACCTATATCGTCGGCCGCGATGCCGAAATCGCCTGGATGCGCCCACCGAAACCCGTGATGGCCGTGCTTGCCTTCTTTGACGTGATCGGCACCTTCCAGTCGTTCAAGATCCTGATCCGCAATGCCGCAGGCACCTTGTCGTCGGACGAAAAGGATTACATCCCCGCCAGCGAATGGGGCAAAACCATCTTCGCCGCCCGCGTCCACATGGCGATCTATGCCGTCACCCTTGCCACGGCGCTTGTGATGCAAAGCTGGCTGCCCCTGATGCTGATCGGCCTGCCGCGCATCTATGGCAGCTGGCACATGGTGCTGTGCGGCCATCTGCAACATGCGGGCCTGGCCGACAATGTGCTGGACCACCGCCTGAACGCGCGCACCGTCTATATGAACCCGGTCAGCCGCTATCTTTATTGGAACATGAACTACCATGTCGAACACCACATGTTCCCCATGGTCCCCTACCACGCCCTGCCCCGCCTGCACGAACTGATCAAGCATGACCTGCCCGCGCCGAACACCTCGATGCTGGATGGCTACCGCGAAATCATCGCCTCGCTGCGCCAGCAGAAAATCGACCCCGAATATGCCTTGCGCAAGGAACTGCCCCCCACCGCCCGCCCCTACCGGGACGAGTTTCACAACCTGAACATCGCCCGCAGCTGAAAGGCACACCATGACCCGCCAGAAACCCACCATCGCCGACCTGCGCGCCCGCAAGGGCCAGGGCCAATATACCATGCTGCGCGTGATGACCCTGGACGAGGCCGCCGCCGCCGAACAGGCCGGCATCGACATCGTCTCGGTTCCGTCCGACCTTGTCACCCATCCCCGCTACCGCGAGGTGGCCCCCACCCTGTTCTCCATGACCGGCCAAACCCATCTGGAGGCGGGCACCCGTGACGACTATCTGCGCTGGGCCTGCAAGGTTATGAATGCCGGGGCCGATGCGGTCTATTGCTCAGGCTCGCTTGCCACCGTCGAACACGTCGCCCGCGAACACATTCCCGTCGTCGGCCATGTCGGCCTTGTCCCCAGCCGCGCCACCTGGACCGGGGGCATGAAGGCCGTCGCGAAAACCGCCACCGCCGCCATCGCCCTGCTGGATGAAATCCGCGCCTACGAAGCCGCCGGTGCCTTCGCCGTCGAAATCGAGGTGGTCCCGGTCGAGGTTGCCACCGAAATCAGCCGCCGTGTCGGCATCCTGTTGTGGTCCATGGGCGCAGGCCCCGGTTGCGACGCGCAATACCTGTTCGCAGACGATATCCTTGGCTCGAACCGTGGCCACATGCCCCGCCATTCCAAGGTTTACCGCAACTTTGCCGCCGAATATGACCGCCTTCAGGCCGAACGCATCGCCGCCTTCCGCGAATTCATCGCCGATGTCGGATCAAACGCCTACCCAGAGGACAAGCATGTGGTCAAAATGAACCCTGCCGAACTGGCCGCCTTCAAACGGGCGCTGATCTGACGCCACCCGCAATGATCGCCCGGATCTCGTCCTCGACCAGGTCGATGATCCGGCGCAGCGCCACCTCTGCCGCATCAGCATCGCCCGCCACAATCGCATCGCTCAGGTCGCGGTGTGGCGGGAAAGAGGCAAGCCCGAACCCCGGCACCGAAAACGGCGATTCCGACGACCGCTCCAATGCCTCATCCATCTGTTGCAGCAATTGGCCAAACAGCGGGTTGCCGGTGGCATGGCAAATCGCCGCATGAAACGCCATGTCGGCGGCGCGGTAGGGTTGCCCCGCATCCACCACCGCCAGCAACGCATCGCACATCCGAGAAATCTGCGACCGCTGTGCCAGCGTGGCCTTGACCGCCGTCCGCCGCACCGTCCCCGTCTCGATCACCCGCCGCACATCCAAAAGCCGCAGGATCGCCTCACCCTCCAGCTGCACCATCGTGGACAGCGGCCCCTTTGACGTGCGGACCGTCGCCGTCAGATAGGTCCCATCCCCCCGCCTGCGCCGGATCAGCCCCAACCCCTCCCAACGGTTCAGCGCCTCACGGATCGTGGACCGCCCAACCCCCAGCGCCGAGGCTATCGCCACCTCCGGCGGCAGACGGTCGCCCACCTCCAG
>Ga0105047_10020764_pt1 | contig 10076 bp, 9 predicted proteins | sample MAT04_FD_78384 | JGI IMG/M metagenome (GOLD analysis project Ga0105047, IMG submission 78384) | Freshwater microbial communities from Lake Fryxell liftoff mats and glacier meltwater in Antarctica - MAT-04 (megahit assembly) | ecosystem: Environmental > Aquatic > Freshwater > Ice > Liftoff...
CGATCATGGATGGCCTCGAAATGCGTCATAGACCGAATGACGGCATACTTGTCCGCGAGGCCGGCGAGTTTCGGCATGAGTTCGCCGACCCTGAAGCCGGGCACCGTGGTCGCAATGGGCTTGTACGGCCCGCGAATCTCGGAAGGTGCGTCGGGCTTCGGGTCCCACGAGTCGAGCTGACTGAGGCCGCCGTACTGGTAGATGAAGATGCAGTGCTTCTCGCGCCGTGGCTTGCTGCGAGTTTCGGCGTGAAGCAGGTGCGGCAGCGACAACCCGAGTGCGGGCACGGCACCAGCTTGGAGAACCTGACGACGATTCGGGCGGAACATTGGCGTGCTCCAATTGAATGAGAACGTGGCCTGCTGAGTTCTCATTCAGACAATTGGTAGCGGACGGGCGGATGCCTCAGTTTACCGCGTTCGAGGAGTGGCCCGCCACCGCATTCACGGCGATAACGAGATGAAACAGAGGGCCGGCAATGTTCCACACTGAAGCCGAACTCGAAGACGCGCTGAGCGAACCGACACCACAGGTGATCGAAACGCTCGGACGGCACCCCGGCGACATCGTGTTCCTCGGGGCTGCCGGGAAGATGGGGCCGACGCTGGCTCGTATGGCGAAACGTGCTGCTCCCGAGCGCCGAGTGATCGCTGTGTCGCGGTTCTCGACCGGTGGCGAAACGGCGTTTACTTCACACGGAATCGAGGCGATTCGTTGCGATTTGCTGAACGATGTCGAGGTCGCGAAACTGCCGGACGCTCCGAACGTGGTGTACATGCCGGGCCGCAAGTTCGGCTCAACCGGCGACGAGGGCACCACCTGGGCGATCAACTGTTACCTGCCCTCGCTCGTGTGTCGAAAGTACGCACGCAGCCGAATCGTGGCGTTCTCGACGGGGAACGTCTATCCGTTCAGTCACCCCAAGACGGGCGGCCCAACTGAGGACGATCTGCCGAAGCCCGTCGGCGAATACGGCATGTCGGCGCTCGGTCGCGAACGGATGTTCGGCTACTTCTCGCGTTCGCTGAACGTGCCGGTGTCGATCCTCCGGTTGAACTACGCCGTTGATCTGCGGTACGGCGTGCTGGTGGATCTGGCCCGTTCGGTGCTGGCCGGTGATGCGGTGAATTTGGGAATGGGTTACTTCAACACGATCTGGCAGGGCGATGCCAACGCGATGACGCTGCGGGCGTTCGATCACTGTGGGGTGCCGCCGCGTGTGTTGAACATGACCGGCCCCGAAGTGCTGAGCGTGCGCCGAGTGTGCGAGCGATTCGGCGAGCTGTTTGGCGTGGCACCGCAATTCACGGGCACCGAAGCGGACACGGCCCTCATCAGCAATGCGGCAGCGGGAATTGCGGCACTGGGTCCACTTTGCGTCCCGACCGATCGGCTGATCGAGTGGGTTGCGGACTGGGTCAAGCGTGGCGGCCGGCTGCTGGGCAAGCCGACGCACTTCGAGGCACGCGACGGGAAGTTCTGAGGTGTTACTTCCTCGCATCGAGCGTGAAGAACATCTTCTGCGAGGCAGTCGGCTTGCCCTTGTACATCACACCGAGGTAGATTCCCGGCGCCACCTCGCGGATCTCATCACGCACGTCCGGCCAGAGTTTCGAGCGCGAGTAGTCGAGGATCAGCGACGGTTGCCCGTCGATCAGGCTCTCGCCCAAGTACACGTCGGCGGGAATCGCCTTCATGCCGCCAAAGACACGGTTGACCATCGTGCCGTCATCGCGGAAGATCTTGCCCTTCCAAACGAGGTGCGTCATCCGCGAGTTCGCAACGGTCAGCAGTGAGCCCGGAGATTTGATTGCCCGCCCCGGAAGAAACCCGCTCGGCAACGGGGCCGCTGGCGATGCACGATAGAGCGCTTCGAGTTCGTGCCGGGGCATCTTCACAAGATCTTGCATCTCACGGGGCGGGTCGCCAGCCGATGCGATCGGCATTCCTGTCAGAGTTGCCAGAATTGCGACGCCGGGAATGAGTGCCCAACGCAAGTTCCAATTCATTCCCGTATCTCCGCGTTGACACATCTGGGTGTGTCAAGGACATCGGCATTCTGAGTGTGTCCCACCCACATCACGTGCGATCGCACAGCCTTTCATTGCTTGAGCCGTCCGCAAAATTGATACATTCCAGCACAAACCCCATCTCGCGATAGAATCTGATTCCTCGGCGAAGCGAAGGAACAGAAACACCCACAGTTACCCCTGTGGGTGTTCTGCGTGCCGCGCCCCACTCGGCACCGACATCGGCGAATAGTCCCCAAACGGGGCCAACTACCGCCGTACGATTATTCCCATTGTGGGGGGCCTTCTTTCAGAGCCGAGAACGAAATTCAGCACATCAAACTCCCTCATCAATGATTCGCACAAGCTGGGCTGGTTGGGTCAGTTCGTGCCCTGCCGAGCCGCACTGACTTTGCGTGCATATGCTGAGGCCAACCCCTCCATTCCTCCGACCAGAAGCAGCCGTGCCCAATCCCCTAATCGCCCTACGTTCCGCACTCGGAGCGGCCGTGTTGGCCCCCGACGACCACCGCTACCCCGCGTTCCGGGCTGGACTCTTCACGCCGCTGGCCGCCACCGCCCGCCCAGCCTGCGTCGTCCAACCCGAGGACGCTCGCCAAGTGGCCACGGCCGTGCGGATCGCCCGCGACGCGGGTTGCGCCGTGACGACTCGTGGCGGCGGTCTGAGTACCATGTGCTCGGCGACCGATGCGGTGGTCATCGATCTGAAGGCCCGGATGGGCGGCGGCCAGCTCATCGGCGACCGAGCCCGGATGGGCGGCGGGGCGATCATGGGCCAGGCCCTCGCCGTGCTCGCCCCGGTTGGGCGGGTCGTTCCGATCGGGTCCGTGTCACTCGCCGGGATGGGGCTCGCCACTCAGGGCGGGTTCGGTCACCTGACCCGCTCTCACGGGCTAACCCTTGACCACCTCGTGGAGGTCGAGTTGGTGACCGCAGACGGGGAAATCCGCACTCTGTCGGATGCCAGCACCGGGGACGAGGCTGACCTGTGGTGGGCCGTCCGCGGAGCGGCACCGCCGTTCGGCGTTGTGACCGCAGTCGATTTCCGCTCGCACCCGACCCCGGTCGGTCTGACCGTAATCCGCTCCGTGACGCCACTCGAAACGCTGCCGAGGTTCCTCGCCTGGGCCGCCGACCTGCCGGATGATGTGTGCGCGTCGTGTACCGTGCTGACGCCGAACGGTGCCGCTGGCCCGGTCCTTTTCAGCTACGTCGTCGCTCCAACAGTTGCCGCCGACCGCGTCATGGCCAATCTGGATGCCGCGTGCGGAACCCCCACATGGCGAGAGTCGGCACCACTCGACTATCAAGCTCAACCTGCGTTCGATCCGCCGGGAGCAGGTGGGACCGTCGCCGGGCCAATCTGGTGTGCGGAGAAGTGCCCGCTCCTCGGGCCGGTCCCGTCAGAGGTCGCGGCCCAGATCGTTAGGCTCATGCGGGCAGCCCCAACGACCCTGTGCCGAATCGACTTCCAGCACGCTGGCGGTGTGATGGGTCGGGTCGCGGCAGACGCAACTGCGTTCGCCGGCCGAAGTGCCCTCTGGAATGTCCCAATCATCGGAGCCTGGGCGGGGGATGGCGACTCGCAAGATGGGTCTGCGTGCGGGCAGTGGGTAACGGATGTGTGGGCTGCTCTGACGCCGTGTATCGTCGGTGCCTACAGCACCGAGATTCGGCCCGGGTTGGCGGAGACGGGCCGGGAAGTGGCGTTGGCATTCGGCCCGAACTTGCCGAGGCTCAGTGCGCTGAAACGGCGATGGGATCCGTCCAACGTCTTCCGGCACAGCTATCCACTGTGACGCTCGCCGATTTTCCCGTCGACGGCTTGTGAGAGTCCCCACTGCGCAAGTCACGGGGTGGGTTGCGTCTGTTGGTATCAACCAAACGGGACGGAACCCATGCTCGCCACAATCACCGCAGCTTCTGCATTTGGCCTCACTGCCGGCGTCGCCGGGGGAATCGGCTACCAGATCGTCACGGTAACCCGACTCGCAATCAACTTGGTTCGCGACCGACTTCAACGTGCTTGATGTTGGCCGAGAACCTTTCGCGCCGCACTTTTCGCTGGAACCAGTTCCACCTCATTCGGCGTCAGCTCCCGCCCGTCGTGTGCATGGAACGCCAGCGGCTTCACCGGCTTGCCGTCGCGGCGATCGCACAACACGTACTCCGTCTCGTCGTCACACGTCAGGCTCCACTGCCGCAACGCAATGAGCACAAGGTACAGCTCTCGCCCCTTCTCCGTCAGCGTGTACTCCTGGTAGGCGCTGCCGTCGGTGGCCGGAACCTGTTCGAGAACTGCGAACTCGACCAGCTTCCGTAACCGAACGGTGAGGATGTTCTTCGCAACGCCGAGGCTCTTTTGAAACTCGCCGAATCGCCGCTTGCCGAGGAACGCTTCCCGCACGATCAGCAGCGACCAGACATCGCCGACCGCTTCCAGTGAGCGGGCCACAGGGCACGCATCCGACTCAAAACACTTGCGTTTCATGACATGAACTCCGCGTTTTGGGGTGCAGCTGGAGACATTTTTACAATTTGGTTGCAAGATGCAACCGACACCTCCAGTATACCCGTCCAGTTGCAAGTCGCAACCACACAAACGGAGAAAACATCATGACCGCCTTCACCGCCTTCACCCTGGCTCACACTGCCGTCAGCCTACTGCCGATCGGGTTCGGTTTCTACTCCTTCGCTCGCCACGGCAACATCAATCCGAAGACGGTCAGCGGAAAGTGGTACCTCGGCACCATGTTCGTCGGGTCGGTGTCCTCGTTCGGCTTCATCCCCGCGTTCGGCTTCACCCCGGGACAGGTGCTGACACTCGCAACGCTGGCGCTGCTGTCTGCTGGCACGCTGACTCTTCGCGGAGAATGGCGAACCCGAGGCTACAAGCAGACCGTCGCTCTGACGACGAGCTTCCTGCTGCTGATGGTCTTTGCGACGACCGAGACCCTCAAGCACTTCCCGGTCGGTCAGCCGTTCGCAGCGAGTGCAGCCGATCCCTCGCTGATCCCCGTGCGCCTCGGGCTGTTGACAGCGTACCTCTCGGGGCTCGGCTACCAACTGTGGAGGGTCCATCAGAAGTTCGGTCCGGTTGCTCGCCTGGAACGGATTCTCGCTTCGTACCACCACGCAGCGTAAGTCCCCTGAAGCCGTTCTCACTTCGCCGCGGTCAGTGCGACGATGGCCCAACCCGTCGCGCTGATCGAGATGAATTGGTCCTTCTCGTATGGGAACCCGCTCTCGTAGTACGGCTGGAACGGCTTACTGCGACTCTTCACTTTCCACGTTCCGTCGGGTCGCTGCGTCTTCAGCAAGAACGCCACCCCCGCCTTGAACGCGGGCGAAGTTGCCTTCAGCCCGCCGCCCTCATGAAGCGCGTACAGAGCCGAGCCAGTCGCGTAAGCGTCCGTTTCACCCTTGTCGAGTTGCGACCACCCCCCGTCGGCTTGCTGCGTCTGTAGCAACTCGAACGCCGCCGCGGCAATCTCCTTCTCGTGTGCGGCTGCCTCCTTCAGCCCGAGCAAGCGGAACACGCGGTCCTCGGTGTCCTTCGCCGGGGTCTTCACGAGCCAGCCGCGTGCTGCATCCACTCGCTTCGCAATCTTCTCCTTGTCGTCGGCCACACCATATTTGCGTAACACCCGCATCGCCAGATACGTGATCGTGAAGTGACTCGCCTCGGTCGGCGGGCGGTTCGAGCCCGTCCGCCAGTGGTCACGATCGCCCGGGAACTTCAGCAGATACTCGGCAACGGCTGCTGTGGAATCGTCAGGCGCGTATCCGGCGAGGTCGAGCGTGAACAGTGCGAACGCGGCAGTCGCGGCAGCGCCACCGGTGCCCCGACCGTCGCGGAATCGCTCCTTGTTCGCCGCGAGGAATGCCGCAATGTGTTCGCCTTGCGTCTTGAGGAACTGAGTGGGCAGCTCGTGCCCGCGGTCGCGGGCGGCGGTCAGGGCGAGCATCGGGTACGCCTGGTTGTGGCACGCAAAGCACGTCTTCTGTTCCGCGTGTCCTTTCGCCCCGGAGACGAGTCGAGGCACGGCGGACGCGACGGCGGTGTGAACCGGGTTCGCCGGCAGCGGAATCGAAAAACCCAACACAACAAGAACGGGAACCATGACAAACTCCGTCGCGGGGGAAGAGTTCTCACGTTATACCCCGTTCCGCAGGTTGGCGAAACCCGCTACGATACTGGCATTAACGATTCCACTCCCGAGGGCAGTGACGTGAGTACGACGAAATTCAGCAGCAGCTTTGAAACCGACGAGTCTGGGCGTGTGTGTATCGTCTTGCTGACGGGCTCGCTCGATCCGCTCGCTTCGGAAGAATTGGATCCGCAACTGAAAGCCAAGTACGCTGCGGGCTTTCGGAAGTTCGTGTTCGATCTGAAGGACTTGGCCTATGTCGGCAGCCTGGGGATTCGGCTCCTCGTTGGGCTGTCGAATCAGGTGAAGGGCGAGGGCGGCGTCGCGATGTGCAATCTGACGTCTGGCGTGAAGATTGTAGTTGAGTTGACGAAGCTCGACCGCGTGCTGCGAATGTTCCCGAACCGCGCCGACGCAATCGGCGCGATCCGTGATGCGTGAGGAATTGAAGGGGTGAAAGGGTGATGGGGTGATGGGGTGAAAGGGTGAGAAACGAGGGGCGAAACTGGTCAGAGTGGGTGAAGCAATGGGGAAGATTTCGACGCACTTGGACTTGGACGTCTATGTGAAAGCGTTCGACAGTGCGCTGAGAATTTTCCAGCTATCGAAGGCATTCCCGAAGGAAGAATTGTATTCGCTCACGGATCAGATTCGTCGTTCGTCTCGCTCGGTGTGTGCCAACCTCGCGGAGGCTTGGCGGAAGCGTCGGTATGAGGGAGCGTTCATCGCCAAACTGTCGGACGTCGAGGCTGAAGCAGCCGAGACGCAGGTCTGGTTAGAGTTTGCAGTCCGGAGCGAGTACCTCAAAAAAGAAGAAGCTGCGGAGTTGTACCAGAATTACAACGAGGTTTTGCGAACTGTCGTGGGGATGATTAATCACCCCGAAACATGGGTGCTTCCAGGCGACAGGAAGGGGTGAAGGGGTAAAAGGCGGTTTTCCTCACCCTTTCACCCGCTCACCCTTTCACCCCTTCATTCCTACTTACCCGCTTGCTTCTTCGCGGCGGCGACCACTGCGGCGACCGTGAACCCGAAGTGCGGCATCAGGTCCTTCAACGGGGCCGACGCACCGAACGATCGCATGCCGATGATCGCGCCTGTAAGTCCCGCGTAGCGTTCCCATCCGAACGCCCCGCCCATCTCCACGCACACGCGAGCCGTGACCGACGGCGGCAGCACCGAATCGCGATACTCCTGCGGTTGCTTCTCGAATAGTTCCCAACTCGGCAAGCTCACCACGCGAGCCTTGATGCCCTCGGCCGCGAGCTTCTCACCGGCCTCAACGCACAGTGACACTTCGCTGCCGGTGCCGACCAGAATCACGTCAGGCTTCGCCACATCGTTCAGCGAATAGCCGCCCTTCGCGAGCCCCGAAGCGGGTGCGTACTTCGTGCGGTCCAGCGTCGGCAACGCCTGGCGGGTCATCGCGAACACGATCGGGTTGTGCTTCGACTGCACCGCCACCTTGTACGCTTCCGCGACTTCGTTCGCATCGCACGGACGAAGCATGATGACGCCCGGAATCGCACGCAGCGACATCACCTGCTCGATCGGTTGGTGCGTCGGGCCGTCTTCGCCGACGCCGATGCTGTCGTGCGTGAACACGTACATCACCGGCAGGTTCATGATCGCGGCGAGGCGAATCGACGGGCGACCGTAGTCGGAGAAGATCAAGAAGCCCGAGCCGTAAGCTCGCAAGCCCGAGACGCCCATGCCGTTCATGATCGCGCCCATACCGTGCTCGCGGACGCCGAAGTGAATGTTGCGGCCAGCCGGAGTCGTCGCGGTGAAGGTGCCCTCGCCCTTCATGAACGTCTTCGTCGATGGGTTCAGGTCGGCCGCCCCTCCGACGATCCACGGAATCGTCTTCGCGAGCGCGTTCAGCACCTGCCCGGAGCTTTCGCGACTCGCAATCCCCTTCGGATCGGTCGGGTAAACGGGAATGCCCTTGTCCCAGCCAGCGGGCAGGTCTCGCGTTTCGATCGCTTCGAGCTGTGCGGCCTGCTCCGGGAACTTCGTCTTGTACTCAGCGAACAGTTTCTTCCACGCCGCGAAGGCGTCGCCGCCACGCTTGCCGATGCCATTCTTGAAGTTGTCGTACACGCCTTCCGGCACCAGAAACTGTGCGTCTTCCGGCCAGCCGAAGAACTTCTTCGCGAGCTTGATTTCGTCGGGGCCGAGTGGTTCGCCGTGCGCGCCGTGGGTGTTCTGCTTGTGCGGCGCACCGTAGCCGATCACGGTCTTCTGCACGATCAGCGTCGGCTTGTCCGTGCAGGCTTTCGCGGCGGCAATGGCCTTCTGCATGCCGTCTAGGTCGTTGCCGTCGTTCACGCGGAGGATGTTCCAGCCGTAAGCCGTGTACCGGGCCGCGACGTCCTCGCTGAACGCCAGATCGGTGTGGCCGTCGATGGTGATGGTGTTGTCGTCGTAGATCAGCGTGAGGTTGTTGAGCTTGAGGTGCCCGGCGAGAGACGCGGCTTCCGACGCGACGCCTTCCATCATGCAACCGTCGCCGCAGATCGCGTAGACGCGGTGCTCGAACAGCGACTCGAAGCCGGGGCGGCCGTAATAACCCGCCATCCACTTCTGCGCGATCGCCATGCCGACCGCGTTGCCGATGCCCTGCCCGAGTGGGCCGGTCGTGGTTTCGACGCCGGCGGTGTATTCGTGTTCGGGGTGGCCGGGGGTCTTGCTTCCGAGTTGGCGGAAGTGCTTCAACTGCTCCAACGGCAGCGACGGCTCATCGAGAACCTGGCCCTTGTCGTTGAGGTTCTTGATGCCGGCGAGGTGGATGAGCGAATAGATGAGCATCGAGGCGTGACCGTTGGACAGCACGAAGCGGTCGCGGTTCGGCCACAGCGGGTTCGCGGGATCGTATGTCAAGAAGCGATTCCACAGCGTGTACGCGACGGGAGCCAGCCCCATCGGTGCCCCGGGGTGCCCGGAGTTGGCTTTCTGGACTGCGTCCATTGCCAGGGTGCGGATCGTGTTGACGCACGTAACGTCAAGCGGGGTAAACTCGCCCATTGGTGTCTCACGGTGAGAATTGAGGATGCAGTCATGGAAATGATATGGACCCGGCAACGGTTTGCGATTCGCCGCGCGCGGCGTAGCAAGCTGGCTCTGCGACTCCGCAAGCGGCGAGAGCGTTTCAAACCGTTTGGAACTCCTTCGCTCTTCGGATATCCTCGATTCAACAGATCTCGCCGACCATCATTTGAGATCATTTGCCCCAAGGAGCTTGCCGCTCATGCTCTCTCCCAACCTGCCACCTCGACGGGGGTTCACCCTCATTGAGCTGTTGGTCGTGATCGCGATCATCGCCATCCTGATCGGGTTGTTGTTGCCCGCCGTGCAGAAAGTGCGGGAAGCGGCCGCTCGCATGAAATGCGCCAACAACTTGAAGCAAATCGGCATCGCGATGCACTCGTACCAGTCCGCGATCGGGACGTTCCCACCCGCCACCAAGTCGAAGACTCGCTTCTCCTACGCCGACGACGCGACCACCGGCGGCTTCGAGTGGCCGTACTACCTGCACTTCCTGATGGCGTTCTTCGAACAGGACGCGTACTACCAGACGATCCGCGGTGCGAACAACAAGCTCGACCTGCGGAACCCATGGGACACTCCCGGCGACTGGTCGGGCCTTGCCGTCAACAACAAGTCGCTGTCGCTTTTCCTCTGCCCGAGCGACAACCTGGGCGGCCCGCTCAAGGAACTTGGCAACAACATCAACCTCACGGGCACGAACTACCTGTGCATGATGTCCGGCCTCAACGACGGCGACGGTTTAAACGTCCCGAGTCTCGCGATGGCTGGCCCCTTCCGGTATCACGTTGGGACGTCGATCGCCGCAATCACCGACGGCACCAGCAACACGATCGCGGTTGCGGAA
>Ga0105047_10020765_pt1 | contig 10076 bp, 7 predicted proteins | sample MAT04_FD_78384 | JGI IMG/M metagenome (GOLD analysis project Ga0105047, IMG submission 78384) | Freshwater microbial communities from Lake Fryxell liftoff mats and glacier meltwater in Antarctica - MAT-04 (megahit assembly) | ecosystem: Environmental > Aquatic > Freshwater > Ice > Liftoff...
CAAACGACTCGCCGACGCCGATCCCGCCAACGCACAACTCCAACGCGATCTCTCCGTCAGCTACGAGAGACTGGCGCAAGTTTGTCGCGAAGAGAAGGATTGGGATGCGGCCGGGGGCTATCTTCGGCAAGCCTTGGCCATCTCGACCCGATTGTCGCAGGCGAATCCGACCTCGGCGGAATTGCTGCGGACCGTCTGGGTTCACCATCTGCAACTTGGACAAACCCTAAACGAGCAGCAGTCGCCTGAAGCCATGACGCACTTCCGGGCTGTTCACGACACCCTGGCGGACATGGTCCAGCGCGGGATGCACGTGTCGCCGGCAGATTTGGGATTGTTCGAGCAATTGGAATCCAGGTTCAGCCCCTCATCCTAAATGCCCGCCGCCCCGCACATCCTTGCGGATGTGCGGGGCGGCGGCGCTGTCGGCGTTGAGTATGTTTTAAGAAGCGTCCGCATTGCCTTCACGAAACACAACTCGCTTTTTCCACGCCTACTCCTACCCCAGCACCTTGCGGTACAGCGCCTCGTATTCGCCGGCGCTGCGGGACCAACTCCAGTCCTGCTGCATGGCGGTGCGGACGACCTTGCGGAAGTCCGCGTTGCGATGGCGATACAGGCTCAGGGCCCAGCGGACGGTTTCGTACAGGCCGGCGGCGGTGTAGTCCTGGAAGCTGAAGCCGGTGGCACGGCAGGCGTTCAGGTTTTCTTCGGTAGCGTTGACGACGGTGTCCGCCAAGCCGCCGGTGGCCCGCACCACGGGGGGCGTGCCGTACTTCATCGAGTAGAGCTGGTTCAGGCCGCTCGGTTCGTAGCGGCTGGGCATGAGGAACAGATCGCTGCCGGCTTCGACCAGGTGCGCCAGCGATTCGTCGAAGCCCAGATAAAGGCCGACCTTGTCCGGATAGCGGCGCTGGAAGCCTTCGAGTTCGTTGTGGTACTCGGGGTCGCCGTCGCCGAGGAAGATCAGCTTGCAGCCGAGGTCCAGGAATCCCGGCGCGGCGCTGAGCACGAGATCGATGCCCTTCTGGCTGACGAGCCGGGCGATCAGGCCGAGCACGGGGGCGTCCGCATCCCGTGGGAGCTTGAAGCGGCGCAGCAGTTCCAGCTTCGATTTCGGCTTCTCGTCGAAGACCGTGTCCGCATCGTAGGGGGCGGGCAGCAGCGAGTCGGTCGCGGGGTTCCAGACGTCGTAATCGACGCCGTTGACGATGCCGGAGAGCTTGTGCGTGTTCCGGCTCAGCAGGCCCTCCATGCCGCAGCCGTACTCGGGCGTGGTGATCTCGCGGGCATAGGTCGGGCTGACGGTGTTGACCGCATCCGCGAAGACGATGCCGGCCTTCATGAAGTTGAGCTGGTTGTGGTACTCGAGTTGCGAGTGATTGAAGAGCCAGCCGGGCAGGCCGGTCAGGGCCATGACGTCCGAGCCGAACATGCCCTGATAGGCGATGTTGTGGATGGTGAAGATCGACCGCATGCGCCCGTAGCCCGGCCGCGGCCGATAGACCTCGGACAGATACACGGGAACCAGGCCGGTCTGCCAATCGTTGGCGTGCACGATGTCCGGCGTGAAGCCCAGCGCGGGGATGGCTTCGAGGACCGCTCTGCAGAAGAAGGTGAAGCGCTCGGCGTTGTCCGGGTAGTCCGCCTTGTACCCGCTCGGCATCGACTGCTGATAGAGGCTGCGGCCCTGGAAGGTGTCGTCCCGGTCGAAGTAGTCTGGGGCTTCGATGAAGAAGATCGGCACTTCGGACTTGGGCAGGGTGCTGCGGAACACCCGGCACGCCAAGGTCCGCGACCCGACCGGCACGGGGATGACGTGATCCGTCCGTTCCGGCGGATTCTTCCCGTACCGAACGGCGCGATAGTACGGCATCACGACCGCAACCTGATGGCCCCGAGCCGCAAGCGCCCGCGGCAGAGCCCCGGCGACATCCGCCAGACCGCCGGTCTTGGCGAACCCAACCACTTCACTGGCGGCGACCAGAATCTTCAGCGACATCGCGGCGCCTCCGGTGTGGAAACGATGATGTTCTATCGCTGCCGGGAGGCGACGCAACCCGCTCGGGGAACTCCGTTGCCGCTACTCGCCGCGCTTCTGCCAGGCGGCCCAGCCGCCGTCCATGCTGATGACGTTGGTGTAGCCCATCTTCTGCAGCGTATCGGCACTCAAGGCGGAGCGAAAGCCGCCGCCGCAGTACAGAACCAGCGGCGTCGCCGGGTCCGGGACTTTCGTCTCGATGTCCCGTTCCAGCACACCCTTACCGATGTGGATCGCCCCCGGAATGTGCCCGGCGGCGTATTCACTTTCCTCGCGCACGTCAACGATCGTGAAGCCGTCGCCGGCGGCGAGCCGCTTGACGACATCGCCGACGGTGCATTCCTTCACCCGCGTCTTGGCGTCCGCGGTGATCTTCAGAAATCCGGGACTGTGCTGTTTGCCCATAGTAACCACCTTGTGCAAATATTCCTGTGTCTGCAAGTTACCCGATCAGCTCGCTCGCTGCGATCCGATGACGCGACACGAATCAACGGTATCTTACGATGTCGACTATTCCGGAAGCGGCTTGCCCTTGGTTTCCGGCAGGAAGGGCAGTGCGAAGATCCCGAGCACGAAGACGCTGCACATCGTAACCCCGGCGTAGCGGAGCGCGTTCTCCGAGCCGTAGCCGCCGAACACGTCCGTAGACAGGAAACCGAGCGAGAACGGCCCGAGGGCGGCGAGCAGCCGGCCGGCGTTGTAGCAGAAGCTGGTGCCGGTACTGCGATACTTCGTGGGGAACAGTTCGGGCAGGTAGATCGCGAAGCCGCCGAAGACGGAGAGCTGGAAGAAGCCCATGATCGGGATCATCCAGTAGATGTCGTTCTGCGTCCGCAGATTCCAGAAGGTGTAGGCCGTGGCAACGCCGCCCAATAGGAAGAAGACGGCGAACGTCGGCTTCCGGCCCCAGAACCCGGTCACCCAACTGAACGCGAAGATGCCCAGGAACGCCCCGGCGTTCTGGAACAGGGACGTGATGCCGCGCCAGCGGGTGATCTCGCCGGCGAGTTCCTTATCCTGCAGTCCGGCTTCCTGAAAACTGGACTTCAGCGCGTTGCCGACCAAGTCCGGCGAGAAGAAGCCGATGCCCCACAGGCCCACCACCCCGGCCCCGGTCAGCAGCAGGCCGAACAGCACGCGCCGGTTCCACGGCGACGTGGTCAGAAGCCCCCGGATCGTGCCGAAGAAGACCTGGAACGGCGATTGCCGCACGCCGGCCCGCTCGGCTTCGCGCAGTGCGAGCCACTTGGGCGGCTCCTTCAGCGTGAACTGCACGACCGCAAGCAACAGACCCGGAATGATGCCGATCAGGAACATGACCCGCCACGGAGCGAGCCAGGTGTAGCCCGCGAAGTCGCCCGCCTTTTCCATCGAGCCGAGTTGGAGACTGATGAGTGCCGCCGTGCAGTTTCCCAACACGCTCGAGGCCTGAAACAGCCCGAGGATGTAAGGACGCGCGGCGTCCGGCACCGTTTCCGCCAAGAGCACGACCGCGGCCGCAAAGGCCCCGCCGACGCCCAGCCCGGTGAGGAAGCGGTAGCCCATGAAGTCGTACAGTCCGGTGCTGAAGGCACTCAGCCCGGTGAACAGGGCATAGAGGCCGATGGTCATCGTGAGCGTCTTGACGCGGCCGAGCTTGTCGCCCAACACGCCGAAACCGATGCCGCCGATGGCCCAGCCGACCATGAACATCGCGGTCGCCATCGGCCCCCAAAACGGGACCGCTTCCTTGCCGGCCAGTGAGACGATCGCCGGGTTCCGCGCCAGCACGAACAACTGCTGATCGAGGCAATCCAAGTCCCACGCCAGACAGCAGATCACGAAGACGAACCAGTGGTAGGGCGTGAGCGTCCGCAGCGAGGCCCAACCGGTATATGGCTTCGGATCGGTCATGGGCGTCCGGCTTTCGACGGGGAGGGGATCGCGGTGAGGACCGTTGTACCGCACGATGCAATGTTCCGCCACGGCGGCCGGCGAGTTTGCTCGAACCCCCGCCCGCAGCGGACCTCCGGGGCAAGCCCGGAGGCACATCGGCGGCGGAGTGCAAACCACGTGCCTCCGGGCTTGTCCCGGAGGAAGGACGCGGTCGCGCAACCTCAGCGCGGGTTCCGGTTCACTTCCGGCAGCAGCCCCTGAGGTTTGGTCTCCGGCAGGACCGCGCCGGGCGCGGCTTCAGGGTCCGCACCGAGGGCCGCGCGGTACACGGCGATGGCGCGGAAGTATTCCGCCACGGCGTCGACAACCGCATTCTCCGCCTCCACGGCCACCACTTCGCGGATGTTGAGCGCGATGATATCCGCCAGGTCGCGTCTGAATCGGCGTTCCTCGAAGTCCCGGACTTCCAAGGCCTGTTCCAAGGCCTTGCGGTTCAACTCAATCCGCTCGTGGGTCCGCACGAGTTCCGAGACGGCGTCCTGCACTTCGGCGGTGATGCGGTCGCGGGCATCGCGTTCGTTGAGCAGGGTTTGGACGATCTGCGCTTGCGCAACGCCGGTGCGGCCCAAAGCATCGCGCCGAGCCAGCGGCAACTCGAAGATGATGCCGGCCTGATAGTTGGTCCGGTCCAGGCTCGACTTGCTCGCGCCGACGTCCTGCGCCACCCCGGTGACGGCATTCAAGGTCGGGTAGAAGTCGTTGAGCGCGAGCTTGAGGTCGATGCCGAGCCGTTGCCGGATCAGTTGGAAGCGGACGAGTTCAGGACGCTGTTGCAGCGCCGCGACGACATCGCCGGCGAGCGCCGCCGCGTTCGGCTTCGGCACGATCGTATCGATGAGTCGGCGCGGCAGTTGCTCCGGCTTCGGCACGATCGGGTTGCCGGCAGGGTCGCGCAGAAAGAGCGACAGCGCGAAGCCGGCCTGCTCCACATTGCGCCGGGCACGGACCAGGTCGGACTTGCGCAGGTTCACCAAGCGAAGGTTATCGGCGGCGACGTCACCGCGATCCTGCCCTTCTTTGAGCCGGCGGTCGAGCGATTCCTGACGATCCTCGGCGAGCTTGAACACATCTGCGGCGATCTCGTAGCGGCCGCCCGCTTGTACCCACATCCAATAAGCCCTCGCGGCACCGAGCTGGAAGTCGAGCCGGGCGCGACGGATGGTCGGGTCCGCAAGCTGTTGGGTGATTTGCGCGGCGCGGACGCGGGCACGCCGCGGATCGATTTGGCTGCCGCGCAACAGCGGCAGCGCCGCGCCGACGCGGAACTCGCCGCCGTCGGCGGTTGGGCGGTCGCCGTTGTAGACGGGGAACTGGTCGAAGCCGGTGCGATAGCCGGCAATGACACTCGCTCCGTGGAACGGCAGGTTCTGTTCGAGACCGACGTCGAAGATGCGGCTGTCGAAGCTGCCGTTCTGATTGACGAACCGGGAGCGGACGAGGGTATCGAACTGACCCTCGGCGGCGAGGCGTTGGCCTGCGGCAATGGGTCGCTCCAACTCGACGGCATACAGCAGCGGGAACGAATCGCGGACTGAATCGAGCACGGTGTTGAGTTCGAGAATCCCGTCGGCGACGACCTTGGGCGCAGGCATCGCGGGTGCATCGGGAAGTTTGTCCGGGATCGGAGCGTCCGGGATCGTGTCCGTCGCGATCGGCTGCCGGATGTAGGCATTCTCGGGCAGGGGCCGATTCCATGGGCCGACGCAGCCGCAGGCAAGCGCCAAGGTGACGAGAATCAGGAATCGGGCCGTCCGTGGCCGAAGTATCATGCGTCTACTGTCCCCCGGTCGATTTCACCGGCCCGAGCAGCGAGCTGCCCGCTGACTTCTCGTCGAGCGGACGCGCCACCGGGAAACCGTTCAACAAACGCCACAATTCCAAACCCACGCGGACTTCCTCGAGCAGGAACCAGCCTTGGGCGCGGACCCCTTGGCGCAGCAGTTCCTGATTCGGCCAGGGGTCGGCCGGCCGACCCGTCGGCTCAATCAGTGCCGGCTCCACGAGGACGCGGAAGAGCCCTTTGTCGTCCGCCGTCGGATCGACGAGGTAGACCCTCCCCTCGAAGGTGCCGGTCGCCGCATTCGGGTACGCGGCGAACTGCACGGCGGCCCATCCTTCAAACTGAAGCAATACTCGATCCCCCTGTTTCAACAGCGGCAAATCGTTGCCGTCGATGTTGAGTTCGGCGACGATAGCGGGCACGTCGAGTTCGGTCAAGGCGCGATAAGCCGCCATGCCGGCCCCACCGCTCGCCGCCTGCATCGCCGGAAGTTTCGCCTCTTCGACGGCGAGATTCGGCGGTACGTCCGGCACGATGCGGGCGAGCCGTTCCTGCGCGCGGACGAACTGATTGCCCTCGCCGTTGGCGAGCAGCCGGAAGACGGTGCCGTCCGTCGGCGCGAAGACGTCGAGATTGTCCTGTCGGGCGTATTTGGTACTGAAGATTTCGATCTGCCCCAGCATCGCATCGCGTGCGCCGGTCACGAGTTTGATGTCGCCTTCACCCTGGGCGATCAAGGCGTTGTTGGCTTCCTCGGTCTGCTTGCGAAAGGCCAAGGCGGCTTCGACGCGCTTGTTGGCGGCGGTGATGAGTTCGTCCGCCTGACCCAGCGCTTCCTTGGAGGTCTTCAGTTCCTGGATCGCCTGTTCGCGTTCCCGTTGGCTGACGTCGTTCTTGATGACCAGTTCCGCGGTGCGGGTATCCTGAAACTTGGCGACCTCGACGCGGGCCAGCACTTGACCACGGGCGTTGACCAAGGCGCGCGCCTCGGCTTCGGTCGCGAGAATCACGGAATCCGCCTGAAGCAGCGCGGCGATCTTGGCACCCTTCAAAAATTCGACGCGGTTCTTGTTGTCCTGAATCCGCAGTTCGGATTGCCGCAGTTGTTCGTCGAGCGCCTTCTTCTCGCGCGAGAGCCGTTGCAGTACATCCGGGTCGTTGTCGCGAAGCTGCACCAGTCGTTGGCCCTTCTTCACCCGTTGCCCTTCGTAGACGTGCCACTTCACGATCACCCCCTCCACGGCGGTGGTGACGAACTGCGGCCGCTGCGTCGGGTTGAAGGCGATGACCTGCCCGCTGCCGTAGACCGTTTGCCGCCAAGGGGCAAGCAGCAGCGCCGGGGTCACGACGGCAAGGATGACGACCAAAATCAGCGTGAACCGAATCGCATACCGCGGTGTCTCCACCGAGGCGGCGACGGACAGCGGCTTGGATTGACTGAAAGCAACGGCGGCCATGATGGTGGTGCTCCGGGATTTCGGGTTGCGATTCACTCGCCTGCGGGTCGGGCCAGTTTGATCGTGCGGTGGCACAACCCCGCAACGTCGTTCGAGTGGGTGACGATCAGCAGCGTCCACGCGCACTCGTCGCCGAAGATGGCGGGGAGGACGGTCTCGCGGATGTCGCCGTCCATGTTGTCCAAGGCTTCGTCGAGAAGCAACAGCTGCGGTTTCCCCACGATGGCTCGGGCGATCATGAGCCGGTTCGACTGGCCCGTCGAGAGCGGATTGCCGCCGGTCCACAGGGTAGTGTCCAAACCGTACGCAAGTTCCATGATGGTCGTCAGCAAGCCGACCTTGCGAAGCGCTTCGCGCACATCCGCCACGGTCACGTCGTGCCGGCCCATGCTGACGTTGTCGAGCACCGAGCCTTCGAAAATCTCGATCCCCTTCACCAAGGCCACGTGCAGCCGCAGCGTATCCAGCCTGAGTTCGCGCAGGTCGTGGCCGTCGATTTCCACCCAGCCCTGTTCGGGGGTCCGCAGACCATAGAGCACTTCCATGAGCGTACTTTTGCCGACGCCGTTCGCCCCGGTGATCGCCACCCGCTCGCCGGCGCGGATGTGGTGCGTCACGTGGTGCAGCACCCGGCGGTCGGTCCGGGCGTAGCCGAAGCCGACGTCGTGCAGGGCGACCTCGGCGCCGCCGCCCTTCGGTTCGTGTTCGACCCCGCCGCCGCGCTCCAGCGGGAGGTCGAGCAGATAGCCGAGTTTGTCGATGCCCGCGATCAGATCGTACCAGCTTTCGATCTGCTTGATGAGCTTGGTGAAGGTGGCCACGACCATCGTCACCACGATCTCGGCGGCGACAAGTTCCCCCAAGGTCAGCCGCTTCTGAATGACCAGATACCCGCCGACCGCAAGCAGGCCGACGTTCGCGGCGGCCTGTAGGAAGACCGCGAAGGCGAACTGCCGCATCAGGATGCGGAAGTGATCCGCGCGGGCGTCGAGATAGTCCCGCGTCAGCACGTCGGTGCGGCCGTGGGCATAATCGGTGCCGCCGCTCATCTTGAACGCGATCGGGTGGCGTGCCAGCTCCTCCATCCAGCCCGCGACGGCAAACTTGGCGATCGATTCGCGGATCGCCGTCCGCTTCCCGCCGATGCCGAGCAGCGTGAACATGAAGATGAGCGAGGCAATGAGAATCAGGTCGAAGCCGAGCAGCAGGTTGCCGTAATAGCCCAGAAGCATCAACCCGATGAGGATCTGCAGCACGATGGCGATGCCGTCCAACAGCAGCGTGGCCGCGGCCTTCTGGACGGTGATGACGTCGAAGAAGCGGTTGAGCAGTTCAGGCCCGTGCTGCCGGTCGAACGCCTGGCGCTCCACGCGCGGAAGCCGATGGGCCATGTCCGTGGCGAGACGGACGAAAACGCGGCGTTGGATGTATTCGACGACGATCCGCTGGATGAGCTGCAGAATGCCCGAGAAACCGAGGGCGACGAAGAGCATCGCGCACAAAAAGATCAACTGCTGACCGACGTTCACGATCGCGACCGAGTTCACCACGGCCATGACGACGATCGGCACGGCCAACGACAGAATGCCGACCGCGACGGCGAAGACTACGACGATGAAAATGTCCCGCCGATCGGGCCGCAGCAGCCGCAGCAACCGGCGTTCCGGGCTGGGGTGCGGATGGTGATGATCGTCGTGGTGGTCGGCCGTCATGTTGGGGGTCACTCTTCGCCTTGTTCTTCGTCGCCGTTGTCCGTGTCGCCGTCGGCATCGTTGACGGCTTTACTGCCCTGATGGCGCGAGCAGATGCCGCGCTTGGTCTTTTCCACGAAGCCGATGAAGTGCTTCACGGCATCCAGTGTGCCGTAAATCTCCCGCAGCTCCGCGATCGCATCCGGAATCGGCAGCCGCTTTCGCACGAATAGTTTATATGCGAAGCGGATCGCCGTAATCTCATCCCGGCTCATTCCGGCCCGGCGCATGCCGACGATGTTCACACCGTGCAACTCGTTGATGCGGCCCTGCACGATCCAGAACGGCGGCAGATCCTGGCTGATGCACGACGTACCGCCGACCATCCCCATTTTGCCGACGCGGCAAAACTGATGGACCGCAATGTTCCCGCTCAGGAAGACCCGATCCTCGATGTCGCAGTGCCCGCCGACCAACGCGCCGTTGGCCAGCACGACGTCGCTTCCCACCACGCAGTCGTGCGCGATGTGGGCATTGGCCATGAACAGGTTGCGGTCTCCGATGGTCGTCGTGCGGCCGGTGCGCGGCATGCCGCGGTGCACCGTAACCCCTTCGCGGAAGACGTTGCCGGAGCCGATGACGGCTGCCGAGAGCGAGCCGTCATAGCCGTTGTGCTGCGGATCGTCCCCGATGACGCAGCCCGTGTGAAAGCGGTTGCGCGCGCCCACGGTCAGTTCGCCGATGAGCACGACCTGCGGCCCCACCACGCAGCCCGGGCCCAGGCGAATCTTCCCTTGGAGGACGGCAAACGGCCCGATCGCAACATCGTCGGCCAGTTCCGCCTCCGGCGAAATGACCGCGGTCGCATGGATGTTCGGCATCAGAAATCCCTCTCTCGTCCCGCCAAACTACGCCGAGTGGGGGAATCACGCAATCCGACTTGGCCGGGCGAATGGAGATGAGGATTGAAAGTGAATCTGTCGAAGATCGGGCGCCGGCTAGAAAACCGCATCACAGCCGTCGGTGCCCGGGGTTACAATGACGGCACAATAACTTCAACTACCACCCACACAATCTCCGAGCGTAGTCGAGCTTCAGCAAAGGTTTCAGGTTGGACTTGGCCGAATTCTGCAGACAGTCCAAGCCGAATCCCGCGGATGCGGTGCTGTTGG
>Ga0105047_10020766_pt1 | contig 10075 bp, 10 predicted proteins | sample MAT04_FD_78384 | JGI IMG/M metagenome (GOLD analysis project Ga0105047, IMG submission 78384) | Freshwater microbial communities from Lake Fryxell liftoff mats and glacier meltwater in Antarctica - MAT-04 (megahit assembly) | ecosystem: Environmental > Aquatic > Freshwater > Ice > Liftoff...
GAGTTGGTAGCACGATAAAGCGTTGCGGCAGCGTTTTAGCACTTATAGAACTCCCTCCATTGGGCGCCACGATATGCCGGTGCCGACGCAAGTTATTTCGGTGATTCCCCGGGGCCTGCCTCGCGCCTACATGCGTACCCCACAACTTAGGCGCTATGCGATCAAAGGAATGGGACGATTCGGACGATCAGCAAGAGTGACCAGCGGGATGAAGCGAGGTCCGTCTTCACCTCGAGCGAGCTCCGAGATAGCACCTGCGAACGCGACCAGTCGCCACGATACGGGTTCGTCGTTCCCAACCAAGGTAGTGCTGGAAACAGCAAATATCGACATGGCGTCGCTCGCAAACCGCAGATGCTGACGGCAGCGGTCAAACACAACGTCGCTTGACGAGGAACTGGCTAACGCCAGTTCATTCCTTAGCCCTTTGCATGCAACCAGAAAGTCGGCGAACGCGCGTACAGACCTGGAGAGCCTGTAGAACTCAACCATCTGGCGCGCCGACTCCGAGGTGGGCAGTGCCCCACTGCTCGGTATCGTGCCGTAGCCATAACTCTCAGAACCCTCAGCCAGACTCTTCCAGGATGCATAGCCACGAGGGTACAACTCAAGGTAGCGTAGCCGCGACGCTTCATCCGATGAACCGATGACATCTTTGGCAAGTGCTTTCAGGACAACCGACGGCACCGAGTCGAATGAAAACACATTGGAGCCACCCAGTGCCCGGTCCATTGCGTCGCTGGCCCACCGGAGCAGGGTCAACTGCCCTGCGGTGGGGTCGGCATCAACCAAGCGCACCATTTCGCCTTCGTTAAGTGACATTGGAAGCACGAATGCTGCGCCGCGCCAAAAGTTCTTGTCGAACTCTTGCGTCGTGCCGACCAGTCGCGCCAAATCCACTGGCCCTGCCTGCCCGCTCAGCGACGCGACGGAACGTTGCAGTTCCTTGAACAGTTTTTCGTCGAGATTCTTGCCACGGGCCGAAAACGCGCCGGCAAACTCCATCGCAGCACTGGCCTCTGGCGTTCCGGCGCTAGACAGCCGGACCGAGATCCCGAGCTTGGCCATGCGTTCAACCCAGGGATTGGTGGTTGTGGCCGCTGCGTCAGCATTACCCACAACCGCCAATAGATTGCCGCTCAGGTCTGAGCGAAGAACGAGATTCGAGGTGCGTACGGCGGTGTTCTGGAACTCGAACCCGAACGCGCTCAGCGTCACGGACTCCGTCACCGTCCGCTTGGCCGTCAGCTCCAACCAGCCAGATACATTGCTTAGGCTTCCCGAAGCCTCTGCGAGACGCCGAAGGTGAGTGAATTCGCGCAGATCGCCGCGCCACAACGCGGCATACAGCCTTTGCGCAGGCAGCATGTCGTTCGCCAACCCGAAGTCACCCTCAAAAATGATCTGCTGGCTGCTCGCCTCCTGCAGGGCCATGCCAGCCGTCAACACCACCTTGGCGCGCTGCGCATCACCAAGCACACTGAGCACTTGGCGACGCAGCTTGGCATAGCGCTCCAGTCCCTCCCGTATTGCCTTGACGGCCTGAGTGTTGGTGAGATTTGCGCCAAAGACTTCAACCGCGTCAGCCACTTGCTCCCCCAGCGCAGCCAACGGTCGCAAAAGGTCTGCGGCCGCAGACTCGGAGAGGCCGCCCAGCGCCTTGCCGAGTTTCTTGATTTCTTCCTCCAGCTTATCCACCGTTCGGCCAGCGGCGGCTTTGACGAAGTCGGCGACTTTCTGCCTCGCGACTGCCGCAACAGGCGTGCTGCCGAACAAGCGACTGACCAGTTCGTCGACCAGTGCGTCGATCGCCGACGCCTTGCTGGCCACCTCGCCGCTAAGCAGGTCCAATTTGTCAGCCAGCGGCGCGGCGATTTCCTCGGCCAACGTAGCAATGACCAAATCCTTGCTGCCGCTGCCATCGATCATTGGAACCAGGCCCTTCAGGTCGGAGTCACGCAGCAGTTTGCCAAGTTCCTCTTGTATGCTATCGATGATGGCCGTGGCTGGCTGCGTAAGAATGTTCAGAAGTTCGTCGTTCGGCTCGGGTGTTCGTGATCGCAAGAAGCTTTCCGCCGCTTTCGTCACTGCACTGAAGTCAGCTCCCAGACTCAGCTGAAGGCCCAACGACTTCTCGCGCGTGTTCAACTGCTCGAGCCGAACGTGTAGCTTGTACACGCCGGCACGGTTCACCGGAATGCAACGCAAACGAAAGAGCCCGCTCATAGCAAAAGTGGCCTGCCCGCTCACGCCCAAAGACAGCCCTACCGATGCCGCCGAACCATCCAACGACAGGCTACCCCCCGTACCGGTCCAAGACGCCTTGGCCGTGAAGCCAGCCTGCAACGAGCCTTCAATCCGCGTGTCGCATCCCCAGAAGTCAGGATGCTGGGCCGCAGCGACTAAGGCTGGCAGGTCCATCGGAGCGACCATCAGCGGCAGCGCAGCCAGAAAGGCGTCGCCAAGTCGCGTGTTGGACGACGCTGCCACATACCACTCGACGCGGCCGCTGATCCCGGCGCTCACCGTCGCACCAACTTTCCAAACGGACGTTGAACCACCTGCTGCCGAGGCACCCAAGTCGCCAGCCAATGCATACCCAACCACCGAACGCTTCTCTTCTGGATTGATGTTCAATGCCTCGGCCTGCTTCGCGTCCAGCACGTCGATCTCGACACCAACACCGGCCGTGGCTGCAAAGTTCCAAGTCAAACCAAGCACGTTAGCCTTGTGCGAACTCGCGGCGTCGATGAGGTCGATCTTCCTGTCGGCCGGGTTCTGAATCTCTTCAAGTGCGACTTGGGACAAAGGCGTTGCCAGCTTCGCCCAACGTCGATCGACCTCGACGATAGCGCCGCTCAGCGCGCTCTTTGCTGCCGACTCGGCTTCGGCAAAGCCCTTCCCAGCCTGGACAGACTTGACATAGGCGTTCACAGCCTTCTCGGCTGCGCCCTTTAGGTACTTGCTCATCGACTTTCCTCCAGTTATGGCCACCAGTGGTGGCCGGTTAGAAGCGGCGAATGGACCACCCCTCAGGTGACCGACGGACGCTTGGCAATTGAGACGCGGTGCTCGACCGCAACCGCTTGGCAACTCGGGTCGGAAATCAAGACTTCCCCGTGCCTGCTCCGTCGGCTCTCATGATCTGAACGGTCAGCGGCCACCGTCTAGCCAGCCGACCCTGCCCACACCACGACACTGTTGACTTTGGGCGCGGGCACAGGAAACCGACACCACTTCCGCTGCCGATAGTTGTACAGCTTGCATTGCCGAGCCACATCCCAGTAGTAAGCCCAGGTGAGCCGCCGCGCCTGCACCTGCTGTGGGGCTAGTTGTCGAGGCCGCTGCTGCACCGCGCAGACGGTAGAACGGAATCGTCATGCCTAAGTGTTGCGCCGGATGCTGCAGGATGCGGTGCAGCAGCGTGTCGAGCGCCGGTGACTGCAGATGCAGAGTAGCGCCCAAGTAGGGCAGCGATGCGGCCCAGGCGACACGATCGTCGCACCAGGCCACATTGGGCTCGGGGCGGTGCACATAGATTACGAAACCCATCAGATACTTCCACACCAGCAGCGGCAACACCATGCCAAACAGCAGCGCCTGCAGCGTGGAAGTTCCTGCAAGGGTGGCAGCAGCCCACAGTGCGCCCAGCCACACCAGCGCGAACGCGGTCACCAGCGCACCGTCAGGCGCGAACGCGGCACGTTGGCCAACACCCTGATCGGGCCGGGGAAAATACAGCTTCTTCCACCACAACTTAATGGCGTAGTAGAGCCCGGGCCTCCAGCCACTGCGATACACCCGCTCTAGTGCTCGCCGGAACGAAGGCAGTTCCGCGTACTCTGCAGCCGAGAGCGGGACCCATACCCCGTCGCGCTGACGCAGGTTGGTGAAGCCGTGATGAGCCTGGTTGTGCCCCAGTTCCCAAAGCCTGTACGGCGTGGGTGAAGGCAGGAAGGCGATCCGCCCCAAAACCCGGTTGAGCTTACGATGTGCCGTCAGCGGCTTGTGACACGCGTCATGCCCGATGATAAACAAGCACGCGGTCCACACCCCTGCCACCAGGCCCGCCAGCAGCTTCCAGCCCCAGGCGGTGCTGCTGGCCTTGGCAGCGGTAAGGGACAGCCACACCAGTACATCGGCGGTCAACCACCCCAGCGTAAGCGCCGTGTTTGGCTTCGCCAGCGGAGCCAAAGCCGCACGCAGTTCGCGCCGGGAGGGCGGAGCCGGCAATGCCGCGATGGGTTCATCCAAGGTCTGGCTCATCACCCCGTCCCCACCATCGCGGCGACCTGCTCAACGATGGTGCACGGCGTCTGGCCTTCGGTGAAGGCGGTATCGGGGGTGTATTGGTCGGTCAGGTGCATCAGCGCCGTGAGCAGCGCCATACGGCTGAGTGAGTCCACGCCCAATTCAGCCAGCGTCACGCTGGACTCGATCGGATCGGTTTGAAGACATCCGAGCAGAAGGCCGGCGGCGGCGTCTTCACGGATGCGGACCACGACGGTGACAAAGAAATCGTTCATTTCGGCCAGTTTGGTGCGGGAGGTTGCTGACGAGTGCTGGGCTCGGAAGCGACCTGTGCCGCGTGTAGCCTGATCACTGCTGGCAACGCAGCAGGGCTAACCAGGGCAACAGCTTGTTGCCCTCTGGCCGGTCAGTCAGCCTGCCGTTGGACGTAAGCAGCAAGCGTTTTGGTGCGACAGAGTTGTTGACATTGCCGCCCACCACCAACACAACGCCCTTCTGCGCATCCACCTCGACGACGAAATCGCAATGCGAGGGGTAAAAGCTGTCGGCCCGGTACGCAAGCTCCGCTTGTTTGAACGTCAGTTGCTGCGCATACTCCCTTCCCACCGCCACGATGTCGCCCACCGCAGGCATGACAGAGTAGGGGTCGACGGCGTGGTAGGCCGCCTTGCTTGAATTGCTCGTCGCCGCTTTGCGTGCCGCCTCGATATAGTGGCAATGCGCCTCCGTCGTCTTGAACTTTGCCCCAACGCCGGCCTGCTTAAGCACGAAGGAGATGAAAGCCGCCGACCAGGCCGGGTTGTAGGGCTTGCCCTTCTTGTCCTTGAACACCGTGCGCCCGTCGATACCGGCTACTGGTATTGCGCTCCAGTAGGTGCCCACGCGCTGGTACACGCTGGCGTGGTCTTCCTTGAGTTTGCCGCCTTTGAAGGTCTGCAGCTCGGCTCGGCAGATGCTGACAATGGTGTTGGTGAATGCTGTCATGGCAAGCTCTCCTTCAGTTTGTGATGAGCGTTTGGTCGCCGCTGGCTTCGGTTTGGCGTGCCGCTGGTGGGCAAGCCTCAGCAGCCAAGTCCGAGTACACCCCGCTCATCCAGCACTCCCGCACCAGACCGCGTTGCAGCTTGCCGCTGGTGCTCCGTGGCAACGGCCCCCATCGGTGAACACGCAGACGTCGATGGCCAAGCCGCAGCGGGCTAGCACGGCCTCGGCCACGCGTTGCTGCAACTCAAGTTCGTCAGTGCCAAAACGGGCTTCTTCAATATCGACCGTGACATCCGCATGCTTGTAGGCAAAGTCCATCAACCTGGCATCGCCCGCATATCCACGAGGCCTGACCAGCCCCCAACGTGTATGAGGCTCGAGCGCGGGAAAGTATTTCCACCGCCGCGATTCGTGGGGTGACTTCACAAGTGTCCGCCAGTTGCGCTGCAAAAGCTGCGAGCGCGTGCGTTCAATCGCGTTCATGAACCATACGATCCCATCGACGCTTGGCTTGCCCAAGTTGGAGAGTGTTGAAGTCACTTATGTCTCCGGCGGCAGGGACTCTGAAGCGCAAGGTCTTGTTTTGGGGAGCCCAGCACAACGAATTCCCCCGCGACTGTCCGCGCGGCAAACTCGGCGTAGAAACCTGCGACGCGGAGTTCACCCCCGCGGGGGCGTGGCCGGTGGCGTCGGTGATGTCGGTTTCGGTACCGGGGGCCGCGTGCAGGGCTCGGCTATGGGGCCAATAGCCGTGGTCGGCACGCTGCTGCCGCCAGGTTTTGAAGGTGGTAGTGCGGCTCAAGAGCGTGGGCCCGGTCGGGTCACGGCGATCGCGCGTGGACCCTACCAAACCCGCCGTAACTGGCGGTGGCGAAGAGGCGCCTGTCAGGGGGCCTCCCCCAAGCCGTGGGCCGTGATCTCCAGCCTCGTTGTGAGCCACATATGTCGACACCCGAAACCCCCTGAGCCACTTGTGTTCGTTTGAACCTAATGTAGGGGGCGTGCTTACTGGCTGCCATTCAACAAAAGGCCAGTGAGTGCGAGAATGGGTGGGTGCCGAGGCATACGCCAAATGGCATACGGCGTGCCTGCGAGAACGCTTAGTCCCCGTCGAAACCCAAGTGCTTCGCCCGCACGACGGCGTCGGTGCGGTTGCGGGCACGCAAGACCCGCATGATGGCGGCGATGTGAATCTTGACTGTGCCTTCGCTCACGTCCAATTCATGGGCGATCAGCTTGTTCGGTAGCCCACGTGCCATGCAGCGAAGCACCACGACTTGCCGCGGCGTCAGCAGACCCAGTTCCCCGGCTGGCAGCTCTGGTGGGGCCTGGATCTCTGCTGTATGGGCCTGCAAAGCCGCGGAAGGGATGTAGGTGCCGCCAGCCCAGACCAGGGCGATGGCATGCCGAATAACGGCCGGCGGCTCGGCCTTGGGGATGAACCCCCGTGCACCTAGTGCGAGAGTCTCACGTACGGCTTGACCCTGGTACTCACCAGACACCACCAACAGCACAACATCCGGGCGCAAGGACCTGACTTTCTGGATACCTTGCAGTCCACCCAGCCCGGGCATATTCAGGTCGACCAGCGCCATGGCCACGAGCGGGTCTGCTAGCTTGTCAAGGCACTCGGGCCAAGATCCAGCTTCGATGCATGCGACGCCAGGTACAGCGGCGTTCATCAGCCGAGCCAACCCGTCGCGCACCAGCGGATGGTCGTCGGCCAGCAGAATCGAACGCGGGTCACTCATCTTTCATGCTCCTGCTCCTGCTCCGGCCGCATCTGGCGTCATAACATCCGCAATGCCGCGACGCAAGGCGTTTGCAGATACGGGCTTGGGCAACCAAGGTACCTGAAGTGCCGCGAACTCTTGCAGCCGTTCCAGGGTTTGTTCACCGGTGACCACCAACACCCGAGGCTGTGCGCCCGTGGCCACCGAGAATGCGCGTGCTTCGTCCAACCCGGAGATGCTGCTTGCTAGTGAGTAGTCCACCACCAGAAGCTCGATGTGTTTGCCGTCGTCACCCGCTGCGGCCAGCAGGCCAAGGGCTGACTCATCAGCATGCACTAAGCAGCCCCAGCGCAGCAGTACCCTGACCATGGCGTCGCGCACGGGAGGGTCGTCCTCCAGGACACCCACCCGCAGGCCTCGTAGCGATACATCGTGCGGCCTTTGGACGATGGCCGTTGTATGGCTGCCTGGGCCGACAAGAGGAAGTTCGAGCGAAAAGCACGAACCATGACCCAGGCGGGACCGAACGCCCACTCGGATTTTTAAGAGGCAGGCCAGTCGTTTGACGATGGGCAGGCCCAGTCCGAGTCCATCGGTCGCAGCCCGGCCCGGCTGAACCCGGAAGAACTCCTCAAAGACACGGTCTACGTTGCTGCGGGCTATGCCCTCGCCGCTGTCCCAGACTTCTAACCGCAGGTATCTTTTGTGGTGATAGCTGCGTATGCGACAGGCCAGCAGGACACCGCCTGCATGCGTGTACTTCACGGCGTTGCCGATCAGGTTGCGCAACATGCGCTCCAGAAGCAGGCCGTCGGTTTGGACCAGCGCGTGCCGGGCGCCATCACCCGCACGCAGCGCCAGCCGAAGTGCCTTGCCTTCGGCTGCGGGCGCGGCTTCATCCGCCAAGCGCTGAAGCGTGGCCCAAGGGCTGAGCGCAGCGAGCTGTGGGGTCAGGGTGCCGGCGTCAATCTGCGACATGTCCAGCAGGGCATTGAACATCTGCTCAAGCGCGCCATGGGAATCGACCAGCCGATCAAGGATCTCGGACTGGTCCTGATTCATACCCTCGCGCGGCAGGGCTTCGAGGTACAGCCCGATGGCGTGCGCTGGTTGGCGAAGGTCATGGCTCGCCACAGCGAGGAAGCTTGACTTGGCCTGGTCGGCAGCGCGCGCATGATCTCGAGCGGCCTCCATGTCCTTTAGCGCCGCACGCAGCTGTGACCCTTGTGCCTGAACACGCCGCTCCAACTCGCTCTGCAACACGGCACTTGCTCTTGCGGCGCACACGTAGCGTTCGACCAGCAGCGCTGCCGCGGTTGCGGCGAACGCAAGCCCTGCGTACGTTGTCAGCGCGATGGGGTTGTTCGACGTCTCGTCCAAGTCGGCCAGCCAATCGAGCGCGCCAAGCACCACGGCGATACCGCCGCAAGCCACCATCGCCAGACTGGTGCGCGAACGCGACTCCCAATAGGCGCGGACGACCGCCGAGAAGGCGATGGCGGTGCCCACCAGCAGCAGCAGGCGCCAGGCCGAGGACGCAACATCCATCTGATCAATTGCATAGGCGCTGGTCAGCAGCACTGGGCCCGCAGCGGCTAAGATCAGCAGCGCCGCTTCCAGGCGGGGGCGGTACCAATTGGCTAGGCGCAGACAAAAGGCCGCGAAGGCCGCCACGACGACGCCGAACAGGCTGGTCCACGCGATGGCGTAAGGCACGCCCCCGATGGGCGGCCATGCGAACAGCGGCATCCAGTTGACGAGCCACCAAGCGAGCGCACCCACTGCGAACAGGCCGAAAGGTGGGTCGCGCAAACGGCCCCACAGCGCCAACATTGCAAACCCCAGCGTACCAACAACACCGCCGGTCACGAGCGGGCTGACAAATCGGGTGAGCACCAGAACCCGGTACTCGTGTGCCAGCGCCGCGAAATTGCCGACTTCCAGCCTCGAGACCGACATGCGTTTCTGGGCCAACGCTTCAATCTCAACAACATTTCCCTCCGGCCTCCAGAGGGCGGTGGGTAAACTCAGTAAGGTGAACCTGTCCATGCCACGGGGCAGGGTCCGGCCTGCCGGGTCCACCGCACCCCGCAGCAGGTTGCCGTTGAACCGAATCGAGCCGTTGGCCAGCAGACCCCGCATCAGAAGCCCGGTCTCCGAGGACGCAGTGGGGGGTAGGCTGACCTTGTAGCGCACGCTCGCGGGATGCGGCACAGGAGGCGGGTCCAGAGGCCAGTCGGGCAAGCCCACGTTTTGCCATGGCCCAGCTCCCAGTTGGCGCTCTGCGCTGGTGACCGTCTGTACCAGCACCGGTTCTGCCGCGAATGCTTGCTCCACCACAATCAGCGGGCAAACAGTGCAGAGCGCCATCATCAGCCATTGAAGGCCGCGCGATGTCGAGGCGGTAGAAGCGACAGGAATCATTTCGCGGCGCAGTCCTTCCGGTCAGTGCGAGCGTGGCGAGGTGAGGCGCCAACTCTACCGAAGGGTTCAGGCATACACCGCTTGGTCATTCGCTCTATGTCGAGGCAAACAGGGCTCTGGGCGCCAGCGGCTTGCGCTCCGCCCTGGAGTACCGGGCGTCCGCGACGGCCAACTCTCCGCCGCCGAAACTGAGCGACCGCTTTCCATCTCATGCGGATGCTCGGGGCGTGCCGGCGGAAGTCAGCAGATGGCCGAGACTTACCTTCCGCGGTCAATGCCTACGGGACGAAGAAGTGTCCGCCGATCCAGGCGGATGGCTCGGCATGCTGCTCGCGCTGAGCGCCGGACTGGCTGCTTGAGGCAGCGCGAGCCGGGTTGATGAAAAAATATCCGACCTGGGACTCTAACAACGCGCTGACCACGACCCCCCAGTACCGCATTTATGGCTGCTCCCACCGAACGTAATAGCAGTGACTTCTCTGCCGCGTTGCGTGTCCCAACGTTTTCAACCTATCTCTTGATGATTCTCTTTACCATCTCTATTTTTAGGATGCAATGCGAGATTTTGGGACGGTTTTATGATATTTAACTTGAATCCTAAGGCATCACCCTTCTTGATTGGAAAGCTGCCTCAACCAACACTAATCTAGGGTCGCGACCGGCGTATCCCCAGGCGCCTCTCA
>Ga0105047_10020768_pt1 | contig 10074 bp, 6 predicted proteins | sample MAT04_FD_78384 | JGI IMG/M metagenome (GOLD analysis project Ga0105047, IMG submission 78384) | Freshwater microbial communities from Lake Fryxell liftoff mats and glacier meltwater in Antarctica - MAT-04 (megahit assembly) | ecosystem: Environmental > Aquatic > Freshwater > Ice > Liftoff...
CCGAGCTACGGTGCGTGGCTCACCTACGGCCTCGGGTCGGAGAACAAGAACTTGCCGGGGTTCGTGGTCCTCTGTCCCGGGCTGCCGGTCGCGGACGTCTCGAACTGGCGTAGCGCGTTCTTGCCGGGGGCGTTCCAGGGCACGCACATCGACACCCGCAAGAGCAAGGCTTCGGAACTGATCGAGAACATCGTCAACTCCGGCGTCACGCCGAACGCTCAGCGAAAGCAACTCGACGCACTCGCGGCTCTGAATCGCACTCACCAGCAAGCTCGCAGCGAAGACCCGGCCCTCGAAGCTCGCATCCAGTCGTTCGAGTTGGCCTACCGCATGCAGACCGAGGCGACCGACGCCTTCGACGTGGAGAAGGAACCCAAGGCGACTCGCGAACTCTACGGCAACGGCGTCCAGGGTCGTCAGTTGCTGATCGCTCGCAGGCTCATCGAACGGGGCGTGCGCGTCGTGCAGTGCTACCACGGTGACGTGCAACCGTGGGACAGTCACAACAACGTGGCCACCGAGCACCGCAAGCTCGCTGGCGAGGTCGATGGCCCGATCGCGGCACTCCTCGCGGATCTGAAGCGGCTGGACCTCCTGAAAGAAACGCTGGTCGTCATCGGTGGCGAGTTCGGTCGCACGCCGGTCGTTGAACTCGTCAACGGCAAGCCGGGCGGCGGTCGCGATCACAACCACTGGGGGTTCTCCGTCGTGCTCGCGGGCGGCGGCGTGAAGGGCGGCATCACGCACGGGGCGACCGACGAGTTCGGCTTCAAGGCCGTAGAGAATACGGTCCACGTCCACGACCTGCACGCGACGATGCTTCACCTGCTCGGTTTCAATCACGAGAAACTGACATACAGGTACAGCGGCCGCGACTTCCGATTGACGGACGTTCACGGTCAGGTGGTCACCAACATTCTTGCGTAACGACGGTAGTTCTCCTCTTCATTGGAGTCGATTATGCGGACCCTCTCGTTTCGCTCCCCGCCACTCAGGTGGGCGTTCACGCTCATCGAGTTGCTGGTGGTGATCGCCATCATCGCGATCCTCATCGGCCTCCTGCTGCCCGCCGTCCAGAAGGTCCGCGAGGCGGCGGCGAGGACGAAGTGCCAGAACAACCTGAAGCAACTCGGGATCGCACTGCACAACCACCACGATTCGATGGGGTCATTCCCGCCCGGCACGAAGTCGGCGACGAGGTTCTCCTACGCGGCACCGGACTACGAGTGGACGTGCGCACTGCACTTCCTCTTCCCTTACATCGAACAAGGTCCGATGTACGCCGCGCTCGACGGCGGGCGGTTCAACATCGCTAACCCCTGGACGGGCGGGGCGTGGCCGGCGACCGTTTTCAATTCGAAGCTCACCCCGTTGCTCTGTCCCAGCGACGGCGTCGGCGACATCATCAAGGACATCGGCGTTGGAACCGGCAGTTCGTTGCCTGCGACGAACTACATCGGAATCTTCTCCGGGTTGAACGACGGCGACGGCCTGAACGTCCCGAACCCGGCCCAGCGAGGTCTGTTCCGATACGGTCGCGGGACGAAGTTCTCCGATGTCACGGACGGCACGAGCAACACGATGGCAATGGCTGAGTACCTGAAGGGGACGACCGGGGTTGATGTGCGTGGGCTGTTTTGGACGAACCGGGCCGGGGGCCAGATGCTATACGTGACGAACACGCCGAACTCGACGGCCGGCGACAACCTACTCGACTGGTGGGCGGGCGGTTGCCCCGCGGACAACAGCCACAACCTGCCGAAGCAGAACCTTCCCTGCGTCCCCGGCAATGACAACGCGAACTTTGCCAGTCCGCGGAGCCGCCACATCGGCGGCGTCGGTGTCGTGCTGTGCGACGGGTCGGTGCGATTCGTGAAGGACTCGGTCACCCTGGCGACCTGGCAAGGTCTGGGCTGGATCTCGGACGGCCAAGTGCCGGGAGACTTCTGACATCCCTCCCCGAAGGATCGGACTTGTCTTTGACCTCCCCCTTGGGGGAGGTCTTGTTTTTTGACATCCCAAGCGACGCAGCCCTACCGCAACTCCAGTTCACTTGACGTTACGACGAGAATGCCGATAACATAAATCTGCCGTGCTTCTCAATCGCGACATTCCAGGATTCACGAACTGATCGTCAATTATTGCTCGCCCGCCCTCAGCTTCTTGCTGATCGTTCCTTGCTTTGTTGCGGTTCGCGAATTGAGACAGCCTCCGCCCGATTTATCCCAGGACCCTCTCATGACCACTCTCAGGCCATCCCGCAATGCATTCACGCTGATCGAGTTGCTGGTGGTGATTGCCATCATTGCGATTCTGATTGGGCTTCTGTTGCCTGCCGTTCAGAAGGTTCGCGAAGCCGCCGCTCGCGCGAAATGCCAGAACAATCTGAAGCAACTCGGCATCGCACACCATGCCTACCACGATGTGAACTCGAACCTGATCTTCAGTCGCGGTCTGACAAATCCCATGTCTGGCTCCCGCAGCACGAACCCACGCGGCAACGAGGAAACCATCACCGGACTTGTTCACCTGCTGCCGTACATCGAGCAGGCCCCGCTGTACGCACTGATCCAGAGCAGCAACTACAGCGATTCCGGCACGCCGATCATGCCGTTCGGCCTGCCCCGCGACTTCGGCAATTACCCGCCGTGGAACACCACGATTCCGATGCTCTTCTGCCCGGCCTCCCCGCGAGGCAGCGCGTACAACGGGAGCGACACGACCTTCCCCGGACGCCGAAACTATGTGCTTTGCTTCGGCGACCGGATTCTGAACAACAACAGCTCGACCTCGTACCGCGGCATCTTCGGCTACAACTCGAAGACCAAACTGACGGGGATCTCGGACGGCACCAGCAACACGATCCTGATGAGCGAGCAGGGCGGGAACTCGGACCTCACCGACTACCGCGGCCTGGCCGCGAACAACCGCAGCGGGATGGACACGAACCCGAGCACTTGCCTCTCGGTGGTGACGAACGGGAAGTATAACGTCCCGGTGCAATCCGATCGCCCGATGACCGCGCTGTGGCACAGCGGTTTGGCTTCGCACATCGGCTTCAACACGGTTCTGCCGCCCAACAGCCCGAACTGCATTCAGGATAACTGGGGCGACACCTGGGGCCTGATGAGTGCCACGAGCTACCACGTTCGCGGCGTCAACGTGGTGATGGCAGACGGCGGCGTTCGGTTTGTTCCGAACAGCATCGACGCGGGCAGTTCATCCGCACCGGAACCCTCGGGCGGAGCAAGCCCGTACGGTGTCTGGGGTGCTCTTGGGACGATGGCGGGAGGCGAGTCGAACACCAACTATTGAGCCCGTTGGTCGGATCGCGGGGCCGGCCACGATTGGCCGGCCCGTTCCATTCCCTCCCCTCAAGGAACGAACATGAACGCTCTCTCGCTTCTGGCTCGTGTCGGTCTGGTCGCTGTCGTTGCGACCGTCGCGGGCTGCTCGGACGGTCCGAAATTCGCCCCGGTCACCGGAACGGTTACTCATCACGGGAGTCCCCTCGTCGGCGCGACTGTTGTGTTCACGCCGACGGCGCCCGCCGAAGGGGTGGGGGCCGCAACCGCCGTGACGGGGCCCGACGGCAGATTCCAGCTTCAGACGAACCTGCCCGGCGGCGTCACTCACACCGGTGCGGCACACGGCACCTACAAGGTGACCGTCTCGAAGTTCGTGCCGCCGTCGGGAATGTCCGAGGAAGAGTACACCAAGAAAGCCGAGGCGGAACAGTCGCCGAACAAGCCGTACTCGCCCACATCGAGTGTGCCGCCGAAGGTGGAATTCGTTCCGAAAGAATTCTCGAACCTTGCGAGTACCAAAGTGGAGGCCACCGTGGGAAGCGGGACGAACGATGTGCAGATCGTGATTCCGTGAACCGGACCGAACCGTTTCCGTTTAACAACGCCCCGCTGGGCGACTGACGTTTTCGCATTGCCTCCGGACCAGGGGGTTTGCTCACTTCGTTCGCTGCACCCCTGGCTACTCTCGGTCGCCGCATCCGCGGCTGCATCTCAGCGCGAGCCAATCCACACGTCCTTCCAGTCCTAAAATCACTATGGCATGATTGGAGGAACCCACGGGGCTCACGTTCGGCCGACTCGATTCACCGAACTCATCACCCACGAAGGCGAGGCCCGGATGACGCTCGCCCGAACCTGTCCCGCCTGCGGGGTTGCCGTTCTCGAAGGGAACTGTCCCCGGTGCCGGGTTCCGCTCGGAATGCAAGCCACGATCATTTCGACGTACCAATTCCAGCCGCCGCTTCCAAGGGATTTGGGAAAGCTCTTCACCGATTTGGAAGTACTCGAACTGATCGGTCAGGGGGGGATGGGTGCGGTCTATCGAGCGGAACAAACGAAACTCGAACGCACCGTTGCACTGAAGATTCTGTCATCTGAGCGTGCCAGCGATCCCGAGTTTACCGCCCGGTTCCTGCGAGAGGCGCGAGCGCTCGCGAAACTCAGTCACCCCCACATCATCGGCGTTCACGATGTCGGCCGCGTCGCGGACTACCTGTACATCGTGATGGAATTTGCCGACGGTGCCAGCCTTCGCCAGTTGCTCAACCTGGGTCGGCTCGCGCCATCCGAAGCGGTACGACTCCTCCCTCAGATTGCAGCGGCGCTCCAGTATGCCCACGACCGCGGCGTGATTCATCGCGACATCAAGCCAGAAAACATCCTCATCGACCAGTACCGAAACGCCAAGATCGCCGACTTCGGTCTCGCGAAGGTGATTCACGACAACGCTGGTTCCTCGCTGACCGTCTCCAATGTTGGCATGGGAACCGCCCGATACGTGGCACCCGAACAGTCTGCCAATTCCGCGGGCGTCGATCACCGTGCCGACGTCTATTCCCTCGGCGTGATGCTCTACGAAATGCTCACCGGTGAGGTGCCGACACCGCAGTTCAAGCCAGCATCCGAACGCGTCGGCACAGACCCCAGGCTCGATCGCGTTGTTGAACGAAGCGTGCGACGCGACCCCGCTGAACGCTACCAAACTGCCGACGAGATGAAGCGTGACGTCGAACGAATCGCGACCACCCCCGCACGAAAACGGGTCGGGCTTCTGGCGTTCATCGCCTTCATCGCGATTGCGCTCGCGATCGGTGGCGTGTACCTCGTGACACAGCCAGCGTCGGTGACGCGAGCCCCGACGCCGACGGTGCCGACCCCACTACCCGAGGATTTGTCTCCGGTCACCATCATGACCTCGCCGGACTGGAGTTGGACAACCCCCGAGAACCTTGGGCCTGACGTCAACACCGAGGACGAAGATCAGTCGCCGTTCATCACGCCTGACGGGCTGACACTGATGTTCGCGTCCAACCGGCCGGGAACCCAAGGCGAAATGGACCTCTACGAATGCCAGCGGAAATCAATCGGTGAACCGTTCACCACTCCGATCAATCTTGGACCGGTGGTCAACGGCCCGCATGGCGACGACTCTCCCTGCCTCTCTGCCAACAGGCTCACCCTCTATTTCGCCTCACTCCGCCCGGACGACACCGCCGACAAGAACTCGAACATCTGGATGACACGCCGGAAGGCGGTTGGCGCTCCGTGGGAAGCCCCACAGCGGCTCGGCCCGGAAGTGAACACGCGGCTCCACGAATACCGGCCCTGGATTTCGACCGACGGCTTGACGCTCACCTTCACGGCACTGCGTCCGAAGGGCAATCTCATCATGGTGAGTCGTCGGAAGTCAGTGAACGAGTCGTTCGGGCAGGCGGTTCCCTTTGGGAACGATCAGAACTCGCACGGCGTGGGGGTGGTTTCGTTGAGCCCGGATGGGCAGGTGGTGCTGTGCAATCGGCTGAACGCTCGCTTTCCGGGCAACCTGCTGTGGCTCGGTCGATTCACCGACCCCAACGCCCCGTTCCGCAACCTGCTTTCGTTCGGGGAGGTCGTCAACTCTTCGGACATCGACACCGGTCCGGTGGTGACTGGCGACGGTCGCACGGTGTTCTTCGCGTCGAACCGACCCGACGGCGTCGGCAACTACGACCTGTGGCTCACTCAGCGTGTGAAGAAGGCAAAGTGACCGATCATTCCGACGTTCGCGGCAGACGCATTCCACTCGTTTCCAGAGGGCGATTCCGTGACTGTTTCAGCCGCTTTCTCTATCGAGCCTGCCGAAGACACCTTATAGTTGTGGAGGCATCATTCTCAGAGAACGCCCATGACCCCAACCGACACCTCGGGTGCGTCGGAGTCACCGCCCACGCGATTCGCGACGACTGCCTGGTCGGTTGTACTTCGCGCCGCTGACCAGGACGCCGGTGTCCGTCGTCCCGCACTCGCCGAGTTGTGCCGGAGTTACTGGTACCCTCTCTACGCCTTTGCTCGCAAGCGTGGGGTTCCCGCTGCGGACGTCGAAGACCTCGTGCAGGGGTTCTTCACCCACCTCATCGAGGGCGACGCCCTCCGCTACGCCGACCACCGACGGGGGCGATTCCGGGGCTTCATCGTCGCCGCATTTCAGCAGTTCCAGGCGCGCCGGCATGAGTACGAATCGGCCGCAAAGCGCTCCCCGCCCGGCCATCTCGTCCCGATTGACGTTGTGGCTGGCGAGGCCCGCTACTCAAAGGAACTCGCCGCTCCCGGCCACCCCGATCGATCGTTCGAGTACGCCTGGGCTGTCACGGTTCTCCAGCGGGCACTCGACAGGCTTCGGGTCGAGTACGAGGCAGAGGGCCGGTTGGACCGGTTCGAGGCGCTGCGTGGCTTCGTGACCGGGGTGAACGTGCTGGAATATGCAGCATTGGCCCCCCTGCTGGGGGGGTCGGCCGGGGCCGCCAGGGTCGCGGCTCACCGGTTCCGGCAGCGGTACGCGGCCCTGGTTCGCGAGGAAGTGGGGGCAACGTTGGATGACGGAGAGAGCGTCGAAGTCGAGATCGGAGAGTTGCTCGCGGCGGTGCGTCTTGGACCAAGTTCGTAACACTTGGGCGACGGTCCGATTACTGTCAGTAGACAGGGAATGCCGCGCACGGAGCAAACCACACCACCATGCCCACAGCGAACTGCCCGCGCTGCAGCACTTCGGTCCCCGCTACCGCCCTGAGCGGCGGTTGCCCCGCGTGCATGCTCCAAATGGCACTGGACTTTGCGCCAGCCGGTCCGGCACCTGAGCGATCTCCGCCGGCCGAGTTCCGACCCGAGATCCCGGGTCTGGAGATGTTAGAGGTCATCGGCCGCGGCGGGATGGGGGTGGTGTACAAGGCCCGGCACATCGGCCTCGACCGCTTCGTTGCGGTCAAATTCCTGAGCCCCGAGCGTGCCGCCGATCCTGCGTTTGCAGAACGGTTCGCCAGGGAAGCCCGAACGCAGGCGAAACTCAACCACCCGCACATCGTCACCATCCACGACGTTGGCGAGGCTGCCGGTTCGGTCTACATCCTCATGGAGTACGTCGAGGGGGCCAGCCTGCGAGACATGCTCCTTGCCGGGCGTATCACGCCAGAAGTCGCCCTGAACCTCGTACCACAACTTTGCGACGCAATCCAGTACGCCCACGATCGCGGCGTCGTTCACCGGGATATCAAGCCAGAGAACGTCCTCATCACCCGCGACGGCGGGGCAAAGATCGCAGACTTCGGCCTGGCGAAATCCGATTCCGACGCCTTCAAGCTCACCGGCTTGGGGGAGCGGATGGGCACCGCCGGGTACATGGCCCCCGAGCAGTGGGCCGACTCCGCAAAGGTTGACCACCGAGCCGACATTTACTCGCTCGGGGTGCTGATCTACGAAATGCTGACCGGCGATCTGCCAGGGCTCCAGTGCAAGCCGCCGTCGGCGAAGGCGGGCACCAGCTTGGGGCTCGATCGGGTGGTCGCCCGCAGCCTGTGCGAGGAGCCGGGGGAGCGGTATCAACAGGCGGCCGAGATCAAGACGGACATTCAGCGACTTGCATCCCTGCGGCAACGGCAGCGGGTGCTGGTCGGCATCGCCTGCGCGTTGTTGATCGCAATTCTCGTCGTGCTGCTGGTCATCGCTGTGTGGCCCACCAAACGCCCCCCCGGTAACGCGCAAGGCGACCCACCGCCAGTTCCCCCGACTCGCACCCCAATCCCGTCCGAGATCCTAACCTCGCCGAACTGGGAGTGGACACAGCCGGAAAATCTGGGGCCTGGGGTGAACACCGAGCACAGGGACCAGTCGCCGTGCATCTCGGCCGACGGGCTGGTGTTGCTGTTGGCATCCGACCGCCCCGACGGCCACGGAGACATGGACCTGTGGGAGTGCCGCCGTGCGAACGCGGACCAAGCGTTCGGCAACCTGGTCAACCTTGGCCCGACTGTGAACGGCCCGGACCCGGACACCGATCCCTGCCTGTCGGGCGACGGCTTGACGCTGGTGTTCGTATCGAAGCGAGGCGGGCAGAATCACTGGGATATTTGGTGGTCACGGCGCAAGACCACTGCCGAGCCGTGGGCTGAGTCGGAGAACCTCGGCGTGGACGTGAATTCGGACTCGCACGAGTTCCGCCCGTGGCTCTCCCACGATGGTCTGCGACTGACGTTCAACAGCCTGCGACCGCCCCGTGAGGGCGTGTGGGTCAGCCGGCGTGCGACATCCGGCGATGCGTTCGGGGTGGCCACTCCGTTCTGCCGAAACCACGACCGCCTTGCCCTCGGTGGGGTGTCGTTCTCGGCCGACGGTCGGGTGGTTCTGTGCCACCGATTTGACAGCAAGTTTCCGGGGAACCTGATGTGGATCGGTCGGATCGACAACCCGAGCGAACCGTTCAAGAACCTGATATCGTTTGGCCCGGTAGTCAACGCAGACGCGATTGACACCGTCCCGGTCGCCTCGACGGACGGACGCACTGTTTATTTCCAGTCCGACCGACCGGGCGGGCACGGCGGCTCCGACATCTGGCAAACCCGCCGCGTTCCACGTCCCTGACCTGTCCCTGCACGTCTGCTGCACATTTCTCGTTCACCCTGTAACGACGGCAATTCTTATCGATTAGTGCTTGTAGCGAACCCTCTCCATGTGGGATGGGACGCCCGGTTCCGCCCCATCCGGCGGTCTTCATCGCACTCCGTTGAGAAAGCCCATGAAAGAACTGTCGTCCAGTTGGATCAATTCCATCAAGCAGCTCTTTAGCCCGGTCCGCGTGAAGCGGCGATCGGTCCCGCTCGCACTCGAACAACTCGGCAACCGCATCGTACCGGCTGGCGTGACCGTCTTCACCGCGTTCTTCGGCACCACCTCGAAGGACAATTTCGACAACGTGAGCATGTCGTTTAACCAGGAAATCGACCCGGCGACGTTCAGCGCTGCGGACGTCGTTATCACTGGTCCTGACGGAGCCGTTCCGGTCACGGGTATCACGCCCACGACGCCAGGAGCGAATGATGCCTTCACGATCACGTTCGCGGAGCAGACCAAGGTCGGGGACTACAAGATCCAGATCGGGCCGGACATTAGAAACGCCGGCGGCGAAAAGATGGACCAGAACCAGAATGGTATTCTTGGCGAAGCCGGGGATGTGTTCGAGAGCTTCCCCCAGGCGCTCACGAACAACAAAGCAGCCGGGCCAGTCATCGACGTTGGCACCGGTTTCTCGGGCAAGGCTGCGGGTACCTTCGACAAACTGCAAGTGGTGTTCCAGCCATCCATCAACGGCGTCGATGAGGCCACATTCACCGCCGACGATGTCACCATTACCGACCCGAACGGCAAGGCGGTCGCCGTCACTAAGGTTACGCCAGTCGCGGGGGCGTTTGTGCCCACGTTCGACATCACCTTCGCCGCGCAGACGGAGTTGGGGGATTACAAGGCCGTCGTGGGGCCGGACATCTTCGACCTAAATGGTGCCGGAATGGACCAAAACCAGGACGGCACCCCACTGCAAGCGGACGACAAGTTCGAGATCACCAACACTCTCAACGCGGCACCGGCGCAAGGGCCGACGTATGCCATCGGTGCTTCGGACGGCTCACTCCGCATGCTGGATGCCGACACCGCGAACTCGTTCCTCTTTGACTTCCGCCCACTTGATACACCGGCATCGAAGTACACTGGCCTCCTCAGCGTCGCGCTGGGCGACTTCAAC
>Ga0105047_10020769_pt1 | contig 10074 bp, 9 predicted proteins | sample MAT04_FD_78384 | JGI IMG/M metagenome (GOLD analysis project Ga0105047, IMG submission 78384) | Freshwater microbial communities from Lake Fryxell liftoff mats and glacier meltwater in Antarctica - MAT-04 (megahit assembly) | ecosystem: Environmental > Aquatic > Freshwater > Ice > Liftoff...
ACCCAATCCATTGACGCCGATTTTGCGCCCAAGTTCGCGCACGCGGCGGGTAATTGATTGCTCGGTCATGCCGGCATGCGTCAGGTTGTCGCTGCCGCGCCGGCTGGCTCTCAGCAGGGGGCCTAAAGCATTGGCGTCCTGCTCCAGCCAGGCTCTGATGGCTCTGGCCGTCTGCGCCGTCATCTCATGCGTTTGCGTGATGCCCACCTTCTGACGGTAGAAGGTGAACGTGCCTTCCTTTAGGTTGAAGGCCGACGTTTGCAGCGCGGCTAACTCGCCAACCCGCAGCCCCTGGTCGGCTAGCACGCAAATGATCACGGCGTCGCGTCTGCCCTGGGGGGTGTCGGGTTGATTCTTCAGTTCCCGCACCTGGTCCAGCGTGAGCGAGACATTCTTTTCTTTCTTGTACCCCCGGCGTTTTTGCGGGCGGTCGGCGTCGACGTTGCGCCCTTCTTTGCGGCTGTAGCCGGCGACTGTGGAAATCAGGCGGCTGTCGTCGGCAGGGATGACGCCGGCGCGCTCGGCCAAGCCCGCAAAACTGCGTACGCAGGATAGCTTGCGGTTGACGGTGTTGATGGCGTACCCCTCGTTCAGCATCCAGCGCTTGAATGCCTCAACCGGACCCCAGGTCAGCCCTTTCCATGTCTGCGGGTCGGTGAGCAGCTTTGCCGGCGCGGCCAAGCAAGCGGCGGGCGGCGCGATGGTGTGGGCGTTGGCGCCGGGTGACGGCGACAAGACGGTCTTCGCCCAAGTGCGCGACCGCGCCGGCAATCTGTCGCCGCTGCTGAGTGCCGGGATCCGCCTCGACACCACGGCGCCCGCCAGCCAACTCTCGCTGCCCAACAACACGACCACTGCCGTGGGCAACCAGGTTCTACTTACCGTCGACGCCTCGCCCGACGCCACCGAGATGCGCCTGGGCGTGGGCAACGACGCGTGGGGCGAGTGGCAGCTGCTGGCGGCACAGACGGTGCTGCTGCTGCCCGAGGAGACGCCGCCGATCCAGGTTGAGCTTGTGGTGCGCGACGCCGCCGGCAACACGGCGGCCGAAACCAGCCTGACCCTGGACCACTATGCGGTGAGGCTCTTCCTGCCGCTGGCAAAACGGTAGCCCACTGATCGCGCAGATTCACACTGATCTGGGATTCACGGAAGGAGGGAAGGCAGCCCCAGTGATGGGGCTTTTTATATCAGCGCGGGCGTTGACGCCCGTTCATGCACACGGCGGCGCCAACGCGGAGGATTACGTCCACGAGGGGGGACACGTCCACGGCGGTCAACCGCCGTGCTCACACACAAAGCCTGGTGGAACCGGGCTGGCGTACCCCCGATTTGGGCAGGAACACTATAGCTGTCACCTTCACACATTCCACAACCTTCCTGGAAGCCCCCAGCTTCCAGGAAGGTTGTACAGCGCTTATCTAGTTCGTGGACTAGATTGCTGTCGCACCGTCGCGGTCATCTGTGCCCCGGGAGCGCTGCGACTGGCACATTACTGCTGGGCATCGGCCCAGGACTTCAACAGTGTGTCGTAGTCGATGGTCTCCGGTGTACCCTTCTCATCCGCAAGTTTCGGATAGGGGGCGCCGGGCTGGTCAAACCAGTATTGGGCATCCTGTTCCGGGTTCAGCTTGGGTGAGCACTCCTTCAGACCGGCGCGTTCGAGGCGCGCCAGCACTTCGTCCTGCGCAACCGCCAGACTATCCATGGCTTCCTGCGGTGTCTTCTCGCCGGTGATCGCCGGGGCGACATTCTGCCACCACAACTGCGCCAGCTTCGGGTAGTCGGGCACATTGGTGCCGGTCGGCGTCCACTGGACACGCGCCGGTGAGCGGTAGAACTCGATTAGCCCACCATACTTGGCGGCGTTATCGGTGAAGTACTGGCTGCGGATGTCCGAGTCGCGAATGAAGGTGAGGCCCTGGATACTCTTCTTGAGCGAGGTGGACTTGGCTGTCGTAAACTGGGCGTAGAGCCAGGCTGCGGCGCGGCGGTCGGCTGGCGTGCTGTTGAGCAGCGTCCACGAACCGGCGTCCTGATAGCCAAGCTTCATGCCATCCCGCCAGTAGGCGCCGTGCGGGCTGGGCGCCATGCGCCACTTCGGCGTGCCATCATCATTCATCACAGGCAGGCCCGGCTTCGTCATGTCAGCGGTGAAGGCCGTGTACCAGAAGATTTGCTGCGCGATACTACCCTGGGCCGGCACAGGGCCGGATTCGGAGAAGGTCATACCGGCAGCTTCAGGTGGCGCATAGGCTTTGAGCCAATCGATGTACTTGCTCAACGAATAGACGGCAGCAGGGCCGTTGGTGTCGCCGCCGCGGGTGACGGACGAACCGGCTGGCAAGCAGCCCTCGACACGGATCCCCCACTCGTCGACAGGCAAGCCATTGGGAATGCCAGGGTCGCCGTTGCCGGCCATGGAGAGCCAGGCATCGGTGAAGCGCCAGCCAAGCGACGGGTCCTTCTTGCCGTAGTCCATGTGACCATAGACTTTCTGGCCGTCGATCGTGCCATCGCCGTTCACTTTGTTGGTGAAGAAGTCGGCGATATCTTCGTAGGCGCTCCAGTTTACCGGCACGCCCAGATCATAGCCATAGGCGTCTTTGAACTGCTGCTTGATAGCTTCGTCGGTGAACCAGTCGTAGCGGAACCAGTAGATATTGGCAAACTGCTGGTCAGGGAGTTGGTACATCTTGCCATCGGGCGCGGTGGTGAAGCTCTTGCCGATGAAATCGTCGATGTCCAGCGTGGGCAGTGTGACGTCCTTGCCTTCGCCGGCCATGTAGTCGGAGAGCGGCACAACGAAGCCATAGCGGAAGTGTGTGCCGATCAAGTCGGAGTCGTTGACGTAGGCATCATAGATGTTCTGGCCAGACTGGAATTGGGTCTGAAGCTTCTCGATCACATCGCCTTCCTGGATCAGGTCGTGAGTGACCTTGATGCCCGTGATCTCAGAGAAGGCTTTGGCAAGCACCTCGGACTCATACTGATGCGTGGCGATCGTCTCGGAGACCACATTGATCTCCATGCCGCGGTAGGGCGCCGCAGCTTTGATGAACCACTCCATCTCCTTCATCTGCTCTTCTTTGCTGAGCGTGCTAGGCTGGAACTCCTCATTCACCCATTTCTCAGCCGCCGCCATCAGTGCCGCCTCGTCCGCTTCGCCTCCGGATGCCGGCGCAGCAGCTTGTTCGCCGCTGCTGGCCGCCGGTGCAGCAGGCGCGGCGCCCGCGCAAGCTGCCAGGACCAGCGAGAAAATGGCGAGCAAACTGACCAGCGCCAGCTTTGGACTACCCCTCTTAGTGCTCTTCATGAGATTCTCCTTGAAACAACCGCACGCAGATGAGAGCCTTCCATCCTGACGGAATACCCCTGGGAAGGCCATCAGAGGAAACCGGAACCACAAACCGGGCGCAAAAGCGGGGCTTCACCCCCAGCGTAGAACCAAAATCATCCACACCACGCAAATGGCAACCGCCCCCAGTTGGGTGACATCGGTCACCAGCAGCCAGGCCAAGTTGATCAGCGCGCAGACAATCAAGCCGATATAGAGACGATCCCCGCGCGTGGTGTCGATGGGTAGAAACCCTTTGCGAGCATAGGAGGGAGAACGGATTCCCAGCACTGCCATAACGACCAGCATGAGCAACACGGCGATAAAAAAGATTGCGGTTGGCGCAGTCCATGCCATCCATTCGAGTGGGCCACCCATGAGTCACACCTTTTGCTACACACGCCCCAAAGCAAACCCTTTGGCGATATAGTTGCGTACAAAATAGATCACGAGCACGCCAGGTACAATCGTGAGTACACCGGCGGCCGCCAGCAAGCCCCAGTCGATCCCGCTGGCACTCACGGTGCGCGTCATGGTGGCGGAAATCGGTTTGGCATTGACCGTGGTCAACGTACGCGCCATCAGCAGCTCGACCCAGCTAAACATAAAGCAAAAGAAGGCGGTCACGCCAATGCCGCCGCGGATCAAGGGCAGAAAAATCCAAAAGAAGAAACGCGAGAAGCTATAGCCGTCAATGGCCGCCGTCTCGTCGAGCTCTTTGGGCACGCCCGAGATGAAGCCTTCGAGAATCCACACAGCCAGGGGCACATTGAAGAGCAAATGCGCCAACGCCACACCCAGATGGGTGTCAAACAGACCCACGCTCTGATACAGTTGGAAGAACGGGAGCAAGAAGACGGCAGCCGGCGCCATGCGATTGGTGAGCAACCAGAAAAAGAGATGGTTGTCCCCCATAAACATGTAGCGTGAAAAGGCGTACGCTGCGGGCAGGGCAATGGTGACCGCTATAATCGTATTGAGGACGGTATAGATGATTGAGTTGATATAGCCCGAATACCAGGCCTTGTTGGTAAAAATCTCGCGATAATTGGCCAACGTGGGGTTGTGGGGCCACAGCGACAGCTTGCCCAAAATCTCGTCATTTGTCTTGAACGACATCGTGAGCAGCCAGTAGATCGGCAACATCAACAGAAAAAAGTAGACGACGATAACCACACCGCCCCACGAAAACCGGAACTTGTTCTTCACAGACACGCTCTTTTCTGTCACACGTCAAACGCAGATCAACGAGTTGCGCGCCGCAGGGATCAATTTCTGCCTGCGCGTAGAATCACCGTATAGAACAGGAAACAGAAGATCTGAATAAACAGAAAATAGATCAATGAGAAAGCGGCGCCATTGCCCAGATCAAACTGACCAATCGCAATGTTGGTCAGATAGATGCTGAGAAAGGTGGTGGCGGTGCCGGGGCCACCGCCGGTCAGGACAAAGGGTTCGGTGTAGATCATAAAACTATCCATGAAGCGGAGCAGCACGGCGATCAAGAGCACGCCGCGCAGCTTGGGCAACTGAATGTACCAGAAGATCGACCACGCCTTGGCGCCGTCGATACGCGCCGCCTGATAAAATGCATCGGGAATGGCGCGCAAGCCGGCATAGCAGAGCAATGCCACCAGCGGCGTCCAATGCCAGACATCCATGATCACCACCGTAATCCAGGCATCACGCGCTTCCAGCGTATAGTTGTAGGAAATGCCCAGAATGTTGTTGATGAAGTAGCCACCCAGGCCGATGTCAGCGCGGCCAAAAATCTGCCAGATGGTACCGACCACGTTCCAGGGAATCAGCAACGGCAACGCAATCAACACCAAACAGAGAGACGCCTTCCAGCCACTGGCCGGCAGTGCCAGGGCAACGGCAATGCCCAGCGGTATCTCCAAGAGTAAGACTTCCAGCGAGAAGAGCAGGTTGCGCAAAAAAGCACTGTGCAAATCCTTGTCGCGCATGGTGTTGATGAACCACTCGTTGGCCACCCACACGCGTTGTCCCGGCCCTAGAATGTCCTGCACCGAGTAGTTCACCACCGTGATCAACGGAATGATGGCGCTAAAGGCAACCGATATGACGACGGGCAAGACAAGTAGCCAGGCGCGATGGTCTTGAATTTTCTGCACGATTCACCTTGGTCGATTGTTGACCAGCGTTCCCGTCAGATGACGACAGGCTGGGCGGATGAAAGCGCTTTGCCGTTCAAATATAAGCCGAGGCGCTCGGCTGGAAAGTGTAGCCACGCCTCACCGGTTTTGATCTGCGCGTCTTCGTCGATTTTGGCCTTGACGAGTTGCTCGCCTACTTTTGCGGTCACAATCTGGTAATTGCCTAGATCTTCGACGCGGACAATCTGCACAGGCAACGCGTCCGGCGTCGCCACAGCGCTGTAGCGGACAAATTCCGGGCGAATGCCCACGACGAGTTCATCCCCTGGCACTAGATGAAGGGAGCCGGGATCGATTGGTAGCGGGATGTCGCCGATGCAGACGCGGCCAGCGAGCAACCTGGCCGACAGCAGATTCATGCCGGGCGAGCCAATAAAGTAGCCGACAAAGGTGTGTGCAGGCGTCTCGAACAGTTGCTGGGGCGTGCCAACCTGCACCACGCCCCCTTCAAACATGACAACCACCTGATCGGCGAAGGTAAGCGCCTCAGTCTGATCATGGGTGACGTAGATCAGGGTGAGATTGAACTGGCGATGAATCTGCTTGAGTTTGCTGCGCAACACGAGTTTGAGGTGTGGGTCGATCACCGTCAGGGGTTCATCGAACAAGATAGCCGCCACATCGCTGCGCACCAACCCGCGGCCCAACGAAATCTTCTGTTTGATATCGGCGCTCAAGCCACTGGCGCGGCGCTTGAGGTCGGCGGTCAGTTCGAGCAGTTCGGCGATCTCCTGCACACGTCTGCCCACATCGGCCGGCTGGACGTCCCGATTGCGCAAAGGAAAAGCCAGATTGTCAAAGACCGTCATCGTGTCATAGATCACGGGGAACTGAAAGACCTGGGCAATGTTGCGCTTTTCGGTGGGCAATTCAGTCACATCCTTCCCATCAAAGAGCACATTGCCCTGCGTCGGTTTGATGAGCCCGGAGATGATATTGAGCAAAGTCGTCTTGCCGCAGCCGGAGGGCCCCAGCAGGGCATAGGCGCCGCCATCCTCCCAGGTCATCTCTAACGGGCGCACGGCATAGTCTGCGGGTTTGCCGGGATTGGGCTTATAGCTGTGAGCCAGGCCACGCAGCAGCACTTCCGCCATCAGGCATCCTCCTGGCGCTGGGCGTCGTTGCCGTTGCGCGCGGGTGCGGCCACCAGGGTTCCGGTCTGATCGAACACAAAGAGGCGCTGCGGATCGAGATAGAGCGTCGTCTGTTGATCGTAGCCGAAGGTATGCACGCCTCTTAATTGAGCCACCAGATGAAATTCGCCCCCGCTGCCATCGCGGTGATCGGCGTGCACAATGGTCTCGGAGCCATTGATCTCGACCAGCTCAATCCAGGCAGGGACTTGAATATCACGGGTGGATTTTGCATGGAGCGCAACATGGGTGGGGCGCGCCCCGATGTGATAGAGGCCGCCCGGCAGGGCAGCCATGTGGGGCGAGAGGGGGAAAGCGACTGCGCCGGAGAGCAGGACACGGCCCCCCTCAAAGATCGCCGAAATTACATTGAGCGGCGGGTCGCTGAAGACCTCCGCCACGCGTTGCACGACAGGATTGTGATAGACGGAGAGCGTCGGCCCCATTTGCAGCAGTTCACCTTTGTCCAGCACGAGCGTGTTGCCGCCCATCATCAGCGCTTCCAGCGGCTCCGTGGTAGAGTAGATGACGATGGCATCGCGCTCGGCGAAAATCTGGCCCAACTCGGTGCGCAATTCTTCGCGCAGTTTATAATCGAGGTTGACCAGCGGTTCATCCAGCAACAGCAGTGGCGCCTGTTTGACCAGAGCCCGGGCAATGGCGGTGCGTTGTTGCTGGCCACCCGACAAGGCAGCCGGCAGGCGATCGAGCAGGTGGTCGATCCGCATCATTGCGGCTGCGCTGTGCACGCGCTGCTTGAGCTCATCGGGGCCAAAGCGTTTTTGCACGCGCAACGGCGAGGCAATGTTCTCAAAAACAGTCATTGAGGGGTAATTGATGAATTGCTGGTAAACAAAAGCTACATTGCGTTGCTGCACTGGGAGCCCCGTTACGTCATTCTCGTCGACCAGCACACGTCCGGTGGTCGGCCGATCCAACCCGGCGATCAGGCGCATCAACGAAGTCTTGCCGGCTTGCGTCGGCCCAAGCAGGACATTCAGGCCGGGTTTAAGCGTCAGGCTCATGGCGTAGAGATGCGATTGGCCATTAACTACCCGGGTAACGGAGTCTAGCAATAGTCTCATGGCAATACCGCAGCCCGGTGCTTGGGTGAGCGAAAAGACATCTGGATACTTGGGTGGTGAATTTAGGACATGCGAAGTATAGCGTTTGAAGAGCAGCCCTGTCAAGTGCCAAATAAGGTGCCAAATGACCCGGCCCCCAATAGCCCACCCACGCCTGATTACATGCGCATGGCCATGGGCAGGAAGAAGAGATAGAAGTTCAGGGCGCCCAGCATAAGGATCATCCCGGCGTAGGGGATGATGGAGAGCCGGGTATAGCCGCAGTAGCCATCCTCGCGCAGGGCGATGCGGTAGACGGCGTAGAGCGAAGCGCCAATGCCGATGGCGACCAGGTTGGTGGAGGTCTCCGGCACCCCGCGACCGATCAAGAGCAGCGCCGTAAAGCCGACCGCCTTGCCTTCGGCGAGCAGATGGAAGAGATTGTGGGCGATGTGGGCGGCGATGTCCAGCGGGATAATCGCATAGCCGAAGAGGGCGAAGTTGATGGCCAACGAGCGCTTGTTCAAGCGGTGTCCACCCCAAGCCGCCAGGGTCAAGAGACCGACCGGCAGCGCTATCGCCACCAAAAAGGTCACGATGAAGTTGACGTAGTAGCTAGTCGTCCCCGTCAGCCGCTCCAGCATTGCCAGCAGCGGCTGCCATGCCTCCAACATCGTGATGTTCTGGATAAAGACGATCCCCCTCAACCATGAGGTCGGCCAAGGTGTCACTGGTGGCGCGGACGCCAAGATCGTGGTTGCTACCCGCTAACTTATTGATCAGAAATACTAAGCCACACGCGCGTGCCGCCTCTCTCTGGTCTGGTGTCCCGCTACGCCAACTCATCGTCTTTTCATGCACTTTGCGCGGCAGAATGCGTGCCTGGAGCAAGCGGTCGGCGGTATCGAAGTAGAGATAGTCGGCGGGCACAACGTGGCCGACAGGGCTGTCGAGATTGGTCTGAATCGCCTTGTGTACCATACTCAACTGGTTGCGGAGCTGGCTATCGGTGCCCGTCTGGTCGAGGACGCGCAGGCTTTGCTCCCAGAAGCGCCGGCGCACAGGCAGAATTGGGTAGTCCTGGGCGAAACGCTCGACGTCATCCTGGCGATGGCCGAGCGTGGTTCCGGCCATCTGGCGCGAGATTTCGCCAAGGTTGGCCGTCATCACCTGCTCGATGGCAGAGATCGCATTCGGTTGCTTGGCCAGGATCACCTTGCGAATGACGGCATCGACGTCGGCGTCGGATAGTTCGATGCGCACGGTGAAGCGACCACCCAGGCGCGCCAGCAGTGGCGTGCCGGTGACGGCAGTCTGGCCCGTGCCGACAAAGAGCAGGCGCGCGCCAATGTTTTTGCAGCACGCCTCGACCGCCTCCTGGACGTCGGCCGAGCGTTGGCTGTCGCCGCCGATAAATTGCTGAATCTCGTCCAACACAAGCAGTGTCAGTGGGAAGCGGCCGTCGCGCGTCAACGCCTGACGGATCGCCTTGACCATGTCGTCGCTGCTCACATCGTTGACGTATGGAAACTGGTGGCGCAGCGTGTCGTTACAATTGGCCGGTGAGGAAAAGAGATTGGGCTTCGTGGCGACCAGGGCTGCCGGCAGTCCTTCGGCCACGTAGAAACTGTCAAGCTCCTCCTGCCACAAGAAGCCGTTCTGCTCGAGGTGGGCACGTACCGCTTCGTAAATACCCTCGCTTTTCAGCCACATCAAGAAGCGTGCCAGGTGGTATTGTTCGGGAAGCCCAACCGATTTGAAGAGGATCCCCAGGATTGCCAGGCGCACACTGCCGGTGGCGCCCGACCCCAAGGTGCCCGAGGCGGCGTGCAGACCGCCCATCCGCTTGCCCTGCGTCGAAAGTTCCGCCAATAATTCGCGTACGCTCGGCGACAGGTGGGCGATGCCGCGTGCCGTGGCGCCGTCAGGAAACAAGGTGTCCACCCAAAGATCACGGATCATCTTGACCAGGTGCGACTTGCCAGACCCATAGAAGCCGCTGACCCACACACCTGGCTGCTGGGCGGCATGAAGGTTGTCCAAATAGGTGCGTATCACATGCTCCATGCCCGTGGCATACTGGCCGTCGCATACAAAGGTTTCAAGTTCGTAGCGCAGCACAGCGCGCGCGGCGTCCGTCATTTCATCGTTGACGCTGGCGACACCTTCGTTGACGAGCTTTTGGGTAGACGGATCCTTTTGATAGACAGCGCGGTTGAGCATGCTAGTTTCCTTGTCTACTGATCCTTATCGGCGGTAATCGGCACGGCAAGGTAATTCCAGCCGTCGTAACCATCGAGCAAGCGGTAGTTGTTGTTTTCGTAGCTGCCTGGGAAAAAGACGAGCAGCCGTCCGCTAACCTG
>Ga0105047_10020773_pt1 | contig 10073 bp, 7 predicted proteins | sample MAT04_FD_78384 | JGI IMG/M metagenome (GOLD analysis project Ga0105047, IMG submission 78384) | Freshwater microbial communities from Lake Fryxell liftoff mats and glacier meltwater in Antarctica - MAT-04 (megahit assembly) | ecosystem: Environmental > Aquatic > Freshwater > Ice > Liftoff...
AGATAGTTTGACCATTCATTTCCACAACCATAATCTGGTTATCAAATGGCAAAGTGCTATATACATTCCTTAATGTAACATCCCCACTAGGCAAGGTTGCACGAATACCTCCACCATTTTGAAGCGAAATTGTTGTATTATAGTCTTTTGTATAATCTAATAATGAATCTGTAACTAAATTAGCAATTGTAGAACCTTGTGCACGAACAAGTTGTGAAGACCATTCAACACCTTGACTTAAGTAACCAACAACAGCTGACATACCAGCATCCACTTGCTTTTGGTAACCATCTAGTAATTTATTCATTTCTACATCTTCTGTATAAGCATTAGATAAAAAGATTTGACTGAATAATGTACCAGTTAATTTACCCTTATAAATGTTAAGATTGACCTGGTTTAGTGCCTCAGCATGCTTTCCCGGATTAATTAACCAAGATTTATTAATAACATCTGGTCTTCCAGCAATATCATTACCCCCGCCAATAGATATATCAATACCATCTACTTGTTGTAATAATGTAGAATTTTTCGAATGTAAATGAGATAATGCTATAACAATATCACATTTCTCTTTATTCTTTAGCTTATCAACAACTTGTTTCGCCATTCCTAAGTCATCATAGTATTTAATATCTTTTGTATTACTATAAAGGGTTGTACCTGCACTTTCATCATCAGTAACTCCAAAGATGCCAACTTTTACGCCACCAGAATTTTTAATAATATATGGCTTCAATTCTTTAGGATATTTATCATTCCTATAAAAAGTATTAGCGCTAAGCATTGAATACTTTGCATTTTTACTTAATCTCAATAAGTTATCAAAACTGAAATCAAAATCATGATTTCCAAGTACTGTTGCATCAAGTCCTAATTTATTTAAAATATCTACAGAAACATCTCCATTCGTTAAATTGGCAAGAGATGTGTTATAAGGAGAATCCCCACCATCTAAATACAATACATTTTTTTTCCCAATATCATTACGAACTGTATTTATAATATTTGAAATACGTGCAACAGAACCTATCTCAAAATTCTTATCATTTGATGCATAAGGAACATAATTACCATGAATATCAGATGTTGCAAATGTGGTTAACACTTGAAAATCATCACTTTTAGTAAAATCAAGTAATTTTTTCGCCTTTTCTTTAGTAATAGGTTTATCCTTCAAATTAGACTTAAAGAAACCATCTTTAATGGCTTTCTTAAGAAAATCAATCTTTAGGTCAGGCCCATAAAGTGCTCTTGCAATATAAGTAGCAAATTCTTTTTCTGTGACTTTTCCATTTGGATTAAAGCTTAATCTATCTTCCATTAAATTCATAATATGATAAAAAACACAATTATCTACTAAAACGCCTCTACCACTTGATACAATGGCACATTCTACTTCCATAATATAGCATCTAAATAGATTAAGGTCAAAGTCAGCAGAAGTTAAATTTCTAGTATCTTTGAACATGATAGTACCTGCCATTGCAAGAATAGAGGTAGCAGAGCCTTGTACTTTCATATCGGAAAAACAACACATTTCAGAACCACAAGAAAAACCTACAAGACCACTGAATTTTATATGCGATTCATATAATCCTGCACCTACCAAGTGTATTCCAGTTTTATTTTGACCTATTGTTAATTGAGTTACTTTATTATGCTATATCTTATGTATATCGACACTTTTAAGCGATTGTAGTGCGTCAAAATATAGCTTTATGGAACTGCAATCCTAAGCCTATCTGAAACTTATGTGTAAAAATGTGTAAAAACAAAAAAATAGCAAGCTTTACATTTCTGTAAAGCTTGCTATTTTAATATTTGATTTTTGGTGACTCCTAGGGGAATTGAACCCCTGATTCCACCGTGAGAGGGTGGTGTCTTAACCTCTTGACCAAGGAGCCAAATTAACACTACGAGATATATTATATCCTTTTATGTATCATAAGTCAAATCAGTTTACTAAATAGATCATTGATTGGTTATTATAAATTCATTTCGTATTATTCTACCATTTTCTTAACAGTTCATATTATCTTCAAATTTTTTAATATGTTCTTTAAGTTCGTCTATTTGATTTTGCAAATCCACATTGCTACTACTTGAATTACTATTTTCATTGTCCGAGCCTTGATTATCTACCGTAGGTTGTAAATTTTGAGCCTGAGCTGCAATTATAAAAATAGTTTGCCCCACACCATCTAAAAAATTGCCTACTAGATTTTGCTGATTAATATTTAGCTTAGCTGCTATTATAATCCCTATTATCGTTGCTAATGTGGCTAACTCACAAGGTGTATATTCTTCTAAATTTTTCATGTATTCCCTCTTTTCTAAAATAAATATAATGTATAATATTCTTTTAATGAAAAAAGTGTGTAATAGAAATTTATTTTTTATAATATAGGTCATGAGAATATCTTCATTCATATATTACTCATAAAGGAGTGATATATATGAGTGTTTATAATAGTACAAAATTTGCGGATGTAGTGTTTGAAGGTGGTGGAATTAAGGGTATAGGTCTTGTAGGTGCCTTAAAATCATTTGAGGATAATGGATATGAGTGGAAAAATATTTCAGGAACCTCTGCCGGATGTATAGTAGCTGCATTAATTGCAGTAGGCTACTCAGCGGAAGAAACAAAAAAATTAATGTTGCAAATAGACTATAATAAAATTGCTGGTAAAAATCATTTTAATATACCTATATTATCTTTTGCTCATAGTCTACTTTTTAAAAAAGGTATTTTTAATGCTGATTATTTAAAACAGTGGATTGATGAAGTTCTTTCAAATAAGATACACCCCACCAATAGGAAACCAGTAACCTTTGGAGATTTGATTATTCCAGAAGAAAAAGGTATTCTTTTAAATAATGAAAAATATAAAAGAAAATACAAACTGCATATTATAGCAACGGATATTAGCAGAGGAAAGATGCTAATACTGCCAGAAGACATTGCTGAATATGGTATAAATCCTGATGAACTTCAAGTGTCTTTGGCCATAAGAATGAGCATATCTATTCCCTATTTTTTTCAACCTGTAATTCTAAATAATATATGTACAAATACAAAGTCTGTTATAGTTGATGGCGGTGTTTTAAGTAATTACCCGGTTTGGCTTTTCGATGTGAATGGTATTCCTCGTTGGCCAACTATTGGTTTTAAATTAGGAGGATGCAAAGAAATACGGGAACATAAAATAACAAATATCTTTAATTTCACTAGTTCAATTATTGAAACCATGCTAGAGGCACAGGATGATATTCATATAAGAGATATGGATTACCTAAGAACTGTAAAAATTAATACTTTGGATATTAAGACCACAGATTTCAATATTTCTTATAGAAAAATCATGGATTTATATAATTCTGGTGAAGCTTGCGGAAGAGAGTTTCTTGAAAATTGGGATAGCAATTATAAAAAGCACAAAATCCTTAGGAGTGGAAAGTTTTAACAAAATTATCATTGCCAAATTTATACGAGTATGCTTTACGATAAATATCTTTAATATATTAACAAAAGTATATATTTTATTTGTTCAATGTATACTTTTGTTAACGTGTAATATAAAAAGCCACTCTTTTTTTTATGGTATTAATAATTAATAGTTATAAGTATAATACACCTATAACTTAGTCATAATCTATTTTTTATGATATTATTATTATAAATAAAAAAATGAGGTGATTTCAATGAAAAAAGTATTATTAACAGGTGCTAATGGATTCTTTGCATCAAGATATTATACATATTATAAAAACAAATACGAAATACTTCCATTAGGGCATAAAGACCTGGATATAACAGACGAAAATAAAGCCTTAGAAATTATCAGAAAATTTAATCCTGATTATGTAATACACACAGCTGCCATTGCTGATACAGGTTTGTGTGAAAAAAATCCAGAGCTATCTTATGAAATAAATATCAAAGGTTCAATTAACATTGCTAAAGCCTGTAGTTTAACAAAATCAAGATTAATATATTTAAGTTCTGAGCAAATATTTAATGGTAATGCTCAATCAGGTCCCTATTCCGAAACTCACGCTCCAACTCCTAATACAGTTTACGGTGACCATAAGCTTAAAGCCGAAGAGAAACTAAAAAGTATTATTGATGAATTATGGATTTTAAGATTTACGTGGTTATTTGGATTTCCAGAAAAAAACTGTAAAGTAAGTTCTAACATCCTATGGAATGTTGTATCTTCTGTTTTAAAAGATAAAAAAATAAAACTTCCTGAAAATGAATTTAGAGGAATGACTTATGTTTATGATTTAATAGAAAATTTTCATAAAATTTTCACTCTTCCTTATGGCACTTATCACACAGGAAGTGAAAATAATTTAAGCACTTATGATATAGCCTTTTTCATATTAAAAGAAATGGGCTTAGATCATAAAGCTGACATTTATTTGGAAAAAGACACCGAAAAATTCAGACAACATCCGAGAGACCTCCGAATAAGTAATAGTAAATTGAATAATTTTGATATTAATTTTCCTATAACTGAAGATGGCATTAAAAATTGTCTTAAAGATTTCAATTACTAAGAATCCATTAAAGCCCTTTAGTCATAGATTTTGGAACATGAAAAAAAACGTAACAGATGGGGAGCACCTGTTACGTTTTTATATTTAAAAAAGATCATATTACCACCTTAGAGTGGACACTACATTTCTTTTTTTATACCTCTACTTAAAGTATTTTCATAATCAATAAATTCATATACATCTACATCAAATAAATCACTAAAGCTCTTAAGCTCTTCTAGAGTTAACTTTTCTATAGCCTTGTGTTCCTTTTCACAATGAAGCACAATAGCGCCTATAACTCCGTGAGCATCTCTAAATGCAGCTCCCTTATTTACAAGATAATCTGCTGCTTCTGTAGCATTTAAAAAGCCTGTCTTAACTGCATTATACATGTTATCCTTTTTAATTTTCAAACTACTTAACATTTCATTCATAATTTTTATACATTTTAAAGCTGTGTCAACTCCATCAAAGAAGGGTTGCTTATCTTCTTGCATATCTTTATTGTAAGCCAGTGGAATTCCTTTCATGGTGGTAAGCAAGCTCATTAAGTCTCCATACACTCTCCCAGTTTTCCCTCTAATGAGTTCTGCTGCATCTGGGTTTCTTTTCTGAGGCATTATACTGCTACCAGTAGAGAACTCATCGCTGATTTCAATAAAATTAAATTCTTTACTACTCCATAAAATAAGTTCCTCACTTAATCTACTAAGATGCATCATCACAATAGAAAAATCAGATAAAAGTTCTAACAAATAATCTCTATCACTTACTCCATCCATAAAGTTATCTACAGGTTTTTTAAATCCAAGTTCATTCGTTGTAAAATCTCTATCTGTATCATAGGTAGTACCTGCTAAGGCGCAGCATCCAAGAGGATTTTCATCCATAATGTCAATAGCACTTATAATTCTTTTTTTATCCCGTTTGAGCATATTATAGTATGCCATAATATGTTGTTTGAAGGTTACGGGTTGGGCTCTTTGTAGATGAGTATAACCCGGCATTATAACAACATTGTCATTTCCTACTTTTTCAATAGTGCTCAAAACGGCATCTAAATTATCAATAACTTCCTTAGCTTTATGTTTTGAATATAATCTCATATCCACCGCAACCTGATCATTTCTACTTCTTGCTGTATGAAGTTTTTTACCCACATCTCCTACAAGCATTGTAAGTTGTATTTCCATAAAACTGTGAATATCTTCATAATCGCCTTCAATTTTAAGTTTACCTGCATCAATATCAGAAAGAATAGAATTTAGACCATCAACTATAATTACGCTTTCTTGGCGAGTTAAAATGCTACATTTTGCAAGCATTTTAACATGAGCTATACTTCCCATAATATCTTCATAATATAGTCTTTTATCAAAGCTTAGAGAACTATTAAAGTCCTCCATAAGACTACTTTCTTTGTCTAGAAATCTTCCACCCCAAAGTTTCATATATATCACCCACTAAACCTTCACAAATTTTGTAATTTCCTTTAAATATTATTTAAATGTTTATATGCTTTAATTTTACTTGGCAATGACCATAAGTTTATAAATCCTTCTGCATCCTTATGATCATATAAATCACTTGCACCAAAAGAAGATATACTCTCATCATAAAGAGCATTAGGTGATTCTTTACCTGCAGACATGATATTTCCCTTATAGAGTTTTAGTTTAACGGTTCCTGTTACTGTTTCTTGAGTTTTATCTACAAATGCATCAAGAGCTTCTCTCATAGTACTAAACCAAAGTCCATTATAAACTAAATCTCCGTATTTTTGTGCTATTGTATATTTAAAGTGCAATGTATCTTTATCTAAAGTTATTTCCTCTAGCTCTTTATGTGCTGCATAAAGAACAGTACCACCAGGAGTTTCATATATTCCTCTTGATTTCATTCCCACAAGTCTATTCTCTACTATATCTATAACACCTATTCCATTTTCTCCACCAATTTTATTTAACACTGTAACTATGTCTATTGGCTCTAGTTCTATTCCATCAACTTTCTTAGCAATTCCCTTTTCAAAATATATTTCTACATAAGTAGCTTCATCTTTAGCTTTTTCTGGAGGTGTAACCATAAGATACATATCTCTTTTATGCTCATTAGTTAATTCTTCAATATCTCCGCCTTCATGACTTACATGCCACAAGTTTTGATCCATTGAATATATTTTTTCTTTAGTTACTGCTATTTCTATACCTTTTTCATTAGCATAATCTATAGCATCTTCTCTTGATTTTATATCCCAAATTCTCCAAGGAGCAATAATCTTAATAGATGGATCGATAGCTGCTATCCCAACTTCAAATCTAACTTGATCATTTCCCTTTCCAGTACATCCGTGACATATATATTTTGCTCCCTCTTTATGAGCAATTTCTACAAGCTTTTTAGCTATTAATGGTCTTGCATAGGCTGTCCCTAGTAAATACGTTCCTTCATATGCAGCATTAGCTTTAACTCCTTTAAATACATAATCTTTTATGAATTCAGCTGTTACGTTCTCAATATAAATTTTTTCTGCACCTGAGCTTATTGCTTTTTTCTCAATTCCCTTCATATCATCCTCTTGCCCAACATTTATGCAAGCTGCTATAACATCCATATCATAGTTTTCCTTAAGCCAAGATATTATTATTGAGGTATCTAATCCCCCTGAATACGCTAAAACCACTTTTTCTTTAATTATTTTCTCCATTATTAAATCCCCTTTCATTTATAATCCAATATGCCTGTGTATATTTATGCATCTTTATGCGAAACGACATGTATATTTATACATCTTTATGCATAGTGATATTTTTATTAATTTTTAATTAATTAGCTGAACTGTTTATTTTTTTATTGGTTTAACTCGCTTCTATTTTTTTATTATATATCACTTTTTATAATATTGCAATAGTTTTTATTTATATTTATTCATTTTGTTTAATATTTATGCAGAAAATAATGTAAAAAAAACACGTAAGCGGTGGCGGATTCAACCTTACGTGTTTTATCTTTATTATTTTTTACTCTTCTATAATATTAAACACTTCTAAATTTGAACTCATAATATTTTTCTTAGCTTCTTCAAATTTGATTATTTATATTATAAATCTGTTTTAGTATAATACACAATACCCAATGCACCAGGTCCAACATGAGTTCCTATTACAGGCCCAATTGGGGCTATGTCTACAACTTCACCTATACATTCTTCAACTATTTTCGCAAAAGCTAATGCTCCTTCCACATCATTTATGTGATGAATCATTACCTCCCCTAGTCCATGTGCCTTTATATCTTTAGTAAATTGATTGATCATAGTTTGTATTGCACGTTTTTTAGTCCTTACCTTATCTAACAACTCTGTTTTTCCATCTACCACAGTAAGAATAGGTTTAATTTGAAAAATAGTACCCAAAAGAGCACTTGCACCACCTATTCTACCACCTTTTTTTAGATATTCTAATGTATCGGGTATAAAGAGAAATCTACTTCTTTTTATATTGTCTTCTACTATAGAAACTACTTCATCTATTGATTTTTCTTTTTCCGCTGCTTTTGCACCTGTTAATGCTGCAAATCCTAATTGCATACAATTAGATCTAGAGTCTATAATCCGGATTAATGCATTCGGAAAATTTTCAAGAATCATACTTTTTGCAAGACATGCATTGGAATATGTTCCGCTCATATCCGAAGAGAGGAAAACACCAACTACTTCATTTTTATCACTTACATGCTTTTCAAAAATGTTGTACATTTCATCTAATGATGGTTGTGATGAAGTTGGAATACTTTCACTCCTGTCCAATTTTTCGTAAAAACTTTCATTTTCAATATGGATTTCTTTAAACTCCTCATTCCCAAAAATAACACTTAGCGAAGCTATAGAAATATCATATTTCTTCCTTAGTACCTCACTTATATACGAGGTACTATCAGTTACTATTTTTACAGTCATTATTCATCACCCACTTATTAATTAATAAATATATTATACTACAATATTATCCTAAACAGTACCCTAGTAGTTCCCAGAACTACTATTTCAACTAAAATCGCCTCGCATATATTGAAATATTAAGTTTTCTCCATAGATTCCTTTCTACATATAATCAAATATTTAATTATATTAAATATTTGATTACAATAAATGTAATGTATTTCATAATATATTAAATTACTTTAAACTCCTAATAATATGCATAACCATATGTTATACTTATAATGTAAAAAGTGGGTGATGTAAATAACAAAGGCAGTTTTTCAGTTGAAATCTATAATTATTAAAATTAGAGCTTTAATATAATCAATATAAAAACAGAGGGAGGTGCTGCAAAATATAGGCCAGTTTTTATAATTCTACCTATATTTGTAAGCAAAAACTATGGATAAAAAGAAAAAAATACCTAAAAATTCAAATGAAGAAAATGATGAAAGTAAAAATTACATAAAAGAAATGCATGAATTAGCTGATAAAAACGAGCTAAAAAACAATATAATTGTTATAGGACTTTTTATAGTCACAGCATCTATACTTATATTCTCTATATTAATGAACACCTCTTTCATGAAACCCAAAACAGATGTAGTTGACAATAAAGTAGTTGCAAAAAATACTATTGTTAAAGCTCCCAAGCCTATTGTATTCCAACAGAAAATTTATGAATATTTAGGTATAGAAGCGAACAAAACATCCTCACTAAAAAAAGCAGTCCAATTAAATGACGGAAACAAAACTGGTACTACTGTATATCTCTTATCAGAAGTTTTGAGATCTAATTCCATAGCAATACCAGCTGACACATCTACTGTCAAAAAGTTGGCGACGGATTTAACTGCATTGGACTGGAAAAAAAATACTAACTTTACTGAATTAGAAAAAGGAGATATATGCTTTACCACAGATGTACCTACAAAGCCTGGTACACCTTCTCATTCTTATGTTTTTATGGGATGGGTTAAAGATGGTAAAACTGACTATGCAAATATATGCGATGGGCAAGTTCAAAAAAATGGTGATATACTTCATAAACGTAATATATCTATTTCATCCGAAGGAAAAGATAAATTCAGCTTTTTTCTTAGGAAATAGATAAAACATATTAAATTTTATAATAAGTAAATCAAGGATAGCCAATTGGCTATCCTTTTATTTAGTAAATAAATCTTAATTACTGGAAATTTTTTAAGAATTTTAGTAAACTGTAGGTAAATGTATTTTACAAATACTATTACTTATAAAATGGAAAAAGCAAGGGGGGGACTAATGAGAAATTCAAATATTTTAAAGATCTATTCTGGCTTACCACGAAGTATTTATGTTGTATTTTTCTCTAGAATTATTAACAGTATGGGTAGTTTTGTCCATCCATTTCTAACACTATTTCTTACTATCAACTTAGGACTCAAAGCTGAATCTGTAGGTTTCTTTTTAATGATGGCAGCACTGGCTTCTATACCAGGTTCAATAATAGGAGGAAAGTTAGCAGATCATATTGGCAGAAAAAAAATTATTATTATTTTTC
>Ga0105047_10020774_pt1 | contig 10073 bp, 6 predicted proteins | sample MAT04_FD_78384 | JGI IMG/M metagenome (GOLD analysis project Ga0105047, IMG submission 78384) | Freshwater microbial communities from Lake Fryxell liftoff mats and glacier meltwater in Antarctica - MAT-04 (megahit assembly) | ecosystem: Environmental > Aquatic > Freshwater > Ice > Liftoff...
ACGCGGAGGAGATGAAGTTCAACTCGCTGAGCGTTTCGCCCCGGCCGTGGCACCAGAAGTCGAGGCGGATCGGCTCCTCGAAGTCGTAGCTCGCGGGGATCACCACGTAGTATGGCTGAATCGATTGATCGATTCCCGACTGATAGCCGCGGACAACAACGCCGGTCTGTGTCAACCACGGCGTCTTACCGGCCGCCAGGTCTTTCGCCCGCTGCAACCCGACATCGAGCATCTTCTTCGCAGTGACGACTTCAGTCGGCTTGAAGAACTCGTCGTACTTCAGCGCGTCAGCCACGGCCTTGTGATAGATCAGCACATCGGGCAGGTAACGCAGCGTCTTCTCGCCGCCCATCTTGCGAATCGCGGCGACTTCGGCCTCGATCGCCTTCAGTCCTTCTTCAAGAACCTTGCGATCTTCATCGGGTACCTTGATTCCGGGAGGCGGCACACGGCGGACGTTGTCCGGCTGGTTGTCCTTCGGCCCGTCCGCTCGCAGCATGCCGACGGAGCAGACGATCAGCGTCAACGCGGAGAGAGTGCGCATGAAGATGGCCTCATAGAAAAGTTCTGGCCTCGCTCGAATGAGCGAGGCCAGGGGAAAGAATCACTCGGTTGAGCGTTGGTCGGGCTTCTTCAAGTCTTCCGACTCGGTCACGCGAAGCTCGGCCTGGATTCGCTGATCGAGGTCCTTCTGGAACTCGATTCCGAGGTCGCGAAGGGCTTCCGCGCCCAGCAGTGTGTCACGGTCAGCCGCTTTGCCTTCGGGCATGTTCGACAGGGTGAACACGTCCGTGTAGAAGTTGTTGATGGTCAGGTCCTGCTTGCGCGTCATGACAGACACGTAGTAGTGGCTCTTCGGCTGGTTCGGCACAACGAGGACATCGCCCACCGGGTCGTTGCGCAGTTCGACCAGAAGGTCGGCCATGGCGCTACCGGGACGAGACTCGCCGGGCGTCGGCGTGCTGAGCGGGAATTCAATCTGCTTGTTGGTGATCGCCGGTCCCTGATAACGGGCCTGCTGACGTTCACGCTGCCCGCCCTGGATCGGTACGTTCCGCTTCAACTTGGCGACCTTGGCCGCATCGGGGATGTAGCCGAACTTGGCCGAGTTGGCGAGGTCGATGAGCCCGGCGTTGAATGCGCCCGGATTGTCCGAGTCGCGCAACTCCTTCTTGGCCAGCGCCCGCACTTTGTCGGCGAACTCATCGGCCGCCTTGCGGGCCAGTTCGCGTGCCTTCTCCATGCGCCAGGCCTTCAGCACATCGTCTTTGATTTCCTGGGGGGTCAGGTCGTACTTGTCGTACGACTTGGCTTCGCGGTCATCGACCTTCCAGGCCATCACCATCGGCTTGCTGAAGTCCCGCGACGACTGGTTGAAGTTCGACTGCTGCGTCACGTCGGCCAGCACCCAGGGCTTGAACTTGCTCGCCTCGGTGTTGGTGTCCTGCGGGTTGTAGAACAGCATCTGGACGATCTGCTTGTACTCGGGCGTATCCTTGATCGAGCCGAAGACATCCTTTAACTCGGCGGCATCGCCGATGCGGAAACGGTCGAGCAGCGTACTGCTCTTGCCGGTCTTGGCGTCGGAATGGTTCTTGATCCAGGTGTCGATCAGTTTGCGGGCTTCCGCATTGGCGATATCGACCTTCTTCGGGTCGATCTTCGGCGGGGTTCGCGGATCCGCAAGCGGATTCTTTTCCTCTTCGATAAAGCTCTTCCGCAGGTCATCCAGTGCTTTTTCCAGTGATTCAAGGTCTTTCTGGGCGATCGCTTCGGGCCGACGGGCAATACGCCGGCCGGTGAACTGCGATGACAGAATTTCCGGTACATCAGTTGGCAGGTTGGCCAATGCCGGCCCGGCGGCGATGATCGGCGCGGCCGTGAACAGGGGGTTCAGCGGGGCAAGCGTCAACTGCAGCCCGAACTTGATGCGGTCACGCGTCTCCAGAAGTTCAGTCACGTCACGGGCGGCGACTACGGCACCGCCGATCGACATGACCGGATCGACCGGCATTGCCAACTGGCCGATCATTGCGGCAATCGGTAAGGCGCTGAACGTGTTGGCCTCACGCGGCGGCAGGTCATACAGCGTGCGCGCAGGCAGCAGTTTCTGGCCAGCGTCGGACATCGCTCGTAGTGCGACCAGGCCGAACATCGGCAGGCCCGCGCCTTTGTCGGCGAGCTGGGTGAACAGTTGGCTGAAAGCCGGCGGCGGCCCGAAACCGTGAGTAGCGATGCGGAAGACTTCGCGGCGGCTGGTGAATTCCTCAGCCATCTTGCGCTCGTTCTTCGCCAACAGCGGTTCCGCCAGCAACGGCGCGGCAACAGCCATCGCCCCGGGGACCGATCCGGCTGACAGCAGCGACGACCCGCCGCCGACGAGCGCTGCCGCTTCGATGAACGGGATCGAGGCCTTGTAGGCCGGCTTGGTCGCGTCGACTTCAACGTACTCGATCTTGACCTTGCGAGGCTCCTTGAAGCCGGGCGTCTCTCGCGACGGTTCAAACTCGAGCGCCTTGTACTTGTCGTAGTAGTCCTTCAGTTCCTTATCGGTGGGCACTTGCGTGACCTGACTGAGGAAAGGTTCGGTGGGGACATCGACGATATCGAAACTAAGTTCGCGAATACGGTCCTTGTAGAACTCGTAGAACTCGAACGGCGTCATGCCGACCGGCACGTTCGGCCGACCGGAGAAGTCGGACCCCTCGGCCACCTTCATGACCGTCAGCACTCGGAACTCGTCGCCGATCGCACGGACGATCTGATCAGGTGAAAGGCCGCGGACGGTGTTTCGAAGCACTCGCTGTACAAGAAGGTTGGCCTCTTCGCGAGACAGGTCGATTTCCATCTCGCTGCGGATCAGCCGGCGGATATCGTCGTCGACGAACTTGATGTCCTTCGTATCGGCCAGCTTCTGGAAGATGGCAAACTGCATCGCCTGCTGGTCGTTCTGGTTCCCGACGCGAGAGAAGTACATTTCGCCGCCCGAGCGCATGCGGATCGAGTCGTGGTAGAAGATCTTGGACATGTACCGCAGCAGGCGGGCGTCGTTCGGATTGTCCGCCAGGCGATCGGCGGCAGTCATCAGGTTCTGAGACTGGTCGTAAAAGAATTGAGAAACGAACGGCAGTTCGCGCATGGTGATGTTCTGCAGGCTCATCATGAACGTTCGCCGACGCGACATTTCGTCTTCAAGCCGCTTGGTGATCTGCGGATCGCGCACATTTCCTTTTTCAATGTCGTTACGGATCTGGGCCATCATCTTCTCGTCGGCCAGTTCCGCATACCCGCTCATGAAGGCGTTCGCGGCCGCGCGGCGCTGGCGGATCGACTGCAGATCCGCCTCATAAATGTCGCTGCCGTCGATGGTGCCCATCAGCTTGCCGCGGGAGTCGTTGCCGCCGAATTGGCGGGCCACCCAGTCAAAAAAGTCGCCGCCGCCCCCGCCGGTGGAGAGCACAAACACGAACATGACGAAGATCGTCAGGGCAGCCATCAGCGGTTTGGAGTTCTTGCGGAATGCATCGAACGGATTAAAAGCCATTGCTGTTCCTCAACTTATGGCGACGATCCGTCGTCCATTTTCCGATCCGGACCTTGACACTCTTGGAAAGACTGTACTATTGGTGTGAATCAATTGTAGCAAGACAACCGTTGTCGGGCAGTCCACGACGGGCGTTTAGCGGCGAGGTGATCCGCCTCGCGAAGGAGTCAGAGTGGCACCGCGCAAGAAGCCTGACGACGAAGCACCGGCCAAGAAGAAGCCGGCCGCCCGCGCCCCGAAGAAACCATCGGCCGCCGCTGCGAAGAAAGCAGTGACCGCGGTCGAAAAGGCGGCGGCGCCGCCGCGCAAACGCACCAAGGCCACCGCCGAGACGCCGGCAGGTGATGCCCCCGTGACGCGAACGCCTGGCCGCAGCCTTGTCATCGTCGAATCACCGGCAAAAGCGAAGACCATCGAGAAATACCTGGGTGCCGGCTTCAAGGTGCTGGCCAGCTACGGGCATGTGCGCGATCTGCCGCCCAAGGGCAAGCAGCGCGGCGAAGACGTCGTCGGCATTCGCATTAAGGAAGGCTGGCTGCCGCGCTACGTGGTCGTTGACCGCGGGGCGGGAAAGGGCGGTCGCAAGTTCAAGAGTGCCGAGGAGATCCTGGCGGAGCTGAAGAAGGAAGCCGACAAGTCGAGCATGGTTTATCTCGCGACTGACCCGGACCGCGAAGGCGAGTCGATCGCCTGGCATATCTGTCAGGCCCTCGAGCTGGAACCGGAACGAACGCAGCGCATCACGTTCAACGAAATTACCAAGACGGCTGTGCAGCGGGCGCTCGCGAACCCGTCCGCCATCAACGATATGCGCGTGCAGGCTCAGGAAGCCCGCCGATTGCTCGACCGCGTGGTGGGTTACCCGCTGTCGAACCTGCTCGGCAAAAAGGTGACGCGCGGCCTGAGCGCCGGCCGCGTGCAGAGCGTGGCCGTCAAACTGATCGTCGACCGTGAACGCGAGATTGAAGCGTTTAAGGCGGAGGAATTCTGGAAGATCACCGCACTGCTCTCCCCCGAGGGCAAAGTGAAGTTCACGGCGGACCCGTCGAAGGCGAAGGTCTACGCGAAGAAGAAGGGTGCGCCCGTTACCGCAGCGGCAGCGACCGCTGAAGTTCCCGAGCAAACCGATGACGACCCGGATGCACCGGCGGCCAAGGAAGCCGCCCCGAAGATCCCCGCCGGTTCGTTCCAGGCGGAACTGGTGAAGTGGCAGGGGGCCGAGTTCACATCGGACAACGAAGCGAAGACCGATTCGATCTTCGAAGTGCTGAACAAGGCAGCCTTCACGGTAATCAAGGTCGACCAGAAAGATGAACAGCGCCGGGCTCCGCCGCCGTTCACCACGTCATCGCTGCAGCAGGCGGCCAATCTGCGCCTGCGCCTGCCGGCGCGCATCACGATGAGCCTGGCCCAGGAACTGTACCAGGGGGTGCAGATGGGCAGCGAGGGCTCGGTCGCACTGATCACCTACATGCGTACCGACAGCACTCGTGTTTCAGACGATGCGCTGAAGATGGTGCGTGACTTCATCCCGCAGGCCTACGGCCCGCAGTACCTGCCGGAGAAGCCGAACTTCTTCAAGTCGGGCAAGAGTGCCCAGGAAGCTCACGAGGCGGTCCGCCCGACCGACCTGTCCCTGACGCCGGCTCGCGTGCAACCGTACCTGAGCCCGGATCAGCACAAGCTGTACACGCTGATCTTCAATCAGTTCGTCGCCTCGCAGATGATGCCGGCAATCGTGGCGATGACATCAGTCGAGATTGAAGCAGCCGGAGACGGCGGTACGGGCTTCTTCCGCGCGTCGGGCAGCATTGAGAAGTTCGATGGCTGGCGCAAGGTGTCGCCGCCGGCGAAGCAGGATGACAAAATCCTGCCGCCGTTGACCGAGAAGCAGAAGCTCGACAAGCTCGACCTCACGGCGAGTCAGCACTTCACGCAGCCGCCGCCGCGCTTCAATGAAGCATCGCTGGTGAAGACACTGGAAAAGGAAGGCATCGGCCGGCCGAGTACGTATGCGACGATCATCTCGACCATCCAGTCGCGCGGCTACGTGAAGCAGGAGCAACGGCGATTCTTCGCTTCAGAGATCGGCAAGGTCGTGACCGACCTTCTTGTCAAGCACTTCCCCGAAGTGATCAACGTGAAGTTCACGAGCCATATCGAGGAAGAGTTAGACGAGATCGAGAGCGGTAAGGTCGACTACAAGGCCGTGCTGGATGAGTTCTGGACACCGTTCTCAAGGGACCTGATGCTGGCCGAGGAGGCGATGCCCAAACAGAAGGGCGTCGAGACCGGCGAAGCATGCCCGCGCTGCGGCCGGCCGCTGGTCGAGCAGTACAGTTCGAAGACCGGCAACAAGTTCGTCGGCTGTTCCGGCTGGAAGGAAAAAGAGAACCCTTGCAAGTACATCAAGCCAGGTGAAGGCGAGGCCGAGCGCCCCGAGCCGGTGCTGACCGAGCACAAGTGCCCGACCTGCGATAAGCAGATGATCCAGAAGGTCGGCCGCTTCGGCACCTTCCTGGCGTGTGCCGGCGCGCCGGAATGCAAGACGACGATGAACATCGGTGCTGACGGCAAGCCGGTCGTGACATCGAAGGTCACGCAGCACCTCTGTGAGAAGTGCGGCAAGCCGATGATGTTGAAGGAATGGAAGGGGCGGTACTTCCTCGGCTGCAGCGGCTACCCGGGTTGCAAGAGCTCGATGGATGCCGACGCCGACGGCAACCCGGTCAAGAAGGTCGAGACCGGCGTCAACTGCGAGAAATGCGGGTCGCCGATGGTGGTGAAGCGGGGCTTCCGCGGACCGTTCCTGTCGTGCAGCGGCTACCCGAAGTGCCGTAACGCCAAACCGATCCCGGCTGAGCTGAAGGAAAAACTCAAGGACGCCCTGCCGCCTGCTCCCGACCGCAAGAAGGTGCCCGACATCCTCGTCGATATGCCGTGCCCGCAGTGCGGCTCGAAGATGAAGCTGTGCAACGCACGGGGTCGGTACTTCCTCGGCTGTTCGAGCTGGGCAAAGACGAAGTGCAAGGGTTCGATGCAGATCGACCCGGAGTCGGTGGAGAAACTGCAGAAGGCGGCGGCGGAAGCGCCGGCGTAGTTCAACCGTCTAACGGGCGACCCCAACGGGTCGCCCGTTAAGATTTTCTGTTGTCGTGCCGTTTCCTCCATCACTTCAAGATAGGTTTTCGGACACGGCATCACGAACGACCATCGCTGCCGTAGCTTCCCTTCCCTTGTCGGGTTTTCCTCGACGTACTTGATCGCCCTTTCCAAGTGTTCAAGATCGTCGATAAACACTTTCCAGCATCTTCTGCCCCAGCAGGGCGGTAGAAAACCTTCATCATCGCGACGATCCAGGAACGGATGCTGGCCGGCCGCAACGAGTTGTTTTGTGGCCTCGCCTTTCATCAGATTTGCAATCTGTTCGACATGATAAGTGTGTCGCGCAACAACGAAGTGTACATGTTCCGGCAGGATGGGGCATGCCCACATCGTCGCACCGGATTTTGCGACGTAGCTGGCGAACCCACTGCCGATTTCGCGTGCCTGTTCACCGTTGAAATGAACGGGCGGAAAGCTCAGCACCTCTTTGGCTCGTTCACGCAGACGCCAATCATGCGACACGTGTGCAACCGAGTGACGGGTGCCGGTTTTGGTTTCCTCGCCAAAGCGATACAACTGCCACTTTCGAATTGATTCGGACCACGACCCGCGCGGGTCGTTCGTCAACCAGAACCCGTAGGCGCTCATGATGAGGTGGTAGGCAATGACCATGGACGGCACCCCTCCGATCGTCCCGTTGGGACGATCGCTAAACGGTTCATAGGTTACCCGTATCCTGATCTGTGTGAGCGCGAATGTCAAACCGCCGTTCCGATCACTTCAACGATCCGATCATCAACCATGTCCGCCACGATTACGCGCGGTTGAACGTCAATCAGACCGTCGGCGACGCGCTGACATCATTGCGTGACAAGCCGCCTGAAGGGCGGATCATCTACCTGTACGTCGTCGATGACGACGGTCGACTGGTGGGCATCGTGCCGACGCGACGATTGCTGCTGGCAACTCCGGAAAAATCGCTTGCGGAGATCATGGTCAAGCAGATCGTGGCCATTCCGCATACATCCACGGTGCTTGATGCGTGCGAATTCTTCACGCTGCATCGGTTTCTTGCGTTTCCCGTGGTCGACGACGACCGGAAGATTGTCGGCTCGGTCGATGTCGAGCTTTACACCGACGAGATGAACGAACTGAGCGAGCCCGAACTGCTCGAGCGTGCCGACGATCTTTTCCAGTTGATCGGCGTGCACCTGACCCAGGCACAGCAGGCGTCGCCGGTGCGGTCGTTCCGACTGCGGTTCCCGTGGCTGCTGGCCAACATCGCCGGCGGCATTCTGGCGGCGTTTCTGACGGGGATGTTCGAGGAAGAGCTTGAGAAGGCCGTGGCACTCGCGTTGTTCATCCCGGTGGTGCTGGCGCTTGCGGAAAGTGTGAGTATTCAATCGGTCACGCTGGGGTTGCTGGGGCTGAAGAACCATCGGCCCAGTTGGGGCGAACTTGCCCGGAAACTATCCCGTGAAATGCTGACGGGGTTGCTGCTCGGAATTGCCTGCGCTCTGCTGGTGGGGTTGACGTCGTATATCTGGAAGGGTGACTGGCGCGTGAGCTTGTGCCTGACAATCGGTATCGCGGGCGGGGTGATGTCGGCGGCTTGCATCGGGCTGGCGATGCCGTATCTGCTGCGGCTGATGAAGCAGGATCCGCAGGTGGCGGCCGGGCCGATCGCACTGGCCGTGGCCGACATGCTGACGCTGCTGATCTACTTCAATCTCGCGCGTGCGGTGTTGTGAGAAAGTCGCCTTCACAAAGTGATGACGTACGGATATATGCCCTCTCACTTGCGGTGGACGCCCGTGCCGCAGGCGATGGACTCGCGACAACACACACTCGACTGATCGGCTCCTGCTCGCCGCGGTCGATGATGAAATACGGTGGCTCGGCTGCACGTCGATTGCGGGCGCACGCAGGGCCTGCCCACAGGCTTGATGACGAAGCGGATCCCGGAGCCAGGGTCGGTCCCGCCGCGACGTCATCCCGGCACCGTTGAAACAGGGAGTGGGGGAACGCCGCCGCGTGGCCATGCCGCGCGGCGGTTGTTTTTTACTTCGACTCGGTGTCGAGGAATGAGTGCGGCAACGGAAGTAGTTTCAGCACCATTACTTCCTTCTCCCGTTCGTACAAAGCGAAGTGAACCACCAGTGGATCGCGGATGCCGCGATAAACCATTCCACCGGCCCGGGCGGTTTTCCGTAGCGGGTCGCCCCAATCAGACGGTCGATGATTCAGGGTCTCAAACGCTGATCGCAGTGCGCCAACGAAGACCTCGAGTCGGCCAATCACCCTGGCGATGACTGATAGCGAACGAACATCGTCACTCACCTGGGGGACGCGACCCACATGATACTTCGCAGCCAATGCTCATGCTCCTTGCGATTGGATGTCGGCAATCAGTTCTTCCAGCGGTTGCTCATCGCGCATCAGTTCGATCGTGTCATCGAAATTCAGTTCGAATGCCTCAAGCGGCGCGGAACGAAGCAGCGCCCGCAGGTATTCACGGCGTTCTCCAGTTAGGACGCCAATCCGAGTATTGGCGCACTCCAGGTCTCTCTCCAATTGCTGGCAACGCTTTTCGAGATCCGCTACCGTCTGACTCCAATTAAATTGTGAACTCATCACTTGGCACTCCGAGGTTCAGACTGCTTTTAACCTGGATCGTAGCATCGGCCGGAACGGGACTCAATCAGAAGATATCAGACTTCACCGCTCATTCGCCCCGATCGGCCGCTGTGCCATCTGTTGTGCATCCAAACCGCCGTCGACGGTGATGACTGTCCCCGTGGCGTAGCTTGCCGCGTCGGAAGCCAGGAAGACGTACCAGCCGGCGATGTCGTCGACCGTAGCGATGCGACGCAGTGGGATCTGGTCGAGGATCGCCTGCCGGGCTGCCGGGTCGGAGCGCAGGCCATAGTCGGTCAGCGGGGTCTCCACCAGACCCGGTGCCACCGCGGCCGTGGTGAAGCCGTGCGGGGCCAGCTCGATGGCCAGTTGCCTGGTCAAGGCGTTGATTGCTCCCTTGCTGGCGTCGTACAGTGTGTGCTGCGGCTCCGAGCGAGTTCCGTTCAACGACGTGGTGAACAGGATGCGGCCGCCGCGCTTGCGGGCGATGTTGTGCCGGGCCACCTGCTGCGTCACCGCCAGGGCCGACCAGACGTTCAGATTGAAGATGAAGTCGAACTGTGCCCGCGTCATCTCGAGAAACGGCGGCTCACGCCAGGTACCGAGGTTGTTCACCAGCACATCAATCGAATCGAGAAACGGCGCACTCTCTGCGACCAGTCGTTCCGCTTCGCCATCGCGGGTCAGGTCGGCCTGAATATACTGAGCAGTATCGCCGCGCAATAGCGGCTGAACGTCGGGACAACTGCCGAGCGACCGTTCCGAGGTCAGCATCACGCGCGCACCG
>Ga0105047_10020775_pt1 | contig 10072 bp, 5 predicted proteins | sample MAT04_FD_78384 | JGI IMG/M metagenome (GOLD analysis project Ga0105047, IMG submission 78384) | Freshwater microbial communities from Lake Fryxell liftoff mats and glacier meltwater in Antarctica - MAT-04 (megahit assembly) | ecosystem: Environmental > Aquatic > Freshwater > Ice > Liftoff...
CGGCCGAAGGTTGAATGGATCGTCGGCGAACTCGTGCGTGTGAAGGATGGCCCGTTCACTGATTTCAACGGTGCCGTGGAAGACGTGAACTACGAGAAGAGCAAGGTCAAGGTTTCGGTGACCATCTTCGGCCGCGCCACGGGCGTGGAACTCGACTTCGCGCAGGTCGAGAAAATTTGAGCATTCGTGCTTCCCGACGCAGCCCCGGGATGCCACTTGATTTGTTTGGGCTGAGTGACGAGGAGCTCGTTCGAACCCTTCGGTTCGCGGGCGTTTGAACTCGATAGGAGTGCCGCATGGCAAAGAAAATCGTCGGCTTCATCAAGCTGCAAGTACCGGCCGGCAAGGCCAATCCTTCGCCGCCCATCGGCCCGGCGCTGGGTCAGCGTGGCCTGAACATCATGGAGTTCTGCAAGGCGTTCAACGCCCAGACGCAGCAGGGTTTCGAGATCGGCATGAAGCTGCCTGTGGTCATTACCGCATTCGCCGACAAGAGCTTCACCTTCATCATCAAGTCGCCCCCGGCGACCGCGCTGCTGAAGAAGGCCGCCAAGATCGACAAGGGCTCCGGCAAGGCGCACCTGGAGAAGGTGGGCAAGGTCACGCGCGCACAGCTCGAGGAAATCGCCAAGACCAAGATGAAGGACTTGAACGCGGCCGACCTGGATGGCGCCGTGAAGATCATCGCCGGCTCTGCCCGGTCGATGGGCCTCATCGTCGAAGGAGTTTGAGCATGAGCAAGCTGACCAAGAAAGCCAAGGCCCTGCAGGGCAAGGTCGACAGCCTGAAGCTGTACGCGCTGGACGCTGCACTCGTGCTCGTCAAGGAAGGCGCCACCGCCAAGTTCGATGAGTCCATCGATGTGGCTGTGCAGCTCGGCATCGATGCCAAGAAGTCTGATCAAGTCGTGCGCGGCGCCGTCGTCATGCCTGCCGGCACCGGCAAGACCAAGCGTGTGGCTGTGTTTGCGCAAGGCGCGAAGGCCGAAGAGGCCAAGGCAGCAGGCGCCGACATCGTCGGCATGGAAGACCTGGCCGCCGAGATCAAGGCCGGCAAGATGGACTTCGACGTCGTCATCGCCAGCCCCGACACGATGCGCATCGTCGGTACCCTGGGCCAGGTGCTGGGCCCGCGCGGCTTGATGCCGAACCCGAAGGTCGGCACCGTGACGCCCGATGTCGCCCAGGCCGTGCGCAACGCCAAGGCCGGCCAGGTGCAGTTTCGTGTCGACAAGGCGGGCATCATCCACGGCACCATTGGCCGCCGCTCGTTCGACGACAGCAAGTTGACGGACAACCTGCGTGCACTGATCGACGCCTTGAACAAGGCCAAGCCGGCCAGCAGCAAGGGCATCTACCTGCGCAAAGTAGCGGTGTCGTCAACGATGGGCGTGGGTGTTCGTATCGACACCTCATCGATCAACGCCGCGACGGCGTGAACGAAGCTCGAGCGAACGCTTGATACGTTTTTGAATCAAAGTGGCGCGCGAGTCTGGCTCGCCACTGAATGAATTGGTGGGCCAACGGCAGTTCGCTGCTGGTGGGCCATCCAAGACCGCTGGTGGGCACAAGCGCGAAGGCGCCAACCCGTAATCGAGAGCCAAACCTTCCCTTCGCGGGCAGGTGCAACTCGAAGCCAGCGCAGATGGTGGTCCCGCTGCAAAGGTCCTCTTCAGAAGAGGGTTCCAGAACAGAAGACTGCTGAATCCCGGGTGTGCCTGCGCGGCGACGCAAGGGCACGTATTGTGTGAGGAACAGACCTTGAGTCTCAATCGCAACGAAAAGGCCGCCGTGGTCACGGACGTGTCGGCGCAAGCCGCACGCTCGCAGACGCTGGCACTGGCCGAGTACCGTGGCCTCACCGTGGAAAACCTGAACAAGCTGCGCGTCGATGCGCGAGCCAAGGGTGTGTATCTTCACGTGCTGAAGAACACCCTGGCCCGTCGCGCCGTTGCCGGCACACCGTTCGAGGTGGCCCAAGGTGCCATGGTCGGTCCGCTGATCTACGGCTTTTCCGAGGATGCCGTGGCTGCGGCGAAAGTCATCGCTGACTTCGCCAAGACCAACGACAAGCTCGTCATCAAGGGCGGCGCCTATGCCGGCAAAGTGCTCACGGTCGACGGCGTCAAAGCCCTGGCCGCGATCCCCAGCCGCGAAGTGCTCATCGCCCAAGTGGCCGGTCTGCTGATGTCACCGATCCAGCGCATGGCTGGCGTGCTGGCGGCAGTGGCCGAAAAGCGTGGTGGTGGTGTGGCGGAAGTGGCGGCAGAAGCAGCGGCAGACGCAGCGGCAGACGCCGCGACGGAATCCGCAGCCGAAGCAACGCCCGCAGCTTGACCAAGCATCCCAATTTTCAGAATTCAACGTTTCGAGGAACCCCAAATGGCATTCGATAAAGACGCTTTCCTGTCCTCCATGGACAGCATGTCGGTGATGGAACTCAATGACCTGGTGAAGGCCATTGAAGAGAAGTTCGGTGTGTCCGCCGCAGCCATGGCTGCCCCGGCCGCCGGTGGTGGCGCGGCTGTCGCCGTGGTGGAAGAGAAGACCGAGTTCAACGTCATGCTGCTGGAGGCTGGCGCCCAGAAGGTGCAGGTCATCAAGGCGGTGCGCGAGCTGACGGGCCTCGGCCTGAAGGAAGCCAAGGACCTGGTGGACGGCGCGCCGAAGGCCGTCAAGGAAGCCATCCCCAAGGCCGATGCCGATGCGGCCCTGAAGAAGCTGCTCGACGCTGGCGCGAAGGCCGAAATCAAGTAAGGCAAGCTGCTCGCTGTGGCACTTCGGTGCTGCAGGGAGCACTTCTGAAGGCAGCGCGCTGCCTTGAGAAGTGTTCTCTGATCCGACTGCAGAGAACGGGTTTGGTCGGGCTGAGGTGCAATGCCTCGGTTGTCCGCCAGCGGCAGGTAGTGGCCTGCCACCAGACCTCAGGAGCAAGTCCTGAGTCGCCAGTCGCCGACGAAGGCACGCCTAGGCCAGGTGTGTCTTCTCGACACGGAGAGTTCAATGGCGCAAGCAACCCCCTACACCTACACCGAGCGCAAGCGTATTCGCAAGAGCTTCGGCAAGCGTGAGAGTGTCCTCAAGGTTCCCTATCTGCTCACCATGCAGAGCGACAGTTATGTCGCCTTTCTGCAAAAGGATGTAGCGCCCCTGAAACGCAAGCCTGAAGGCTTGCAGGCGGCCTTCATCTCGGCGTTCCCCATCGTCTCCCACAATGGTTTCGTGGAGATGAAATTTACCGAATACAACATCGCGAAGCCACCCTTCGACGTGCGCGAGTGCCAGCAGCGAGGCCTGACCTACGCCGCGGCTGTGCGCGCGAAGCTGCAGATGATCATCTACGACCGCGAGTCGCATCCGCAGAAGCTGGTCAAGGAAATCAAGGAGCAAGAGGTCTACATGGGCGAAGTGCCCCTGATGACCGACTACGGTTCCTTCATCGTCAACGGCACCGAGCGTGTCATCGTCAGCCAGCTGCACCGCAGCCCGGGCGTGTTCTTCGAGCACGACAAGGGCAAGACGCACAGCAGCGGCAAGCTGCTGTTCAGCGCGCGAATCATTCCTTACCGCGGTTCGTGGCTCGACTTCGAGTTCGACCCCAAGGACATCCTGTACTTCCGCGTCGACCGCCGCCGCAAGATGCCGGTGACCATCCTGCTGAAGGCCATCGGCCTGACGCCGGAAACCATCCTCGCGCACTTCTTCCAGAACGACCATTTCCGCCTGATGGACACGGGCGCGCAGATGGAGTTCGTGCCTGAGCGTCTGAAGGGTGAAGTCGCCCGTTTCGACCTCACCGACAAGGCCGGCAACGTCGTCGTCGAGAAGGACAAGCGCATCACCGCGCGCCATGTGCGCCAGCTCGAACAGGCCGGCACCGGTTTCGTCAGCGTGCCTGAAGATTTCCTGGTGGGCCGCGTCATCAGCAAGAACATGGTCGACGCCGACACTGGCGAGATCGTGGCCAAGGCCAACGAAGAAGTCACCGAAGCGCTGCTGAAGAAACTGCGCACGGCCGGCATCAAGGACATCCAGTGCCTGTACACGAACGAGCTGAACCAGGGCGCGTTCATCAGCCAGACCCTGGCCTCTGACGAAACCGCCGACCAGCTGGCTGCGCGCGTGGCCATCTACCGCATGATGCGCCCCGGCGAACCGCCCACCGAAGACGCTGTCGAAGCGCTGTTCCACCGCCTGTTCTACAGCGAGGACACCTACGACCTGAGCCGCGTCGGCCGGATGAAATTCAATGCTCGTGTGGGCCGCGACACGCCTGAAGGCAAGATGACGCTGAGCAACGACGACATCCTGGATGTCGTCAAGATCTTGGTCGACCTGCGCAACGGCAATGGCGACGTCGATGACATCGACCACCTGGGCAACCGGCGTGTGCGTTGCGTCGGTGAGCTGGCCGAAAACCAGTACCGCAGCGGGCTCGCGCGCATCGAGAAGGCAGTCAAGGAGCGTCTGGGCCAGGCCGAGACCGAAGCCCTGATGCCGCACGACCTGATCAATTCGAAGCCCATCAGCGCCGCGCTGAAGGAGTTCTTCGGTGCGAGCCAGCTTTCGCAGTTCATGGACCAGACCAACCCGCTGTCCGAGATCACGCACAAGCGTCGTGTCTCGGCGCTGGGCCCGGGTGGTTTGACGCGCGAACGCGCAGGCTTCGAGGTGCGCGACGTGCACCCCACCCACTACGGCCGTGTGTGCCCGATCGAGACGCCGGAAGGCCCGAACATCGGCCTGATCAATTCGCTGTCGCTGTTTGCGCAACTGAACGAGTATGGATTCCTGGAAACACCGTACCGCCGGGTCGCCGACGGCAAGGTGACGATGGACATCGACTACCTGTCGGCCATCGAAGAAGGCAAGTACGTCATCGCGCAGGCCAATGCCGGCCTGGACAAGGACGGCAAGCTGATCGACGAACTGGTCAGTGCCCGTGAAAAGGGTGAGTCTGTGCTGCTGTCGCCAGAGCGCGTGCAGTACATGGACGTGGCGCCGGCGCAGATCGTGTCGGTGGCGGCTTCGCTCGTGCCCTTCCTCGAGCACTACGACGCGAACCGCGCACTGATGGGCGCCAACATGCAGCGCCAGGCCGTGCCGGTGCTGCGCCCTGAAAAGGCGCTGGTCGGAACCGGGGTCGAGCGCGTCGCCGCGGTCGACTCGGGCACCGTGGTCACGGCACGTCGAGGTGGCACCGTGGACTATGTCGATACCAACCGCATCGTGATTCGTGTCAACGACAACGAGACGGTGGCCGGTGAAGTCGGCGTCGACATCTACAACCTCATCAAGTACCAGCGTTCCAACCAGAACACCAACATCCACCAGCGCGCCATCGTCAAGCGCGGCGATCAGATCGGCCTTGGTGACGTGGTGGCCGACGGTGCATCGACGGACCTCGGCGAACTCGCCCTGGGCCAGAACATGCTGGTTGCCTTCATGCCCTGGAACGGCTACAACTTCGAGGACTCCATCCTCATCAGCGAACGCGTCGTTGCCGAAGACCGCTACACCTCGATTCACATCGAGGAACTGGTGGTCATGGCCCGCGACACCAAGCTGGGCAGCGAAGAAATCACGCGCGACATCCCGAACCTGAGCGAACAACAACTGGCGCGGCTGGATGAAAGCGGCATCGTGTACGTCGGCGCCGAAGTGAACCCCGGCGACGTGCTCGTGGGCAAGGTCACGCCGAAGGGCGAGACCACGCTGACGCCGGAAGAGAAACTTCTTCGCGCCATCTTCGGCGAGAAGGCTTCCGACGTGAAAGACACGTCGCTGCGTGTCGATCAGGGCACCAACGGCACCGTCATCGATGTGCAGGTCTTCACCCGTGAAGGCATCGTGCGCGACAAGCGTGCGCAGCAGATCATCGACGACGAGCTGAAGCGGTTCCGCCTCGACCTGAACGACCAGCTGCGCATCGTCGAGGCCGACGCCTTCGACCGTATCGCCAAGCTGCTGAATGGCAAGGTGGCCAATGGCGGCCCGAACAAGATCGTCAAGGGCACGGTCATCGACAAGGACTATCTGGCCGGCGTCGATAAATACCACTGGTTCGACATTCGCCCCGCCGAGGACGCGGTAGCCAACCAGCTCGAGAGCATCAAGAACGCCAATGACCAGACGCGCCACAGCTTCGACCTTGCCTTCGAAGAGAAGCGCAAGAAGCTGACGCAGGGCGACGAGTTGCCTGCGGGCGTGTTGAAGATGGTCAAGGTCTACCTGGCCGTCAAGCGCCGCCTGCAGCCGGGCGACAAGATGGCCGGCCGCCATGGCAACAAGGGCGTGGTCTCGAAGATCACCGCTGTCGAAGACATGCCCTACATGGCCGACGGCACGCCGGTGGACATCGTGCTGAACCCGCTGGGCGTGCCTTCGCGAATGAACGTGGGCCAGGTGCTTGAAGTTCACCTGGGCTGGGCGGGCAAGGGCATCGGCCAGCGCATCGGCAACATGCTGCAAGAGCAGACCAAGGTCGCCGAGATCCGCAAGTTCCTGGACGAGCTCTACAACAAGAGCGGCGGCAAGACCGAGCACCTCGACGACCTGAGCGACGAGCAAGTTCTCGAAATGGCTGGCAACCTGCAGCACGGCGTGCCGTTCGCGACGCCGGTGTTCGACGGTGCGGCGGAAGAAGAAATCCGCGGCATGCTGAAGCTGGCCTACCCGGACGACATCGCTGCGATGAAGGGCCTCACGGCCACGCGCACCCAGGCCACGCTGAGCGACGGCCGCACGGGTGAGCCCTTCGAGCGCCCGGTCACGGTGGGCTACATGCACGTCTTGAAGCTGCACCACCTTGTGGACGACAAGATGCATGCACGCTCGACAGGTCCATACAGTCTCGTGACGCAGCAGCCTTTGGGCGGCAAGGCGCAGTTCGGCGGCCAGCGCTTCGGCGAAATGGAAGTCTGGGCGCTGGAAGCCTACGGCGCTTCGTACATCCTGCAGGAAATGCTGACCGTCAAGTCCGACGACGTGAACGGCCGCACCAAGGTGTACGAAAGCATCGTCAAGGGCGAGCACGCCATCGAAGCCGGCATGCCGGAATCGTTCAACGTCCTGGTCAAGGAGATTCGTTCCCTTGGCATCGACATTGAACTTGAGCGCAATTAAAGGAGCAGATGCATGAAGGGACTACTCGACCTATTCAAGCAATTCACCCCGGACGAGCATTTCGATGCCATCCGGATCGGCCTGGCGTCACCCGAGAAGATTCGCTCGTGGTCGTTCGGCGAGGTGAAGAAGCCCGAGACCATCAACTACCGCACCTTCAAGCCGGAACGTGACGGCCTGTTCTGCGCCAAGATCTTCGGGCCCATCAAGGACTACGAATGCCTGTGCGGCAAGTACAAGCGCCTGAAGCACCGCGGTGTGATCTGCGAGAAGTGCGGCGTTGAAGTCACGCAGACCAAGGTGCGCCGCGAGCGCATGGGTCACATCGACCTGGCCGCGCCTTGCGCGCACATCTGGTTCCTCAAGAGCTTGCCGTCACGCCTCGGCCTGGTGCTGGACATGACGCTGCGCGACATCGAGCGCGTGCTGTACTTCGAAGCGTATGTCGTGGTCGACCCCGGCATGACCCCGCTGAAGAAGTACTCGATCATGACCGAGGACGACTGGGAAGCGAAGCACACCGAGTACGGCGACGAGTTCGTCGCGCTGATGGGCGCCGAAGGCATCCGCAAGCTGCTGGAAGAACTGGATCTGGACGTCGAGATCGACAAGATCCGCAACGACCTGACCGGTTCAGAGCTGAAGATCAAGAAGAACTCCAAGCGCCTGAAGGTGATGGAAGCCTTCAAGAAGAGCGGCATCCGCCCGCACTGGATGGTCCTGGAAGTGCTGCCGGTGCTGCCGCCCGACCTGCGGCCTCTGGTGCCGCTGGACGGCGGCCGCTTCGCGACCAGCGACCTGAACGACCTGTACCGCCGCGTCATCAACCGCAACAACCGGTTGGCCAGGCTCCTGGAGCTGAAGGCGCCGGAAATCATCGTGCGCAACGAAAAGCGCATGCTGCAGGAAGCCGTGGACAGCCTGCTGGACAACGGCCGTCGCGGCAAGGCGATGACGGGCGCAAACAAGCGCGCGCTGAAGTCGCTGGCCGACATGATCAAGGGCAAGAGCGGCCGCTTCCGCCAGAACCTGCTGGGCAAGCGCGTCGACTACTCGGGCCGTTCCGTGATCGTCGTCGGCCCCACTCTGAAGCTTCATCAGTGCGGCTTGCCCAAGCTGATGGCCATCGAGCTGTTCAAGCCTTTCATCTTCTCGCGCCTGGAGGCGATGGGCATCGCCACCACCATCAAGGCGGCGAAGAAGGAAGTCGAGAGCGGCACGCCGGTGGTGTGGGACATCCTTGAAGAAGTCATCAAGGAACACCCGGTGCTGCTGAACCGCGCACCCACACTGCACCGCCTGGGCATCCAGGCGTTCGAGCCGGTCTTGATCGAAGGCAAGGCGATCCAGTTGCATCCGCTGGTGTGCTCGGCTTTCAACGCCGACTTCGACGGTGACCAGATGGCCGTGCACATTCCGCTCTCCATCGAAGCCCAGATGGAAGCCCGCACGCTGATGCTGGCGTCCAACAATGTGCTGTTCCCTGCCAACGGTGAACCGTCGATCGTGCCGTCGCAAGACGTGGTGCTGGGCCTGTACTACGCCACCCGCGAGCGCATCAACGGCAAGGGCGAAGGCATGGTCTTCATGGACCTGCTGGAACTGCAGCGCGCGCTGGACAACGGCGTGGTCGAGGTCACGGCCAAGATCGCCGTGCGCCTGACCGAGTGGGTCAAGAACGCCGAGACCGGCGAGTTCGTCGCCAACACGCAGCTCGTGGACACGACGGTCGGCCGCGCGCTGCTGTCGGAAATCCTGCCCAAGGGCCTGCCGTTCAGCAACATCAACAAGGCGCTGAAGAAGAAGGAGATCTCGCGTCTCATCAACGTCAGCTTCCGCAAGTGCGGCCTGAAGGAAACGGTGGTCTTCGCCGACAAGCTGCTGCAGGCGGGTTTCCGCCTGGCCACGCGTGCCGGCATCTCGATCGCCATCGACGACATGCTGGTGCCGAAGGAAAAGCCGGGCTTGATCGAGCGCGCCGAAAAGGAAGTCAAGGAAATCGAGCAGCAGTACGTCTCGGGTCTGGTGACAGCCGGCGAGCGCTACAACAAGGTGGTGGACATCTGGGGCAAGACCGGCGACGAAGTCGGCAAGGTCATGATGAGCCAGCTGTCCAAGGAGAAGGTCAAGGACCGCCATGGCAACGAGGTGGCGCAGGAGTCCTTCAACTCCATCTACATGATGGCCGACTCGGGCGCGCGCGGCTCTGCAGCGCAGATTCGCCAGCTGGCCGGCATGCGCGGCCTGATGGCAAAGCCTGACGGCAGCATCATCGAAACGCCCATCACGGCCAACTTCCGTGAGGGGTTGAACGTGTTGCAGTACTTCATCTCCACCCACGGCGCCCGCAAGGGCCTGGCTGACACGGCGCTGAAGACCGCGAACTCGGGCTACTTGACGCGCCGCCTGGTGGACGTGACGCAAGACCTGGTGGTGACGGAAGTCGACTGCGGCACGCAAAACGGCATGAACCGCCGTGCGCTGGTCGAAGGTGGCGAAGTCATCGAAAGCCTGCGCGACCGCATCCTCGGCCGCGTGACGGCCACTGAAGTGCTGAACCCGGAGTCGCAGGAACTGATGCTGCCGGCCGGCACGATGCTGGACGAAGACCTGCTGGACGTTCTGGAAGCCGCCGGCGTGGACGAGGTGAAGGTGCGTACGGCACTGACCTGCGACACGCGCTTCGGCATCTGCGCCAAGTGCTACGGCCGCGACCTGGGCCGCGGTGGCCTGGTCAACGTGGGCGAGGCCATCGGCGTGATTGCTGCGCAGTCGATCGGTGAACCCGGCACGCAGCTGACGATGCGCACCTTCCACATCGGTGGTGCGGCATCGCGTGCGGCGGTCGCTTCCAGTGTCGACGCCAAGAGCGAAGGCATCATCGGCTTCAACGCCACGATGCGCTACGTGACCAACGCCAAGGGCGCCCTGGTCGTGATCTCTCGCTC
>Ga0105047_10020778_pt1 | contig 10072 bp, 10 predicted proteins | sample MAT04_FD_78384 | JGI IMG/M metagenome (GOLD analysis project Ga0105047, IMG submission 78384) | Freshwater microbial communities from Lake Fryxell liftoff mats and glacier meltwater in Antarctica - MAT-04 (megahit assembly) | ecosystem: Environmental > Aquatic > Freshwater > Ice > Liftoff...
CAGAATCACGTTCAGGACGATGCGAACCGTCGACTCGACGTAGCCAATGATCGTGTTGTCCACCTTCTGGCGGGTAAGTGCATTGGCAATTAGCCGGATGCCGACGTTGATCAGCCAGCGGCCAACCATCCACATGGCCAGCGTCTTAAACAGGACGATCGCCGCGTCTACGGCGCGCGGCAGCAGGGTCTGCATCAGTTGATTCGTGTCCATAATCTCTGTTCTCCTCTAAGGGCGTTTTTGCAGTATAGCCGAACCAAGTTATTTCAGTGTTAATCTGTAAGCGCTGGCATGCTCTATCCCAAACTTCAAGAGCTGCATGACTTCGTTGCCAACGGTTATTGCACCCGCCGCCGCCATGCGCGCTTGCCGCTGTGGATTTACAATTACTCCCAGCGCACTCAATTCGACTTCAAGGCCCACGACTGGCCCGACGTCTTACGCGATGCCCGTGGCCTCGTGCTCGACGAAGAGGGCCACATCGTCGCCCGCGGCTTCGCCAAATTCTTTAACCTGAGCCAGCTTACCGCCTTGCCCAACGGCCCTCCCGAGTTTTGGGAGAAGGTGGACGGCAGCCTGATCCTGATGTTCGTGTACGAGGGCGAACGCGTGTTCTCCACGCGCGGCAGCTTCGAAAGCGACCAAGCGTTATGGGCACACTCCTGGTTCAGCCAAAACGCGCCGCACTATACTCCGCCGGCCGGCGAAACTGTCCTGATGGAAGCCGTCTACCCCGGCAACCGCATCGTCGTCGACTATGCGGGCCTCGAAGAGCTGGTCTCGCTGGGCTCGGTCGACTTGCACGGTGCCGATACGGCAACTTGGCTCGCATTGCCGGAGCCGATCCGCCGCGCCCGTTTCTACGGAACGCAGGACCCGCACACCATCCCCGAAACCGAGGGCGAAGGCTTCGTGCTGCGCTGGCCGGACGGCACGCGCGCCAAGGTGAAGCTCGACGAGTACGTTCGCCTGCACCGGCTCATCTTCGGCACTTCCACCAAGACCATCTGGGCCGCCCTGCGCGCCGGCGAGACGCCCGACGAAACCACCGTCGACCTGCCGGTTGAACTGCGCGACTGGATCCGCGACCAAACGGCCCTGCAGCGCGCCAACCACGCCGCCGTTCGCGCCGAAGTGCAGGGCTTCGTCGACCAGGCCCAGCGCTTGGGTTTGATCGAAGGTCCGCGCAAAGAGTTCGCCGCCTGGGTGACCTCGCACGCCGAGATCAAGAAGCGCGGCCTGAGCGGCCTCGTCTTCCGCATGGCCGACGGCCGCGACGCGACCGACGAGATCTGGCGCTGGGTAGAGCCGGTCTACGCCCAACCGGCTTGGCTCGAGCGGGTCGACGCTGAATAGTTTTTCTTCAAGCCATGGCCACTGTCGGCGCGTCCCATGAGCCAGCCTCTAAGAGGGGGATCGGGATGGGAAGAACAACAACTCATCAACGCCACAAAAGCCTGTAAGAACCATTTGTCCCGCCAGGGTATACATGGAGCATTGACAAGATAGTGTGTTTTCGCGCCCATGATTCTCATTTAGTTTCAAGAAAAATGCGGTGGAGTCGGACCCCACCGCATCCTGAAGTCGCTAAAAGATTGATTTTAATATTACTTATTTCGATACCCAGGATGCCGGGCGGTGCCCGATTTTTCATACGGATTCCTGCTCACGACCAAGAAGGTTAGGCTGGCTACGAGCCAGGTGGAATCTTAATCGAAACGATTTCAGGGTTGAGCAACTCGTAACTATTAATGAGTTCGTCGAGCTGATTACGCAAATACTTAGCTTGGGTCCATGGAATCGTCACTCCGACTCGTTCTTCGACGATAGGTCGACGCGCTCCCCAGGGCTCGGCAATATCCTCTGCGACGATTTGTATCAGTTCGCCAAACCTGATCCTGACATCCGTCATTGTCCAATTCAGGATCGATACGTTGGCGTAAATACTAACCACTCCATCAGGACTTTCCATCGCTGGAAACCTCTCTCTCGGGATAGCCGCCTCCTGGGGGTCTAGTTTCGAATTGTCTGTATCGTCAATCATTTTGTCTACGCCGCCTTAAATCCAGAATCTTGGGACTCATTTTGAACCTTAGGCCAATTACTCACCGGTTTCCGCTTTTTCTTCACGCGTTTGCTGAGTTCCTTCCGTGAGTGCTTTGGTGCACCCGCGCTTGCCTTCGCTGATACCGGTGCGTGAGAATGCAAACTCCGCTGTTTAGTCGCGATCAAGTGCCCGCCGACTTTGTTTTCGAGCTCTCTCACATCCCTAATGTCGAACTCTCCCGCGGCTAGTTCGTTTTCAAAACTAGCTACGTCGAACGATTCTGGGTCGAATAGCTCGCGCGACTTGATTAGTTGGCTGAAGGGGGCGAATTGCACAATCAACGCGCAATCGAAGGCGTGCGCTAGTCGACGGAGGGTAGCGATATTAGGCCTGATTTTACCAGGCGCCAATAGGGCGGAGATGCGAGGTTGGAGCATGTCGACTCTCGCGGCCAAGTCTCCCTGAGTCCAGCCCCTCGCCTTCATCATGGCCCTCAATTGGAAGGGAATCCCAATTTCGATTTCGGCAGCAACGAACTGCTGGCGGTACATCGAATCGCTTAATTTTTCTACAAGTTTAGAGATCATATTCCACCGTCTCAACTACCTCATGTTGCACCTGCTTCATACGGGCAGCGGCCGTGTCCAAAGCACTGGCCGGGTTGTAGCGCTGCTGTTTATGAGTGCATCCAATAAGCGCGTACCAATGCCCCTTCTGAAAAAATCCTAGCAATCGGTATTGCTTATTCCCCGCCTTCCACTTCAGTTCGCCAAAGTCGTACGAAGCCATTCGCGGACTGTAGTCATCATTCTTCACCCAGTCGCCAAACTGCATCTTTCGAATGCGATCAAGGAACGCATCGGTCGCGGCCTGATCCGCGCCTAGGTCATCGTGCCAATCACGAATCTTATTCCGCCCGCTCAGCGAGCAGTAGCAGCGAATCTGTGTCTTCCACTTGCTCAAAAGAGTATCACTTTAAAAGTATATCGCCAAGTGAAATCACTGCGGAATTCCAATTCTCAGTTTCCGCAGCTGTGTTCTCACTCCGCTCCCAGTCTTAAACGGTTGATTCCATTGGACGATTCCCAGGGTTTCCCATATTGTATCCTAGGGCTTCACGCCTGTCCGGACTTGGCCCTATTCAGCCGGTCGTTTCCGGCGAATCCGTAGGGAAGCGACAGGCGGTCTCTGGCGTTGGGTGGAGCGTGTCTACGCCCAACCCGCCTGGCTTGAGCGGGTGGACGCCGAATAATTCCTTTCATTGGCCGCTTTTGGGGGGGCTTTCCTCCGGATCCGGTTGGGTGTAAACTCCTCTCGGGCCGATGGTCCACTGTTGGGAGGAATTCCATGCGCTTCATGATGCTGCCCTTGCTGGGCACTTTGGCCTACGCCCAGACGGCGAAGGTCGACTTCGAGAAAGACGTCCAACCGATCCTCGCCCAGAAGTGTTACTCCTGCCATGGAGACCAAGTGCAACAGTCCGGCTTGCGGCTGGATAAGCGCCAGAACGCGATGCGCGGCGGGGACTACGGCCCGGTGATCCTGCCCGGCAAGAGCTCTGAAAGCAAGCTGATCCGTCGGCTGGTGAATGGCGATGGTGGCTTGCAGATGCCGCCCACGGGCGCGCTGGCCGACGACGAGATTGCGACCCTGCGCGCCTGGATCGACCAGGGCGCGGATTTCCGGATGGAAGTGCAAGTGGAAGCGCCACCGAAGCCGATTGACCCCAAAGTGCAAGCTCTGATCGCCGCCGCCCGGGCCAGCGACCTAGCCCAGCTGGAGAAGATGATCGCCGCCCAGCCGGACTTGGTGAAGGCGACGGACGCCGCGGGATCGACGACCTTGCATCACGCGGCGGCCTTCGGCACCCCGGCGGTGATGAAGTTGCTGCTCGCTAAAGGCGCGGACGTCAACGCGGCCAACAACCGCAAGTCGACGCCCTTGTTCTGGGCCTTGGCCGACGAAGCCAAAGTGAAGCTGCTGCTCGCCCAAGGTGCCACGGTATCGGCGCGACTGTCGGACGGTCGATCACTCACCTATCAGGCGGCTTCGATGTCGAACGCCTTGCCCGTGTTGCACTTGCTGCTTGATCAGGGCGCGAGCGTAGATGCCAAGACGCTTAACGGCACCACGCCCTTGATGATGGCGGCGCGGCGGGCGGACTTGGCCGCGATGAACCTCCTGCTGGACCGCAAAGCCGACGTGAACGCCCGCAACGCCGCCGGTTCCACAGCCTTGATGGGTGCCGCGGCGACGGGTCGCGCGGAGGCCGTGAAGCTCCTGTTGGCCAAAGGCGCGAACGCCACGCTGCGCACCAAGAAGAACGAAACCGCCTTGGCGGACGCGGCCACAACGGGCGACGAAGCCACGGTGAAACTGCTGCTCGACGCGGGCGCCGAGGTGAACGTCGCGGACGCGCGCGGCTACACGCCACTGCTGTATGCCGCCGGGTCGGACACGATGCCGGCCGGCGTCGTGAAATTGCTGTTGGCCAAAGGCGCAGACCTGACTGCCAAGGGCGACGACGAAACGGCACCGATGCTGGCCGCCAAGAGGGGGGACTCGGAGGTCGCCCGCTTGTTAGGCGTGCCGGACGTACAGCGGCGTCGTCTAGGCGTGGTCGCCGCGCCGGAGGGTAAGAAGCAGTTGCGCTCCATCGGGGCCGCCGTACCGCCGGCTTTGGCCTTGCTCGAAAAGCAGAGCCATAACTTTATCCGCATCGCTGGCTGCAACGCCTGCCACGCGCAGGACCTGCCTTCGGCGGCGGCAGCCTTGGCTCGCGAGCGCGGTCTGCCCGCACCCAAGAGCGTTCCGCAGTTGCCGCTGACGATGCAGGGCAGCAGCCCCGAACGGGTGGTCGACCTGAACGTCGTCGGCGTCGTGAGCCTGGTGTGGGAGCTCTTCGACTCCGGCATGAACCGCATCCCCCACGACGAGTACACCGATGCCGTCGTGCGCTTCGTGCAACTTATGCAGACGCCCGAAGGCAGCTGGCAAGCCAACGAGAGCCGGCGGCCGCCCATGAACGCGGGCGTGTTCCAGTCGACGGCCTTGTCGATCTATGCGCTCAAGCAGTATGGGCGCCACCAGGACGCGGCGCTGAACGCCAAGGTCGTCGCCAAGGCCGCAGAGTGGCTCGAAGCGAACCGGGCTTCGAATACGCAGGACATGTCCTTCCGTCTATTGGGCCTCGGTTGGGCCAACGCCGGTGCCGCCGCGATTGCGTCGGCGGCCAAAGATCTTACCGCGGCGCAACGAGCCGACGGCGGTTGGAACCAACTCGCCACCATGGGTTCCGACGCCTATGCGACTGGCGAAGCGCTCTATGCCTTGAACCTCGCCGGCAACGTGGCCACGGCGAGCCCGGTGTATCAGCGCGGGGTGAGGTACCTGCTGAAGACCCAGGCTCCGGACGGCAGTTGGCACGTCGCTTCGCGCTCCATCTGGGTGCAGCCCTACTTCGAAAGCGGCTTCCCCTATGGCCATAACCAATGGATTTCGGCGGCGGGAACCAGTTGGGCGACGATGGCTTTGTCCCTAGCGGCGGAGCCACGGCGCCCGTCCGCGCCAACCTGGCTGAGCCAGAAGTAAGGCGTTATTACCGCGAGCGCGCCGCGCGGATGAATTGGTCCTCAACGTGCAAATACTTTTGGCATGATGTACCAACTGACTCTCGCCGTACTGATGGCCGGCGGCCTCGCGCAGGATCAATCGCCGCGCAAGCTGATTCCTTCGCTCAACGGGAAGGAGCTTTTCGGAGCCTATTGCGCTTCTTGCCACGGGCTGGATCTGAAAGGGCGGGGTCCGGTGGCCGGGTCGCTGAAAAATCCGGTGCCGGACTTGACGACCCTAACCAAACGGCGCAAAGGTAAGTTTCCAGTCGGCGACCTCGAGAAGATGATTCTCGGGAATGCCGAGGCCTTAGAAGTCCACGGGTCGCGGGAGATGCCGGTTTGGGGACCGGTGTTTCATCGGGTGGAAGACGATCAGGACTTCGCCTTAGTCCGCGTGCAGCGTTTGGTGGAGTTTATTCGGACCAAGCAGGCCAAGTAGAGTCTTTCGGCGCAGAGATTGCGGTGCTTGGCGCAGGTTGGGGCTGGGCCAAGCTGGCCCCCGCTGGCGCGGCGGGCTAGGCGGAGGTTTTATTGGCGGGAGGGAGGAGGGTTGTGATCGAGGACGCGGCTGTTCTCGCTGACGACATGGCGGCCGCGGGGGTTGAGGGCGCTTGATCGAGCGTGGCATCGCGCAGGAGGCGACACCGGCGTCGAGGGCGGCACGTTGGCAGATCCATGGCGTTTATTGTGTCATGGCGGGCGGCGGCAGTGCGATGGGCATGGCGACGCGGCGCCAGATTTCGATGGTGGGGGCGCCTTTCACCCGGATGCTCTGCTTCAGCACGTAGCGGGGATGGCGCACTGGGGCTAGCTTGCGGATGGCTTCGCCGGCGCGGTCGCCTTCGCGAACCACCACCCAGGTCTCGTGCAGGAAGAGATCGGGCCGGGCGATGGCGGCGAACCAGGCGGGGCCGTTGCCGGCGTGCAGCACTTCTTTGAGCGGAATGCGGGCGGCGGTGAAGATGCCGGTCTGGTCGCCGAAGCTGGCGAGGATGCCGTCGCCGCGGCGGTAGTGCTGGCGAAGATATTCGGCGGCGGGATAGGTCCAGGCACGGCGATCGACAGAGTTGACCTGCGCCTCTTTCCAGGAGACCCAGTTTTGCGGGCGCGGATAGGCGAGCCAGGGGACGAGGGAGCAGAATGTGAGCACCCACATGACGGGCCACTGCGCGCCTCGAGGCCAGGCGGCGACAAAGGCGGCAGCGGCGCCGGCCAATAACGGCAAGGCGGCCAGGCCGTAGCGCGCATTGTAGTAACTATTCGGCCAGCGATCGGGAATGAAGATGGGCGTGCCACTGCCGTGCAGGCTGATGACGTAGAAGAGGGGGGTGAGGGCGAGGAAGAAGAGCCACCAGAGGCGCTTGACGAGCGCGGCGACCAGGCCAACGGCGCCCAACGCAATCACCATCCAGTTGGCATTCATGCGGGCGGCGGCAAAGAAATATTCGCCGGCCTTGAGCCAATCGCCATCGCCCGGATAGCGCGCCATGCCCTGGTTGAGGGCCGTCCGGTAGATGCCCTTGGCCGAATAGAGCCCGCGGTAGAACTCGAGCGGATCGCCAAAGAAGATGGCATTGTGGAGCAGCCAATAGATGGGCGCGGCGCCGGCGATGAGGCAGAAGGTGGCGAAAGGGGCAAAGCGCTTTTGGCTCCAAAAGACGGTGGCGGCGGCGAAGGGCAGCAGGAACCAGCCTTCGTAGCGGGTGAGAGTGGTGAGGCCGGCGGCAAAGGCGGCGACCAGCAGACCGAGCCAGGAGCCGGTCTGGGCGTAATGGACGAGTCCCCAGAATAGGCCTAAAAAGCCCGCGAAGAGCACCGCTTCGCTCATGGGCGTGGCTTGCAGATAGAGCAGATTGGGATTGAGCGCGAAGATGGCGACGGCCATGAGGGCGGGCGCGGTATCGGTGAGGCGGCGGACGGCGGCGAAGAGAAAGCAGCCGGCGGTGACGAAGCAAAGGGCGCTGGGGAAGGCGCCGGCGAGTCCGCTGGTCCACCAGGAGTTGACGCCCACGAACGGCAGCATGAGCAGATGGGGCACCGGCAGCCAGACGGAGCCAATTTGCTCGTAGCCGGGCGAGCGCGAATCGACGATGCGGCGGGCGATGTTGAGGTGGGCGGTAGCGTCGCCGTACCAAAGCAGCTCGCCGCGCCGGAAGAAGAAAAGGATGGCGAGGGCGGAGACCGTGGCCAGGGCGATCGCCACCGTCACTAACGCCCAAGGCGCGGGCTTCGACTTAGAAGTGCGTGAACGCTTTGAACTCACTGAAGCGATTATCGATCTCCTCGCGGGTGAGCGTGCGGAAACGATCCACCCCAAACATCTCGCAACAGAAACTGCCCATGACGGAGCCGTGAATGACGGCGCGGCGCAGGATCGCCGGGTCATAGTCCTCACGGGCGTCGAGGCCATCGGAGGCGATGGAGCCAAAGAAGCCGGCGGCGAAACAGTCGCCAGCACCGGTGGGGTCGAAGACCTGGTCGAGCAAATAGCCGGGGGCCATGAAGATGCCATGGGCATCGAAGAGCATCGCGCCGTATTCGCCACGCTTGATGATCAGGATCTTGGGGCCCATGGCCATGATCTTCGCGGCGGCTTTGCGGAGGTTTTGTTCGCCCGATAGCATGCGGGCTTCGCCGTCGTTGATGATCAGGCAATGCCAGCCGGCGATGGTCTTGAGTAGCTCTTCGCGGAAGTCGCTGATCCAGTAATTCATGGTGTCGCCACCGGCGAATTGGGCGTTCGGCATCTGCTCGCGCACGTCGCGCTGCAGGCTGGGCTGGATGTTACCCAAAAGCAAGTACGGCGACTGCTTGTAAGACGCGGGCAGCTTCGGCTGAAAGCTCGCGAAGACGTTCAGATCGGTCTGCAACGTTTCGCGATCGTTCATGTCGGGCGAGTACTTGCCCTTCCAGAAGAAAGTCTTGCCGGGGGCGCGTTCGAGCCCCTCGAGATCGATGCCACGCGAGGCGAGCAGATCTGTGTCCTGGGCGGCAAAGTCGTCTCCGACGACGCCGACAATCTTGACCTTGGTAAAATAGCTGGCCGCGAGGGCGATATAGGTGCAGGCGCCGCCGAGCATTCGGTCGACTTTGCCATGCGGAGTTTCAACCCCGTCATAAGCGACGCTTCCAACAACAACGAGTGACATCTTTTCATTGTCAGCTATTTGGCTACCCGGCTCGAGCGCGGCGCTACGGCTATCTCACCGGGCAGGCGGCCCGAAAACTTGCTCGACGGTGGTGCCATCGGCGAGGGCGAGAATCCAGCGGTTTAGCGCTTCCGGGGATGCGATGGCGATCTGGGCGGATACCCAAGACGGGGGAACACCGAAGCGACGCTCCACCATGACGCGCAGTACTTCCTGAAGGCTCTCCTGACGCCCTTCCTGGCGTCCTTCCTGGCGTCCTTCCTGGCGTCCCTGCTCCAAGCCTTTAAGAATCGCCGGTCCGAGGACTTTATTTTCGAGTAAATCAATCATTTCGGTCTTCAGCCGCCTTTCCAGTTCCGCTTCCATTCCCAGTATGCCTCCAATGATGACCAATGTGGAAGCGGCTTTCGCTTGCTCCTCGCCTGAGAGGGTTCGCAGCTTGTCGATCACCACGCGGATCACTTGGTCGGGGTCGGTCTTGGTTAACAACGCCCATTCGTTGTCCGCCCAATGGTCGCTTGCCAGCAAGGCCGAGCCATCCATCTCGCGCAGGTTGATGATCCGGAAGCGATGCTGGGTGCTCGGCGTCCGGTACTCCGGCTCCATCCGCAGGGGCTCGCGGCCGGCATAGAGCACCGTCTGTTCCACATGCTCGCCCAGGGTCCGTTGGAATCCGACGTAGTAATCAAGCATCCGCAGGCCGATGCCCCGCTCATTCTTTATCTGCAACTCCACTTGGCGAAACGTCCCGTCCGCGCATTTGGCCAACAGATCCGCGCGCAAGTTCCTCACCAGTGGCTGTTCTACATTCTGCAGGACGGCTGGCCCGCCGAAGAGTACCTGCGCGAAAACTCCGTCCGGCGACTCGAGGATTAACGACTTAAAGGTCACATCGAAGATTTGGCCCATGCTTGATTATGCGGGCATCTCGCATAATCAAGGCCAGCCCTTCGGAGTTCGGGTAGTATCTTAGTGGTATGAGAGTCAAGACCTCCGTCAGTCTGCCGAGTTTGCTACTTGCGGACATTGATCGCGTCGACACGAACCGCTCGGCCTTCCTCGAGCGCGCGGCCTTGGCTTACTTGGCACGTGGCGCCAAACTCGAGCGGGACGCACGCGACGCCGTCATCCTCGAAAGGATCGCCGGCGAACTGAATGAGGAATCCGACGCCCTCGAGTTTCAAGTCGCATTGTGAGCTGGCTGGCGAACGCATTGGATCTGGACTCACCGCACGCTTGGTAGCTTGGTATGATGGCCCCAA
>Ga0105047_10020780_pt1 | contig 10071 bp, 13 predicted proteins | sample MAT04_FD_78384 | JGI IMG/M metagenome (GOLD analysis project Ga0105047, IMG submission 78384) | Freshwater microbial communities from Lake Fryxell liftoff mats and glacier meltwater in Antarctica - MAT-04 (megahit assembly) | ecosystem: Environmental > Aquatic > Freshwater > Ice > Liftoff...
GAGCTGGGCGTGGCCGAAGCCGACACAGCAGCCGCACCCACCGATCATCCTCGGCGGCGACGCCGGCCCGAAGACGGCTGCGCACATCGCCGAGTTCTGCGATGGCTGGATGCCGATCGGCGGGCGCCACGCACTCGACAAGTGGGACGAGGTCCGCGCCGCATGCGAACGGATCGGACGCGACCCGGCCACGGTGGAACTCGGCGTGTTCGGCGCGCCACCCGAAGAGTCGAAGCTCACCGACCTGGCAGCGAAGGGCGCTCGCCGTGCGGTCTTCGGCCTGCCGCAGGGAACGCGCGACGAGGTGTTGTCGGCGCTCGATGCAATGGCTCCGCTCGTCGAGAACATGCGATCGGTCGGCTGACCGCGCGGAGCGTGCCGGTCGCAGCGCGAACGGTCACGAACCGCTGACCCGACAGAAACACGCCGGACACGTTGGCGGCGGATCATGGGCGAGTGCTTCCCGATCAGTTCGTCGTCATCGCCGTGGACCACCCGAGCAGCGCGGGCACGATCGGCGTGTTCCTCGACGAACTGCGCGCCGAACGGGGCTGCAGGGGTCGCGGACCCACCCGTGGCAGGATCCCTTACCCCGAACTGATCGATCGGCTCGGCGCGCCGAAGATGATGCGCCTCGGAGTGATGCACGATCGGCGTCTGATTGCTGTTGCTGCTGTCGACAACAACGGCGCCGTGGCCCTCGCCGTCGTGGAGGAGTTCCGACGACGAGGCATCGCCAACGAGTTGGTCAAGGTACTCGACGCACGAGCGGCCACCCTCGGCTATCCCCCGTTGCATCGCTTCACGGTCACACCTGCCAGATTGGCGGGATGAGCACCAGCGAACCGGCGACAAGCGAAACGACCGGTCGGAACTGGTCGTCGTCGACGGCATCGACCGCACCGCCATCGCCACCGGGAGAGCCACCGCCACCGGGAGCAGCTTCGTTGCGAACGCAAGTTTCTAGGCTACATTACTTGCCATGACAACTACTTCGACATCAACACTTCCGCTCGCTGCCGGCACCTGGACCGCCGACCCATCGCACACCACGGTGGGATTCGTCGTGCGCCACCTCGGGCTCTCGAAGGTCCGCGGCCGCTTCGACGGCGTCACTGCGCAGCTCGTCGTCGGCGACGATCTCGCCGGCAGCTCGGTGAACGCCGAGATCGAGATGGGCACCGTGAAGACCGGCAACGCCGATCGCGATGCCCACCTCGCATCGAGCGACTTCTTCAACGCCGAGACGAACCCGACGATGACGTTCCGATCGAAGTCCCTCGCCGGCGAAGGCGAGGAGTTCACGATGGTGGGCGACCTCACGATCAACGGAATCACGAAGCAGGTCGAACTCGAGGTCGAGTTCTTCGGCACGTCGGTGTTCCCGATGGACCAGTCGACTCGCGCCGGATTCAGCGCCACCGGCACCATCTCGCGCAAGGACTTCGGCATCAACTTCAACGCCCCAGTGGGCGCCGACAAGGTGATGATCTCCGACAAGGTCACTCTGGACCTCGACGTCCAGCTCGTCGCCCCCTGAATTCTTCCCGAAATGGCGCGTCAGCGTTGCGCTCAGCGCAACGCTGACGCCATTTTTCGGGTGGGGGTTGGGGTTGGGGTGGGGCTCAGGTTGGAGCTCGGTTCAGATGACCTGCATGCCGTACATCTCGCCGAGGGGGTCGCTGATCAGTTCGAGGCGTTCGCCGTCGGGGCCCGTGAAGTAGATCGACGTATCAGCGACGAGGTGGGTCGATATGCCAGCGGCTTCGAGCTTGGCCTTCAGTCGCTCCCAGTTCTCCCTCGACACCGAGATGGCGAGATGGTGATGGCCCCCGAGGACCTCGGCGTAGTCGTCGAGACCGAGGCCGGGGAAGTCGAAGAACGCCAGTGCGTTGCCGTTGCCGATGTCGAAGAAGAAATGCGTCGAGCCGACGTAGTCGCGGTTCTCGAAAAGCTCGGTCAACGGGAACTCGAGCAGGCCTTGGTAGAACGTGATCGTCCGCTCCACGTCGGAGGAGATCAGGGCCTGGTGATGCACCCCACGGGCAGTCGACGCCGGGCGATCCTCGGGTGCGAGCATGTGCTTCGAACGCATCGTTGCCCACTCGTCGTCGCGGTCGGGATGGTCGCCGTCGTGCCTGGTTCCGACGTGACGATCGTTCTCGGAGTCGATCTCGTTACTTGCCATCGCAACATTCTGCCACAGCCTGCGCTCGAGCGGACAACGAGCTGTCACACTGGTCGTCGGGTGGCAGTACGCCGTGTCGGAACACTGGCCGAGCATGCGTCGGGTCGAGCGGGTCACGATGGTGGGCGACACGCCGTACCACGACGCGTCACAAGCACCTACCGAGAACGTGCCGAGCACGATTCGCGCACAGCTCCGAGCCTGGTCCGACAGCTGACCACTGCGCCATCGACCGCTCGGTAGCCGACCATCACCGCCGGGCCGATGGTGAGCGCGACCACCACGGTGCCGATCCCGATCGGGCCGCCCAGCGTCACCCCGACGACCAGCCAGCTCAGTTCGATGGCCATCCGGAGCCGTGGCTCCGACCGGCCGGTGCGATCCGACGCCGCGAACGCCAGCAATTCACCCGATCCGGCCCCGAGGCCGGAAACGATCAACGCCCCTGCGCCGATACCCACCACGAACACCGCCGCCACATGGATGACCAACACGATCGCAAGCGCGTCGGGTGGCTCGATTCCGCCCAGGAGCGTCAACGCCACCTGCATCGCCGGGCCGACGATGAGCGGTGAAACGAGCGTCCCCGGGCCGGGGCGCTGGCCCATCAGCCACGCAACACCGATCATCGAACCGACCACGAGCCACACCGCCAACGTCAACGGCAGGCCGGTGCGCACGCGTACCGCGCCGATGAACACATCGAGCGGACCAGGTCCGAGCCCGCTCCACAGCATCAGGGCAACTCCGGCGGCGATGATCAGCGAGCCCGACACCAGGAGCCCGACGCGGGCCGAACCACGCAGCATCCGCGGCGTTGGTCCATAAGCGATCACCACGGCGATGGCGCCGGCGCGGCTCCACGCAGGGATACGCGAACGTCTGGCGACGGGTGCGACGTCCGGCGCGTCGGGACGCGGCTGATCGAAGACGGCGAAACTCACACCCGAGTATCGGCCGGCCACCCTCTTTCTGCAGTGGAACCTGCCGTGTCGTCCGACACACGGCGCCGCTGCGCCGTCTGCAACAGTCGCGCCATGAGCGCCTTCCTGATCATCAACTACGACATCGACGACCCCGAGCTGTACGGCGAGTACCAGGCCGGAGCCATCGCGGCGTTGCAGATCGGCACCGAGTGCGAGGTGGTGGTGTTCGACGCCGACTCACAACACATAGAAGGCAAAACGACCGGCCGTCAAACGGTGGTGCTGCAGTTCGAGTCGATGGAGAAGGCACGCGAGATCTACGACTCGGGCGAGTACCAGGCGATCGTCGGCAAGCGCCACGATGCCAGCTCGAACCACTTCGCCGTGCTCGTCAACACCCTCGGCTGACCGCCACGAAGAGCGCTGCGGTTCAGCGATCGAGGTGGCGCAGCAGCGCGTCGAGCGCGAGCAGATAGCTGTCGACACCGAAACCGGCGATCACACCGACGCACACGCCGGTGACCACCGACGTGTGACGGAACTCTTCACGCGAGTGCACGTTCGACAGGTGCGTCTCGACCACCGGCACGTCGATCGACGCGATTGCGTCGCGTAACGCGATGCTGTAGTGGGTGTACGCGCCGGGGTTGAAGATCACGCCGTCGGCGCGGGTGCGGGCTTCGTGGAGCACGTCGATCAGGTTGCCTTCGGCGTTGCTCTGCACGTCGTAGACCTCGGCGTCACGTTCGGCAGCGACCGAACGAACCGTTGCGAGGATGTCGTCGAGTGTGGCCGAACCGTACACGTCCACCTCACGGGTGCCGAGCAGGTTGAGGTTCGGGCCGTTGAGCACCAGTATCCGACGGGTCATGCCGGAAGGTTACGCAGTCACCGGACGCGTCGTGTGAGCATCGTGACGTCGAGGGGATCCGGACGGACTACCGCACGTGAGGTCGTGGGGGCGACCGCCCGGTGCGACGACCGAACGATGCGTGCCTCTGTCGACCATCCCCGCCCAAGTGCCGATGGCACCCTCGGACGCGGCCACCACGACTGCAGCGTCGACAACGGGCTCATGGCGCAGATCGCCACGGACTCCCGCGACTTGGCGCAGCCGTGGGAGGAGATGTTCGACCAACCCCTCGAACAGGTACGCGATCGCTTCGTCCCCACATCGCGCCTGCCCGCCTCGAAGCAATCTGCAGCCATGGCAGCTGCAGCGCCCACCGTCGACGAGACCACGATCTGGTGGCACCGACCTGGCAGGCTCATCGGATGTCCGACGCCGACGCCATCGACTTTGCTCTCCTGCTCCTGCGCTGCGGCGTGGGTACGGTGCTGCTCGCCCACGGCATCAACCACATCCGACCGAACATCGACGGCACCGCCAGTTGGTTCGGCTCCATGGGCATGAAGCCGCCGAGACTCCACGCCTGGCTGGCGAGCGTCACCGAGATCGGGTGCGGCCTACTCCTCGTTCTCGGGTTGCTCACCCCGTTCGCCGCAGCGGGTGTCGTCGGCGTGATGTTCGTCGCATGGGCGATCAACCATCGGGGCAACGGTTTCTTCATCTTCCGGCCCGGCGAAGGATGGGAGTACGTGATGACGTTGGGCATCGTCGGGTTGGTCATCGGGGCCATCGGGCCTGGGACCTGGTCGCTCGACGAAGCGTTCGACCTGGACGACACCTTCGTCGGCACCACCGGTCTGCTGATCGCAGCGATCGGCGGCATCGGCGGTGGCGCAGTCCTGCTCGGTGCGTTCTGGCGCCCCGAGAGGAAGGCGTAGCGCCTCGCCCTCCAGTTTGAGAGGTCGACGCCGCGGGAACGCCTGGGCGCACGACCGACCACCGGAGGGCCCGATGAAGAAACTGACCTACAACGCGCTGTCGACCATGGCCGGCATCGCCGCCGCGATCGCCGCCCGCAAGATCGTGTCGGCACTGTGGCGCAGCGACACCAAGCCCCCGCTGAACCCGGCCGATCGCCGCACCTCGTGGCCGGAGGCGCTCGCGTGGGGTGTCGCCACAGCGATCGGCGCCGCTGTCGCCCGCGTCGTCGCGCTGCGCGGAGCATCGGCAGGGTGGGAGAAGATCACCGGCGAAAAACCTCCCGGCGTCGCGAGCTGATCGCATGCCCGGTCAGATGAGTGAACCGATGTCATGACGGGTACCAGCGCCGACACGTGGCTGTTGACGTCGTGGTCGGACGTCGGGGGGATCATGTTGTCCGCGCTGCTGATGCTGGCGGTCGTGGTGGCGATCATCCGGGTCGTCGGACTGCGGTCGCTGTCGAAGATGTCGAGCATCGACTTCGCCGTCACCGTGGCCATCGGTTCGATCATCGGTTCGGTGGTGGTGTCGTCGGCATCGGTTGCGGAGGGCGCCCTCGCCGTGGGTTCCCTCCTCGCGGTCCAGTGGCTGATCGCCCACTTCAGACGACGATCGTTCGGTTCACGTGTGGTCGACAACACTCCGATCCTGCTCGTGCGTGATGGCGAGTTCATCGACGATGCTCTGACCGACGCCCGAGTGACGCGGTCGGACATCTACGCCAAATTGCGCCAGGCAAACGTTCACTCGATGGAGGCGGTGATCGCTGTGGTGCTCGAAACGACTGGCGACATCAGCGTGATCGACGGCGACGGACCGCTCGACGCCGAATTGTTCGACAACGTCCGCGGGTTCCACGCCAGTGGTCCACTCGGCCCGGACCAGGACTGATCTCGCCTGGCAACTCAGATCAGCGGGTCAGCGGCGGTACTGAAGGTGGGGCCGAGATGCGATGTGTCGTTCCAGCAGCGAACCACCCAACGGTCGCCGTCGACCACGATGTGCGAGATCGACGCGTTGTCGGCACCGGTGAACGCGAAGCCGGTCGAGCCGGTGGCGATGTTCATGATCTGGCCGATCACGCCGCCGTGCACGACGGCGACCACGAGTTCGTCGGGATGATCGGCGGCGATGCGCCCGATGCCGCGCCGTACACGGTTCTCGAACTGGTGGGCGGGCTCACCACCGGGGATCACGTCCCAGCGTTGCTCGACGAACATCTGCTGCGCGACCGGGTCGCCATCGGCGAGGCGTTTGCGGAACTCGCCGCCCTCCCAGTCACCGAGGAACACCTCACGGAGATCGGCGAGTTCCGTGGCGTGCATCTCGAGGTATTCGAGCAGCGGCTCGGCGGTCTGGTGGGTGCGCTGCAGTGTGGTCACGTACACCGCAGCGATCCGCTCGCCGGTCTCGATCAGTCGTTTGGCAGCCAACTTGGCCTGCTCCCAGCCACCCGGAGCGAGCGGCGGATCGCCGTGGCCGTCGACGAGATCGAACGACTCGCCATCGACGTGCGGCGCCGACTCGCCGTGGCGCACCAGCAGGATCTCGGTGGCACCCGCCGGCGGTGCGAACCGCGACTGCGGGAACTTGCGGGCCTCGGTGCCCGGTTCGTCGAGGGTCTCGATCTCCGTGTCGGTCATGCCCCGGAACCTACTTCCCTACCCGTTCGTCCAACGGTGCGGGACGGGCCAGACTGGTGGAGTGAATCAGCTCAACTCTCGGCCGATCGACATTCTCGATCTGCTGTCGCTGCCGGCGTTCGTCGGCACGATGGTGTGGGAGTCGCGCGTGCTCGCACGACGCGAGCTCCGAGAGTTCGGCGACCTCGACGCCGCCACCCCCGAGCAGCTCAGCGACCCGAGCGAACCACCCGACCCGCTGGTGCCCGTCGGCTACGAGCGGCGCGACACCACGGCGAACCTCGCGATGCTGGCGGGCAACGTCGCCATCAATCTGGCGCTCGCCGGCGCCGTCGGCGCGATGAGCCGTGCCGTCTACGAGCGCCGCATCGTCGATCTCGGTGTCACGAAGTGGTCGCTGCCGGTGGCGATGGTCGCCTGGGACTTCCTCTACTACTGGGACCATCGCTGGATGCACGAGGTGCGGCTGTTCTGGGCCAACCACGTCACCCACCATTCGAGCGAGCGGTACAACCTGTCGACCGCCCTCCGCCAACCGTGGTCGGGGATCCTGATGTCATGGGTGTTCCTCCCGATGCCGTTGCTCGGCATTCCCGCCCACCACGTCATCAAGGCCGGCCAACTCAACCTGCTGTACCAGTACTGGATCCACACCGAGGCGGTCGACCGACTGCCGAAGCCGATCGAAGCGGTGTTCAACACGGCGTCACACCATCGGGTGCACCACGGCGCCAACCCGCAGTATCTCGACAAGAACTACGGCGGGATCCTCATCGTGTGGGACAAGTTGTTCGGCACGTTCGAGCCCGAGGTGCGCCGCGTCAGGTACGGCCTCACGAAGAACGTCCACACGTTCCATCCGATCCGGATCGGCTATCACGAGTTCGTCGACATCGGTCGCGACGTGCACCGGGCGACGGGCTGGCGCAACAAGCTCGGCCACGTGTTCCGAGGCCCCGGCTGGCAACCGACAGCTCGAGCGCAAACCCCGGTTGCGTGACATTCTCGGCGCCGCGTCCCACCCGAAGTGCAACGCAGACGTTCGAGGCGTCGGCGGGTCAGGCAGCGTATTGCGACAGGATCAACGCCGGGATCGGACCCGGATCGATCTCACCAGGGTTGTAGCCCGGCTTGAAGGTGTCGACGTAGCGCCCGCGGCCCTCGACGAACCATGGCGGTAGATGGAACTTCGCCGGCGCACCCTGTGAGGCGAGCAGGACACGTTGCATGCGGTTGATCGTGCGCAGGAAGTGTGCATGGGCCCGCAGCGACCCGAACACCCGGTACGGGTAGCTGCCCTCGAGGTGTTCGTAGAGGTCGAACGCGACCGTGCGGTGTTCCATCTCCTCGGCCAGGTGCCACATCCAGAGCTGTCCCCACGGTCCGGACGACATCGTGCCGTTGCCGGCCTCGGCTTCAGCGATCGACGTGAGCGCCATCGCGCATGTCATCGCCTCGAACCCCTCGGCGTACGACAGGTTGAAGCGCCGCGACTTCGACGCATTGAAGCGGCGGTAGTCGGCGTCGAGACGGTCTTCGATCGTCTGCAACTCGGCAGCGACAGACGTGCCGAGTTGATCCTTGATCATCTCGTTCACTCGGCGGTGGTTCTGGAAGTGCTGCGCCTCCTGGCCGATGAACTCCTTCACATCCGCTGCCAAACCGGCGTCGGTGATGTCGTCGGTCGCCGACCGGAAGGTGCGGATCAGGTACGGCTCGAGGTACGGCATCGTCAACGAGAACGCCACCATGTAGGTCTCACGCACGAGGTCGTCGCCCGGCAGCACCTCGTCGAGTTCGTCGGGGAACTCGAACTTCACCTTGCGAACGGTGATGTCGTGTGGCGCGCTCATGATTTGAAGGTAGCCGCGGCCAGATCGAAGCGCTCGTCCGGCTCGGACAGTTCGACGCACACCGCCATGGTCATGTCCACGAACGCCTGCGCCGCCGGCGACAACGTGCGGTTCGACCGCCACGCGATGGACACCTGACGTCCGGGGATCGGCGGGTCGAGCGGGTGCAGTACGGTGCGCGGGTCTTCCGGCTCGGTGCACAGCAGCGGCATCACCGCCACGCCCATGCCCGCCCGCACCATCGCCGCCACGGTGCCGTTGTCGTTCGAGCGGAACACGTAGCTCGGGTCGAGCCCGGCGCTGCGCAAGCCCGCCTCGTTCAAGAGTTGGCAGGAGTTGGGCTGCTGACCGATCAACGGTTCGTCTGCGAACGCCTCGACCGAGATCGGTCCCGGTGGGAACTGTCCGGGCCGGGCGATCAACACGAACGGATCGGTCAGGAGCAGACTCGACTCGAACCCCGACTGCACCGGATCGGCAACCTGCCCGACGAGGAACGACACCTCGGTCTGACCTCGTTCGAGGTGTTCCTCCAGATCCTCGTCGACATCGGTTTCCAGGAGATGGACCTCCACGTCGGGATATGTCGCACGAAACCGGCCGAGCACCATCGGCAGCACGGCCGACGACACGCTCTGGAACGTGCCGATCGTCAACCGTCCCGTGTGCCCCGCCCGGAACCGGTCGAGGTCGTCGGCGAGTGCACCGACTCGACCGAGCAGATCGCGCCCGCCGCGCAGCAGTTCGCTCCCGAAGGGGGTCAGTTCGACCGCTCGAGGGCCACGGGGACGGTCGAACACCTTCTCGCCGACAGCTCGTTCGAGCGCAGCGATCTGCTGACTCACTGCCGACTGGGTGTAGCCGAGCCGCTCGGCAGCGCGAGCGAACGTGCCCTCCGTGGCGACGGCATCGAGTGCGACGAGATGCCGGAGTTCGAGGTCGCGACGTACCGTCATGAGCATCAGCGTAACTGATGATCATGAGTCGGAATCATCGCCAACGATGTCGATCATTCGGCCGTACCGTGACGGCATGAACCCGCTCGACTGCATTGCCATCACCATCGAACGCGAGGGCTTCGAGGCCCTCGACACCCGCTCCATCGACACCGTCCTCGACCTCGCCGCAACCGCCGATGCGTCGCCTGTGCTCGCCGGAGTGTTCGCCGACGACGCCGAGCCCGCACCGGTTCGCGAGCGGGCATTCGGTCTGCTGGCCATGCAGATCGCGGCGGCCGACAGGTCGAACACGACCTCAGCGGCCACCCCCCATCGTTCGCGCCTGCGCCACGTCGGCTCCGTAGAGTCGACGCCGTGCAGCACTTCCACGGCAAGGTCGCGGCGATCACGGGGGCCGGTTCCGGCATCGGGAGAGGAATTGCGCGCGAGCTGGCCCATCAGGGTTCCCACCTTGCGCTGAGCGATGTCGACGAGGCCGGTCTCGCCGAGACCGTTGCGCTGATCGAACGATCAGCTCGCCTCGGCGGGAACGTGAAGGTGGCCTCCACTCGTGTCGACGTCACCGATCGTGACGCCGTCGAAGCGTGGGCCACGTCGACCGTCGAGGAGTTCGGCCACGTCAATCTGATCTTCAACAACGCCGGGGTTGCGCTGGCGGCCAACGTCGATGC
>Ga0105047_10020781_pt1 | contig 10071 bp, 10 predicted proteins | sample MAT04_FD_78384 | JGI IMG/M metagenome (GOLD analysis project Ga0105047, IMG submission 78384) | Freshwater microbial communities from Lake Fryxell liftoff mats and glacier meltwater in Antarctica - MAT-04 (megahit assembly) | ecosystem: Environmental > Aquatic > Freshwater > Ice > Liftoff...
GCGAAAAGTTTGAAGCGTTATTTGCATCTACACAATTGCCTGTATAAGCGCAACCGCTTCTGGAAAAGCAGGCTCCTCTTGCCCATGGGTCAGATGGTGTATCGCAAATTCTATCACCCGTTGTGCCACAATTACTGCCATTAATATTTTCAAAACCATTTACAGGTTCAAACGTATGCAGCAACCCGATGCAATGGCCCACTTCATGGGAAGTAGTTCTACCCTGGTTAATATTACCCGTAGCCACAGAACAAAATGTATTGGGAATAGCATATGCATTACCGCCATAAGTGCCGCCGCCATTGGCAAGCAGCCTTCGCTGATAAAAAATAGTTATGCAGTTTGGTACCAGCCAAATATTTAACGCACTGTACGAGGCCGGGTTATCGCAATTAATATTGTTATTTATATTGGTACTATATATGTACCTAAAACCCATGTTTGCAAAGCATAAATTATTTGCTGCATAATCATTTATAAGTTGATTAAATTCATTCTCCACCTGGGCAGGTGTTGCTGCTACATTGCTGCCATCATCATCTGCAACTATATAAAAATATACCCTTATCATAGTGTTTACTACTAATGCTGATTTGTTTCTCGCTGCATATTCATTAGCCAGTCTTTCTGCAGTTGTATCAATAATATATTTACCACATTCCAACGGCTGTTGTGCTTTTGCTGAAAAAATGTTTATTAAAAACAACAGCAAAAAAGTTAATTTTTTCATTGATGTTGTTTTGTGGTTTTTAATAATTTTATTTCCTTTTCCAATGCAATCATATACAAAGTGAGTTCTTCAATTTTTTCCATCATTTTACGCTGCGTATCTCCGAGTTGTAAACCATTTTTTTCTATTTCTGCGGCAGAAGGTATGCCGGGCAGATGATTGTTTTTCTCAATAAATTTTTCCACTTCTGCTAATGGTTTCAATTCATATTTTTTATCAAAAACATAATCTGCCCAACCTGTTTCTACCACTACTTCTTTAGAGCGAATACTACCATTTACATTAAGTTTTGAAACAAGATTTTGAGTACCAATACCTACATTGCCATTAGCTGTATTCATTACAAAGCCCCAGCCACATCCAATACCATATATGCCGGTGGTATTTGGGTCATAAACACCCATAAAAGAAAGTACACTTGTATTGTTAGGGTTGTTAAACCAAACACCTGCTGTATTTGCCACACTGCCACTTCTTATTCTCATGCGGTCATCTACATCAAGTTTATAAGCCGGGATGCTGCTACCAACACCTATACCTACGTTGCCTGTTGTTTTTTGCAGCGTCATTTGTGCCGACCCGTTGTTGGTGGAAAAATACAAATCAAAATTATTATGGGTTTGCACATAAGCACCTCCTGTAGTTGCATAAAATCCAACCTGTGCACCGCCCGCACCACCTTCCTGCGTTAAGCCAATACCGCTTTGCTGAAAACTGTATTTTTGAACGGGAGTGGTTGTTCCAAAACCAATGCTGCCACTAGGCAACATAGTAACCAGCGGCACATTTTTTACATACATCTGCAAAATACCAGCTGTATTGGTACTCGGTGTACCTAGGTATAAATTATTACCTCCGCTCTGCAAAAATCCTTTTCTTACACCTGTATTATCATGAAAAGAAATATAAGAATCGCTGCCTTCTACTCTTAATGCCTCCAAATCATTTTTTATATGCAGCGGTGCTAATGGTGTATTTATACCAATGCCTACATTACCCACATTATTATTGAAAATATCACTACCACTTGCATCCCAAAAACCGCCACCTGCTGCAATGGATCCTTTACTGCTGCTTTTTACAATCCATTTTTGTTCTGTGGCATCATACTGCAGGTTTATAATTCCTTTATTGGGCAAAGTAATGTCTGCATTGGTACCTGTCACAATCATATCTGATAATGCAGCTCCTGCATCTTCATTATTTATTTGCATAATAAAACCTGTACGGTTAAAAAGCGTGAGGAGCCTGCCATCATTGCCTGCGGTGATACCTGCTACTGTAAAATCTGCAGTGGCACCTGCAAGCCTGTAATAACTAAAGCGTGCAGTGTTTATATCCAAAGCTATATTTATTCCATCTGCAACAGTTAAGTCGCTTGTTTTAAAAATAACATCGCCATTTACATCCAGGGAAGCTTCGGGTGTAGTTGTATTTATACCTACATTTTGGCTGAAACATTCTACCGAAAAAAATAGACAGATCATAATAACATATAAACTTTTCATATTAAAATATTTTTTCAAATCTCTCCATTTCATATTGCTGCAAAAACTAATATTGAGCAGATAACAGAAACAATTGAGCAGTCGGAATAATTAATAAAATATTTTTCCAATTACATTTGTACAAATTCAAAAAATGTTTTTATGATCAAAGAAAAAATATTGGTTATTGGTGCCAGCGGACAAATAGGAGTAGAGCTTACTATGGCACTTAGAAAAATATATGGAAATGCCAATGTAATTGCCAGCGATTTAAGGGAGCAAAACCCTTTGTTGGAAGGCACAGGGCCCTATGTAAGTTTAGATGTGATGAACAAAGAAATGTTGCACGTACAGGTAATACGACAGGGCATCACGCAAATTTATTTACTTGCTGCCATCCTATCTGCCACCGGCGAAAAAAATCCTAACCTTGCGTGGAGTTTAAACATGGCTAGCTTGTTAAACGTGCTGGATATTGCAAAAGAAGAAAACCTACACAAAGTATACTGGCCAAGCAGCATTGCAGTTTTTGGGCCAACTTCGCCAAAACAAAACTGCCCGCAGCAAACAATTATTGAACCATCTACCGTGTATGGTATTAGTAAATATGCAGGCGAGTTTTGGTGCAATTATTATTTTAACCGATGGGGTGTAGATGTAAGAAGCCTTCGTTACCCGGGATTAATAAGTTATAAAAGCCAACCCGGTGGCGGTACTACAGATTATGCAGTAGAAATTTTTCATGCCGCAAAAGAGAAAGAGCAGTATGAATGTTTTTTAAAAGAAGATACTTATTTACCCATGATGTATATGCCAGATGCTATACGTGCTACCATAGAATTGATGGAAGCGCCGCAAGAGAAAATAAATATCCGTACCTCATATAATTTATCAGGCATGAGTTTTTCCCCTAAAGAAATAGCTGCAGAAATAAAAATGCATGTACCGGATTTTGACATTGTTTACAAGCCAGATTCTCGGCAGGCAATTGCGGATAGTTGGCCACAAAGTATTGATGATAATGAAGCAAGAAAAGAATGGGGTTGGAACGAAGAATTTAATTTAGAAAAAATGACAAGCGATATGCTGGAAAACTTGTGATAAGGTTTTCTTTAATAAAAATATTTCAAATAAAAAAGGGTTATTTAACCCTTTTTTATTTGCCCTTTTTTACACAATTTGTCTTTTCTTTGCCGAATAATCAACTAATACTCTTTTAGTTAGTTATTTACCAAAACAAAAACAAAAAAATGAAAAAATTATTACTAAGCGCAGCAGTAATTGCTGCAGCAATGGGTGTAAATGCACAGGTGACTTTTGGTGGGCATGCTGGAGCAAACTTTGCTTCTGCAGAATTGAAAGACGAAAGTAGTAACCCTACTACTACTGAGAAATACAAAACTAAAGTTGGTTTTATTGTTGGTGCAGTAGCAGAAATAGAACTAGGTAATGGTTTAAGCTTTCGCCCTGAATTAAACTTTATTCAGAAAGGTGGAAAGGCGAAAATTTCGGAAACAAATTCTGGTACTGGCTTTACTTCAACTACAACTGGGGAAGCAGAATTTTCATTAGGCTATATTCAATTATCGCCAAATTTTATTTACAATTTTGAGGCAGGTAGTGGTAAATTTTTTGTAGGTGCTGGTCCTGATATATCTTTTGGTTTAGGCGGTAAATATAAAGGGAATATTAAATCTACAACTACTATCAACTTTCCAGGACTACCGGCAACTACTAATACTACTAACGATAATTTTGATAGCAAAGTAAAATTTGACGGTAAAGAAAATGCAACCGATGACAATGTTCATTTAAAATCACTTGATTTTGGTGTTAATGGTCTTGTAGGTTACAAATTGGCTAACGGTGCTTTCATTAGTGCTGGTTATACAGTTGGTCTTTCTAATATTAGTCCTGAAGATAAAACCTCTTTTAAAAACAGTGGCTTCAATGTAAAAATTGGATTTATGTTTGGTGGAAGCGGCAAATCAAAAGAATAATTTTTTTAATAAAGTTTTAAAAGCCTCATTTTTTTAAGTGGGGCTTTTCTATTTAGCGTGCTTAATAATTAATTGCTTTTAAAGCGAGTGAAGATAGGCGAGAGGAGCCGTGTAGGTAATTACAATTATCTGATGCATTAGTACTTTATCAATTATTGCGAATTTTACTGAGGCCCTCCATAAAGACTGACCGCTCTAAATGTTGAAACCTGTTAGCGTAGAATAAATTCAACACTTATTGTACTTCTTAAAACTCTTTAACACTGATTGAACATTATAATGTTACAACTGCACAAGTTTTGTAATGTGTTGAAAATTAATTTTATATATTGTTAATTTTTTAAAAAGAATTTTCTTTAAGTCATTTTGGTCTTACTTTTGCGCCCATTTTAAAAAATACTAACAAAAAAAACAAACATGAAAAAATTAATTTTAAGCGCCGCAGTTATAGTTGCAGCATTTAGTGCTAGTGCACAAAACAGAATTGGGTTACAGGCTGGCGGTGCGTTTTCAACGTACAACGTAGAAGCACCGGGTTTTGAAGAAAAATCTGATTCAAAATTTGGCTTTACTGTAGGAGCAGTAGCTGATATTGATTTTGGTAATTCTGTATCTTTTAGACCAGAGTTGAATTTTATTCAAAAAGGTGGTGAGTTAAAAACTACTTTTGGAAATACCAAATCTCAAACCGAGACAACATTAAGTTACATACAATTTTCCCCAAACTTTGTTTATAACTTTAAAGCAGGTACCGGTAAATTATTTATTGGTGTAGGTCCTGAACTGGCTTTAGGCATTGGAGGTAAAAATGAATCTGAAAATGTTACTACAGTTGGATCTACGGTAATTACTACAAACAATAATAGTGATGTTAGGTTCGATGGTAAGAAAAATGCACCTGGAAATGATTTACATTTAAAGAGAATTGATTTAGGTGCAAATGCTATTGTTGGCTATACCCTTGCAAATGGTGCTTTTGTTAGTGCCGGTTATACAGCAGGTATAAAAAACATTAGTCCTGAAGATAACAGCTCTTGGAAAAACAGTGGCTTTAATGTAAAAGTTGGATTTTTATTTGGTGGTACTAAAGCAAAAAAATAATCTCCCTTAATTAAATTTTAAAAGCCTCACATTTTGTGGGGCTTTTATATAAAAGTTTACTTTAACAATTATTATAGATATTCTTACATTGAACAGAATATTTTTACCACAAATTAAAAACGTTTATGAAAAAAATTATTATTGCTGCTATTATCATTGGTATTTCATTTTCAGTAAATGCACAAACCGGAAAAAATCTAACTTTTAGTCTTGGTGGAGAACTTGGTGCTGCTACAGGAAATTTAAACCAGGCTTACTCACTTGCAGTAGGTGCTTCAGCTCAAGCCGATATTGCCATTGATAAAGATGCAGCTATTACTATTAATGCCGGAATAATAGAACTGATAGGCAAAAAAATAAACAATTCAATAAAAAACAGATCTGTAGCACTTATACCTTTGTTGGTAGGTGTAAAATATTATTTTACGCCAGTTGTGTATGGTTCTGCACAATTAGGCACAACAGTTTTCACAAATTCTGGCGGAGGGTCTAGATTTACTTATGTACCGGGCTTAGGTTTTAAGCTAGATAAAAATATAGATTTATTGGTTAAATATACTGGCTTAAGCGATGCAGGTGGTATTTTTGGTGCACGTGTTGCGTATGTTTTTTAATTACTGATTTTATTCTTTTTATTAAAAGCTGTTTCTATTGAAGCAGCTTTTTTTAATACTTTTAAATATGCAATATTCTTATTTAGCTCTCGGTGATAGTTATACAATAGGTGAGGCTGTTTTATTGGCAGAATCTTTTCCATATCAAACAGTCCAGCTTTTACGAAGCCACAAAATGGAAATAGCTGCCCCGGAAATTATTGCTAAAACCGGATGGACAACTGATGAACTACATTCAGCTATTGTAGAAACCAACTTTTTAAAAAAATACGATTTTGTAAGTTTGCTCATTGGTGTAAATAACCAGTACAGAGAAAAGCCTATAGATAATTTTGAAAGCGAATTTGAGGAACTTTTGAAAAAAGCCATTGGTTTTGCAAATAATAAATCAACACATGTCTTTATATTATCTATACCAGATTGGGGTGTTACAACTTTCGCAAAAGACAGAGACATAAATAAAATAGCTGTAGAAATAAATGCTTATAATGAGATGTGTAAAAAAATTACGCTTAAGTATAAATGTACATTTTTAGATATTACCACTGCTCAAAGGAGTGATAGCAATAATGCTGAAATGGTTGCTGCTGATGGATTACACCCTTCAGCATTTGAATACAGTAAATGGGCTAAAATGCTTGCACATGTTATTTTGGAGAATATTTGATTGTGTGTCACGTACATTCAAAAAACATTCTAGAGCTACCGCTGTGGGTTGTTTAGCAAAAATCTTTTAGATATTGTACTTAACCCCTCCTCATTTATTTTAGAAGATTTTTTTAATAAAACAATAAATGAAGCGACTTCATTAGCCGATGCAGGGCAACCCATATTTTCGTTGTTTGCAAAACTATCACCCAACAATTTTCCTTTTTTATCCACTACAATAAAAAAAGGAAGGCCCGCATCTTGTCCTTTATATTTTTTTAAAACTTCTGCCGCACCGGGGTTTTCCTTATTTTTATTTAAAGGATTTTCCTGCACAGTTAAATGGACAATAACATAACTGGTATCAAAATATTTTTTTGTTGTTTTATCACTCATAGATTCATCTATTTTTTTACACCAGCCACACCAGCTTGCGTTAAATAGTACAAACACATTTTTGTTTTCTTTGGCAGCCTGTTTGTATGCTGCAGATAAAATACTTTCGGCGGTTGGTACATTTTGTGCATGCACTGTGAAGACAACGCCGATTATTAAAATTGCCAATAATATTTTTTTCATATTCTTTTCTTTAAAATTAATGTTACTTTCCTATCTAATTCACCATTCACTATTCACCATTCACTATTCAGCATTCACATTTTCACAAAAACCCTTTCATCTCCACTTGATATTGCGATGCAATAATTGCAGCTTCCTCAGCAAAATTTTCTCCATCGCCGGCATAGATTATTGCACGGCTTGCATTTACCAACAACCCACAATCCCTGTTCATGCCGTATTTGCTGGTTTCAGATAAACTGCCTCCCTGAAAACCTACACCAGGTACAAGTAAAAAATTATCAGGAATATATTTTCTAATATTCGTTAATTCACTTGCCTGCGTAGCACCAACTACAAACATTAAGTTTTCTTTATTGCCCCATTTGCTTACGGTTTCTAAAACTTTTTCATACAAAAAGATTTCTTCCTTTTCAACATTCAATAGCTTTTTCATTTCAAAATCTTTTGCCCCTTTATTGCTTGTTAACCCCAAAACAATGGTCCATTTATTTTCATATTCTAAAAAGGGTCTGATGCTATCTTCTCCCATGTAAGGCGCTACGGTAATAGCATCAAATGGTAAGGTTTCAAAAAATGCTTTTGCATACTGGGTTGATGTGTTCCCAATATCACCACGCTTTGCATCTGCAATTTTAAAATGCGTACTCGGAATGTAGTTTACCGTTTCTTCCATATCTTCCCAGCCTTTGCTGCCATTGGCTTCGTAAAAGGCAGTATTAATTTTATAGCTCACGCAGTAATCTTTTGTAGCATCTATAATTGCTTTATTAAAATCTACAATGGCATTTTTATTATGTTGCAGATGCTTTGGTATTTTGGTGAGATCAGTATCTAAACCGACACATAAATACGATTGTTTCTGTTTGATTTGCTGTATGAGAATATTACGATGCATATTTTTTAAAATTCATTTTTATCGATGCCGGCTTGCTTAAGATTGGCAAGTAAAGTACCTTTCTTAATATCTTTGTTTACATGTGCCGGAACTATTACTTTTAATATTATTGGTTGAGTTAAGGAAAATATGATGGTAACCTTTTGAGCGTTTTAGAATAAAGCCATGGGCTTCTAAAAACTTTATTAAATACTGCGGAGATTGGTTCATGCAGTTTCCAGATTAAGAGTATATTCCAATGTATTAGTGTTATCAGGTATCATTTCCCCTCTTGATTGTAATTCTTCGATATACAATTCAATGGCTCCCTGCGCCATTGTTAATGCTTCTTCAATGTTGTCGCCTTGCGTAATGCAACCGGCTAAAGCTGGAACATTAACCATGTATCCGCCTTCATCTTCTTTCGTTAATAAATTTTTATAATTGTAGCGCATGGGTTTTATTTGTACCTAAAAGTAAAAAATAAACTTAATAACTATTGCAATCGTTTTTCTATCTCATTTGCAATCTTTAAATCACCGTCATTATTATTTCTTGCTCTCAAGTGTTCAATGATATTTATCTTTTCCGCTGTCGTTTTATTTTGACTTAATTTAAAAACATTGTCAAGCATTTCCACTTCAATACTAAAACCAACAATTGCTTTTAATAATGGTTTTACATATTCCTGAGGCATGTTATTAAAAGCAGCTTTTGTTGCAGTGCCTTCATATTTATTAGTAACAGCTTTTATGGCTTCGTACGTACCTTCTTCATCTGTGAAACTTATTCTTCCTTTTGCATGTACTGTCATGTAATTCCATGTAGAGGCGCTTTGCGGATCTTTATACCAGTTAGCACTTACGTAGCAATGTGGCCCGGTAAATAGTACAAGTACATGTTGATTTTTTTCAAAAGCAAGATGATGATCTGTCTTTTTCATAATATGCCCATACAGGAATATTTTACCATCTTTTTCCTCTACCTCCAAAGGTATCTGTGTAGCAACAGGATATTCATTTCCGGCACCCGTAATCATTGCAAATGAATTTTCTTTCATAAATGCAATGATCATTTCTTTACCAGCCTCTTTAAAATATGAAATATTGTACATTATTTTTCCTGTAAAAGTGATAATATTTTTTCTTCTGTTGATGAATTTTCCCAGTTATCTTCAATGCCATTATCAAGCATTATTTCATCCATTATCTGTTGTTGTTTATTTCCTCTTTTTAACGCATCGCTGTATCTAATGTCTGGCGAAAAAGTTACCATGCTATATGCTGGTATCCATTTATCAGGATGTTTTTTGCTAAAAGCAGTTTCTATTTTTTTCTGTAAAAGAAATTTCTTGTCTGCAACTTTATCCCGCATTTCTATAAAATTATTCAGCGCCAGTTCTGCAATGGCATCACCGTCCGGTTTTCTTAAGAGTTGGTACTCGGGTAAAATTTTTGTCCAATCATCTTCATGTTTTTCTATAAGACTATTTAGTACCAAACAATCTTCAAACCCACTGTTCATGCCTTGTCCAAAGAACGGAACAATCGCATGTGCCGCATCGCCTATCAATGCAAATGAATCATCCTTTACCCAAGGGAAACATTTTACGGTAACCAGAGAAGCTGTAGGGTTATTAAAAAAATCATCTGCCAATGTTGGTATGAGCGCAACTGTATCAGCAAAGGTGTTATTGAAAAAATCGGTTACCTGTTCTTTTGTTTTCAAGGAAGAAAAAGAAGGATCACCATCATAAGGGAAAAACAATGTGCAGGTAAAACTGCCATCAATATTCGGTAATGCTATCAACATAAAATTTCCACGTGGCCAAATATGCAATGCATTTTTTTCCATTTGAAAAGAACCGTTTACACCTGCAGGTATCGTTAATTCTTTATAACCAAAATCAATGTAATGCTGCTGGTATTGAAATCGATCATTTTGTAACTGGTAATTTAATCTTGCTGCAGAAAAAGCGCCATCGCTGCCAAAAAGCAGTTCAAAGTTTGAAGTTGAATGTTGGTGGTTGGATCCA
>Ga0105047_10020783_pt1 | contig 10070 bp, 9 predicted proteins | sample MAT04_FD_78384 | JGI IMG/M metagenome (GOLD analysis project Ga0105047, IMG submission 78384) | Freshwater microbial communities from Lake Fryxell liftoff mats and glacier meltwater in Antarctica - MAT-04 (megahit assembly) | ecosystem: Environmental > Aquatic > Freshwater > Ice > Liftoff...
AACACGCTAGTGCGCGGCGCGTCCAAACTGGCGATGTCGTTCGGTATCAGCCCGCTCGTCGTCGGACTCACCATCGTCGCCTTTGGCACCAGCGCGCCCGAATTCGCGGTGAGTGTCGGCGCCGTGCTCGACGGCAAGGCCGACATCGCCATCGGCAACGTGGTGGGCAGCAACATACTCAACGTGCTGTTCATCCTGGGCATCAGCGCCCTGATCGCGCCCCTGGTGGTCAATATCCAGCTGATCCGGCAGGAGGTGCCGATCATGTTGGGCGCGAGCCTGCTGCTGCTGGCGCTCACGCTGGATGGCCAGCTCTCGTTCCTGGACGGTGGCTTGCTGTTCGCTCTGCTTTTGGCCTACACCGTGTTCCTGGTCGTGCAGTCGCGCCGCGAGACCCAGGCCGCCAAGGACGAATTTGCCGACGCGATACAGCCCGCCGGGACCGGCGCCTGGGACAGCCACTGGGCGGCACAGGTCGGCCTGATCGCCGCCGGCCTGGTGGCGCTGGTGTTAGGCTCGGACTACCTGGTACAGGCCTCGGTCAGTTTCGCCAAGGCCATGGGTGTGAGCGACCTTGTCATCGGCCTGACCATCGTCGCCGCTGGCACCAGCATGCCCGAGGTGGCCACCAGCATCACCGCGGCGATCAAGGGCGAACGCGACATCGCGGTGGGCAACGTCGTCGGCAGCAGCACCTTCAACATCCTGGGCTGCCTGGGCTTGTCGGGGCTGGTGTCGGGCGACCTGGGCGTGATTATGGCGCCGTCGCTGCTGGCCTTCGATATCTGGGTCATGCTGGCGGTGGCGCTGGCCTGCCTGCCGGTTTTCATGACCGGCCGCGAGATCGCGCGCTGGGAAGGCGGCGTCTTCCTCGGCTATTACTTCGCCTACGTGGCCTACCTGGTCCTGGCGGCGCAGCAGCACGACGCGCTGCAGGCCTTCTCGGGCGTGATGATGGGCTTTGTGGTGCCGCTGACTTTGATGACGCTGGTGGTGATGGCGATTCGCCGCCCGGCCGCAGCCGGCGAGCCCTGAGCCGATGAGCCCTGCCGACAAACTGCGCGCTCGCATACATGCCTTGCAGGAAGGCGTTAAAGCGGCGTATCGACAGCGACGCAGCGTCAGGGAGACCAAGCGCGCGCCCAATTCGCCGGCGAACTATAGCGCCAGCAGCGTCATCACAAGGGTTCAAAGTTCGCTTTCTGCAGCGGTCACGCGCGCTGGTCGCGTTGACGCTGACCTTCGGTCTGATGGCCGGTGCTGGCGATGATGCTCAGCGGGTTGGGGCTGCGGTTTCGCGACGGCGTCGCAGTCGTCCTTGCGCTTTATTTAAATTTGAATGGGATTTTTCGATGATCTACGCGACCCTCAAGACTGTGCATGTGCTGTCCATCATCGTGTGGATCGGCGGCATGGTGTTTGCGCACTTCTTCCTGCGCCCCGCCGTCACCCAGCTCGAACCGCCAGTGCGGTTGCGACTTATGCACGACGTGCTCGGCCGCTTTTTCCGCGCCGTGCTCGTGGCCTCGTTGTTGACTCTGGCCAGCGGTGTATGGATGCTGGGCCGCGTGGCCAAGCAGGTGGTGCAGTCCGGTGGCAGCTTCGAGATGCCGCTGGCCTGGACCATCATGGCGGTGCTTGGCGTCGCGATGGTCGCGATATTCATGCACATCCGCTTCGTTCTCTACAAGCGGTTCGGCCGCTCCGTGGCGGCTGCCGAGTGGGCCGCCGGCGGTGCGGCCCTGGCACAGATCCGCAACTGGGTCTCGATCAGCCTCGGCCTTGGCGTGCTGGTATTGCTCGTGACGCTGCTGCGCTGGACGGCCTGAATCAAGTCGCTGCAGGAGTCCAGCCTTCGAACGTCGGCTGGCGCAAACGTCTAACCGCCGCTCAGGGTCGGTTGCGGGTCGCGCCCGGCCGCTGAGAAACTGTTTGGCACGAAACTGGGCGCGCTGCTGCAGCGACGAGCGAACCGAGGCCTCTTTGATCTGCACCAGGGACTGGAGCAACTCACGCTGGCGGCAGAAAAGATCATCGCCTGTTTTGACCACTATCTGGCAATCCTGTCAGATGTGTGTGGGCTTGTGAGCGACTCCGCAGGTGAGGCGCTGCCTGGCTAGCGCCGCGTTCGCCGGCATGGCCTGGCGGCATTGGCCCCGCTCACGGCGCCTGGAACACGTAATACCATCACGCTTCTACCAGGAGAAATACGATGATCGCCTACACCTGCTTCGGCACCAACGACCTGCCCCGCGCCAAGGCGTTCTACGATGTCTTGTTCGCCGCCATCGGCATCAAGCGGCTGATGGATTGGGGCGAGCAGGGCGCCGCCTGGGGGACCGATTTCTCGCAGCCCATGTTCGGCGTGCTCACCCCTTACGACAAGAAGGCTGCCACCGTCGGCAACGGCACCATGATCGCGGTGCTTTGCCAGTCGGAAGAGCAGGTGCGCGCGCTGCACGCCATGGCACTGCAGCTTGGCGGACAGGACGAAGGCGCGCCCGGCCCGCGCAGCGAGGGCTTCTACGCCGGCTACTTCCGCGACCTGGACGGCAACAAGCTGAACGGCTTCACCATGACGCCGCCGGCTGGCTGAGCGCGCCCTCGCATCGGTTGGCAGTGCGGCAGGCAAATCGACATCGGCTTGCCAGGTTGTTCGCGCCGGCCGCGCGCAGAGGCAGGTAAACTTGTTGCCGCAGCGCGCTTGTCCAGGTGGCGCCGAGGGTCCGCGACCCACGGACTGCTGCCTCAGGAAGGCGCCGGGGTTCACATATTGACGCGAAAGGGATTTTCGATGACGGTAGCTTACATGCAGGCCATTGCCGAGCGCTACAAGGCGATCGGCTACACCCCTTATCGCTGGTTCAAAGCCGAGGAAGGGCCAGCCTGGATGCCGCTGGCGAAGCCACTGGCGGATTCACGCATTGGCGTGTTGTCGACCGCCGGTGCCTATGCCCTCGGGCAGATGGCATACCACTACAAGGACGACACCTCGATCCGGCGCATCGCGTCGCTCACGCCGGCGGCCGAACTGCGGTTTTCGCACATCACGGAGAACTACCTCAAGGACGCGCGGCGCGACCCGGATTGCCTGGTTCCTCTGACGGCGCTGCGCGCGCTGGCGGCCGAAGGGTTCATCGGCGGCCTGGCCGACGAGGTCTTTTCCTGCATGGGCGGGGTGTATTCGCAGCGGCGCGTGCGTGAGGAGATCGCGCCGGCGTTGCTGGCGGCGTTGCGCCAGCAGAAGGTTGACGCGGCGCTTCTTGTAGCGATGTGACCGGTATGCCACCAGACCGTGTGTCTGGTTGCCCGCCACCTGGAGGCGCACGGCATTCCGACCATGTGCCTGGGTAGCGCTCTCGACATTTTCGCGGCCGGCCGCGCGCCGCGCGCCACGCTGGTCGACTACCCGCTGGGACATTCGACCGGCAAGCCCTTCGACCCGGCGGACCAGCTTGACATTGTGCGCGCCGCGCTCGCAGGTCTGCAAAGCATGACTCGGGCCGAGACGATCACGCGTCTGCCCAATCAATGGGATACCCAGGGGCTGTGGCGCGCGGACGCGATGCGTGCGGATGGCGGCGACGCGCGCCAGCCGCGCGACGAGACGCCGCAGTTCCAGCATGCAGACGATCGCGCAGCGGCGCGCGCCAGCGGCGCCCTGCGCGACTGAGCGGAAAATGGCACCCTTCGACCCATCACCCGCACAGGCCAGCCGGGAGCAAGACATGCACACCATTCAGGTTACCCAGCCCGCCCGCATTGCGGTCCTCGGCAGCGGAACGCGCGCAGCGGCGATGCCGCCGCATTTGACCGAACTCGCCAATGCCCACTACGTACCGCAGCTCATCGACTCGCGCTTGCCCGCTTTTGCCGGCAATCCGTATGACCGCCTCGTGGTGGATCTGGCCTATGTCGAGATGGCCCAGCGCGCCCAGGCGAGTGCCTGCGCCGCGATTTTCATCAACACCTATGCGGACTATGGCATCGCGGCAATGCGCGCAGCGGTAACGATTCCGGTGGTCGGCGCCGGTGAGGCGGCGATGACCATCGCGGCCGAAGGCGGGCGAAAATTCTCCATCGTGACGGTCTGGCCACCGTCGATGAAGTTCATCTACGACGAACGCACGCGCGCGGTGGCGGCGGGTGCCGCCTGCCTGCGGGTGCGGCATGTATCGCCCGAGGATGAGCTGCTGCGCCTGGGTAGCGCAGAGGGCGTGCAGGAGCGCATGGCACGGCGCGAGGATGCGGTCATCGAGATGATCGTGCGTGAATGCGAGCGTGCGATCGGTGAAGACGGCGCGCAGGCGATCGTTCTGGGTTGTACCTGTATGGCGCCGGTCGGGCCGCAGGTCGCCGCAGCGGTTGCAGTGCCGGTGATTGAAGGCTCGCGCGCCGGCTATCGCGCCGCCGTCGCGGCGGCGCAAACACCGCAGGCGCCTGCCGCCGGTCCGCGCACTGCGCGCGCCATGCTGATTCCCTCGATCGTCGACTCGTACGTGAACGCAGTGCCCGGCACACAGGCGGCGCCAGCGGCCGCCCAATGCGCGGTCTGCGTGTTCTGAGCGGCCGGCCTGCGCGCGTGCTTCTACCTTGAGAAGCCCGCTTGCAGTTGAAATGCGCTCAGATGCCGAACAAGGTTGCAGCAGTCTTGCCCAGCACCCATTCCTTCTGTGCCTCGCTGATGCCTGAGTCGTCGACAATCGCAAGCGAGCGGGTGTAGATGTCCGCCGGGGTCTTGAGCGCGGCCCAGGTCTGCTCCCAGTCGGTACCGAAGATCACGCGATCGGCGCCGATCTCGGCCACCGCGCGCGCCACGTGTGCGGGCTTGCTCTGCACCGTATCGAGGTAGACGTTGTCGTGCTTGAAGGCGATCAAGAGGCACATCTCGAACAGCGCGTCGTAGCCGCGGCCCATCTTGGTGATGATGAACGGCACTTCGGGAAAGCGTTCCGCCAGATCGTCGACGAAGGTCGGCACGCCGTGGTAAATCGGGGTGCCGAACTGTGTCCACGCGGTCTGGAACATGATCGGCATGCGATGCCGCGCAAGAATCTCCAGCAACGGCGCCAAGTCGCGGGCGATTTTTTCCGGCGCCGATTCGGCGCTGAAGCGCGACACCCGGATCTCGCCCATGCCTTTCAAACCGAGTTCGTTCACCCAATAATCCATGCTGCGGCCGAGTTCGGCGTAGTCGAGCGCATCCTGCTGGCCGGAAATGCGGGTGTTGTAGGTCGGCCTGAAGAGGCCGGTGAAACGCTCGGGATGGCGGCGCACCGCCTGCGCCACCGCCTCGTTGGTGCCGATACCGCGCGACTGGATCACTGCACGGTCGATTCCGGCTTGGTCCATTTCGGCCAGCATTTCCTCGGTCAGGTCATCGGTACCCTTGAGCATCTGCTGGAACAGTTCAGGGTTGCGGCGACGCAACAGAATCGGATCGCGCACTGTCTTGATGTGATTGCTCAGATCGAGTCCCTGGTTGCCGAACGGATGGGTGTGGGCGTCGATGATCGGGTAGTTGCGCTGCCGTTGCGTGCCGGACGCTTGCCTCGGCGAAGGGTTGCTCATGCAAACTCCAGAGTCTGTGGGGCAGAGCAGTATCGGAGGCGTACCGAGGCGTGTCAAGGCGCTGCCCAGCCACGCCCCGTGGCTGCTGACCTGGTCATGCGTTGTGGCGCCTGCGCCGTTGCGACTTCGCGCTAAACTGGATGAACCACATTCAATTCATTTACCGACTGACATCCTCCAGATGAAATTCAAACCTCTCGGCCGTACCGGGGTCCAGGTCTCCGAACTCTGCTTCGGCACCATGTCTTTCGGCGGCGACGCCGATGCAGCCACCTCGGCTGCCATGTACCAGGCCTGCCGTGACGACGGCATCAATTTCTTCGACTGTGCCGACCAGTACAACAAGGGCCGCGCAGAAGAGATCCTGGGCACACTGATGCAAGGTCATCGCGACGACCTGGTCATCACCACCAAGTGCTACAACCCGGCGGGTGACGACATCAATGCGCGCGGCACTTCACGCCGCCACGTGGTGCGAGCGATCGAGGCGAGCCTGAAACGTCTCAAGACCGACCGCGTCGACGTGCTGTTCCTGCACCAGTTCGACAAACGCACGCCGATTGAGGAATCCATGCGGGCGCTGGAGGACGCGGTGCGCGCCGGCAAGGTGCTGTACCCGGCGGTCAGCAACTACGCCGCTTGGCAGGTGCAGCGCGCCGTCGGCATCCAGGAACACAACAACTGGGCGCGCCTCGCGGTGATCCAGCCGATGTACAACCTGGTCAAGCGCCAGGCCGAGGTCGAGATCCTGCCGATGGCCGAGGCCAATGGCATCGGCGTGATCCCCTACAGCCCGGCTGCGGCGGGGCTTCTTTCGGGCAAGTATTCGGGCCAGGCGAATGGCCGCCTGAAAACCAACAAGATGTATGAGGCGCGTTACGGCGAGGAGTGGATGTTCGAGGTGGCGGAAAAGTTCGTCGCCTTCTGCAAGGCCCGCGGCACGCACCCGGTGGCAACCGCAGTGGCCTGGGTCGGTGCCCATCCGGGTGTCACCGCCCCCATCATCGGTGCGCGCAACCTGGAGCAACTGCGCGACTCGCTGGCTGCCGTCAAGGTCGAGATGCCGCCGGCATTGCGTACCGAGATCGCCGAGCTTTCGCGTACGCCGCCGCCGGCCACTGATCGGCTCGAAGAGATCAAGCCGCCGCGCGCTTGATGCGCAAGCACACGGCTTCCTTGATGGCCCGGCCTTCCCGCCCACGAAATTCAATATGAGCGTGGATGAAGGAGTGATGGAGCAGGTGCGCGACTGGGTCGACGGCGCCCGACGTATCGTCGTACTCACCGGCGCCGGCATTTCCACCGAATCGGGTATTCCCGACTTTCGCGGGCCGCAAGGGGTATGGACCAGGAATCCGCAGGCCGAGAAGCTTTCCAACATCCACTACTACATGAGCGACCCCGAGGTGCGCAAGGCCGCCTGGCGCTCACGCATGGAGCATCCGGCCTGGGAGGCCAAGCCAAATGCCGGCCATCATGCGCTGGTCGGCCTGGAGAAGCGCGGCAAGCTGCATGCGCTGATCACACAGAATATCGATGAACTGCACCAGAAGGCGGGCAATTCTCGCGAGATGGTGATCGAAGTGCATGGCACGGTGTGCAAGGTGGTGTGCATGGAATGCGGCATGACCGCGCCGATGCAGGCGGCACTGGCTCGAGTGCTGGCCGGCGAGGCGGACCCGGCCTGCCGCGCCTGCGGCGGCATACTCAAGAGCGCCACGATTTCGTTCGGCCAGAATCTGTTGCCGGAAGTCATCGAGCGCGCCATGCGCTGTGCCGGCGAGGCCGACCTGTTCTTTTCCATCGGTACCAGCTTGCAGGTGTATCCGATTGCCGGCGCGGTCGAGGTCGCCAAGCGATCCGGCGCCCGACTGGTGATCCTGAATGCCGAGGAAACGCCGTTTGACGTGGCTGCGGACGCGATTTTCCGTGACCCGATCGGCATGGTGTTGCCGCGGCTGCTGGATTAGCGGTGCGGTGAAGTTGGTTTGTAACGCCAGGCCCGAAAAAGCGGCGAGCCCCGTTTGGGGCTCGCTGGTCCGGCTGCGGGTTGCGCTTGTTGCCGTCAGGCTGTCATCCCCGCCAGTGCCGCGTTGAAGGTCGCACTGGGCCGCATGATCGAGCCGGCCTTGTCCGGGTCGGAGACGAAATAGCCGCCGATATCCGCCGGCTTGCCCTGCACCGCGTTCAATTCCTCGACGATCTTCTTCTCGCTGTCTGCCAGGGTCTTGGCCAGCGGCGCGAAGCGTGCCTTGAGGTCGGTGTCCTCGGTTTGCGCGGCCAGCGCCTGCGCCCAATACAGGGTCAGGTAGAAGTGGCTGCCGCGATTGTCCAGTTGGCCGGTCTTGGGCGAGGGGCCCTTGTTGTTGTCGAGCAGCTTGCCGGTGGCTTCGTCGAGCGTCTTGGCCAGCACCATCGCCTTCTTGTTGCCGGTCTTGAAGCCCAGGTCTTCGAGCGAGACGGCGATGGCGAGAAACTCGCCCAGCGAATCCCAGCGCAGGTGATTCTCTTCCATCAACTGCTGCACGTGTTTGGGTGCGGAACCGCCGGCACCGGTCTCGAACAGGCTGCCGCCGGCCATCAGCGGCACGATCGACAGCATCTTGGCGCTGGTGCCCAGTTCCATGATCGGAAACAGGTCGGTCAGGTAGTCGCGCAGAATATTGCCGGTGGCCGAGATGGTGTCCTTGCCGCGGATCACGCGCTCCAGCGTGAAGCGCATCGAGCGCACCTGCGACATGATCTGGATGTCGAGCCCGGTGGTGTCGTGGTCCTTCAGGTAACGCCTGACCTTCTTGATGATCTCGTTCTCGTGCGGGCGGTATTGGTCGAGCCAGAACACCACCGGGGTATTCGACTGGCGCGCGCGCGTGACCGCAAGCTTGACCCAATCACGCACCGCCGCGTCCTTGGCCTGGCACATGCGCCAGATGTCGCCGACCTCGACGTTCTGCTCCAGGAGCACATGGCCGTGATCGTCGACAATCCGTGCCACGCCGTCCTCGGGAATTTCGAAGGTCTTGTCGTGCGAGCCGTATTCCTCCGCCTGCTGCGCCATCAGGCCGACATTGGGCACCGTGCCCATGGTGCGCGGGTCGAAGGCGCCGTTGGTCTTGCAAAAGTTGAGCACTTCCTGGTAGATGCGGGCAAAGGTACTCTCGGGTATGACCGCCTTGGTTTCCTTGAGCGAGCCATCGCGGCCGTACATCATGCCGCCGACACGGATCATCGCCGGCATCGAGGCGTCGACGATCACGTCATTGGGCGCGTGCAGGTTGGTGATGCCCTTGGCCGAATCGACCATTGCCAATTCCGGACGTGCGGCTTCGCAGGCGCGGATGTCGGCTTCGATCTCGGCGCGCTTGGCTTCCGGCAGCGTCTTGATCTTTTCCAGCACACTGGAAAAGCCGTTGTTCACGTGCACACCCAATTCGGTGAACAGTTTGCCGTGCTTGGCAAACAGGTCCTTGTAGAACACCCGTACGGCGTGGCCGAAGACGATCGGGTGCGACACCTTCATCATCGTCGCCTTCACATGCAGCGAAAACAGCAGGCCATTCTTCCTGGTGTGCTCGATCTCGCGCTCGAAGAACGCGCACAGCGCCTTCTTGCTCATGAACATGCTGTCGATGATTTCGCCTTCGAGAAGCGCGACCTTGGGCCGCAGCACGATGGTCTTGCCGCTCTTGGTCACCAGGTCCATGCGCACGTCGCAGGCATGCGATATGGTCATCGACTTCTCGCCGTGATAGAAGTCGCCGGCGTGCATGTGCGACACGTGGGTGCGCGATGCCGGGTTCCACTCCGCCATCGAATGCGGGTTTTTCTGCGCGTAGCGCTTTACCGCGGCAGGCGCGCGGCGGTCGGAATTGCCTTCGCGCAGCACCGGGTTGACCGCGCTGCCCAGGGCCCTGGAATAGCGCGCACGGGCATCCTTGTCGGCATCGGTCTTCGGGTCTTCGGGGTAGTCGGGAATCTTGTAGCCGCGCGCCTGCAATTCCTTGATCACCGCAGCTAACTGCGGTACCGATGCGCTGATGTTGGGCAGCTTGATGATGTTGGTGCCGGGCAACAGCGTCAGCTTGCCGAGTTCGGCCAGGTTGTCCGGCACTTTCTGCCCGGCCGGCAAAATATCGGCAAAGGCGGCCAGCACCCGCGCCGAAAGCGAAATGTCGCTCTCGGCGATTTCGATGTTGGCAGGCGCGGCGAAGGCACGCAGCACGGGCAAGAGTGAATAGGTGGCGAGGCGCGGCGCCTCGTCGGTCAGGGTATAGATGATTTTCGATTTCGATGCGGGCATGGGGACAGTTCCAGCAAAATGGGTTGATCAGGTCGAAACAGGCGAGCGTCCGGGCGCAGCCAGCAGCCCGGAGGTGAAGCGACAGACGAACGCCGGTATTTTCGCGCAATCAGGCCGGCGGCGCTGAGGCCTTGAAGGCCGGCACCGCGGCGGCGAATTGATCCAGCCAGGCAACCATCCCGGGATGGCCGTTGCGCCA
>Ga0105047_10020789_pt1 | contig 10069 bp, 3 predicted proteins | sample MAT04_FD_78384 | JGI IMG/M metagenome (GOLD analysis project Ga0105047, IMG submission 78384) | Freshwater microbial communities from Lake Fryxell liftoff mats and glacier meltwater in Antarctica - MAT-04 (megahit assembly) | ecosystem: Environmental > Aquatic > Freshwater > Ice > Liftoff...
CGCCACACGAGCCGGCACTTGACCGGTACGAGGGGTTCCGAGACCATCGCCTGACGTGCATGGAGCTACAGCAGACGTTCGGGTGGAGACGGAGGGAGGGCCTTCGTACGGACTACACGCTTCTCCCGTTCGTTCGTTCGTTCGTTCGTTCGTTCGTTCGTCGCTGAGTTCGTTCGTTCGTCGCTGAGTTCCTTCTTGCGGGCACGTGTGGAAGGCTCGCGCCCATGAACACGCACGTCTCGTGGATGGGGACGATCCTCTTGCTCGCGGGTTGCGCGGCGTCGCATGAAGGGCCGTCGCGGTCCGACGCTGGGCCCGACGCGCGCCCCGACGCCCGCGCGATGCGCGACGCTGGCGTCCCCGATCTCGTGGACGCTCCGCCCTGCGGGCCCGAGCGGTGCGATGGTCGAGACGAGGACTGCGACGGCCACATCGACGAGGACGCGGTCTGCACGTTCGAGGGTGGAACCGGGGTGTGCGCCGGGGGGGACTGCCTGCTGTCGAGCTGCGATGCGGGGCGCGCCGACTGCAACGGCGATCCGGGCGACGGGTGTGAGGTGCTGCTCGGCACCCAGGAGCATTGCGGAGGTTGCGGGGATGCCTGTCTCGTCCGCGACGTCTGCGTGTCGTCCGGCTCGGGCGCGAGCTGCGAGCTCGACGCGATCGTCGACGTGGATCCGGAGCTCAACTTCACCGCCGTCTTGATGGCATCCGGTCGCCTCGTGGCCTGGGGAACCGACATCCCACTTCCGTCGGGCGAGCGGGTGAGCGCGAGCGCGCCCCTGCAGATCGAGGGCGTCCCCGAAGGTGCCACGCTAATGGCGTCGACCGGGCGAACCCTCTTCGTGGTCGCGGAGGGGCGGCTCTACGGCTGGGGCTCGAACGCGTCCGCGGAGCTGGGCCTGGGCTACGTCTCGGACCCCGACGAGACCGTCGCCCTCACCGAGATCGCGCTGGACGGACCCATCGTCGACCTCGACGCGAGCGCGACGCCGTGGATCGGCGCGATCGGCGAGGGCGACGTGGTGTGGTTCTGGAGTGGCGTGCCGCGAGAAGGGGAGTTGCCGGAGGAGCAGCGGCGCCCGAGGCGGCTCGGACCTGATGAGTTCGGCCCGATTCGAGGCCTGAGCGTCGCGGCGGACTCGATGATCATGGTGCAGCGGCATCTCTCGTTCCTCGGCGTCCGGCGTGGGGGGCTCGATGGATCGGGACGAAGCTATGACGACGTGTTCCTCTGGGGGGTTTCTGTCTTCGGACCCACGCTCCCCGGCCCGCTGGCCTGCTCATCGAGCCACTGCTGTGCGGACCACATACCTTCGGGCCTCATGTGTTGGGGCGCCTGGGCCCATGGCGCCCTCGCCCAACGCGACCAAGACCCTCCTCCGATCTACGGCCTAAACAGCTCGGTACAGGGCCTCGAGCCGACCGGGCCCGAAGGCCACGTGTTCCTCCGCGGGCTCGCGACCTCGGACCGTAACGCGACCTGCATTCTCCGTGAGGATGACGGGCGGCTCTACTGCTGGGGGCACGCCGCGATGAACGGGCTCGGCGCAGAGACTGACGTCGATCGGCCAGCGCAGGTGCTGATCGACGACCCTCGGCCGCTCACGGGTCTCTACGGCGAGCACAACTTCTGTGTGCGCCTCGGTGAGCGGGCGCTGCGCTGCTGGGGCGACGATACGATGAGCGCGCTCGGGGGGATCGACGGGGCAGACCCCCGGCGACCCTCGCCGGTGCTTGGTTTCGAGTGATCGGGCGCGTGTAGCGCCGTGGAGGTCGAGATGGAACGAATGACGGGAACTCGGTCGGGACGATTGAAGGGTGGGCTGCTGGCGATGGTGGCGGCCGCCGCACTATCGGTGGCGCCGAGCTGCGATCGGCTCCGCCTCCACTCGCCGGAAGTTGAGGTGACCACCGCTGAGCTGACCGAGCACGTCGTCTTGGTCAGCGACGGCTTCGGCGACGACACATTCATCTACCGGGAAGACCCAAACAATAGCTTCGGCGAGAACGTCTACCTCTTCATCGCGAATCCGAAGCTGGAGCGCTCGGAGATACTGCTGCGCTTTGACGCTGACGAGGTGCGCAATGAGGCGGAGGATGGCTACCTGGTGTCCGCACGAATCCGGTTGTACAGCGAGTGGCTGGACGCGAAGGTGCGGGTGTACGCACTCACGAGCCCGAACACCGCCTGGGTAGAGGGCGACGGGATCAACCAGGGGCCGACCTGGAACTGCCTGCACGCGGTCAGTCCCTTCACATCGTGCACGGCCGACTGGGTCGATGACCGTTGGGATGTTGGAGCGATGCTTGACGAGGACGGCTCCCTCGGCGGCGACCCCGGCTGGCTGGAGTTCGACGTGACCAACGAAGTGATGGCGATGCTCGCCGGAACCGGAAGTCACGGCGGCTTCGTGTTCGTCGCGGGGGACGAGGCAGGAGACACCTACTTCGTCTCGCACGACGATACTTCGGACCCGTCGCACCATCCGCAGCTCGTGCTCGATGTGGTCCACGGCGTCTACCAGCCCGCGGAGCCCGCCCCCAACGAGGTTCCCTCTCTCGATGTCTCCACGCCCACGCACGTCTACGACGCCATGAGCTGGATGCTCGAGCTCGATCGCGGCCTGCAGTGGCGATACACGCCCGGGATCTTCGACGTCGATCGGGCGGCCGTGATCCGCGGTCGTGTCCTGGACCGCTTCGGCGACCCCGTACCGGGTATCGAGGTGAGCGTCGTCGGACACCCCGAGTTCGGCGTGACCCGGAGTCGCGTCGGCACCGGTGTCTACGAGATCATGGTGAACGGGGGCGCCTCGTACACCTTCAACTTCGAAGACCCCTACCTCGCGGACAGCCCGAGCTACCTGGGCGCGCAGCGCCAGATCGAGGTCCGGTGGAATGGATGGCTCGCGCTGCCGGACGTGGCCCTGTTGCCACGCACGGACCTGGTGGGCGGGACGGTCACGAGCGCGGGAGGCATCGTGGTGGGGCCGTCGATCTCCGATGCGCGCGGCCCGCGGAGCCTGCGTCTCTACGTGCCGCCCAGCACCAGCGTCGAGGGTGACGGAGTAGCGGCGACGACCAACTTCGGGATCTGGCTCGCCGAGTTCACCCAGAGCCCGGGCGGATCGCTCACGGCGCTCGATCTGATGCCCGCCGATCTGCCGGGCACCACGAGCTACACCTTCGCAGCCGAAGGCGAGGTGAGGGTGGGCGGTGAGCCGGTCTCGGGCGCCCGCTTCAGTAACGAGGTCTTCATGTACGTCCGGAGCGACGGCTTCCTCGACGGCGATGGCTTCGAGGCGGGCGACATCGTGCCCTACGGGAGCTACGACGCCGGTCGCGGTGCGTGGTCCGCCGAGCGCGACGGAGTGATGGTCGAGCTGGTGCGCACCCCGAGCTGCACGATCTCAGGTGTGCCTGCGGCGCCGTACCCTCAGGTTTCGTCCGCCGAGAGCACGGCGCTGTGCGGCGACTCGACGAACTTCCCAGCCGGCACCTACATGCGGGTCCCGATCCGGCACTTCTCTTGGGCCGACTTCAACCGACTGATGGGCTTGCCCGAGCGGCCCAACAGCAACGTCGCGGACCCGAACAACGCGTCGTGCAGCGCCACGGAACACGCGTCCATCATCTACTGTGACGCCCAGATCCTCGGCGAGCCGTTTCCCATCGCTGGTACCCCGTTCACGCTCATGTACCTGTCCGACCGTCACGAAGGTCGGCGCGAGGCCTACAGCGTCCAAGTGACTCCCATCGCGGAGTCGCGCGGACCAGGCAACGATCCCAGCCGGGTCCGCATGCAGCTGGTGGTCGCTGGTGATGTGGTCGCTGACTCGGGCTTCGTCGCCGCCGACGAAGGCGAGACCTTCATCCTCGAGTGGGACGGGGAGGACGCGTACGGGCGCGACCTCGTCGGCCCTCAGCGTGCCGACGTGCGCATCGGCTTCGAGTACACCCGCGGCTACCTCGCGACCGCGCTACTCGCTGACTTCTCATTCGCCGCGATGCCAGACGAGGCCGCCGAGATCATCGGCGACGAGGAAGAGACCACCATTGTCTGGCGCACCCGGTACCTGACCGTGGGCAATATCGACGACCTCGACTCGGGCCTCGGGGGCCTCGGGATCGATGCGCATCACTTCTACGACCCTGCTTCGAGCACGCTCATCATGGGGAACGGCCAGCGCCGTACCGTCGAGTCGGTCTCCGGGTTGGTCGATCCCCCGTATCCGGCGAACGTCGCATTGCCTGCCTACGATGGTGCGAGCGATTTCGGGGTCAGCGCGGCGAACGACGCGATCGGTGCGGTCACGGTGGGCCCCGATGGGACGGCGTACTGGTGGGACGGCGCCTCGGGCGACTGGCGCCTCCACCGGCGTGGTCGCAGCGACACCGCGACGAGTCTCGTCGGTACCGAGCAATTCAACTCGGTGACGGGGCTCGCCGTGGGGACCCGCGTCGATGCTTCGGGGACGGCGCACGAAGGGCTCTGGGTGGTCGATCGGGGTGATGTGACCGCCGGGGGCGGGCCCGCATCGAACGCGCACCAGTTGGTCTGGATCGATCTCGCGACCGGGGTGCGAACGGACATCCTCGGCGTCGGTGGCGTCGCCGGAATGACGGTCGTGAGCGGAACACCCGTCCCGTCGAACGGGAGGCCCACCGAGGTGACGAGCCTGAATCCGGTGCTGCTCAACGAGCCCGCAGCCGTCGTCGCTGCGCCAGATGGGTCGGTGTACCTCCTGGACACCGGCAATGACCGCATCCTTCGATACAGTGAGCGCAACATCGGCGCCGGCACGATCGAGCGACGCGCCGAGTGGATCGCCGCCGTCGAGATGACCAAGGACGGTGCGCTGGCCATCGCCCGTGATGGCACGCTCTACTTCACGACGACCGACAGCGTTCACACCCTCGGGGGCTATGCGATCGATCGCCTCCTCCCTGACGGGCGGCGCGAGTACTTCGCTGGCCATGGCAACTCCCGCGAGGACGGGGTGGTCGCGACTTGCGCCAACACCGGCACCCCGACCAACTGCACGGAGATCATCGAGGGCAGCGTTACAGGGCTGTCGGTCCACCGGGCGGGCGACGTGTGCTTTGGCGTGGATGAGGCGGGAGCGACCCGGCCCCGAGTGCGTTGCGTGAGCGCGCTCGACAACCGGGTCTTCACCCACGCCGGCCTGCGCTGGGTCGACCCCATCGCCGGGGCTCCGACGTTCAGCGACGATCTCCACCGCTGGGATGCCGGGTCTCGGGGGACGCCCGCGACGCGCACGGCGATCGGAGCCATGGGTCCCATCGCGTGGTCGGATGACGGACGCCTTTTCTTTGTCGACCGCAACTTCTCCGGCCAGGCCAGGGTGCGCTTCGTCGCACCCACGCTGGACGGGAGCCTGGTGAACGAGCACGTGGTCGCGTCGCAGGACGCGTCGATGTATTACGTCTTCAACGGCGCCGGAAAGCACCTACGAACGGTCGATGCCATTACGGGGACGATACTCACGTCGTTCATCTACGACTCGACCCTGGGTCCGAGCCTCGGGCGCCTCTTGGGGATTCGCGACGCGGAAAACGCGCTGACGAACATCTACTGGGACACGGCGAGCCCGCCTCGGATCCGGCTGGTGGCGCCGGGCAACATCACCACGACGATCAACCTCGGAGGCCCTGACGGCTACGCCGATCGGGTGTGCTCGCCCCTCGTCGCCTCGACGAGCTGCAACGGGCTCTCGTCATCGTCGTCGACCGCGCCCTTCTGGCGGCTCGCCTACCACGCCAATACCACCGACTTCCCTGGTCTACTGGCGACGATGACGGACGCCCGGAACGGCGTGCACACCTTCGTCTACGACGACACGACCACAGGGGGAGGTCGCCGAAGCGGACGCCTCCGCCGCGACAGCGACGTCACCGACGGCGGCGCGCCGCTCGGGGCGACGATCCATCTCAACCCCGCATCCGCAGGCATCCCTACGGAGGTGACTGGGTTCCGACGAGTCACGGTGCGTCACCCGGATGACCCGACGTCGCTCACCGACTCCGCGATCGACACCCACTATGACACCCGGTTCACGGGAAGCGGCGTCCTCGAGCGCAGGAGTGTTCATGGCGCGCGAGTGACAGAATCGTGGGTTCCTGCCGACGGTCGAGGTGTGGTGACCGAGCACTGGAGCGGCACCCGCACGTCGGTCTTCACGAGCCCGGATCCGCGCCCTCGCTTCAGCATGGACGCGCCGTACCCGAGCATGGTGGTGACCGAGCGACCGTCGGGGATTACCTCGGTGATCGAGACGGGGCGGACCTACGTGGGCTCGACGCTGACGGATGAGATCACCGTCCAGAGCCCGCCCGGAGTCGCGGGGGACACCGTGACCATGCGGCGCACCGTCGCGCCGGTGACGGGAGGCTGGGCCATCACCCTGAGCCCGCCCTCGGACGTCGAGGGCGGGACGACTGCGCGCACCACCGTGATCACGACCGACAGCCGTGGCAGAGTGACGCGCATCGCGATGCCCGCTCGCTACCCCATCTGTCTGACCTACCCCTCGAGCACCGCGGTGCGTCCATCGCGGGTCATCAGCGGACCGCTGAGCGGCTCCACGTGCAGCACCACCTCGACGAGCAGGCGCGACGTCGCGCTTTCCTACGGCACCGAGCTTCCGACCGGCAGCCGATACCTCTCGCAGGTCGTCGCGGGCTACGGAACCGGCGCGACGTTGACGACCCGCATCCCTCGCGACGCGCGGGGCTGGGTCGACACCGTGCGCCTGCCTGGCACGGCGAACAATCTCGACGTGAACTACGACGCGCACGGCAACCTGGTGTCGTTTCAGGCGCCGGGCGGCTCCAGCCACACCTTCACGTGGACTGCTCGCGATGCCCTGATGACCTACACCCCACCAAACCCCAACAGCTTCTCGGTGGCGACGGAGATCATCAGCTCGAGCTACTACGAGGGCGGGGCGCCCGCGGCGCGCAGCTACCGCGGCGGCCGGTCAGCATCGATCACTTTGAACAACGACTGGGCTGTGCCCGATGTGTCGACCCGTACCGACGTCGCTTCCAGCAACGTCACGATCACCCGTGACGCCCTGGGCCGCCCCGAGACGCTCACCCGACCGGGCGCGGGCTCGGTCAGCGTCATGTGGGACGGCACCCGCGTGACCAGCCTGGGGAGCACCATGGCCTCGAGCTCGGGGGTCGCCGGTCGCTACACCCTCGACTACAGCCCGAGTGGGCTGGTCGCGAGTGAGCGGGTGTGCCTCGGCACGACCTGCACTCCGACCTCGGGCGGGAGAGTGGTCAGCCGGACCTACGACATGGACGGGGTGCTAGCGTCGGTGGGCGACGGGCTCGTGAGCTCGAGCTACGTCCTCGCGGACTTCTTCGGCGCGACGAGCTGGTCGGGCAGCAGTACGGTCGGCGCCAGCGCGATCGCCGAGAGCCGGCTCATCAGCCAGCAGGGCGAGTTCACGTACAGCCACTACACCCGCAATACGTCGACTGAGCTCTATGAGGAGTCGATCTGTGCGCGCGACGCGCTTGGTCGGGTGACCCGGCGTGCCGAGCGTATCCTCTCTTCGACCTACCGCTGGTACGAGTACACCTACGACACCCACGGATACGTGAACCAGGCGATCGTCCGCAACGGCTCGGGCAGCCTGTGCCCCGGCAGCTTCTCCTCGGGCACGGTGCTCTCCAACACCGGTATCATGACGTTCAACGACCGAGGCAATCGCACGGACGGGACCTGGGCGAGCGCGTTCAACTCGGAAGATCAAGTGACCCGCGACAGCCGCACGTACAACGAGCTGGGCCAGCTCGCGAGTCGCTTCGACTTCGGCACCCGGACGTACACCCACGATCTGGACGGGCACCTGCGCGCGACCGTGCGGGTTCCCACCGTCGGGAACTCGACATCGGTCGACTACACCTACGACGCGCTGGGGAGGCTCGTGTCGACCTGGCCCTCCGGGAGCAACTCCAGCCGCCCGCGCGAGCGCTTCCTCTACCGCGACGCGCTGCGGCCAGTGGCGTGGCAGCGCACCCCGCGCGCCGGCGGCTGTAGCGGCGGGATGGACACGGCCTACTTCCTCTACGGCGGCAGCGCCCAGACACCCGATGTGATGGTGTATGACGACTGCAGCAACGGGGTGAGCGCATCGGACGTGTACCGGATGATCTACGATGAGCGCGGCTCGGTACGTCTCGTGGTGGGCATCACCACCGGCACGGTGTTCCAGCGCATCGACTACGACGTGTTCGGGACGCCCACCGTGGTGACGGGCGCGATCACCTCGCAGCCCTTCGGCTTCGCCGGCGGCATCTGGATGCAAGACGCCGGCTTCTGGCACTTCGGCGCCCGGGACTACGACCCCAGCGTAGGGCGCTGGACTACCAAGGACCCGATCCGCTTCGACGGCGGATACAACCTGTACATGTACGCTGGGAACGACCCAGTTAACCGGGTCGATCCTTCAGGTCTGCTCGGTCCAATCATCGGAGCGGGGGTTGGTGCGGGGATTGCCCTGTTTGGAGAGCTGATGGATGGATGCGAAGGAGTTAGTTGGGGTGCGGTCTTGGCCGGTGCGGCGCTTGGCGGGCTGACCGGTGGACTCAGCGCATTTGCGAGCGGCGGTATCGCAGCCGCAGGTCTAGGTGGCGGAGCAACCATTGCTGCCAACGGCATTGTCGGTGCCGGTGTTGGCCTGATGGGTGGTGCTGGACAGCAGGTAATCACGAACGCCCTGCACGGAGATCCACTGACGGATGGGATCGTGACCTCGGGTCTGTTCGGGGCGATCGGTGGGGGAGCTGGCAGCGCGGGCGGCGCTGGCTTCATGAGAATGATGACCGGTCCGGGCTCGCGCCTCGCAGCGGGCACGAGTCTCGTCGGAACGCTCGGGGCTCGAAGCGCCGGCGCGCTCGCGGGTGACGCGGCTCGGTACGGAGCGCTCGGAGAGATTCTCGGCCAAGGTGCTGGAGGCGTATTGGCCACCGTAGGAAATTGGTCGGGTGTGGTGCCGGCGACCCCCAACGGGGGCGGGTGTGGGTGCAACTAGCTAGGCCAGATCGTGGCGGCGTGGTCAGGTGCAGGTGGCGTCGGACGCTACCAGGCTGGATCCTCTTGGTAACCGGCTGTCTGCTAGGGGTGGCGTCCATCGCGGTCGACACTGGCTGGGACCGGATAGGCCATGTTGCGGTCGCGGCAGCGGTTTTGTTCTGTGTGTTCGCGACGGCGGAACAGATCAGGGATGACACCTGGCTCCTGAGACGCTTTGAGGAGAGCGTGAATGCGAGCACGGTCGCTCTCGCAACCCGAGTGGTGCTGGCCGGACGTTGGTTCGAGCACACGGTGAGTGTCCGCAATGCCGATGGGCTCGTGGTCGCCACGGAGACGTACCGTGGACTTCGCTTCGCGATGGGCAGAACGCGGGGGCTCTCACCCGCTACCCGCCTCCGACGGACCGGGGTCGCGAGAGGCCGACATGCCGTGCAGCGCCGTCGACTACTGGTTGAGACGAGCGGGTTGCGTGGGGTCTTTGCACTCGCCTGGATTGCCCAGGACGGCGAGTTGTGGATCGCGGTCCGCCGGACCGCGGACGGAATCCTAGTCTGTACCCCGCACACGACGGAGGACGAGGCGGTCGCCCAGTTGACCTGGGAGTTTGACGAGCAGTGAGCAAGCTCGGTGTTGCCGGCCACCCTGACGTCATACGCGTCGGCGACTTTGAGGGCGTAGATACTCGTGATGTCGCCGTAGTTCTCCCGGCGGTCGTACTCGCACGACGGGGCCGGGCGGTGCGGCCGGCTATGGACGAATGGCGGTGGCGTTGGCTACCTCGTCTCCTTCCTTGAAGTGACCCAGGCACTGAATGCCCACGACTCCCGGACCGACATCGCAAGCGAATCGGGCGGTTGGCGCGACGCCATCATTCTCCGCCTCGGCGCGCGATGGGAGCGAGCGGCACCTCGGAGCAGGAGCTCGGGGATGCGGCAGCGACCGACGCGCACGTACTCGGCGCCGCCCTCGGCGACGCGCACCGCAGCGGCTGTGAAC
>Ga0105047_10020792_pt1 | contig 10069 bp, 8 predicted proteins | sample MAT04_FD_78384 | JGI IMG/M metagenome (GOLD analysis project Ga0105047, IMG submission 78384) | Freshwater microbial communities from Lake Fryxell liftoff mats and glacier meltwater in Antarctica - MAT-04 (megahit assembly) | ecosystem: Environmental > Aquatic > Freshwater > Ice > Liftoff...
GGGCGTCTTCGAATGGATTTCGGCGTCCTTGAAGGTCGCGACGTAGAAATTGACCATCTCTTCGATACGGTTGTCGATCCACAGGCAGGGCATCAGCTTGGGCATGGTGGTCTCCTCGTTGGGTTGAGTTTTCCCGTTCCCCGAAGCGGAACGCTGCGGCAGCAGGGTAGTCGGAGGCGAAGCCGTCAGTCGGTCAGTCGGTCAGTCGGCCGGTGCTCGAGCAATTCGTCGAGACGCTTGAAGCCCATCTCCATGCCCTCGGCCATCGGGGTGGCGCGGGCGCCCTCGCGAGCTTCCTGGTTGGCGTAGAGCACGGTCACCACCGAAGTGGTGACGCCGCCCTGTTCGGTGATGGTGTTGGTGACGATGGTCTGGCCGCCGGTCCAGTCCATGTCGTAAAGCTCGGTCATCTTGATCCAGCCGGGGCGGGCGATCTCCAGCACCTCGCCGGACGAGCCCATCTCGAAGCCGTCGGGGCCGCGGGTGACAAAGCGCCACCTGCCGCCGACGCGCGGGTCGAACTCGCAGGTCACGAACACCCAGTCGGCCGGGCCGAGCCAGCGGCGGATCAGCGCCGGGATGGTCCAGCAATCGAAGACGAGCTCGGCGGGGGCGGCGAACGAGCGGGTGATCCGGATTTCGCGGTCGGATGGCAGGGTGATGCTGAGCGGCTGCATGGCGGGTCCTCAGTTCTGCTTGTCGGTCTTGGGGGTGAAGCTCTGGAGTTCTGCCAGCAGGCCATCGAGCCTCTGGTAGCTATGCTCCCAGAACTTCCGGTAGGTCTCGAGCCAGCCCACGGCATCGGCGAGGGGCAGGGCCTCGATGTGGACGGGACGGCGCTGCGCCTCCTGCCGGCGCGACACGAGGCCGGCGGCCTCCAGCACCTTGAGGTGCTTCGAAATGGCCGGCTGGCTCATGGCGAAGGGTTCGACCAGTTCGTTCACGGTCGCATCACCCTGCGCAAGGCGCGCCAGGATCGCCCGGCGTGTCGGGTCCGCAAGCGCCGCGAAAGTGAGGTCGAGCTGGGAGGACGAGGGCATTGTATAACTCGGTGGTTCTATAATCGATAAGTTATATAAATGCCATGCTCTGTCAAGGGTGGGTTTTCGGTGCGGCGGAGGGAGATCCGTGGCGGCGGGCAACAGCGCCTCCTCCCCCTTGGTGGGGGAGGATAGGGGAGCTTGGTCGCGAAGCGGCCTAGCGGACCTGAGGAGAGGGGGTGCTGACGGGGAGGGCGGCCCCCTCTCCTCAGCTCTGCTGCGGCGCCAGCGTCTAGCGACGCTATCCTCCCCCGCCAAGGGGGAGGATGCGATGGGAGCGGCCGGTGCCCCACCAGGCGTCCACCAAGGGGGATGCGGTCGGGGAGCGGCCGGTGCTCCTGCTTCAGTTCAGAATCGCCCTGATCCGCAGTTCGGCGATGCGTTCCACCTGTTTGCAGGCGGTGACGAACTCGGTCTCGCGATCGTTCGCCACGCGCTTTTCCATCGCGGCCATGATCTGGGCCTTGGTGTTGTCGCGCACTGCGATGATGAAGGGGAAAGCGTGCTTGTCGACATAAGCGGCGTTCAGTTCGCCGAACCGCGTGCGCTCGGCGTCGGTCAGCGCGTCGAGGCCGGCGCTCAATTGCTCGGCCTCCGATGCCGCAGACAGCCGTTTGGCGGCGGCGAGCTTGCCGGCGAGGTCGGGGTGGGCGCTGAGGACGCTGAGCTTTTCCTCTTCGCTTGCGGCGCGGAACACCTGGGTCATCAGCGCGCTGAGGCCGGTGGCGGTATCGTGGAACGGGCCCATTTCGCGCTTGAAGGCGCGTTCGGCGACCCACTCGGAATGCTCGAAGACGTCGCCGAAGAGCTGGCTGAAATCGTCGTAGGCGAGTTCGGAGGGCACGATCTCCGGCTTCACGTAGGGGTTGGTCCTGATCCAGTGGTCGGCGATGTCGATGCGCTTGGCGATCCAGACCTTGTCCTTGCTCATGATGTAGTCGACGAAGCGCTTCAGCCCAGCGAAGCGGCCCGGCATGCCGACGAGGCGGCAGTGGAGCCCGATCGACAGCATCTTGGGCGAGCCGGCCGCGCCCTCGTCCCAGAGGACGTCGAAACTGTCCTTGAGCATCTGGAAATACTCCTCGCCATTGGCGAAGCCCGATGCGGTGGTGAAGCGCATGTCATTGGTGGCGAGGGAGTAGGGGATGATGAGCTGCGGGCTGCCCATGTGCTCGCGGTAGTAGGGCAGGTCGTCGTCGTAGGTGTCGGAAACGTAGGTGAAGCCGCCTTCCTCCGACGCGAGGTCGACGGTGTTCACCGAGGTGCGGCCGCAGTACCAGCCGGTGGGGCGGCTGCCGACGACCTCGGCGTGGAGCTTGATTGCCGCGTGCAGATCCTGGCGCTCGTGCTCGATGTCGTGGTCACGGTAGTCGATCCATTTGAGGCCGTGGCTGGCGATTTCCCAGCCGGCGTCGAGCATGGCCTTCAGCTGCTCGGGGCCGCGCTGCAGGGCGGTGGCAACGCCGTAGACGGTGACCGGCAGGTTGAGCGAGGTGAACAGCCGATGCAGCCGCCAGAAGCCGGCGCGGGCCCCGTATTCGTACATCGACTCGACGTTCCAGTGCCGCTTGCCCTGCCACGGCACCGCGCCGATGACGTCGACGAGGAAGGCTTCGGAGGCGGCATCGCCGTGCAGCACGTTGTTCTCGCCACCCTCCTCGTAGTTGAGGACGAACTGCACGGCCACGTTGGCGCCGCCCGGCCACTGGGCGTGGGGCGGGTTGGGGCCGTAGCCCTGCAGGTTGCGGGGGTAACGCATGGATGCACCTCGGTCTTGTCTGTCAAAGTTTATGGCCGACGGAACGCCGCCGGGGCAAGGTGCCCAAAAGTGGACCAGTTGGTAAAAAACCGGCGCGAACCCTCTTTCGCACGAAACGAATATGCTCAATAGTCGGGCATTCTTGAGGTCGTGCCTGTCTCAGTGGCGCGACTTGATAGGACCCTTTGGGGGCGGGCAGAAGGACAATAGACCATGGCGAGCGCTGGACGCCTGACGACTCACGTGCTCGACACGACTCACGGCAAGCCGGCCGCGGGAATGCGTATCGACCTTCTCATGGTGCATGGCGACCATACGCATCATATCTGGACCGGGCTGACGAATGCGGATGGCCGCGTCGACCAGCCGCTGCTCGAGGGGGACAGCTTCCACCTCGGCATCTACGAGCTGATCTTCCATGTCGGGCAGTATTTCGAGCGGCTCGGGGTCGATATGAACCGACAGTTCCTCGACACCGTGCCTGTGCGCTTCATGATGAGCGAGGAAAGCCATTTCCATGTGCCGCTGCTCTGCTCGCCGTTTGGCTACTCGACCTACCGGGGAAGTTGAATGACCGAAGTGCGCAATGAGCTGCGTTTCATCCTCAACGACGAGGAGGTTGCGCTCACCGAGATTTCGGCGACGCGGACGCTGCTCGACTATCTCCGCCTCGACAAGCGACTCAAGGGCTCCAAGGAAGGCTGCGCCGAGGGCGATTGCGGCGCCTGCTCGGTGCTGGTCGGCCGCCTGAACGGCGATGAGCTGGTATATGAGGCGATCAACGCCTGCATCAGCTTCGTCGGCTCGCTCGATGGCGCACATGTGGTGAGCGTGGAGCACCTGTCGGCGGCCAACGGCCCGATGCACCCGGTACAGCAGGCGATGGTGGATCATCATGGCAGCCAGTGCGGGTTCTGCACGCCGGGCATCGTGATGTCGCTCTATGGGCTGTGGATGCAGCAGCCGCAGGCGAGCGGATATCAGATCGAGAAGGCGCTGCAGGGCAATCTCTGCCGCTGCACCGGCTACTCGCCGATCGTGCGGGCGGCGAAGGCGATTTCGTCCTATGGCGAGGTGGCGAACGATCCGCTGGTGGCCGAACGCGAGAGCATCAAAGCGCGGCTCAAGGCGCTGCGCGACGGCAAGCGGGTGGATATCGGGACGGGCAAGGACTGGGTGATCATCCCGGCCTCGATCGATGACCTCGCGGCGGTCTACGCGGAGCATCCACAAGGCACGCTGGTGTCGGGCGCGACGGACGTTGGCCTCTGGGTCACCAAATTCATGCGCGACATTGGCCCGATGATCTTCATCGGCGAGGTGCCGGGCATGGACGAGGTCATCGTCGAGACGGGCAGCGTCACCTTTAAGGCGGGGGTCACCTACACGGGCGCGGCGCCGACCATCGCGTCGCACTTCCCGCAGTTGGTGGAGCTGTGGGACCGGATTGGCGGCGAGCAAGTGCGCAATGCCGGCACCATCGGCGCCAATATCGCCAACGGCTCGCCGATCGGCGACACGCCGCCGCCGTTCATGGCGCTCGGCGCGACTGTGACGCTCAACAAGGGCGGGGTGCGGCGGCAGGTGCTGCTCGAGAACTACTTCATCGCCTACGGCAAGCAGGACCGGAGCCCGGGCGAGTTCGTCGAAAGCGTCACCGTGCCGGTGCTGCCGGCAGATGAACAGCTGGCCTGCTACAAGATCACCAAGCGCAAGGACGAAGATATCTCGGCGCTGTGTGGCGCGTTCCGGGTGAAGCTCGCGGGCGGTGTGGTCGAAAGCGCGATCATCGCGTTCGGTGGCATGGCGGCGACGCCGAAGCGGGCGGCTGCCGTCGAGGCGGCGCTGGTCGGCAAGGCGTGGAGTGTTGCCACCATCGAGGCGGCGATCCCGGCGTTCGCGACCGACTATCAGCCGCTCACCGACATGCGGGCGAGCGCCGAGTACCGGCTGCTGGCCGCGCAGAATCTGCTGCGACGCTTTTTCTTCGAGACGACAGGCGAAGGCGAACGGCTGAAGCGGGAAGTGGCATGAACAAGCAGTCCCCCATGGTCACCGGCTCGCCGCTGCACGTTTCGAACCCGCACGATTCGGCCATCAAGCAGGTGGCCGGGCGCGCCGACTATGTCGATGACCTCGCCGAGCCTGAGGGCACGCTGCATGCGTATCTCGGCCTCTCCACCCGGGCGCATGCCGAGCTCGCCTCGGTGAACCTCGACGCGGTGCGGGCGGCGCCCGGCGTCGTTGCGGTGCTCACCCATGCCGATATCCCGGCCGAGAACGATGTCAGCTCGGTGCACAAGCACGACGAGCCGGTGTTCGCCGAAACCAAGGTGCACTACTGGGGCCAGCCGATCTTTGCCGTGATCGGCGAAACGCGCGAGGCGGCCCGCCGGGCAACCAAGCTGGCGCGGATCGAGTATCGCGACCTGCCGCATGTCACCGGTGTGGAAGCGGCGATGATCGCCGGCGGCAAGCTCGTCACCGAGCCGCTGAAGCTCGAGCGCGGCGATGTCGAGGCCGGTCTCGCCAAGTCCGAGCGCCGGGCGAAGGGCAAGGTGGTGATCGGCGGGCAGGAGCATTTCTACCTCGAAAGCCAGATCGCGCTCGCCATTCCGGGCGAAGACGACGAGGTGGTGATCCACTGCTCGACCCAGCACCCGACCGAAATCCAGGTGATGGTGGCGCAGGTGCTCGGCATCCCGCACGCCGCCGTCACGGTGAACATGCGGCGCATGGGTGGCGGCTTCGGCGGCAAGGAGACGCAGGGCAACCTGTTCGCGGCCGTGGCGGCACTTGCGGCCAAGAAGTTCAACAAGGCGGTGAAGATCCGCCCCGATCGCGACGACGATTTCCAGATCACCGGCAAGCGCCACGATTTCGTCGTCGACTACGACGTCGGCTACAATTCCGACGGCAAGATCCAGGCGGTGACGGCCACCTATGCGGCGCGCTCGGGCTTTTCGGCCGACCTCAGTGGTCCGGTGACCGACCGGGCGCTGTTTCACGCCGACAATGCCTACTGGTATCCGGCGGTGCGGCTGAACTCGCTGCCGCTTTATACCAACACGGTGTCGAACACGGCGTTCCGCGGCTTCGGCGGCCCGCAGGGGATCGTCGCGGCCGAGCGCTGGATCGCGCACATCGCCTACGACCTCGGGCTTGATCCGCTCGAAGTGCGGAAGCGCAATTTCTACGGCACCGACACCGACAACATCACGCCCTACCACCAGACGGTCGAGGACAACGTCATCCACCGGGTGGTCGATGACCTCGAAAAGTCGTCGGACTACCAGGCGCGACGGGCGGCGGCGATTGCCTTCAACCAGACCAGCCGGGTGCTGAAAAAGGGCATCGCGCTGACGCCGGTGAAGTTCGGCATCTCGTTCACCGCCACCTGGCACAACCAGGCCGGGGCGCTGATCCATGTCTATCGCGACGGCTCGGTGCACCTCAGCCATGGCGGCACCGAGATGGGGCAGGGGCTGCACATCAAGGTAGCGCAGGTGGTGGCGGATGCGTTCGGCATTCCGCTCGACCAGGTGAAGATCACCGCGTCGAACACCGGCAAGGTGCCGAACACTTCGGCGACGGCGGCGTCGTCGGGTACCGATCTTAATGGCATGGCGGCGCTCGATGGCTGCAACCAGATCAAGGCGCGCATGGCGGCGCATGCCGCAAAAATGTATGAGGTCGAGCCGCACGAGGTGGCTTGGGAGTTTGGCGGCATCCGCGCCGGCCAGCAGTTCGTCGAGTTCGGCGAACTGGCAACCAGTTGCTGGATGAACCGCGTGCAGCTGTCGGCCGCCGGGTTCTACATGACGCCGAAAATCCACTGGGACCGGGCCAGCGGCCAGGGCAGGCCGTTCTACTACTTTGCCTACGGAGCGGCCTGCGCTGAGGTCACCATCGACACGCTTACCGGCGAGTATCAGGTCGAGCGGGCCGATGTGCTCGAGGATGTCGGCCGCTCGCTCAACCCGGCGATCGATATCGGGCAGGTGGAAGGCGGCTTCGTGCAGGGCATGGGCTGGCTCACCACCGAGGAATTGTGGTGGGACCAGAAGGGTCAACTGCGCACGCACGCGCCCTCGACCTACAAGATCCCGCTGGCGTCGGATGTGCCGCCGATCTTCAACGTCGAACTCGCAACGTGGTCGGTGAACAAGGAGCCGGCGATCGGGCGATCCAAGGCCGTCGGCGAGCCGCCGCTGGTGCTGGGCTATTCGGTGGTCGAGGCGCTGGCGATGGCCGTGGCCTCGGTCGCCGACTACAGGCTCGACCCCGCGCTCGACATGCCGGCAACGCCCGAGCGGGTGCTGATGGCGGTGGAACGGATGAGGTCGGCGCGGTGACCCTCTCCGCCGCCGCCATCGATGACTTCGTCGCACGCGCCGGCAGTGTCACATCTGTCATAATTGCGGAATTGTCCGCCGTGCGGGGCTCGTCGCCGCGTGAGGCGGGGGCGTTCATGCTGGTCTCGGACGACGCGCAGGCTGGCACCATCGGGGGCGGGGCGCTCGAATACATGGTGATCGACCGGGCGCGGCAGGTGCTGCGGAACGGCGAACACGGCGATGACCTCGATATTCCGCTCGGGCCGGAGATTGGCCAGTGCTGCGGCGGGCGGGTTGATGTGGCGCTGCGGCAGCTCTCCGATGACATCGTGGCGCGGCTGAAGGCGCGGGGCGCGGCGGAGCTTTTGGCACGACCCCACGTGTTCCTGTTCGGCTCCGGCCATGTCGGGCACGCGCTGGCGCGGGCGCTCTCAGTGTTGCCGCTGCAGGTGCATGTGGTCGATACGCGGCCCGACGAACTCACGGCGCTGCCGGCGAATGTCGCAACGCATGCCGTGGCGATGCCGGAAGCCGTGGTGCGCTCGGCGCCGAAGGGCTCGTCCTTCGTCATTCTCACCCACGACCATGCGCTCGATTTCCTGATCGGGGCCGAGGCCCTGCAGCGGGCCGATGCGCCCTATGTCGGCATGGTCGGCTCGAAGACCAAGCGGGCGCGGTTCCGCTCCTGGTACCTCGAGGAAGGCTACCCGGCGGCGACCCTCGAAAAGCTGGTGCTGCCGATCGGCGGCAGGGCGTTTCCGGACGGGCTTGGGGACAAGCGTCCCGAGGTGATCGCGGCACTGGCGGCTGCGGAGATTATGGTCCATGTTGGTCGGCGGGAAGTCATTGTGAATACGCGGCCGGTCACCACGAAGTCGGGAGCCGTTGTTGCAGACTAGCCCTATTCCGCGCCTCGAACTGACCGGCATCACCAAACGCTTCCCCGGCGTGCTGGCCAACGACAATGTCGGCTTTTCGGTGCTGCCGGGCGAGATCCACGCGCTGCTCGGCGAAAACGGGGCGGGCAAGTCCACCCTCGTCAAGATGATCTACGGCATCATGCAGCCGGACGCGGGCGAAATCCGCTGGAACGGCCAGCCGGTGACGGTTGCCAACCCCAAGGCGGCGCGCAAACTCGGCGTCGGCATGGTGTTCCAGCACTTCAGCCTGTTCGACGCGATGACGGTGCTCGAAAACATCGCGCTGGGGCTCGATGCCAAGCTGCCGCAGCGCGAACTCGAAGCGAAAATCCGCGCCGTGATGCAGCAATACGGTCTGCTGCTCGACCCGCACCGCACCGTCTCGACTCTGTCGGTGGGCGAGCGGCAGCGTATCGAGATCGTGCGCGCGCTGCTGCTCGACCCTGAGTTGCTGATCATGGACGAGCCGACCTCGGTGCTCACCCCGCAGGAGGTGGAGCAGCTGTTCGTGGTGCTGCGCAAGCTGGCATCGGAGGGCTGCTCGATCCTCTACATTTCGCACAAGCTGCATGAGATCAAGGCGCTGTGCGACACGGCGACGATCCTGCGCGGCGGCAAGCTGGTCGATACCTGCGACCCGAAGGTCGAGACCTCCCGCTCGATGGCCGAAAAGATGATCGGCGCGGGGCTCAAGGAGATCAAGAAGGTCGCCGGGCGGACGTTCGGGCAGGAGCGGCTGATCGTCAACCGCCTCAATATCCCCGGCATCGGGCCGTTCGGCATCTCGCTCAACAACATCAATTTCGAGGTGAAAGCCGGCGAGATCTTCGGCATCGCCGGGGTTGCCGGCAACGGCCAGAATGCCCTGTTGCTGGCGCTTTCGGGCGAGGTGCCTTCGGACGACGCCGATGCGATCACCGTCGATGGTGCGCGGGTCGGGACACTGACCGCCAAGCAGCGCCGGCTCAAGGGCATGGCGAGCGTGCCCGAAGAGCGCAACGGCCACGCCGCCGTGCCGGATTTCACGCTCAGCGACAATACCATCCTGACCGCCCGCGACCGGCTGGGCATGGTCAGCGGCGGTCTGATCAATACCGGCGCGGCCAAGATCTATGCTGGCGAGGTCATCACGGCCTTTTCGGTGAAGGCGCTGGGGCCGGGCTCGATGGCGGGGTCGCTGTCCGGAGGCAACCTGCAGAAATACATCATGGGCCGCGAAATCCTGCAGAAGCCCGGCGTGCTGGTGGTCAGCCAGCCGACCTGGGGCGTCGATGCGGGTGCGGCGGCGGCTATCCATCAGGCGCTGGTCGACCTCGCGGGGCAGGGTTCAGCCATTGTCGTCATCAGCCAGGACCTGGATGAGCTGCTGTCGCTGTGCGACACGCTGGCGGTCATCAATGGCGGGCGCCTGTCGAAGCCGATGCAGGTTGCCGGCGCCGACATCCACGAAATCGGCCTCCTCATGGGCGGCATCCACGGCGATCACGCTTCACCGGAACCAGCCCATGCGCATTAAGCTCGAGAAGCGCCCCGAACCCAGCCGGCTGATGCTGGTCGTCACCCCCATCGCTTCGGTGCTGCTCACCATGGCGATCGGCGTGGTGGTGTTCGACCTGCTCGGCATCGACGGCTTCCGCGCCGTGGTCGACATCTTCATCTCGCCGATCCTGTTGTCCTACAAATGGCAGGACGTGGCGGTGAAGGCGGCGCCGCTCATCATCATCGCGCTCGGCCTGTCGGTCGGCAACCGGGCGAACGTCTGGAACATCGGTGCCGAAGGGCAATACATCATTGGCGCCGTCTGCGCGGCGGGCATCGGCATTGCCGCGGGCACGACGGGCGGACCGCTGATCATCCTCGTCATGCTGCTGGCCGGCATGGTGGGCGGCACGGCCTGGGCCACGGTGCCGGCGGCGCTCAAGACGCGCTTCGGCGTCAACGAAATCCTGTCGAGCCTGATGCTGACCTATGTCGCCACCCAGGTGCTGGGCTACCTGCTCAGCGGTCCGTGGA
>Ga0105047_10020794_pt1 | contig 10069 bp, 7 predicted proteins | sample MAT04_FD_78384 | JGI IMG/M metagenome (GOLD analysis project Ga0105047, IMG submission 78384) | Freshwater microbial communities from Lake Fryxell liftoff mats and glacier meltwater in Antarctica - MAT-04 (megahit assembly) | ecosystem: Environmental > Aquatic > Freshwater > Ice > Liftoff...
GTGAAGTTGCTCCAGTGTCTGTTTTCTTGCGTTTTCTTTTTCCATGAAGCTTGGGCACAAAAAATCCAATAAAGTTCATACTTCATTGGGCCTTATCTATAGTAATACAAATGTGCGCTTGATAAGTAGACAAAAATAACTCAATCGATCGTTTCGATGACATGATCCTGGTTTGTATAAATACAGATATCCCCTGCGATTGTGAGTGCTTTTTTCACAATCTCCTTGGGCGGCAAATCGGTATTTTCCAATAGTGCACGGGCGGCAGCCAATGCAAAAGAACCGCCACTGCCAATGGCAGCGAGACCTAATTCCGGTTCGATCACATCGCCAGCGCCGGTAATAATCAACGTCGCATCCTCGTTGGCAACAACCAACATGGCTTCCAATCTACGCAAAATCCGGTCTGTGCGCCAGTCTTTGGCTAACTCTACAGCCGCGCGCATAATATGGCCATGATGCGCTTCCAGTTTGCCTTCAAATCGTTCGAACAGGGTAAAAGCATCGGCAGTACCACCGGCAAATCCGGCAAGGATTTTATCATGATAGAGTCTACGAACTTTGCGGGCACTGGATTTGGCCACAACAGCACCGAGTGTTACCTGACCATCACCACCCAATGCAACCTGACGGCCACGCCTTACTGAAACAATTGTTGTCATGGAATTTACTGAACGTATTACAAAAGCGCATTATAGCGTATAAAACATAGTCGATTCCGATTGAAAACTCTTTGCGCGCTCAATCTCTTTTTTTTGCCCGTGGATGCGTAGTATCGTAAATTTTTGTCAGATGCTGGAAATCAAGATGAGTATAGACTTGCGTGGAAGTGATATGCGCATGCCCCAGCATTTCCTGAACGGCACGCAAATCACCGCTGGATTGCAGCAGATGGGAAGCGAAAGAATGCCGCAAAATATGCGGATGTACATTTTGATTGATACCTTGCTGCCTGGCTCTGTTTTTCAGGCGGTAGCTGATGGTGCGAGCGCTAATCGCGTCGCCGCGCTGCGATAAAAAAAGCGCGGTTACCTCGGGTTTAATTATCAATACGCGCTGTTCAAGCCAGACTTTTAATGCTTGAATCGCGAAAGCACCGACCGGGACAATACGTTCCTTCCCGCCCTTTCCCAGAACTCTTACCGTTCCCTCCGCAAAATGGATATCTGCAGGCTTCAATTGCGCCAATTCTGCTAACCTTAAACCGGAAGAATAGAATAATTCGAACATGGCACTATCGCGCGCCATCAAAATGTCATCGGGCAAGAAAGTCAGTAGTTGTACAGCTTCATCAGGAGAAAGTGCATTGGGCAGTTTTTGTGGTGACTTGGGAACTCGCATTCCATTACAGGGATTGTGCTGATAGTGGTGTTTGCGGATCAAGTAATTGTAAAAGCTGCGCCATGCCGATAACATTCTAGTCAAACTTCTACCAGACAATCCTTTGCTATGGAGCTGCGCAATAACATGACGAATATTCAAAAATTGAACCTGCTCCAAATCGTCTTTATTTAAATATTTAAATAGAGCACGAATGTCGCGCGCGTAGTTTTCACTGGTGAGCGGTGACAAACGCCGTTCATAAGTCAGATGATGGATAAATGCTGCGGCAAGTACTTCAGGTTTACTGCTCATTGGTTATGTGATCTTGCATTGCTTCACGGCTTACAGTTTCCGCTTGATCATAGCGAGTAATGGTGGTGCACACCAGTTCCCCTAACCGTTTTAAATGCAGCGTCCCCATTTCAGGATAAAATCTTTCTGCATCAGGACTGCCCAAAACAAGCAAACCAATGGTTTGTGTTGTATTCAATGGAATCATGGCGAATGAATTGAGGTGTTCAGCGCCTTCACCAAACCATTGCTTGATCTCATCCGCGATATGATTGCCGCAATAAGGTTGTGACAAACTTGCAGCAATGACATGAATATCTTCACTGATGGGCGTAAATTCGGTATAGGAATTCTCGCTGCAAGAGATATTCCAGACACGCATTGCCACAAGCGGAACTGCGAAATCTTCTTTTAGGCTGAAATACAACACATTAAAAAGCTCGTCCAAACTGGAAACGGAAAGCAATGCAATAGCCAACCGGTGCATTTTTTCACCAATAGCATCATTTTCTTCACCAAAACTGATCAGTTCAAGTAGTTTATCCTGTAATACGCGATTTCTTTCTCTTAATGAAATCACTTGCCGCTCATTCAGTGAAATCACTTTATCATCCTGCGGATGAGAAATTTGAATATCTGCCAGTAAATCAGCATATTCATTAAAGAATTGCGGGTGTTCCTGTAGATAGTGCGCGACTTCTTCCGGTTTCATCATTCTTCCTTAGTTGGTTACAAATTTATTTCACCTTCAAACACTGTAACTGCCGGGCCGGTCATCCATACGGGGGTATCCTCCCCCTGCCAGCTAATTGTCAACTCACCGCCACGAGTGCTAACAGTGACCTGATTATCCAGCAAACCCAGATTAATGCCCGCAACGACTGCTGCGCAGGCGCCTGTGCCGCACGCCAGTGTTTCACCAGCGCCACGCTCAAAAACCCGTAACTTGATATGGTTACGGTCAATTACCTGCATGTAGCCAACATTTACTCTTTTGGGAAAACGCGGGTGCGTCTCTATAAAGGCGCCTTCCGTCTCTACCGGCGCACTTTCAATTTCCCGCACCACCCGCACAGCATGCGGATTACCTATCGACAAGGCGCTTATTGTAACTGGCTTATCCGGCATTTCAAGCAGATAAGTCAAAGCAGTTTTCTCAGCGAAAAAAGGAATTGCTTCCGGCTCGAATAGGGGTTTTCCCATATTGACCGTAACATTTCCATTGATTTCCAGTTTTGGAGATATTACGCCGCTCAGTGTTTCGATGCGAATTTCATTTTTTTGTGTCAAGCCATGGTCGTGAACATAGCGGACGAAACAGCGTGCGCCGTTGCCGCATTGCTCAACTTCACTACCATCGGCATTGAAGATACGATAACGGAAATCAGCCTGACCGGCAGCTTTTTCAACGAGTAATAACTGATCGCAGCCGATGCCGAAATGTCGATCGGCGAGCAAACGAATCTGTTGTTGATCAAGGTTTATCGATTGGTTAATGCCGTCCAAGACGACAAAATCATTGCCCAAACCCTGCATTTTGGTAAATTTCAGCTTCATGGATTAAATATTCCAGCGATTCAGTTTTGTTAAGAAAAGTCTAATTTTGTTAGACAACACTCATGGCTCCACAATCTTATTACTAACATAATCAGTAGATTACCGCTCGTCCTGTCGAAGGACTTAATCAGAATTTCCTTAAAGTCATCAAATAATCATTCATGACGAAACCACCCCGATATCTATACTACTATCCATCCGTGATTTCAAATCCATGATGCTGATAGGCTGAAACAACCGTCTGGAGTCATGTTTGTTGGCCGCCAGGATCAATAATTAGAAGTTATTTCCCTGCATTATATCGATGGCATCGGTCACCAGCATAGTGCCATACCCTTTATGATGATAATCTGAATGAATATATAGTCTCTCAATTTTAAGCTTTTCCGGTCTGTTCGTGCACATACAACTGTTCGGCAATCAATCAAAGTAGTAAATTTCTCTTGACCCGCCTTCTAACAACCCTTATTTTATTAGTCGCATCATCAACTCTGAGATATTTTTGCATATTTCGATTTGGCAGCCCGTTGAATTGCTCCCTGCATTGCTGCTACAGCGTTAGAAACAAGCTCAAAATACTCTTTAATCATGCAAAACTGCACTTCTTCGCATGCTCTATCCTTGCATCAGCTACCGCGTGAACATATTTCAATGGCCTGCTCAGCATAAATCAAAATCACATGAAATCAACCAAAAGTGACTTACCTATTTAACGACCCTACAAAATTTGCGAATGAATTGGTTGAAGGCCTCGTGGCGGCACATTCCAGCCGATTATTTCGTGTGGATGGCGGTGTTATCCGCCGGCATAAGGCCAAGCCCGATCAGGTTGTGTTGGTTATCGGCGGCGGCTCGGGTCATTACCCGGCGTTTGGTGGTTTTGTTGGTTCCGGGATGGCTCATGGTGCCGCGATGGGAAACATCTTCGCGGCGCCATCGGCGCAGCAGATTTGTAAGGTCGCGCAGGCTGTGAATTCCGGAGGCGGCATTCTATTTTGCTATGGAAATTATGCAGGCGATGTCCTCAATTTCAATCAAGCGCAAGAACGCCTCCGCGCTTTGGGCGTTGACGTGCGCACCGTGGTTGTAACCGATGACACCGCATCGGCGCCCTTCTCTGAAAAACATAAACGACGCGGTATCGCCGGCACTTTGCCTGTTTTCAAAGCGGCAGCTGTCGCTGCCGATTCGGGAAAATCGCTCGATGATGTCTTCCGCATTGCCACTGCAGCAAATGATCGTGTCCGCACGTTGGGCGTTGCTTTCTCTGGCTGCACCCTCCCGGGTGCCGAGAAGCCGCTTTTCGAGGTCGAAATCGGAAAAATGGAAGTCGGAATGGGCATCCATGGCGAACCTGGACTTTATCGCCTGGACGCAACAACTGCAGATGGCTTAGCAGCACTTTTGGTCGACAAGCTGCTTGCAGAAATTCCTGCGGTGATCAGTAGCCCTAAAGGTGCTCGTATCGGCGTTATATTCAACGGCCTTGGCGCCATTAAGTACGAAGAATTGTTTGTAGTTTATCGTAAGATTGATCAATTGCTTTCCGCACGCGGATTGATCATTGTCGAACCGGAAGTGGGTGAATTGATCACGAGCTTCGACATGGCGGGTGTTTCGCTCACGTTATTTTGGATGAACGATGAACTCGAGCAAACTTGGATTGCCGCGGTAGATACTCCGGCATTTCGTCGAGGGAATGTCACGCCATCCTCTGGGGAAGCGGTCGATACCACGGCACTAAAAAATCCACACCAGTTAAACACCGGTTCCAAGCAATCACAAGCAGTTGCGGCGGTTGTATTTGCAGCATTCGAAGCTGCCAGGCAAGTGATCGACAAGAATCAAGACGAACTCGGACGCTTAGATGCGATTGCCGGAGATGGTGATCATGGCATCGGGATGCACCGCGGACTCACTGCGGCAGTCACCGCGGCTAAAGAAGCACTCGTTGCCAAGGCTGGCGCAGGAACGTTGCTCAAGGTTTCCGGCGATGCTTGGTCCGACCAGGCAGGCGGTACATCCGGTGCGTTGTGGGGGGTTATTCTTCGTGAATTGGGTGACGTCCTCGGTGACGAAGCTAGGCCGAGTACCTCAGCAATTGCCGCTGGCACTGCTGCCGCGCTTCGCGGGGTAACCGATCTTGGCAAAGCACAAACAGGCGACAAAACCATGATCGATGTTCTCCACCCATTTGCCGCTGCGCTTGCTTGTGGAGCATCCCGTGGACTCTCGATTCCAGATACCTGGGCAGCTGCAACAATTATCGCCGATGAAGCGGCACAGGCCACTGCACACCTACTGCCCAAAATTGGCCGCGCGCGTCCTCATGCCGAAAAAAGCATTGATTCACCTGATCCTGGCGCTATTTCAATGGCCTTGATCATTCGATCGGTTGGGGAAGTACTTGCAGAGCGCTGCTCTTGAACCCATCCAATTTCAACCAACACATTTTTCGCACACCGGCAGCTGAAACGATTTAAGGAATCTTTAATTAACAGACTCGGGACGAACGGCAATATACCGATTACATTCTTGGCTAACTTGTCGGACCATGAATGTAATCAACCTAATCAGAGCTTCCTTAGTATCAACAACACAAAATAAACCAGTAAGAATCCTCTATTTATTAACTATCTTCATCGCTTGCTATGTAACAATCCACTCTGCTTAATATGCACTACCGTGCCAGCCTTTTTGTCACCCATTTGACAATCAGGCAGATGCCTTGCAGTATTGGCAATATTCAAACTCAGAAAGTGAACATCGTCTTGTCATGTGTGTCTCGTAAAAAATAAGGATACTTCAAGCAAATGAACGTAAACATTCACCCCGTCATCCTTTCCGGTGGAAGTGGCACCCGGTTGTGGCCGCTTTCGCGCGCCAATTATCCCAAACAACTGTTACCGCTCGTTGGAAAAGAAACCATGTTGCAGACTACACTCGCCCGGGCAGCCGCACTATCGAATACGCAGGCGCCGATTATTGTATGTAATACTGAACATCGTTTTTTGATCCAGGAGCAATGTGAAGCGATAAAAATCAAGCCGGAAGCGATTTATCTTGAATCGGCCGGACGCAATACCGCACCGGCCATTGCGCTTGCTGCATTTCATCTGTCACAGATCGATGAAAATGCCTTGATGATCGTTTTGCCAGCCGATCATGTCATTGACGATCAAGTTGCCTTTGCACAAGCAGTGGAAACAGCGAAAGTGGCAGCTCAAGAAGACTATTTGGTGACTTTTGGTGTCGTGCCATCTGCACCGGAAACAGGTTATGGGTATATTAAAGCTGGCACAGCACTCTCGTTTGCTACGCCCATTGCACTGGCTGCTTATCAAGTTCAATCTTTTTTTGAGAAACCTAACCGGGAAACCGCTACGGCATATCTGCAGGAAGGCGGTTATACGTGGAATAGTGGCATGTTCGTTTTTACTGCCAAAAATTATCTGCAAGAATTACAGCGGCATCGGCCGGATATCTTTGCCGCCGTTCAAAAGGCTTGGCAAGAAAAAACTACGGACCTTGGCTTTATCCTTCCCGGTAAGGATGCATTTACGGCTTCTCCATCGGATTCGATTGACTATGCCATCATGCAGGTAACCGATCGTGCCGCCGTGGTACCCGCACAGTTCGGCTGGAGCGATGTCGGATCCTGGGATTCCCTATGGCAGATTGCACCGAAGGATGGCGATGGGAATGTCACCAGCGGCGACACACTCGTTTTTGATACCCAAAAAAGCTATATCCGTGCCGAAAACCGCCTGGTCGCCGTAATCGGACTCGACGATGTCATTGTCATCGAAACAGCCGATGCCGTGCTGGTAATGCATAAAAGTAAAGCACAACATCTCAAAACTGCGATACAGCAACTCGAATCCAGTCAGCGCAAGGAACATCTCGATCATCTGCGAGTCCATCGCCCTTGGGGCTGGTATGAGGGAATCGACAAAGGGGAACGTTTTCAAGTCAAGCGAATCATGGTGAAGCCGGGAGAAAAATTGTCACTTCAAATGCATCACCATAGAGCGGAACATTGGGTAGTCGTCAGCGGTACTGCCAAAGTCACTGTAGAGAATCAAGAAACCCTGTTTACAGAAAACCAATCGACGTACATCCCGCTTGGCAAATCGCATCGTCTCGAGAACCCCGGAAAAATTCCTTTGCACTTGATAGAGGTTCAGTCAGGAACCTATCTGGGCGAAGACGATATCGTACGATTTGAGGATTCTTACGGGCGCACCATTTAACTTGAAAAACCCAGTTCCTATGATTTTATAAAAATAACTTTCTAATCCATACTTCCAGTCTTCTGGTAGCGATGACATCATCACGGTTATAACGCAGTATTTCAGCTTTCAGTTTTTGTTTCTCAGCTAAATCTGTTTCTAAGCGAAAACGATTGAATTGCACAACTGACCATTGCGATCCGGATTCTTCATTTTCCCATTGAAAATTGACCAGATCCGGATGTTTGCAGATATCCTTGAGACCATATCCCTGCAGCGGCAACACCAGACAATCCAGAACCGGATTCTGCATATCAAATAGCGGACTATCGTCACCAAGCAGCCAGGTCACAGTGGGATGATTTTTCATCGCATAGCGTTCGGCATATTGCCTGATAGTGGCTTTTTCGTGATTCGAATAATGTGCAAGTACCAGTGGAGAATAGTTCGAGCGGTATTCTTCAATTTTCTGCAAGAAACCGAGCCAGCCATCGTAATCACCGGTTTCATCATCGGTCCACACATAGTCAAAGTTCTCTCGGGTATATGCGGGCACCAAAAACCCCCAAAGATAAACATGGCGTTCACGGTCTGGTGTTAAGGGATTGTCTTCAATATCAAAATGAATCCAGGTGCCCTCCGGCAAAGCAGCTTTATTCAACTGAAATACCTTACCGCTTAGAAACGAGCCGGCTTGCAGGATGGCGCGGTGTTTTCTTTTATTACCTTTGAGATAAGGCACATCCGGTATGGATTCGACTGTGCTCATGGCAAGTTGGGAGATTGTTGAAATACCCGCTTCCGCCAAATGTTCTGCGGCCTTACCGTGAATGCCATAAAGCAACGAGATGTCTTCCTTTGCTTCAAAATCCGGACGGCAATGGGCATCATACGGACAAATCCGGCATTTGCTGTGGCTATAACGAACCGCCGGTTGTTGCGGGAGATCAAGCAACGCTCTCATTCCGGTTATAAATTCATCGACCACTGGATTGACTTCATTACCAAGCAATCCAGTGCGCCCATCTCCGAGAAAAACCATGGCGGGTAATTCATTTCTCAGTAGCCTGCGGTAAATGCCCAGTTGGATCTGAATGGTCTTTTTATTTTCACTGAGTGAAAGCTTGGCATCAGCAGGTTGATATTCACCACTTTCATGACGAATCAAAAAATCGGGATAACCCACCAAACCTTGTTGCTCATCTACCAGCCGTCCTTGGTAAATGACCGGCGCGCCTTGTTGCATCAAAACTTGAGTATGATCGAAGGAAATTGCTTGAATCACTGGATACTGGCCTTCCAGTCTGGCCAGCATGGCGGCTTCATGCGCCAACCCAAGATCACTGAGTAACTTATTAAATGCATCAGGTTCATAGACAGTGGTGGATTGATGCTTATCCAGCCAGGCACGCCGGATGCATGCGATCCACGCGGCAGCATCACTGGGTTTGATCAGAGTTTGGGTAGATTGGCTGGCAGTCATGGCTTTATTCAAAAGCCTCAAAATAAAACTGCCTATTTTAGCGGATTTAACTGATGCGCATTCGCCGGATACCTGCGACGGCAATTACCATATCAGCATCCTGCCGGTTAGCTACGACTAACTGTAGATACTTTCTTTGAATTGCTGTTGAATCAATTCAACTTTCTGCTGGTTCTCAATCAAAGCATATACACAATCACTGTCCAGTTTTTCACCGGCAAGCTGTTTGAGCATGTTAAATGCTCTCTCATTGCTCCAAGCTTCCTTGTAAGGACGGCTGGAAGTGAGTGCGTCAAATACATCAGCAACCGCAATAATACGCGCTTCGAGCGGGATTTCATCGTTCACCTTGCCAACTGGATAACCGCTGCCGTTAATAGCCTCATGATGAAATTCAGCGATATTTCTTAAAATATCGATATTACTGAGATTTCCAAAACCAAAATTTGCAACAATATCATCAATCATCTTTCTACCTTTACTTGCGTGCGTATTCATGATCGATCGTTCTTCCTCACTTAACGGTCCCGGCTTTAGTAGAATGCTATCCGGTATTGAGATCTTTCCAATATCATGAAGTGGCGAAAACATAAAAATATGTTCAATATACGCATCATTCAGATCATACTGATCGGCAAGCGATTCGGCGATGATACGGCTATAGCGTGACATACGATCCAAATGACTACCCGTTTCAGGATCGCGCAAATGGGTAATACCACTGGTTGTTTTTATTGCTGCACTCATAACTTTTAACGTGGAGAGTTCGTGCACGACCATCAGTGCGATCAAATGCCCATAAATATCGAGGATACTTAAAACATTCTCTGTAAACACGTCGCTTTCATGTGAATTGAAAAATAAAAATCCAACAAACTCACCGCTATGAAAAATTGGCATGGTGTAGCTCGCTGCATAGCCTTGGCGTCCGATCCTTTGCGTGTGCTCATTCGTGCCATTTTCAAAAGTAACTAAATTGTTGACAACCCGCGGCAAACCTTTAGCCAGAATCTCCTTTAATGATGGCGCATTATCCAAGGGCGCTTGATAATGAATCAATGGTTTGTCTTCTCCGCTACTGTCCATATAAGTTTTCAAAATCCGTGTTTTGGTATCGTACAGTGCAATAGCGATACGTGAAATAAATGAAAATTTATCCTGAACAGAATGGTGTGCGCTGACA
>Ga0105047_10020795_pt1 | contig 10069 bp, 8 predicted proteins | sample MAT04_FD_78384 | JGI IMG/M metagenome (GOLD analysis project Ga0105047, IMG submission 78384) | Freshwater microbial communities from Lake Fryxell liftoff mats and glacier meltwater in Antarctica - MAT-04 (megahit assembly) | ecosystem: Environmental > Aquatic > Freshwater > Ice > Liftoff...
ACCACCGAGGCCGAGGCGACGACGCAGACCGTCACCACCGCCGTGTCCGGCCCGCCGCCGGGGGCTGAGGTGATCGGGCTGCGCGATCTCGCGACAGGGCAGTGTTTCGAGACGCTCGAAGATCCAGATGCCGACGACAAGGCCGTGTACCTCGTGAACTGCACTGACCCCCACACCTACGAGGTGTACGACATCGTCGCCTACGAGGGCGAGGGCGCCGGTCGCGGAACCGACTATCCGGGCGTTGCGACGGTGCAGAACTGGGCCGAACAAGCCTGCTTCGACCGATTCGAGGGATTCGTCGGCCTCCGGTGGACCCTGTCCGAACTCGACATCGCCGTGTGGTGGCCCTCCGAGGAGTCGTGGGCGCGGGCGGACCGCACCGTCATCTGCACAGTGGTGTCGGGGACGGGTGACATGGTCGTCGGGTCCCAGGCCGGCACCGGCCGCTGACCGGAGCGTCCGACCTGCGTCCTATCGACCCTGGAACTGCGCGGGGCGACGATCGCCGAACGCTCTGCGCCCCTCGACGAGGTCGTCCGAGGTCCACGCCGTCGTGAAGGCGCCCAGGTACACGCCGCCGGGGTCCATGCGCTCGGCCGACTGCTCCAACAGATCCAGGCCGAGCTTGGATCCCGACAGTGCGAGCGGCGCAAGGCGCGAGATCTCGGCTGCGAGGACCTGTGCCTCGTCCAGGTCGCCGACGATCTGATGGATCAGGCCGACCTCGTGCGCCCGCTCAGCGTGCATCGGTCGGGCCGTCAGCAGCATCCAACGAGCCGTCGAATGGCCGGCGAGAAGAGCGAGGCGCTGAACCGTCCAGTGGTCCACCATCAGCCCCAGCTTCGCCACGGGCACAGCGAACTGCGACTCCGCCGTCGCGACGCGCAGGTCACACGCCATCGCCAACTGCAGGCCAAGACCCATGCACGCACCGGAGATCGCCGCGAGGGTCGGGAACGAGAGCGCCGCCAGGTCGTCCAACACGACCCGCAGAGCGCGCGTGAACTCCAGGTCCTCCAGCTCTTTCAGATCCGCCCCGCTGCAGAACTGCTGCTCGTCGCCGCTGAGCATCAGCACGCGGAGCTGATCGTGCCGTGCGGCGGCGACCGCCTCGCGCATCTCGTCGAGTGCCTGGTGATTGAGAGCGTTGCGCCGTTCGGGCCGTGAGATCACGATCTGGCCGATCGCGGCGTCAGCGCTGTAGGAGACGATGGGCATGGGCCAACCGTAGCGTCGGGGCCTCCACTAGCTTCTGGGGGTGGCACTCCTCCCCACGCTCCTGGCCATCAGCATCGGTGTGGGCCTCGGTCTGTACTGGGGCGGGTCGTTCGAGAACCTCCTGAACTGGCGGCCGCCGCTGTGGCAGGCCCTGCTCGGCGGCGTCACGCTGTCCATCCTGGTGGACCTGGTCGGCCTGTCCGGCTCGTTCGGTGCGCTCATGGTTCTCGTCGCGACCGGTGCGATCCTCGCGTTCGCGATCGTCAATATGCGCATCGGCGGGATGATCCTCGTCGTCGCAGGGACCGGAGTGAACTTCCTGGTGACTCTCATCAACTGGGGCACACCGGTCAGCGGCTCCGCCCTGGTGTCCGCCGGCATCGTCAGTACGGCCGAGCTGGGCGACATCACCCTGTCCGGCGGGCGCGAGTTGGCCGACGGAGCGATCCTGGGATTCCTCGGTGACTCCATCGCTCTCCCCTGGGGACACGTCATCTCGATCGGCGACATCGTGACGCTGATCGGCATCACCCTCGTGACAGCCAGCGTCGTGCGCCGCTACGAGGTCGGTGGAGCTCGACCGACGAACAGGCGCGGAGGCGGACCGAGCGACTACCGCAGCGCGCTGGACGCCCTGGGACGCGGTCCGGCGCCGCGACGGGGACCGGGCCTCCACCCGTCGCGTATGCAGGACCGTCGACCCGGATCCGGGCGCGGACCGGGGAACCCTCCCCGCTGACACGCCGCCGCCGACGTTGTCTGCTGGTTGCTGGGCCGGAAACCCCCGGCGACGCAACCAGGAGGACAGGCGATGCCACAACTCGGACTCGATCCGGAACAGATGACGGCGCTGCAGAAGTCGTTGCAACGCGAGGCGGGAAGCATCCGTACGCTCGCCAAGCAACTCGACGGTCAGCTGAAGGCAGCCTGGTGGAAGGGCACGGACTCCGACCGCTTCCGCGCCGAGTGGGACGGGACGCACAAGTCGCAGCTCGAGAAGGTCTCGATGGCCCTCGAGGACGCTGCGAAGCGCATCGGCACGAACGTCGCCCAGCAGACCCAGGCCAGCCAGGGCTGAGCCCGGCGCACCCCCGGCCGGCACCGCCATGCGACTACTCCTTCGTCTCGATGACGGTGCCGGCCCTCCTCGTGACCTGACGCTCGACCTGGCGGCAGACGTCACGATCGGCGAGCTGGCGGACCACCTCTCAGGGGGTCACATCGACCCGACTCGATCGATCGCCGTCGTGGGCCGGGCACAGGGCCAGCAGCCCTTCCCCCGCGACCGACCCGTGGCCAGCCACGGCCCGCGCTCGGGCGCGACCGTCAGGTTCGTTCCCGTCTCCTCAGTGTCGCCGAGCGAGACGGAGCGGTCGCCGGTCCGCCTCGTCCCGGTCCTGGCCAGGGACGACCCCACCGCCTCACCCCGGCCCGAGGTAGCGCTCGCCTACGGAGAGTCCGACGTCGACGGCGCTGCGGTCCAGGTCGGCAACCGGGTCGAGATCCGATCCACCGGGTCGGCCGCGCCGAGCGTCAACGGAGAACGGGTCCTGGGGAACCGTCGGCTCAGCGCAGGAGATCTCGTCGCGACCGAGCACCAGACCACGATCGTCAGGATCGACGGACCTCTCCGTCCGCCGGAGGGCGCCGGACCGACCACCCGCCACAGGATCAGGCCTCGCGGAGACATCGCTGTGACCCGCGACCCCGTCGAACTGCCCGGACCACCGACGGACATGCGTCTCCCCGGCTTCCCTGTGTTGTCCGCCGTCGTGCCGCTACTGATGGGGGTGGTGCTGTGGGTCGTCACGCGCTCACCGGCGGCCGCAGTCTTCGTTCTGTTCAGCTTCGTCTTCGTCGTTGCCTCGGGACTGGAGTCACGCCGCGAGGCACGAGCCGAACAGCGATTCCGCGTGGCCGAGTTCCGTCAGGACCTCGAGGAGACCGCTCTCCGACTCGAGCACGCCGATCTGGCCGAACAGCGACATCGGAACCAGCAGTCGCCACCCGCGGACACGCTCATGCGGTTCGTGAACGGCGGCCGCGCACGCCTCTGGGAACGAGGACACGCCGCAGACACCGCAACACTCGTCGTGCGTCTCGGCACTGCGAAGTGCTCGCCGAGCACTCCGCTCCTGGTCCCGTCGCACGGCCGACGTGATCTGCGCGCCGAGATCGACGAGATCGCCGAGCACCATGCGCTGATCGAGATGGCCGCCACCGTCGACCTGGAGCAGACAGGCGGGATCGCCGTGGTGGGGAGCGACGAGCGAACCACCGCGGTCGTGCGCCACCTGCTCGTCCAACTCGTGGTCCTGGTCGCGCCGGACGCGCTCGCGGTCCGCGTCGTCGCCGATTCGCTCCGGGCACCGAGCTGGCGATGGTGCGGCTGGCTGCCGCACGCCGCCCCGGCGAACCCCGCTCCCCGCACTCTGGTCGTGGTCGACTCGGCCGACGAGGTCGATGTCGGCGCGGCGCTCGCCGACCTCGACCCGGCGACCACCACCGTCGTGTGGATGTGCGCAGAGGCCGCCGGTCTGCCCGAGGGAATCCGCGCAATTCTGGAACTCGGCGGCGAGACCCGGCGCGCAACGCTCTCGATCGACGGCGTGCGCACTGACGATCCCTTGCGGAGGAGGGATCGCATCGTCGATCTGCAGGTCGACGAACTGACCGAGGACGAAGCGTTGCCGCTCGCGCGAGCCCTCGCCCCACTGGTCGTGGATCGGTCCCCGATCCACCTCGGCACGGACCGAACGGGTGACTCCGCACGAGCGTCCTCGGGCAGTTCGGCCTTACCGGCGGAGCTTCCCATCAGCGAGATCATCGCCGACCCGGAACTGCTCCACTCCCCCGACGCTGTGCTCGCCCGGTGGGGCGACGCCGCGCGGTCCGTCGGGCTCGGAGCACCGATCGGCCGGGTCGGCAACGGCGTACTGCACCTGGACCTACGACTGGACGGCCCACACGCACTGGTCGCGGGAACCACCGGCGCCGGCAAGAGCGAACTGCTCCGTACCCTCATCACCTCGCTCGCCCTTCACCACGCTCCTGATCGAGTGACCTTCCTGCTCGTCGACTACAAGGGCGGCGCGGCGTTCCGGACGTTGACGGCGCTCCCGCACACGGTCGGCATGATCACCGACCTGAACCCCGCGTTGGCTCGTCGTGCGTTGACCTCTCTACGTGCCGAGATCCGCCACAGAGAGGGTCGGCTGGCGGCGCTCGGGCTGTCCGATGTGGTGGATGCGCCAGACCCGATGGCGGTTCCGCCTGCGCTGGTGGTCGTCGTGGACGAGTTCGCCACACTCGCACGTGAACTCCCGGAATTCGTCGACGGCCTGCTCGATCTGGCACAGCGCGGTCGGAGTCTCGGCGTCCACCTGGTGCTCGCCACCCAGCGACCGGCCGGAGTGGTCACCGACGCGATCCGTGCGAACGCGGCACTGCGAATCGCTCTGCGGGTCGCCGACCAGGACGACAGTCGCGACGTGGTCGAGGTGGCAGACGCCGCGTCGATCCCTCGCGACCTTCCGGGTCGAGCGGTGCTGCGGGTCGGCCCGGGCGTCGCGGCCCACGTGCAGATCGCCTGCGCCTCCGGCCCCGACCGCCCACTCGCCCGGTTGCGATCCTGGCCGATCGGCGATCCGGTACCGGTCCCGGTTCCGACAGGAGCACTCGGACGTTCCCAGCTCGAGTGCGCCGTGCAGACCGTGCGAAGCGCCTGGGCGACCACAGCGAGGACGTCGCCTCGACGCCCGTGGCTCGACGCTCTGCCCACACGGGTCGAGTCGGCAGATCTCCGGTCGTCGGTCGCGAGCAACAACGGGCCCGGAGCGGCGATCGGATGGATCGACCGCCCCGAGAGTCAGCGCCAGGACGTGCTCCGCGTCGACCTCGAACGCGACGGCGGAGTCCTGCTGCTCGGCGCGAGCGGGTCGGGCTGCACGACCGCCCTCGTGACGATCGCAGCCGCGTTCGGAGCAGGTCGCGCGGATCCGGTGCACATCCACGCGATCGATGCCGGACGTGGGCTCGGTGCCCTCCTCAGCTACCCGGCGGTCGGCGATGTCGTGCCGGTCGCCGATGCGGAGCGCGTGCTGCGGCTGCTGCGCGAGGTCACCGCCGACATGGCAGAACGTCGCGATGCCCCGACCGACGACGATGCGGCCGGGCGGCCTCGACGGCTGATCATGGTCGACGGCATGAGCGCTCTCGACGAGGCGCACGAGCGCATCAACCATGGCGAGGCGACCGAGCTGCTGATGCGCATCGCACGCGAAGGGCGCACCCTCGGGATCCACGTGGCGATCGCTGCGCACCGACGGGCAGAGGTGCCCGCCGCCCTCGCAGCGGCCCTCGGGTGTCGCATCCATCTCCGCAGCGTCAACGAGGACGAGGCCCTGATGGCGGGCCTCGACCCGTCGACCGCCGATCGCGACGTCCCTCCGGGCCGCGGGAACGTGCACGGTCATGAGGTGCAGATCGCTCTACCCAGCGCACCAGAGACGCAGGCCGATCCACCGCTGGTACCTGTCCAGCCCGTCGGACACCTTCCGCGTCGCATCGAGAGGTCGGCGCTGATCGACCACTCTCGATACCGTCAGGATCGTTCGGGTCGACGTGTCGAGCATCGACGCGGTCTCGACCTGCTCGCCCCGGCCGAGCTGTTGATCGGAATGGAGTCGGACCGGCTCCGAGGGGCGACCCTGGACCTGCGCCACCATCACGCGCTGGTTGCCGGACCGCCACGCAGCGGACGGACCACTGCCCTGGCAACGATCGCCGCGGCCTTCGCCGCAGCCTTCGACGGCGTGACGACCCACGTGGTCAGCGTCGGCCGTTCCACTCCGACTGCTGATGCCAGCGATGCGCTGGAGCGGGCCCTGAACGCGGCCGTTCGGGGCGAGCCGACGCTCGTGTGTGTGGATGACATCGCCGACCTGACGGACGGGGGCGGCGGCGATCGTGTCGAACGTGTGCTCGACCAACTCGTCGTCGCCGGGAGGGATGCGCCGATCCGCGTGGTCCTCGCCGGCGACATCGATGCCATGGGGCGCTCCTTCGGCGACCTGTTCACGCGGGTACGTGCGGGACGCACCGGCGTGCTGTTGCAACCCGACCCGGACCTGCACGGATCACTCCTCCACACCGCTCTGCCGCGACGGTCCGAGCTGGCGGTCTGCGCCGGCAGGGGGTGGGTGGTGTCGGGCGGCATCCTCCGACAGGTCCAGATCGCCGTGCCCTGAGCCGCAGTCACGCTGTCGGGCGTGTCACCACCTGTGATGCGTGCTGGCGGTTCAGGCCGCGTCGGGGCGGCCGATCAGAACGAGTTGATCCACAGTGACCAGACGAACGGCGATCGAGTGGTCGACCAGTCGACGTCGGCGATCCATCGCGTTGGCGCCGACGCCGCCGTGCACGTCCGGCACACCGGCGCGGTGCAACTTCTCGCACAGGTGGTCGAGTTTGCGATTGAACTTCGAGATCGACCATCCGAGACGGGCGGCGCCCTGACGGTTGGAGAACGGCGCGTCCGCCGCACCGTGGGGGTCGAGCAGACGGGACTCGCACATGGCGAGCAGCAGGAGACGCTGTTCATCGTTGAGATCGACTCGACCCCAGTCCACCGTCCGGGTGCCCGCCACCCCGTCCGGGCCCATCAGATCCGTCGCCCACTCGTAGCCCTCGAGAGCGCCGTCCAACTCGTAGCGGGTCGGACCGGCGGTGAAGCCGAGGGTGAACTCACCGTGCACGAGCGCGGCGGTCGACCCGGGAGCGATCGTCGCCGAGCTGGGGCCCGACACGTCTCGCAGCGACAGCGAGATCGTGCGACCGAGGTTCTCGACACACCACATTCCGTCGCGGTCCGAGACACGTCCGACGATCCGGTGCATGTACGGGTTGTCATCGATGATCAGCTCGCCCGCTCGGCCGAAGGTCAAGGACGAACCCGGTACCAACGTGTGGTCCTCACCGCAGAAGTCCAGGTACAGCTTGCCGCTCATGAGCGCCGAACCTAGCGCGTTTCATGTCTTTTCACTACCTTTCACTCACTCTGCAGGCAGGCGAGGGTGGTCCAGGACTGTGGAGAAGCTCCCCCACCGCGACCGGTGTCCGCATCCCAGTACTCGGACCACCCCGACCCGAGCGCCCCGCGTGCGGTCCCCGCGGCCAGTGCCGTCGCCGCATCCGCCCGATCGGCCCTGAGCAGTCCGATCCACAGCAGGTAGTCCAACTGGGGCCAGCTCGGCCCGCGCCAGTAGCTGCCCGGGCTGAAGCGGGGCTCACCCCGGTGCACCTGCGCCGGGCCGAACTCGCCGGCGAACCCGTGTGGATCGGCGAGTTCCTCGACCACCGAGTCGATCACCGACCTGTCTCGCTCGACCAGCAGCGGCAACAACGCCTCGGCGGTGCGGATCCGACCCGACCCCGCGGCCGACGCTCCGTCGTCCACCCATGTGCGCAGCCCCGGTTCCCACCGATCCGTGAGCGCCTCGCACACCTCCTCGGCCATCGACTCCAGCTCACTGTCTCCGGTGACCGAGACGAGCTGTCGCGCACAGAACGCCGTCATCGCGCTGAAGGCGACCGACCCGACGGCGAACGCGTCGTTCCACAGAGGTGCGCCGGATCGTGATCGATGGATCGTCGCGAGCAACTCCTCCTTGCGACGGAACCAGACGTCCTCGTCGTACGGGTCGGCGATCGACCGGGCTGTGCTGGACGGAAGAGTGCTGGACGGAAGAGTGCTGGACGGAACCATCAGGTCGTCCCAACGCGGGCTGTGGTCGCACCCCGATTCCCACGGGTGCACGATCTCGATCAATCCGGCACTGCTGCGTCGCCGCTGCTGGAACAGGAATCGGAGCCCTGCGCTGGCCCGTTCGATGGTCTCGGCCGGCACCGCGATGCCTCGTCGCACCAGCTCGGCGATCGTCAGCCCGTAGATCGGTGGTTGGGTGATCGACGACGCCCCGCTGCGACCCCAGAACTCGTCGTGGATCGTCGATCCGTCCAGATAGGCGAGGTGGGGGACGAAACCACTCGAGTCCTGTGCCGCCAGAGCGAGCTCCAACTCGGACACCGCTCGATCGCCATCGCCGAGTTCGGCCCATACGATCGAGTGGAAACACGAGTCCCACAACCACAGCCACGGGTAGGTCGAGGCGTTGGGACACGTGAATCCTGGGGACCGCCAGTTCTCCTCCAGCACCTCGCGTGCCGCGGCCCGGATCGTGGACGACATGCCGCTGACCCTAACGTGTCGGATCCATGGCCCCCCGAGCCGCGTTCCTCTCGTTCCGCTTCGGCCTGACCGACGGCGTCTCGGTGGTCGCGCGCACGTGGATGGACGCATTCGAGCAGTTCGGTTTCGACGTCATCACCGTCACCGGCGAGCAGGGAGCGCATCGCAGGGTGCCGGGTCTGGGTCTGCCCGACCGCCACGGAACGGTCCCCGAGCTCGACGTCGCGACGATCACCGCGCAACTCGAGTCGGCTCTGGCGGACGTCGACCTGGTCGTGGTCGAGAACCTGCTCACCATTCCCATGAACCTGCCGGCGTCGCATGCGACCGCGGCGGTGCTCGCCGGTCGCCCGGCGCTGCTGCACCACCACGATCCGCCGTGGCACCGCGAGCGCTTCGAACACGTCACCGAGTTGCCGGCCACCGATCCCGCATGGCGGCACGTGGCGGTCAACCGCATCCTGCGGGATGAGCTCGCCGAGCGCCAGATCGCCGCGTCGATCATCTACAACGGGTTCCCGACACCGCAGCGTTTGAGTGCCGCCGAACGCCGTCACCTCAGGTCCGACGTCCGGCGCTCGGTGGGGATCGGCGCAGAGGACCTGGTGGTCGCTCATCCGGTGCGTGCCATCGAACGCAAGAACGTTCCGGCAGCGATCGCCCTGGCGGAATCGCTCGGCGCCACGTACTGGCTGCTCGGTCCGGCCGAGGAGGGGTACGGCGACGAGCTGGAGAAGTTGCTCGCTGACGCCAGGTGCGCAGTGGTCCACCACGAATGGACCGACACCGAAGGCATCTACGCCGCCGCCGACCACGTTGCGTTCCCATCGACCTGGGAGGGTTTCGGCAACCCTCCGATCGAGGCGGGGCTCTATCGCCGAACCGTCAGCGTCGGCGAGTACCCCGTCGGCGACGAGTTGCGGAGCTTCGGTTTCGACTGGTTCTCCCCGACCGACGTGGACGGCATCGCCGCAGCGTTGGCCTCACCGGAGTCGTCGGCTGTCGTCGCGATGCTCGACCGGAACGAACGAGTCGCGAGCGAACACTTCTCTCTCGGCCGAATGCGCAACTCCCTGCACGGCCTGCTCGATGAGGCAGGCTGGTTGCCGTGAACGTTCCACCCGAGGACGACCCGGTGCTGATCCGTCGGGAGCGCATCCGCACGCTCTGCGACCTGGGGTCACGGATCGGCTACTCGTGCTTCGGTGCGGCGGTCGTGTTGTTCGTCGTCGCCTTCATCGCTGACTTCCCGTCCTGGCTCGTCACGATGATCATCGCCGCGATGGTCCTCGGGTCACTCACCCTGCTGCCGGCGATCGTGTTCGGTTACGGCGTGAAGGCAGCTGACGCCGAGGACCGCGGCGAGAAGTTCGGCTACTGACCCGGCCGGGACGAGTTCTCACTCCTCGCCCAACACCTGCACCTCGGTGACCATCCAGACGGGTTCGACCGTGTACTCGGGGCCGTCGATCAGACCGCACGTGGTCTGGGGCACGTGTCGGTCGATGCCGACGTGGACGACGAGGCCATGGCTGGTTCCGTTCGGCAGGTCCCCGTCGATGCGCACCGAGGTGGCCATCGTCGTGCGGTCGAAGGCGA
>Ga0105047_10020796_pt1 | contig 10069 bp, 7 predicted proteins | sample MAT04_FD_78384 | JGI IMG/M metagenome (GOLD analysis project Ga0105047, IMG submission 78384) | Freshwater microbial communities from Lake Fryxell liftoff mats and glacier meltwater in Antarctica - MAT-04 (megahit assembly) | ecosystem: Environmental > Aquatic > Freshwater > Ice > Liftoff...
CGCTCGCGGGGACGCTCGCGCCACCAACTCCTCCCGGTGGGCCGAGCCTCCCGGCGATGTCGTCCGCTCCCCCCGCTCGCGGGGACGCTCGCGCCACCAACTCCTCCCGGTGGGCCGAGCCTCCCGGCGAGGCCATCCGTTCCCCCCGCTCGCGGGGACGCTCGCACCACCAACTCCTCCCGGTGGGCCAAGCCTCCCGGCGAGGTCGTCCGCCACCCCCGCTCGCGGGGACGCTCGCGCCACCAATTGCGCGCGCCGAGATGGTTTACAGCCGGCCGCGCTCCCGGTAATCCGCGTGGTAGGTCGTTACTTTCTCAATGTACTTGCGCACTCCCGGCCACGCGATCGCCGCTTGGAATTCGGCGGCGGTGGTTTCGCGGCCACGGGGCAACCACTTCTGCACGTTACCCAACCCGGCATTATACTCGGCCAACGCGAATGGCAACGGGTCATCCTTGGATTGCCACCGCCGCAACGCCCGCTGCAAGTACCAGGTGCCAGCCTCGATGTTGGCGCGGGAATCCCACAACATGTCGCGCCGAAAATTCTGGCGGCCAGTCCCCAACGCCCAATCCTCCCCCGCCGGCCCCATCACCTGCATCAACCCCATCGCCCCTGCCGAACTGCGGGCAAACGGGTCAAACCCGCTCTCCTGTCGCATGACCGCCTTGATAAGAAACTTGTCCGCTCCCTGCGCCGCCGCAACCTCCTCAATCATCCGGTTGAATCGCTGCTCCCGGTACACCCAGCGCAAATAGACAAACGCCATCGTCCCAAACGCCACCAACACCACGGCCAGCAACAGCCGCCGCCCTACTCGCACCAATCGCTTTGTCACTCGCCGACTCATCGCTCGCAGTATAACATGGCCTGCCGTGGACAATGCCATCGCCAAAGTGGTCGTGGACCTTTCGCTCGACCGCGAATTCGACTACCGCATCCCCGCCGCGCTGGCCGGGCAGGTACACATTGGCTCGCGCGTCACGGTGCCGTTTGGCAGCCGGACCGCGCAAGGCTACGTCGTGGGACTCGCCGAAAATTCCCCGCACGCCAAACTCAAGGAAATCTCCGCTCTCCTCAGCAAAAAACCGCTCCTCGGCGACAAGATCCTCGAACTCACCCGGTGGATGGCCAAGTACTACTGCTGCCCGGTGGAACTGTGCGTGAAATGCGCGCTCCCCGCCATCGTCCGTAAAGCCAAAATCAGTTGGAAAGAACGCCAATACGCCCGGCTCGGCACCATCACGCCCGACGATTTCACCAAGCTCCAAAAGAAAGCCCCCAAACAAGCGCGCGTCATCGAAGTCCTCCGCCGGGAAGAAGGCCTGTTCGTCGCCCGGCTCTGCGAAGCCGCTGAAACCGACCCGGCCACCGTCAAGAAACTCGCCGAGAAAGGCTACGTCGTCATCACCGACCGGGCAGAGGAACGCGACCCGTTCGGCGGCGAAGTGTTTCTGCCCACCGAACCGCTGACGCTCAACACCGAACAGCAGCACGCCTTCGACCTCTGCCGGGCCGCCATTCAGAAACCCCAATCCCCCGTGCTCATCCACGGCGTCACCGGCAGCGGCAAAACCGAAATCTATCTCCAAGCCATCACGGAAACGCTTCATCAGGGGAAGGATTCCATCATTCTCGTCCCCGAAATCTCTCTCACCCCGCAAACCGTCGAACGTTTCCGCGCCCGGTTCCCCCACCAACAAATCACCGTCCTCCACAGCCATCTCAGTGAAGGCGAACGCCACGATCAATGGCACAAAATCCGCGACGGCGAATCCCACATCGTCATCGGCGCCCGCTCCGCCGTCTTCGCCCCCGTGCAAGCGCTCGGCCTCATCATCGTGGATGAAGAACACGAGACTAGCTACAAACAGGACGAAGCCCCCCGCTACAACGCCCGCGACCTCGCCGTCATGCGCGGCAAACTCGAAAACGCCGCCGTCATCCTCGGCTCCGCCACGCCCTCGCTCGAATCCTATTACAACGCCAAGCGTGGCCGGTACGTCCTCGCCGAAATGCCCAGCCGGGTGGATCACAAACGCATGCCACTCATCCGCATTGTGGACATGCGCCATGAAGCGCTCCGCCAAAAAGGCCAACACGTCCTCTCCTCCCGGCTCTACACCGCCATCGAATCCCGCCTCGCCAAACGCGAACAAGTCATCCTCTTCCTCAACCGGCGCGGCTACGCCACCCACTGTTTCTGCCCCAAATGCGGTTACGTCGCCGAATGTCCCAACTGCAGCGTCCGCCTCACCTTCCACCGCCGCGACAACAAACTCCTCTGCCACCTCTGCGGCCACACCGCCGGCGTCCCCAAAATTTGCCCCAACGCCGACTGTCGCGACCCCGCCATCCGCTACGCCGGCATGGGCACCGAGAAAGTCGAATCCGCCATCCAACAAGCCTTCCCCAAAGCCCGCGTCCAACGCATGGACGCCGACGTGATGACCCGCAAAACGCTTTTCCGCGAAATCTTCAGCGACTTCCGCGTCGGCAAAATTGACATCCTCGTCGGCACCCAAATGATCGCCAAAGGCCTCCACTTCCCCAACGTCACCCTCGTCGGCATCATCTACGCCGACATGGCCCTGCACCTCCCCGACTTCCGCGCCGGCGAACGCACCTTCTCCCTCCTCGTCCAGGTCGCCGGCCGTGCCGGCCGCGGCGATGTCGAAGGTGAAGTCGTTGTCCAAAGCTACACCCCGTTCCACCCGGCCATCCAATACGCCCGCCAACACGACTTCCTCGGCTTTTACGATCAGGAAATCGAATTCCGCCAACAACTCTTCTACCCCCCGCTCACCCGCATGGTCTGCCTCACCGTCCGCAGCCGCAGCGAGAACAAAGCGAAATTCGTCATCGAATCCATCGCCAAAGAACTCCAAAAACTCACCGCCCACTTCAAAGTCCTCATGTCCGAACCGACGCCTGCGCCGCTCGCCCGCATCCAAAACATGTTCCGCTACCAACTCATGCTCCGCACCGAACACATCTTCAAACTCACCGCCGCCGTCGCCCAAGCCACCGCCAACCGCAAATGGCCCGACGACGTCATCGTCAGCGTGGACGTGGATCCGCTCTCGCTCCTATGAACCATTGCTTCATCACCGGCACCGACACCGGCGTGGGCAAAACCTACGTCACCGCCCTCCTGCTGGCTGAGTTGCGCCGGCGCGGCGTACCGGCGGCCGCCATGAAACCGATCGCGTGCGGGGCGGATGGTCGGAATGATGCCCGGCAGTTTCGCGCATTGATGCAGAATGAAGTCCCGCTCGACCGGCTCAACCCCGTTTACCTCCGCCACCCGCTCGCCCCCAGCGTCGCCGCCAAACTCGAGCACCGCCCCATCAACCTCCGCCGGATCCGCGCCGATTTCCGCCGGCTGACCGCTGCTTATTCCCCCGTCCTCGTCGAAGGTGCCGGCGGTCTCCTCGTCCCGATCAAACGCAACTACTTCATCGCCGATCTCGCCCGCGAATTAAACCTTCCCGTCATCATCATCGCCCGGCTCGGACTCGGCACCCTCAACCACACCCTCCTCACCGTCCGGCAGGCGCAAGCCACCGGCCTCATCGTGCGCGGCGTCATCCTCAACGACCTAACCGGCCGGCGCGGTTTGGCCGAGAAAACAAACATCCGCGAAATCCCCGCCCTGACCGGCGTCCCGCTTCTCGGCGTCGTCCCGCACCGCGCCCGCCGCATCCCCACCGTCATCTTGGCGAAAATGTAGGGGCGCTTCTGTGAAGCGCACTTACAAATATCGGCGCAGAAACTCCACCGGGTCATAAGCCTGCCCGCCCGCATTCCGCACCTCGAAATGCAAATGCGGCGCAACCCGCATCCAATTCCGTGCGTCCGCAATCCGCGACGTCTGCCCCATGATTCCGATCGGCTGCCCACTGACAACGGCAGCCGGAAAGTGGAGTACTTCCGCCAGATGCGCGTAGAGCGTAAAAAACTTCTCCCCGCTCGTGGGCCAGCAGTGCTCAATCACGAGATGTTTCCCGAAATCAGACGCGTTCTCGTCGTCCACCCGTTCACTCACGACGCCATCGTACACCGCGAACACCGGGTCCTGCGGCACGAAAGTTGGCTCCTCGCTCGCGTAATCCTGGCCGGTTGCGCAGTCCGTGAAGATCACGCGAGTCGTCTGCCCGGTCGCCGTCACCTGCACCGGCGCAATATCACACCCGCGATGAAACCGCTTCCCGCAATCGCGAGTGAAACCCGGTTTGCCGTATTCCGCATTGGCGCGCGTCTGCGCAAAAAAAAGTTCCGGTGCCGAGAAAAGCGTCTGATTCGATGTCGGCCACGCACAGTGGATTGTCTCGGCGAGGGGCAATGGGATGAAAGCCTGACTCATGGGTGCGTCCATTCTACCGCCCTCGTGCTCCGCATACAATTCACTGCGAGGGAAGGGTGCCGCCAAGCTGTCCGGGCTTGATGCCGTGCTTTATGCGCTCGACTTCGTTGGTCGGGCGATTTTTAATCCCTCCGGCATGGGCGATCCGCAAGAACTCCAACTCCTTCAGGAGGAAGTCCGTGAGTTGCGCGCGCGCTTGGGTGCCGTGGAGCAACGAATCGAGGCGCTGAAGAATCCACCGGCGGTACCGCCGGTGATTGTCGTAGCGCCAGTGGCCATGCCCGCGACGGCGCCCGTGGCCGTGCGCCCTCCAGAACCGGCGGTGCCGCCGGTGATTGCCCCGCCGCCACCGATTCCGCGGGAATCCTTCGAGGTCCGGTTGGGGACGTACTGGTTGCCGCGGATTGGGATTGCGGTGTTGCTGACCGGCATGGTGTTCCTCGTGACGTGGAGCTACCAATACCTTGGCCGGGGTGGAAAAGTGGCGTTGAGTTATCTGTGCTGCGCGCTGCTCGGTGGATTGGGTGTGTGGTTGGAACGCAAGACGCCGGCATTCGGCCGGGTATTGCTGGCGGGCGCGCTCGCGCTGACGTACTTCGTGACGTACGCCTTGCATTTTGTGCCGGCGTTTCACGTGGTGGAATCCGCGACCGTCGCGTTGTCGTTATTGGTCGTGGTGGTCGCCGGCATTGTGATCGTGGCGGACCGGAAACAGTCGGCCTTGATTGCCGGGATGGCGTTGTTCTTCGGGTACTACACGTCGCTCGTGAGCGGCGTGGACACTTTCACGTTGGCGGCGAATGCGTTGTTGGCCGCCGCTGCGTGGTTCTTGCTCGCGCGGAACCGCTGGGTGCCGCTCTCGTTTCTCGCGGCCCTCGCCACGTATCTGGTGTACGCGATTTGGGCGTGGAAAGTCAGCGATTGGCGCGCGCTGGAGCGGTTGTTGTTCGATACCGGGTATTTGAGCGACGCGCAGTTCCGGCTGCGGGCCGGTTTCCTGGGATTGTATTGGGTGATGTTCGCGGCCGGGGGACTCGTGGTGAGTCGCGAGGCGCTGCCGCTCACGGAGCGGAAGGGACTGGTCACGTTGAACAACGCCTTTTTCTTCGTGTTGTTTGCGTTGCTGATGCAGCACGCGTATCCCGGGCAGTTGTGGGCGTTTTACTTTTTGTTCGCGGGCGTGTTGTTCGTGATGTCGGCGTTGAGTTACCGCCGGTTCGCGCCAGACCGGGGATTGTTGGATGTGTTGTTTTGGCAGGCGCTGGCGGTGGCAACGTTGGGCGTGATCCGGTATTTCGAGGGCGGGACGCTGGCGGCGGCGTTGGCGTTGGAAAGTTTACTGATCGTGCTGTTGGCGCGCTGGATGGCGTCGCCCGGTCTGTTGTGGTTGGCGCGGGCGGTGTATGCGGTGGCGGTCGGCGTCGCGTGGGCGCGTTATCCGGGCGTGTGGACGGCGTGGGGCGCGGCGGTCATCGGATTTGGTTGCGCCCGGTTGGCGGGCAGCCGGTGGGATGGATTGTACTTTGGCGTGGCCGCAACGTTGTTGGCAATGCGCGTGGCCGAAATGTATTTCGACCCGGGCGATATGCCGTGGGTGTGGACGTTGGGCGCGGTGGTGGTGGCGGGCATCGCGGCGTTGTTGCGCGTGCCGGGGATCGGGTGGGCGGCCCATTTACCGTTGGTGTGGGCGCATTTGTCATTTTATTGGGCACGCGGCGGCGCGGAGGAGTGGGCGTTGGCGCCGGTGCTGGCGTTGATTGCGGTGACATTCGGGTTCGGGTTGGGGATGTGGGGGTACCGGCGCGCGACGGTCGAGCCGGAGCGGGCACGGATCGCCGCCAACCGGATCCTGCGGCCGTATGCGATTCTGGCGTTCCTCGCGGTGGCGGTCGCAACGCGGGATTTCACTCCCGAACGGTGGCAGTTGGCGGTCTATGCCGGCGAGGCGCTCGTCTTCGTGGTAGCCGGGGTGTTGGCCGCCGAGACGTTATTTATCGGCTTGGCGATGGCGACCATGGCCACCGGGGCCATCATTTATTCGCAATCCAACCCGGCAGACGTGGCCCGTAATTTGGCGTGGGTGAATCTGCTGGCGGGGGTGGCGTTACTCGTCATCAGTGAACGACTTTTCCGGTGGCGGCAGGCGTCGCTATTATTCTTCGAAACGACCGTGCGCCGGCTGGGTGCATGGATGGTGGTGATCATCACGGCCATCGCGCTGTTCGGATTGCGCGAGCTGACCAGCCCGGCTCTCTTGACGGTGGTGTGGGCGGTCGGCGGATTCATGTTGCTGGTGCTCGGATTTCTCGGCAAAGAACGCGCGTACCGGTTTGCGGGATTGTTCGTCCTGACTCTGAGCCTTAGCCGCGCGATCTTCTACGACCTTGGCAAACTCGAAACCATCTACCGCATCCTCACCTACATGGGCCTCGGCGCGATCCTGCTCATCCTCGGCTATCTCTACACCAAGAACCGCGAGCGGTTGACGAAATGGCTATAACCCGACCGGGTGCCACGTCGTTTTGATTTCTTGGGCGTCGAGGATCGCGTAGGGGGATTCGCCACCGGCTTTGGGGAACAGGACGCGTTTCAAGTTGAGCGCGGCTTGTTCCTGAATCAGCTTCCGCTCGGCGGCGTCGCCAACGGCATAGACGATGGCGTTCACATCCATGTGGCCGGCAATCTGGCCGAGCAATTCTTTGCGCGAGCCGGTGAGGATGTTCACCACGGCAGGCGGGACATCGCTGGTCGCGAGCACTTCGGCGAACGTGATGGCGCTGAGCGGTTTCGTTTCTGATGCCAAGGCAACAACGACGTTGCCACCGAGAATTATCGGGCTGAGCAACGACACGAGACCGAGCAGTCCGCTGTCCTCGGGCGCGATCAAGGCCACCAAGCCGGTCGGTTCGGGCACGGAGAAAACAAAATGCGGGGACGCGACTGGGTTCACCGTGCTGAAAAGCTGCTGATACTTGTCCGCCCAGCCGGCAAAGTAGATGAGCCGGTCAATCGTCGCATCCACTTCCTTGCGCGCGTCGGCAACGGAGGAACCTTGCTGTTTCAGCTCCGCGACGAACTGATCGCGCCGGCCTTCCACCATCTCGCCAATCCGGTACAAAATCTGGCCGCGATTGTAACCGGACTTGCCCGCCCATTTCGGCTGCGCGGCGCGGGCCGCGACGACGGCGTTGCGGAAATCTTTACGCGACGCCTGCGAGACATTCGCGATGTGCCGGCCGCGCGCGTCCGCGAGGGCGTACGTGCGCCCGGATTCGCTGCGGGGAAATTCGCCGCCGATGTAGAGTTTGTAGGTTTTCAAAACGGAAACGCGCTCGCTCATAGGGCCTCCAACTCCACGTAGGGGAACAGACCGTGCCAGCCGCCTTCCCGGCCCATGCCGCTTTCCTTGTAACCGCCGAACGGGCTGCTCGGATCAAACTTGTTGAACGTGTTCGCCCAGATCACGCCGGCTTTGATCTTCTGGGTCACCTTGAAAATCTTCGCACCCTTGTCCGTCCACACGCCGCCGCTCAGGCCGTACGGCGTGTTGTTCGCCTTTTCAATCGCTTCCTCGGCAGTGCGGAACGTTTGAATCGCCAGCACCGGCCCAAAGATTTCTTCCTGCGTGATCCGGTGGGACTGGCTGACATTCGTGAACAAGGTCGGCCGGCAGAAGAAACCTTTGTCCGGCACCGGGCAATTCGCCTGCCACAACTCCGCGCCTTCTTCCTGGCCGATGGCGAGGTACTTGTTGATCTTCTCCAACTGCTCCTTGGAATTGATTGCGCCCACGTCGGTGTTCTTGTCGAGCGGATCGCCAACGATGAGCGACTCCATCCGGTGCTTCAATTTCTTGATCAACGTGTCCGCAATCCCCTCCTGCACCAACAACCGGGAACCGGCACAGCAGACGTGGCCTTGATTGAAGAAGATTGCGTTGATGATACCCTCGACCGCCTGATCAATCGCCGCATCCTCGAAAATGATGTTCGCCGCCTTGCCACCGAGTTCGAGCGTGTACCGCTTATTCGTCCCGGCCAACGCCTTCATGATCCCCTTGCCGACCGGCGTCGAACCGGTAAACGCCACCTTGTCCACGCCGGGATGCTCGACGAGCGCCGCGCCGGTCGGGCGACCGCCGGGGACGATATTCACCACGCCGGGCGGCAAGTCCGCCTCGGCAATCAACTCCGCCAGCTTCAACGCCGTCACTGGCGTCGTCTCCGCCGGCTTCAACACAACCGTGTTGCCCGTCGCCAGCGCCGGCGCAATCTTCCACGCCGCCATCAACAACGGAAAATTCCACGGAATCACCTGCCCGCACACACCGAGCGGCCGCGCCTTCGCGCCGGGAAACGCATACGCCAATTTGTCCGCCCACCCGGCGTAATAAAAGAAATGCGCGCTGCACAGCGGGATGTCCACGTCCCGGCTTTCGCGGATGGGTTTACCGCCGTTCTTGGATTCGGCCACGGCGAATTCCCGCGCGCGTTCCTGCAACAGCCGGGCGAGTCGGAAAATATATTTGCCGCGTTCGCGCGCCGGCAACTTCGACCAGACTTTGTCGTACGCGCGCCGGGCGGCTTTCACGGCGCGATCAATATCCGCCGGGGTGCCCTCGGCGACTTCGGTGAGCGGTTGCGCGGTGGCCGGGTTGATCACCGTCCGGTACTGGCCGTCACTGGCAGCGACAAATTTGCCGTCAATGAACAACTTGTATTGCGGCTTGATTTGCGGGTCCACCGATTCCGGGGCGGGCGCGTATTTCCAATCCAGTGGCGGCGAAGCGGGTGCTGCGGTGGTTGTGCTCATGGGTTACGCCTGTGAAAAATAATCGAGGGATTGATAGACCCCGGTGGTTTCTTTGACGAGTTGCATCAACACATCGTTCGCCAACGTGCTGGCGCCGAGCCGGAACATCTGCGGATTCATCCACTCGCGGCCGAGCGTTTCATTCACCAACACGAGATACTGAATCGCGGTCTTGGCGGTCTTGATGCCGCCGGCCGGTTTCATCCCGCGTTTCTGCCCGGTGCGCTGATAGAAATCCCGAATCGCCTCCAACATCACCAACGTCACCGGCAATGTCGCTGCCGGTTGCACCTTGCCGGTCGAGGTCTTGATGAAATCCCCGCCGGCCGCCAACGCGAGATCACTGGCCTGCCGGATCCGGTCGAGCGTGCTCAACTCGCCCGTTTCCAAAATCACTTTCAGATGCACGTTCTCGCCGCAAACGGATTTGATCTCGGCAATCTCGTCGTACACATACGCGTAATCGCCCCGCAACAATTCGCCGCGCGAGATCACCATATCAATCTCGTCCGCGCCCTCCTCGATGGCGTACCGGGTATCGCGGAGCTTCGTCTCCCGGTCGGCTTGCCCGCTCGGGAACGCCGTGGCGACTGCCGCGACGTTGATGCCGGTGCCCTGCAATTCCGCTTTTGCGACGCGGACAAGCGTCGGATACACGCACACGGCCGCGACGTGTGGCAGATCCGGCAAGGTGTCGTGGAGATGCTTCGCCTTGTTGCAAAGCTGCCGGACCTTGCCCGGCGAGTCGCTGCCTTCGAGCGTCGTCAGGTCAATCATGCTCAGCGCGAGTTTGAGGGCGGTGACCTTGGATTGTTTCTTGATGCTGCGGGTGTTGAGACGGGCGATACGTTCTTCGACGCCCACTTGATCCACCGGCGGCGACGGATGCCA
>Ga0105047_10020798_pt1 | contig 10068 bp, 7 predicted proteins | sample MAT04_FD_78384 | JGI IMG/M metagenome (GOLD analysis project Ga0105047, IMG submission 78384) | Freshwater microbial communities from Lake Fryxell liftoff mats and glacier meltwater in Antarctica - MAT-04 (megahit assembly) | ecosystem: Environmental > Aquatic > Freshwater > Ice > Liftoff...
CGCCTTCTGGTTCCGCAAGGCGTCGCCTGAACAGCAGCGCGCGCTATTTGGCGAGATCGCGACACTCATCGCCACGGGCGCACTGGTTGCTCGTGTGCATGCCACGTATCCGCTCGCTCAGATCAAGGACGCGGTGGCCGCCGCTGCGACCGGCGGTCGTAACGGCAAGATTCTGCTGGTCCCGTAGCGACTGCACGCTCCCGTCCGTCGGCGCGATTCCCCACTCAATCAGTTTTGCTGTTCTTCGCGTGCCTTCGCGTCCTCCGCGAGCTTCGCGCGAACCCGCTGGTCCTCCGACCGCTCCAAGCCCACCGAAAGCACTGCGGTTCGCGCGAAGTCCGCGTCCTCCGCGAGCTTCGCGTAAAACAGCAAGCTCTCCGACCGCTCCGAGCCCACCGCAAGCACCGCGGTTCACGCGAAGGCCCCGAAGATCGCGAAGGCACGCGAAGAACAGCCACAACATGAGTGGTGGTTTGGCGCGCTCCCGTCCGTCGGCGCGATTTCCCAATCAATCAGTTTTGCTGTTCTTCGCGTGTCTTCGCGTCCTCCGCGAGCTTCGCGTGAACCAGCAAGCTCTCCGACAGCGCCGAGGCTGCCGAAAGCACCGCGGTTCACGCGAAGATCGCGAAGATCGCGAAGGCACGCGAAGAACAGCCACAACATGAGTGGTGGTTCGGCGCCCTCCCGTCCGTCGGCGCGCTTTCCCAATCAATCAGTTTGCTTTTCTTCGCGTGCCTTCGCGTCCTCCGCGAGCTTCGCGTGAACCCGCAAGCTCTCCGACAGCGCTGAGGCAGCCGAAAGCACCGCGGTTCACGCGAAGATCGCGAAGATCGCGAAGGCACGCGAAGAACGGCGGAGTGCATGACCGTATTCGGTTTAGCCCGCGTTCAGGCCGCCGTCGACGGCGAGCGCGTGTCCCACCATGAACGCGCTCGCGGCACTGCAGAGAAAGAGCACCGTGTCAGCCATCTCGCTGGCGGTGCCCAGTCGGCCGAGCGGTACGCGCGCCGTGAGTTCGTGTTCGGGAAGCCCCGCGTCGAACATGTCTTGAACCATGGGCGTGAGCGTAAAGCCCGGACACAGCGCGTTGATCCGGATGCCCTTGCGCGCGTATTCCAGCGCGGCGGTGCGTGTGAGTCCCACGACGCCGTGCTTGCTGGCGGCGTAGGCCGAATGACGGGGAAAGCCATTCAACCCGGCCACCGATGCCACGTTCACGATCGTGCCGCGCCCGGCCGCCAGCATGACCGGAATCTGATGCCGCATACAGCGCCAGACGCCGGTGAGATTGATGTCGATCACGGCGTCCCACACGTCGGCCGGATAGTCAGCCGTGCGTACTTCCGCGCCTCCCACCCCGGCGGCGTTGATCGCGAAATCGAGCGTGCCGAAATGTTCGACGATGCGCGCTACCGCAGCCGCGATCATCGCGTCGTCACGTACATCGCACGGCACGGCCAGTCCGCCGAACTCGTGAGCGACCGCTTCGGCGCGCGACTGCTGCACGTCGCCCACAACGACCTTGGCGCCCTCTGCGGCGAAGGCCTTGGCCGAGGCGGCACCGATGCCGGAGGCGCCGCCGGTGATGAACACGACGCGATCAGTGAACTCGGACACGGCGGTAGGGGCGAGGGTGAGTCTTTCGTGGGCTCAGCCGCGGGGCGGAGACACGCGCGGGAATTCGCTGCGGGTAAACTGCCGGTCGAGCAGCATGTACATGATGATCGGGGGGATGGCCGCGATGACGGCGATCACGAGTGCATTATCAGGCAGTGCGCGCGTCGCGGCAAGGAGCGCCCGTTCGATCATGGGCAATGCGATCGACCCGCCACGGCGCCACCCATTGTACATGCAAACGCCGCCGATCGCGTAAACCGGGAGAAAGAGCAGCAGCAGCGTTACCATCGTGACCCGTGACGGCTTGAAGCGGCTGGCGCGTGCTGAGAGGGGAAGCTCGAACACAAGGAGCAGGTACAGCAGCGACGCTACGGTGAGCCCACCGCCGAGCAGTTGCACCGACCACGTATCCACCAGACGCGGAGGGCGTGGAATCGTCTCGTCTTCGTAATCGCGTCTCGAGATGGACCGACCGTACACGGCAGTGGTGGCATTGCCGAACTGCCACTCGACAAAGCGCGTCGAACTGTGGGGTCCCGTGGTGTACGGATCGAAGTACATCACACCAAGAATGGAGAACGTATCGGCCACGGCGCTCTCGCCCCAAGGCGACATGACTTCGACTTGCCGACCGATGTGCGTGGCACCCGGCGGCAATGGCCGCGCGGGAAAACGCTTCCAGTACGTAAGCGGTACCCGCGTTGGGCTGGAGAAATACTTGTCTTTCTCGAACGGCGATCGTGGTGCCTCTGCCGCCATGTCGCGCTCCAGCCCGCCGATGCTCGGCAGCGCCCGACCGATGGCGAGTCCGCCGAATGAACTGAGGCAGAACGGAATCGCGAGCGCCAGCAAACGCGCTCGATGTGAGAGCGGTAGTGCATAGAGCCATGCCGTGCGCTGGCGCAACATGAGATGCGCGTTGACCGAGAAGATCACGAGGTACAGCAGCCAGTCGCCGATCCAGCCGCCCGACACCATGAAACAGAAGCTGAGGAAGACTGGCCACGGCGTGACCGACTGCAGAATCGGCCGCCACGCGCTGATCGCACCATCAGACAGCCAACCGATTCGTGGGGCAGGCGCCACCGACGCGCCGTGCACGCTGTCGCCGTACGCCACGCGCTCGAACGATCCGGGCATGGATGCCACCGTAAATGCAACGAGCGCCACCACGGCCGTACCGAGTATCACGGCACCGGCCACCGATGGGACCAGCCACAGGATCAGCCCACTCACGGCGGCCAGCAGCATGAAGGGCAGCACGAATGTGCGATGCGGTGGCATGTTCAGCGCACCTGGTCGTACGCAGAACGGAAGCAGTAACGCCAACGCAAAAATCGACACGATCTCCAACACGCGTGGCAGTGGCCAGACAGCGGCCAACGAACCGCGCCACGCGAATACGCACGCGATTGTCGGGATCGCCATGAGCAGCAGCCGTGTGAACAGGCGTGCCGCCACGATGTCACGTGCCGCGATCGGGAGCGCCGCGTCGAACACGGAGGCGCGACCCGGCAAAAAGCGTAATTGGATGACTACGATTGCACTCGCCGTCGACACGGCGGCGATCGGCCACAGCACGATCAGCATCGCACCAACCAACGACACGCTCCACACACTGGGACGTCGCAGATACTGCCCCATGAGCCAGAGCGTCACGACGCCTTCTCCTGCCGCTCCCCGCCGACCAGCTCCACGAACAACTCCTCCAGCGGGACGCGCTCGCACCGAGCGTCGGCCACGCCGAGGGTGTCGCGCAGCTGCCATTGCACCAGTTCGGGTTGCCCGTGGAACACGGCATGAAACGCATTGCCGACCGTGCGCACGCGCAGACACTGCGGAAGTCGCGCGATCGCGGCCTGGTCGAGCCCCGGAGCGCGCGGAATCATCGCGACGCAATGCTGTTCGCGCAGCGCGTCGAGCTCCGCGTCCAATCGAATGATTCCGCCATCGAGCAGCACCACCCGTCCGCCCAGTCGCTCGACATCGCCCATGTGATGCGACGAGAAGATGATGCTCGTGCCCTCGCGGTTGAGCAGCTGAATCGACGTCTCCAGGAATTCGCGGCGCGCGGCGGGATCGAGTCCGCCGGCCGGTTCGTCGAGAATCAGCAACCCGGGACGGTGGCAGACCGCGCACACGAGTGCGACCTGCCGTGCCTCACCCTTGCTCAGCGTGCGCATGGTGCGACGCAGGTCGCGCAGGCCGAATCGGTCGGTCAGCTGCCGCTCGAGTGCGGCGTCCCACGAGGGGAAGAGCTTGCGGTGCAAGGCGAACAGATCGCCGATGGCCGCCGCCGGCGGCAGCACCTGATCTTCGGCCACGTATCCGATGCGCTTCTTCACGGCCACCGGATGCTCCCTGGGCGAGAGACCGAACACGCGTACCGACCCCGCGTGCGGATGCAGCATCCCCATCGCGAGATGCAGCAGTGTGGTCTTGCCGGCACCATTGCGTCCGAGCAGTCCCACGATCTCCTCTCGTTGTACCGACAGCGTGATGCCATTCAGGACCGGCGTGCCGCCGCCGAACCCACGCACCACGTCACGCAACCCGAGCAATTCAGTCATCGGTGATTCCTCTCCTTGCGGTCATGCAATGTCGGTCCCGCCGATATCTCGCGATCGGCGTCCTTGATCAGTTCAACGATCTTGGGCAGTCGCATGCCGGCGAGATACGCCTGTGACACGAGCGCGCGGGCGGCCTCCTCGATCTGCGCGATCTGTACCGCCGCGGCGGCTCGCGGCAATCGTGCGGCGACGAACGTGCCGCGCCCGCGCTGTGTCCCGATGTACCCGAGCGCTTCCAGCTCGTCGTACGCCTTCTTCACGGTGAGCGGCGCGATGACCAGCTGCTCGCTCAGGTCGCGGTGCGACGGCAGCTGGTCGCCGGCCGTCAACCGCCCGCCGGCGATGGCATCCATGATCTGCCGCATGATCTGCCGATAGATCGGGAGATCGTCGCCCGGTCGAATAAAGAGCTGCATAGTCAGTGATATATATGACTATATCACTTGCGCGCGCAAGGGTCATGAAGCGCATGTGACGCAGACGGTGGGCGGTCGTCAACCCCGCGGTTCGGCGATGAAGTCGAACTCTCGATGATGAGGTGTAGGTGCGACCGCATTGCTTACATGGCCCGCTGAAGCCGGGCCTTATCCGTTTTCTTCGTATCGGAACCGCTCGGCGCGGTATACCGATACTGATCATGAGTACGCTTGCTGCGTGCCATGACCCCACTCGTGCGACCGCGCCTGACGTGGCGCGCGGTGAAGAGCCGCTGGTGTCGAAGGCGAGCTGCGTGCTCCCGGCGATCGCCCGGGACGCCGACCCCGAACGCCAGCCACGGGCAGATGTCACCGCGGCGCTCCGGCATGCAGCAGAGACGCTGCTGCCGTCCATCGATCCCGGCGCGGCGAATCCCGCGCTGTCGCGAGCGCTGACGGAGCTGACGGGTGACCGTCCGCAGTCGCCTCGCCAGAGCTGCGCATCGACGCGTGCGGCGTGGTCAGCATGGCAAGCGTTGCCAGCCCATGCGGAAACCGCACCCGAGCGAGACGCGGTCCGCCTCTCGCTATTACTCGCCGTACCCTACGCCGACGTCGGTCGCTGAACTGACCTACCCAGGTTCATCCACGCGACGGAGCGTTCATGATCTGCCGATTTACTTCAAGACACCTGACCGCCGTGCTCATGAGCACGACGTTCGCTCTACAGAAAACTCACGCGCAAACGGCAGCCGCCATCAGCGACAGCTCCACGCTACTTGCCGCCTGCTATGTGCCAGCCACGGGCACGGTGTATCGCGTCGGGCTGGCAGGATTGCCGACGAACTGTCTCGCCCGCACGCACGTGCGCTTCGCGTGGAATTCGGTCGGACCTGCCGGTCGTCAGGGCGAGATCGGGCCGGCGGGATCCCCCGGAGTCTCCGGGGCCGCGGGGCCGCAGGGACCGGTCGGCTCGCCGGGACCGCTCGGCGCCACGGGCGCACCGGGTGCGATCGGCCTGCAAGGGGGGACGGGTCCGACGGGCACTGCTGGTGCTCCTGGACCGCAGGGACCGATCGGCGCAGCGGGCGCCATCGGTGCAATCGGGCCGCGGGGACTGGTGGGGACGACGGGCGCGACTGGTCCGCAGGGCCCGGCAGGAGCGATCGGTGCCACCGGTCCGCTGGCACCGATGGGCGCCGCCGGTGCCACGGGAAGCCCGGGGGCCGCCGGCCCGCAGGGAGTGCCAGGCGCCACAGGAGCTCCCGGTGCCGCTGGTGCCGCAGGGCCGATCGGATTGCAGGGAACGGCCGGTGCCACTGGTGCCACTGGTGCCACCGGTGCTGTTGGCCAGCGCGGCCTCACCGGAGTTACGGGCGCTACGGGTCCGCAAGGTCCGGCGGGGTCTGTAGGCAGCCTGTCGCTGTTCACGGTCGACAGCCCTGCCTTGGTCCTCAGGGTCGGCGACGCTGCCATCACCGTAGCGGTGGAATGCATCGATGGCGGACAGATGATCGGGGGCGGCTATCAGGTCGATGCCTCCCCCAAGTCCGGCGCAAGCATGGAGCTTGTGGTGCTCCGGAACGGGCCCGGTGAGAAAAACGACTGGGTCGTGACGATCTTCCCGCCGAGTGGCGGCGACGATCTGACCTTTCGCGCGTATGCCCGCTGTATGAAGTAGACGCGCGGCAGAGCAGCTCGAGCACTTCGCGAACACATGTCGTCGATCGTGAACAACCGCACGACGTCTCGTTCGTCGGCATCGAGCTGCTTTGCCGCGTCGCGCTCCGATCATTGAAGCAACGCACGCCAACCGTCCGCCGGCGATGACGTTCATGATCTGCGGCATGATCTGCCGGTAGATCGGGAGATCGTCGCCCGGTCGTATAAAGAGGCGCTTCATTGGTGACCAGAGAAGACTATATCTTCGGACGGGCAACAACATCCTTTCAGTTGGCCTGCGCGTTTCGATGGCCCCGATTCCGTACCGATGCGCGGGTTGCTCTTCCTCTCGCGTGCGTTCAGCGATAACATCGCCTTGGTGAACGCGAACTGCTTACTAAACTCTGTGCAGGACCACTGTTCGCGCACCGCGCACACGGGATGACGGCGCCTGCCGCGTTCACCGACCGCAGGCGGACTGTGCGCTTCCGGCTGCGCATAGCGATGATCGTCGCCGCGGGACTGGTGACGATGCTGGCCGTGGCCCGCGCCCGGGAGCGGCGGAGCGCAGAAGAACGTCGCCTGAATGAACGCGCCCAAGAGGTCACGGAAACCGTCGTGCGTTCGATCGATGCCACCGTGGGTCAGACTGAGGCGTTGCTCGGCAGCATCGGCGTGCTGATGGATCTCAACGAAGCACCGGCCCGAAGCGACACGGTATTTCGGAATCTGTATAGCGGAACGTCGTCGCCATTCTCCAACATCTTTTCCGTTGATACCGCCGGCCAGAATATCGGCGGTGCAAGGTTACCGGCGGGTGGTCGCGCACTCGCGAGTCTCGCGAGTCGTGAGTACTTCAAAGAGGCGCTTCGCACCAAGCGCTTTACGGTGGGGAAAATGGTGCGCTCCCGCCTGCTGGATGGGGCGCCATGGATAATGCCCTTCATCCTGCCGGTGCTGACCGCCGATGGCGCGCACGTCACCGCTATGGTAGGCGCCTCCATCGAGCTCGACTCGCTGGATGCCATGGAAATCGCCCGAACCCTGCCGATCGGTTCGGTGATCTCGGTCGTGGATACCAGCGGGACCGTCGTGTTCCGATCGGCCGATCCGGACCGCTGGATCGGTCAGCGCCTGCCACTCGATGCGACACTGAGGGCCAATCTGCGTGGCGAGAATCTGCAGATCCTCACCCGGATGTCGTTGGATGGCGTGGAACGCAGTTTCGGATCGCGACTCACAACCCGGGTGCCGTGGCTGGTCTATGTGGGAATTCCGACCGTACAGACATTCGCCTTGGCGCGCTCACAGTTTCTGATCGACTTGCTCTTCGGTGCCTCGCTCGGGCTCGCCGTCTTGCTTTTCGGCTACTGGGTGACCAACCGCTTCATCGCCCCGATCGAATCGCTGACTCGCGACGCGCACGCGATTGCTGCGGGCGATGTGACGCGCCGCTCACACATTACGTCGCTGGACGAAGCAGGGACGCTGGCCCGCGCCTTCAACCGTATGGCTGACACCATTGTCGAGCGTAGCAGCGCACTCGACACCTCGCGCGAGCAGCTGCGACAGACGCAGAAGCTGGATGCCCTCGGCTCGTTCGCCGGCGGTATTGCCCACGACTTCAACAACTATCTGTCGTCGATCATGGGCCTGACCGAGATGGCGCTGGTGGAAATCCCCGCTGATTCGCCGGCGCGGGATGATCTCCTCGGTGTGCTATCCTCGGCCGAGCGTGCAGCCGACCTCACGCGACAGATTCTCGTCTTCAGCCGTCGTCAAGTGGTCGAGCCCCAACAGCTCGATGTCAACCATGTGATTGGTGGCATCAGCCGGATGCTCACCCGTCTCCTTGGTGAGCGCATCGACTTCGAAAGTGCGCTGCCGGAGCTGGCGCGTTCCGTCCGCGCAGATCGCGGACAGCTGGAGCAGGTCGTGGTGAATCTCGCGGCGAACGCGCGCGACGCGATGCCGCAGGGCGGACGCTTCCATCTCTCCACGCAACGTGTGCGAGTCGTGCCTCACGATCCCGCACACGCCGGCGTGCCTCCCGGTGACTTCGTAATCATCTGCGCGGCCGATACGGGCGTCGGTATTGCGGAGGCGGTGCAGGCCCGCATGTTCGAGCCATTCTATTCCACGAAGGAACGTGGACGCGGCACCGGGCTCGGGTTGGCGTTGGCGTACGGTATGGTACAGCAGGCTGGCGGATTCATTCGCGTCGAAAGTCGCGAGGGGCACGGTGCCCGTTTCTTCGTCTACCTTCCAGCGTGCGCAGACGCGCCGATCAGCACGACCCTCAAGCCCCTGTCCAACGAAGGACTGCATGGCAGCGAACGGATTCTGCTGGTCGAGGATGATCCGGCGGTTGCCCTCGCGACCAGTCGCTTGCTCACGCGGGCCGGCTACGTCGTGGTCACGGCGCACAATGCCGAATCCGCCATGGACGTTCTCCGTGGCGCACCCGTACCCTTCGCGATGATCTTGACCGATATCGTCATGAGCGGAAGGTCCGGCGTCGACCTCGCGCGCGATATCGTCGCCCGCGATCCGGGTGCGCGGGTACTTTTCATGAGCGGCTATGCCGACGACGAAGCGCTCGTGGCGCACATCACGTCGTCCAGGACGCCGTTCCTTGCGAAGCCGTTCGCCGCGGCGACGCTCCTGCAGACGGTGAGAAGCGTGCTCGATACGCCGCCGCGGGCCGGCGATTATACGTCGTCGATCGTGAACAACCGCCCGACATCTCGATCGTAGGCCTCGAGCTGCTCTGCCGTGTCGCGCTCCGACCAACCGAGCAACGCGGCCATGAGCGGAGCAACACGTCGCGCGGCGGCGCGGCCGTTGTCACGCGTTTCGAAGGCCACATGTGTGCGCCGCACCAGCACATCGGACAACGTCATGGCCATCTCCCGCTCCACCGCGTGGGCGACTTCCGCGAGTAGGTAGGGCAGATCGTCGGAGAGGCGGTGTCCGAGTGAGGCGTCGCGTTGCACGTAGCTCCATACGTTACGCCAACGACTGCCATAGGCCAGCGCGAGTCGCTCTCCCACCGCCGCGTCGTGTACGGTGCTGCGCGCCTCGCTCATCGTGGCCTCGCGTGATACGATGTCGCCGCCTGGTAGCGGCGTGGATTCACTGGGCCACGCGGCATGCGCCAGCGTCGGAAGACTCCCCGACTTCGGTAACTCGTTTCGCGCGTGGGACAATACATCGGCGGCCATGGCGCGATAGGTCGTGAGCTTACCGCCAGTGATGCTGACCAGACCATCGGCTCGATGCGTGATGGCATGTTCGCGCGAGGCCGCATTGGCGCTGTGCTCACCTGCGCGGACCGCCGCCAGCGGCCGAATGCCGCACCACGCCGAGACGACATCGTCCATCGTGAGCTGCGCAAACGGGAAACAGCGATTCACCGACTGCAACAGGTAGGTCACTTCGGCGCGCGTGGCGCGGATGTCGTCGGGGCCACTCGGTGCGGGACGCTCGGTGGTGCCGATGATGGTGTGGACCCCGGCCGGGAGCACGAACATCACACGGCCGTCGAGCGGTGAGACGATCGTGACGGCGTCGTTGTTGCCCACGCGGTTGCGCGGCACGGCGATGTGCGAGCCGGCGGACCCGAACAGCTGAGAGCCCTGGGGCGAACCGGTGAGGGCGGCCGTGGCATCGCTCCACGGGCCGGTGGCGTTGATGATCACGCGTGCCTGCACGGGAAACGTGGCACCGGTGAGTCGATCCTCGACCACCACGCCATTCAGTCTCGATGCAACGCCGTTGCCATGAATACCCGATACCACGGC
>Ga0105047_10020799_pt1 | contig 10068 bp, 5 predicted proteins | sample MAT04_FD_78384 | JGI IMG/M metagenome (GOLD analysis project Ga0105047, IMG submission 78384) | Freshwater microbial communities from Lake Fryxell liftoff mats and glacier meltwater in Antarctica - MAT-04 (megahit assembly) | ecosystem: Environmental > Aquatic > Freshwater > Ice > Liftoff...
CCCGTGACGTCTACCGCGTGAATTCGACGTGAGATAAGTCATCGAAACAAACGGTGGCCACTCGACTCGGTGATGAATCCGCGAAGCATCTCGGCGAATTCGTCGGCGTGCTCGATATGGGGCATGTGCCCCGCATTACGGAACGTGTGCGTCTGGGCGTGCGGAAGCGCTCGCGTCGCTGCATCGAGATGCGTAAATGGAAGCAGGTGATCGTGGTCGCCCCACATGATCAGCACCGGGATTCGGCGGCTCGCGACCTTGGCGAGCAGTCGGGTACGCCACGGCAGCCGGATGCCTCGGAGGGTGCCGAGCTCCTGAGCGAGGTCCAGCAGCGTGGACCGATGAGCCGAACGGTTTGTCAGGGCCAACTTGTGATCGACCCGGTCTGCAGTGACGCGCTTCTTGTCGTAAAAAATGCCGTCGACCGTTCGGGTCGAGGTCTTCCTGCTCGGGCGCAGCAGCACAATGCCGACCGGTCTGATCGCGAGAAGCCGCAGAGCTATCGTGACCTCTTTTCCGAATCCTGCGCTGTCCACGAGAACAAGCGAGGAAACCCGTTCGGAATGCGCCACAGCGAAGGTCATGGCGACGGCACCCCCAAGGGAATTCCCGATCACTGGAACGGGCTGGGTCAGCCCGAATCGGTCGAGAAATGCCGGCAGGATGCTCGCGAGCCCAGCTGGGGATGCCGTGCCCGGTAACCGGTCGGAGTAGGCGAAACCGCGGAGGTCAAGGCTGTACACAGTGTGGGCGTCGGAAAGACGGTCGTGCTGCTCGTTCCAGTCCTCCAGTCTTTGTCCGATCCCATGAAGCAGCAGAATCGGGCTGCCCTGCCCGGTAGCGTGGTAACGAACGCGGGCGCCCGCGACGTCGATCACTCCGGAACCCGGGAGGTCGAGAGGAATCCCCGCGGCCGCAGCATCCGCGCCCCGACGACCGAACCTCACATCATTCATCACCCGCCCGAGCCGAAGCAGTCGGAAGTCTCGCAGGTAGTTCTGGTGCAGGCGCCACGGAGTGCTCGCGCCCTGCCGCGGCAGATCACCGGCGCTTCTCAGGCCATACCCGGACTGCAAGTCGATCAATGAGACCAGCTTGCCTGCCTTGACAAATTCCGCCGCCCGGGGAGTGACGGTGTCGAGGTGGCGGCGGTCCCTGTATTTGAGCGTGCGACCGATGTAACGTGCCACGAGGTCGGCTTGCGTGAGAGGCCAGCAGACGTTCGATTGGGCGTTCAGTGGCTTGATCATGTCGCCTACATTCTTTGCCGAACCAGACGATTCAGTACCGCGGAATCCGACGGAATTGGATGTGGGTCCGGCTCCTATTCGGTTAGGTCTATTCAGTGGCATCGCCACGCGTTCAGCATGCCGAGCAATCAGATTCAAGGTGCAGCGGCATGGCGAAGTGTTCCTGCGGGAGCATCCTGGTGAAGCCTCGCCGGCATCGACCTGGTCTTTCACGCAGCCGGATGCTGGCCATGCCAGTGGTGCGCGGCTAGATGACACTTATGTCATAAATGGCCCGTTTTGGCCATCGGGAGCGCACCATCATGGCCAAGAGTCCGCAGCCCCGCGCTCCGATAGTCAGGGGAACACCATGCAATCATCTGCCCGCCTACCCTTCAATCAGGCCCCGCGGCGTCGCTCGGCCGGGCGGGCCACCATTGCGCTCATTGTGGCCCTCGCTCTGCTGATCGGCGGCATCGGCACCTCGAGGGGGATGCTCACCCTGTTCCGACCGGATGCGGCCGAGGCTGCGGTCCCGTTGAGTGCCACCGACGTGACGAAGGTACCGCACTACTTCGGCCCGTACCCCAATTGGGCGAACAGCCCGCAGACGTTGGCCGACGCGATGGTGACGATCAGTGTCGGGGCCCCGACACCGGTCCTGTACGGCAACCCGCTGACCGAGCGCAAATATGCGACCGACTACGCGAAGCCGACGGGCGAGTTGGGTCCGGTGCTGGTGGTGCTTGATCGCATCAAGCTGCCTGACGGCATCCTCAACGACTTCCAGAGCTGGAACCAGGGCACCGCCGGAGCGAGCCCGACCACCTCTGCAGGCGGCCTCTTCCACGCTCTGGTACTGCGACCCACCGGTACCGCGGGGCAGTACACCGTCGTCTATGCCAGCGATGAGCTGAAGGTGCCGACGCCGACGGTGGACACCGGCGAGGTCGAGACCTATTCCGTGCCAGCGGTGCCGGTGCAGAAGAACGACGTGATCGGCTTTTACGGCCAGGGGGTTCCCGTCGACGTCGACGTTCCCGCCAACGGCGACACGTTCAGCACGCCCGCAACCGGTGACCCGTCGCTGGCCACCAACGTCGCCCCCGCCAAGGACAGCACCGTCGAACTCGGCGCCACGAACTACCCGGACTTCTCGCACGACCGCACCTACTCGTTCGGGGCCGACGTCACGCCGACCGTCACGGACCCGGGAACGGGCGCGGAGGCGACGGCCTCGGTCGACCCGAAGACGGGCGCCATCTCCGGTATCACCGTGACCAGCCCGGGTGCCGGCTACGCGGTCCCTCCCACGGTGGAGATCACGACCGCCGGGGTCACCCCCACCACGGTGGCCAAGGCCACCGCCAGGATCGCCACCGGCGTGATCACCAGCATCGACGTCAACGAGACCGGCTACGGGTTCAGCGCGCCCGCGGTGACCCTGACGGGCGGCAACCCCACTGCGGGCTCGGAGGCGCGGGCGCTGGCCAGCGGAACAGTCGACAACCTGACGCTGACCGACGGCGGCACGGGCTATCAGGCCCAGCCGCTGGTCAACATCTCCAAGCCCGACCTCGCCGACGGCGAGCAGGCCACCGGCAACGCGACGATGAATGCCAACGGCGTTGTCATCGGCGTCGAGATCGCGAACCCGGGCGCGGGATACACCTCCGCCCCGACCGTGACCATCACCGACGCCAGCAAGACCGCCCCCGACCAGGCGGCCAAGGTCGAGGCCACCATCGGCGTCACCCGCATCGACGTCACCGACGGCGGCGCCGGCTACGATTCAGCACCCACCGTGACGATCTCGGACACCGTGGGCTCGGCCGACAAGGGTGCCAGTGCCACCGCCAAAGTAGCGGTCAAGGGTTCGGTGACCGACATCGTGGTCACCACCCCCGGAGCCGGCTACCTCACCCCGGGGATCAAGAAGTTCGTCGACACGCTTCCTGGCGAAGGAGAGACCAACGCCAATGACCTGGGCCAGTACATCCCAGTCGCGGTACCCGACACCACCACCTACCCCGGCACGGACTACTACGAAATCGCGGTCGTGCAATTCCGGATGAAGTTCCACCGCGACCTGCCGCCCACCCTGCTTCGTGGGTACGTCCAGCTCTCGACCAGCGTCGTCCCTGGGAAGCAGGTCGCCCTCGGCAACGCCAACCTCGACCCATCGAAGCCTGACATTCCCATCAGCTTCACCGGGGTGGACAAGCCACACTACCTCGGCCCGACGATCGTCGCCACGAAGAACAAACCTGTTCGGGTACTGTTCCGCAACCTGCTGCCCACCGGTGTGGATGGCGACCTGTTCCTCCCCGTCGACACCTCGATGATGGGCTCGGGAGCCGGCCCCGACATGATGACGCTCGACCCCACCACCAAGATCCCGATGGACATGGCGACGGACGAGCAGAGCGTTCTCGACGGTGTGCGCAACCCCATGTGCGGGCAGACGCCGAAGCCGAACACCTGCTACTCGGAGAACCGGGCCACGATGCACCTGCACGGTGGCATCACCCCGTGGATCAGCGACGGCACACCGCACCAGTGGGTCACGCCGGCCGGTGAGAACACCGCGTACCCGAAAGGCGTCAGCGTCAGCAACGTGCCGGATATGCCAGATCCCGGCCCCGGCGCGTCGACCTTCTTCTATACCAACCAGCAGAGCGCCCGGATGATGTTCTACCACGACCACTCGTGGGGCATCACGCGGCTCAACGTGTACGCCGGTGAGGAAGCCGGCTACATGATCACCGACGACACCGAGCAGAAGCTGATGGCTCCCGGTGGCGCCCTCGAGGGACTCGGCATGGGGACTGCGCTGACAATCCAGGACAAGACATTCGTGCCGAGCGCGGAGCGCATGGCTCAGCTGGACCCGACCTGGGATGCGAAGAAGTGGGGTGGTGAGGGCAACCTCTGGCAGCCTCACGTGTACATGCCCGCGCAGAATCCCGGCGACCCCAGCGGGATGAGCGCGTTCGGTCGTTGGTTCTACGGTCCGTGGTTCTGGCCGCCGGCAAAGGACGCCAAGTACCCACCTATGACGAATCCCTACTACGACCCCACCTGCGACCCGAACGTGGCGGACTTCTGTGAGCCGGCCCTGATCCCGTCGACACCGAACAACTCGGTGGGCATGGAGGCGTTCCACGACACACCGGTCGTGAACGGTACCGCCTACCCGACAACAACCATCGCCCCGAAGTCCTACCGGTTCCGGATCCTCAATGGCTCCGACGACCGGTTCTGGAACCTGTCCTGGTACGTCGCCGACCCGGCGACGGGTACCGAGGTCGCGTTGAAGGCCAGCGAGGTCTCAATGGCGCAGACCGATCCGGTCGTCACGCCGACGCCCGACACCACGAAGAGCCCCAAGGGACCCGACTGGATCCAAATCGGTAACGAGGGCGGTTTCCTGCCGACCCCGGTCGTGGTCCCCGCTCACGAGACGACATGGATCACCGACCCGACGCGATTCGACGTCGGCAACGTCGACCAGCATTCGCTGCTGCTCGCGCCGGCCGAACGAGCCGACGTGATCGTCGACTTCTCCGCCTACCGGGGAAAAACCCTGATCCTGTACAACGACGCACCGGCAGCGTTCCCTGCCCGGATCCCCGGATACGACTACTACACCGGTGGACCGGACATGTCCCCGGCTGGTGCGCCTTCGACCCTGCCCGGCTACGGGCCAGACACTCGGTCGGTCATGCAGGTCAAGGTTTCGAATGCCGCACCCGCGCTGGCCTTCGACCGGCCGAACACAACGGCTGACCAGATGGGCAAGCTGATGGCGGCGTTCGACCACCACACCGACGCGGCAGGAAATCCCGCAGGGGTCTTCGAGTCGGGTCAGAATCCGATCGTCGTCGGCCAGGCCGCCTACAACCAAGCCTACGGAAGGAGCTTCGTTGGCAACGGATACTGCAACACGGCGACCAACCCCACCGCAAAGTGCGACGGGTTTGCCCGGATCGCCGAGCAGGGAGGAGACCAGTTCAAGTTCGACACTCTGGCGGGCCCCCAGCTCAGCATCCCCATCCAGGGCAAGAGCGTGCACGACGAGATGAACTCGGCGAACTTCGACGAGTGGGGGCGGATGACCGGCAACATCGGGTTGGAGGCGCCTGGAGCAACACCGCTGCTGCAGAACGTGATCCTGTACCCGTTCGTCAATCCCGCCACCGAGAAGCTCGACGGTACCAAGGGAACGAACAGCCTCGACGTGACCCCGATCTCCACCAACGCCGACGGTACGCAAATATGGAAGATCACCCACAACGGAGTGGACACCCACCCGCTGCACTTCCACCTCAACGACGTGCAGGTATTGAACAGGGTCACCTGGGACAACATCATCATTCCGCCTGAACCGACGGAACTCGGCTGGAAGGACACCGTTCGTGTCAGTCCGCTGGAAGACACAATCGTCGCGGTCCGACCCATCCTGCCGAAACTCCCGTTCGCCATCCCTGACAGCAATCGGCCGCTCAACCCGATGATGCCGTTGGGCGCCAAAGGCTCGACTGCTGGACCCAACGGGTCCGAGGCCGGGTTCAACAACACCGACACCAACGGCAACCCCGTCGACCCGATCACCAACGTCATGACCAACTTCGGCTGGGAGTATGTGTGGCACTGCCACATGCTCAGCCACGAGGAGATGGACATGATGCGCCCCATCGCGGTGAGCGCGCCGCGCACTCTGCCCGACGCGCCGGTGATCAACTTCACCCGACCCACGAGCGACGTCGTGCTGAGCTGGAGCGACGGAACCCCGGTGTCGATCACCGACCCCACCACCTGGGGCAGCCCTAAGAACGAGGTCGGCTATAAGATCGAGCGCGCACCGCTGGCCGACGGCACGGTCGGTGCCTACGCCCGAATCGCCACGACACTGGCGAACGTCACCACCTACACCGACACCACCGCCGGGACCGGGCAGTACGCCTTCCGGGTCACAGCGTGGAACGCTGCAGGGGACTCTGTGTCCGCTCCACGGCTCACCGCTTCCACAACGCCGAAGGTGATCACCAGGAGTCCCGATTCCGGGGCGACCGGGGCGTCGGTAAACGTCAGGCCGTCGGTCACCTTCAACGAAGCAGTCACAGGCATCAGCAACACCTCGTTCACGCTGAAGCAGGGCACCAAAACCGTTCCGGCCTCGGTGACCTACAACACAACGACGCGGACGGCCTCTCTCTCCCCAACCGCGGTCCTGACCGCTGACAAGCCGTACACCCTCTCGTTGACCGCGGCCATCACAAGCATGTCGGGCAGCGCGGTAGCGGCGACGCCCTGGGACTTCATCACCGGCCCCAGCCCGACGGTCGCCAATACCAACCCAGCCGCCGGAGCCACCGACGTCGGTCTGGGAACGACCGCCAGGCGAACCCCGTTGAAAGCCAAGTTCAGCGAGGCCGTGACCGGCCTACCCACCGCAGCGGCCAGCACGCCCAACTTCACTCTGAAGCTGGCCACGGCGATTGTTGGCTCGAAGGTGACGTACAACGCCACAACCCGGGTCGCCACGCTGATACCAGACGCCCCGTTGGTCAGTGACAGTACCTACACACTGTCACTGGGCAACGCCATCAAGGATCTGGCCGGCAACACTCTCACCGCCACCACATGGACCTTCATCACCGGTCCCGCCCCGGTCGTGACGGCTCGGACCCCGGCGGTCAACGCCACCAATGTCAGCCGCGCGGCGAACATCACCGCCAGCTTCAGTGAGGCGGTGACTGGTCTGCCGACCGCGGCCGCGGCGAGCGCGAACTTCGCCATCAAGCGCACGTCCAATGGTGCCGCCTTCACCTCGGTGGACAGCTACTCCAGCACCACGATGACGGCAACGCTGAACCCGACCGGCAGGCTCCGGGCGAATACTAAATACACCGTCACACTCACCAGCGGGATCAAGGACACTGCTGGCAACCTGCTCGCGCCGCTCACGTGGAACTTCACGACGGGCAACTAGCGTCTCCCCGACTCACACCGCCGTCCGGAATTCGGGTCCGTGCGGCGGTGTGTGCTGTTGAGGTGGGTGCTGTCGAGCCGGACAGGAGGCGACCGTGTCGAGGAGGACGCCCCGCAGGGCCCGGAGCGGGAATCCCGAGGCCGTGGTTGTCCTGGCCGTATCCGCGTCAGCTGCGGAAGTCGACCAATTCAGCGTAAGGATCACGGTCGGCCGGGTCTTTGGCGGGTTCTCCGGGCGGCGGTACTGGCAGGACCGGCAATCGAAGCGTGAAGGTCGTCCCCTGTCCAAGCGCGCTGGCCACCGAGGCGGTGCCGCCACGGGCTTCCGTGGCGGCCTTGACGATGGCCAGGCCCAGCCCGCTGCCGGCCCGCTCGCCTGCGGTCGACGCGGTTCGGAAGATCTCGAATACGGTATCCAGCTCTGAGGCGGGGATGCCCGCGCCAGCGTCCCGGACGGTCAGCACCAGCTCGCCGCCATCGGCGTCCGCCGTCATTTCGATGGAGTCTCCTGAACCGGTGAACCTGACCGCATTCTCGAGCAGGCAGTCCAGCACTGCCTCGAGTCGCTCGTTGTCGCCCTGCACGGTTCCGACCGCACTCCGGGCGCTCCAGGCACGGTCGGCAGTGACCGACCATCTGCGCAGGACCTCGGCAAGCATTCGGTCGACGTCGACCGGCTCCTGGGCCGACGGTTCCACGACCCGGACCAGGGTGAGCAAGTTGGTCGCCAATGCCGACGCCTTGACAAGTTCCGCCACCACCAGCTGTGCATCTTCGCGCACTGTCGGCTCGGTCGACTGGTCGGCGATGAGCTGCGCGTAGCCCCTGGCGATGGTCAGCCGGGTGCGTACCTCGTGCGAACCGAAGCGGGCGGCGTTCTCCCGCTGCTCACTGCGGTGACGGTCGACCTGCTGCAGCGCCCGCAGCCGGGCCTGAGCGGACCACTGCCGGTTCACATGCCAGATCAACAGCGAGATGATGACGCCCATCAGGACGATCTCGCTGCACTCTTCCCATTGGATGATCCCTGCCATCGCGTGACGGACCAGGGCGACCCCGGTCACCGCCGTGATGACGGCGAAGACGATCAAGGTGGCACGCCGCGGCCACGGGCACAGCCCGTAGAGTAGCGCGAAACTGGCCCATACAAGGTGAAAGGGGATCGTCTCATTACCGGGCAGCGTGAAGGTGAGGTAACAATTCACTGCCGCGAACACCGCCCACGCGGCGAAGAGGACTGTCTTAAGCCGTGATCCGATACCCGACATTGCGCACCGTTTCAATCTTGTCGTTGGACAGTTTCCATCGCAGCCGACGCACGCAGACGTCGACGACGTTCGTGCCGGTGTCGAATTTCGTTCCCCAGACCCGCTCAAGCAGCTCGGCCCGGGTGCACGGCTCGGGCGCCCGCTGGATCAGGTATGAGAGCAGTACGAACTCCCGCTGAGTCAATGGGATGCGGCGGCCGTCGAGCACGATTTCCCGTTGCAGCAGGTCGATTTCGATACCGGCGCTGCGGAGGTAGCGGTTGGCTCTCGCGACCGATTGCTGCGACGGTGCGGGGGTGCGGATGCGGGCATTGACCCGGGCGAGCAGTTCGGCGTTGGCGAACGGTTTGGCGAGAAAGTCCACCGCCCCGCCCTCAAGGACTCCGACCCTCGTCTCCACCTGCGTCATCGATGACAGCACCAGGACCCGGCTGGACGGACGGAATCGCATCAATTCGGCGAGCACGTCCTCCCCGCGACCGTCGGGTAGCACGAGGTCGAGGATGATCAGGTCCGGGTCGACAGTGCGAATCGCCGTTAGTGCGTCGGACGCAGTGCCAACGACGGTGACAGTGAAGTCAGCACCACCGAGAATGCGGCCGAGGAGTCGGGCGAGCGCGGGCTCGTCCTCGACGACGACTATGCGATTCACCTCGGAGTCCGTTTCTTCCCGCACTTCTTGCCGAGCGGCGGCTTCGCCGCTCTGAGTGATGCAATCACACCACCGCAGTTGGTGCTGGCTCCACAGTCGGGTCTTGTTGGGCGCAATCAAAATATAGCGAGGATGTCCTCCTAAAGGAGGACATCGCTTGCCGCCAAAAAGGGGTGTAGGGTCTGTCTGAAAAATTGTCACCTGACACCCGACGTTCACGCCGAAATTGTCGACGAACTCGCTCATTGTGCGCACGGGCTCGAGGAGGAGCACGAAGAGACGAATCGGTGTCCGGAGCACGCAGGTTTCCGAGGCCACCCCACGTGGGTTGAAGCCGTTCGCGCTCCTTTCCCTCCAAGGACCCCGGAGTCACCCCCTACGCGTCAGGGTTTGGTGAGGCCAGCAGCTTGGCCACAGTGTCGCGGATGGCGCTCCCGTGCACCTGACACATGCGAAGCTCCAGGACGAGTTCGTCGAACCGTTTCTTGTCGCTGTCTGCACGGATCATTCGGAGGGCTCCTTCGTGAATTGTTCGGGGTCGAGCTGGCGGGTGCCGGTGTCGGCGAAGCGCCGCCAGTCTGCGCTGAGTAGAGTGAGCTCGGCCCGACCGCGCTCAGTCAACGTGAAGTATTTGCGACCGGGGCCACCGTCGCCAGGGAGCCATTTTGTGCCCACCAGGCCGGCGGCCTTGAAGCGGGAGTGAAGTGGATATATGGTGCCACTCTTGATCGTGCCAAACCCGTGCCGTTCAAGGCCGCCGATGATCGCTTACCCGTAGGACGGCCGTCGGGCAGCGAGCGAAGGGCAAGAATGCTCCGTGTCGCCCGGAGCCAATCGCTTGGCCAGTCAGAGCCCTCAAAGGCATTGTGGTCCAAGTTGGAGGCGGTAATGACTGCGTGGTTCATCTCAGTAGTAAGACTGTCAA
>Ga0105047_10020800_pt1 | contig 10068 bp, 7 predicted proteins | sample MAT04_FD_78384 | JGI IMG/M metagenome (GOLD analysis project Ga0105047, IMG submission 78384) | Freshwater microbial communities from Lake Fryxell liftoff mats and glacier meltwater in Antarctica - MAT-04 (megahit assembly) | ecosystem: Environmental > Aquatic > Freshwater > Ice > Liftoff...
CTCTCCACGATCGTACTCACGGCCCTCCAACGCACGCTCGACCCGCTGGCTTGGTTCGAGCGCCTCCGGCAATCACCGCATGCCCTACACCTGCCCCGGACGGGGCGGTAAACAAGTACGTGCAACGAAGCTCGAACTCATCGCGCGTCAACTCGCCTGTCTGATAGCAAGCAGTATCCGCGGGGGAAGCGGATGATAGACCGATGTCGATAAAGACGGGGCCAGGACTTGTGTCGGCGAATATTTGATGATGAAAGCGCAGAATGCTGCCAGCAGCAATGGTCGCTGTGTTCGAAGGGAAATCGCCTGCCGTCAGGTACGTTTGTTCGGCACCATCACCCAGTTCGATCGCAGGCCACGGGACACCAATCTCCTCCAGGATCTGAAACTCCAGGTAGACGTGTATCGCCTCGCCAACCTCGAATCTGGTCCTTGCAGTTCCCGTCGCGTCGCAGACCGCAAGGCGCGCACCATGGACTTTTCCGTCAGTCAACTCTGCAAATGCGCTCAAGGAGTGGAAAGCGGCGGCGGGCGGCCAATCGGACCCTTGGGTGTGCCGTACTTCGACAGGGCTTGCGCTTCGAAATCTGCCGGCGAGAAGATTCCTGAAGTGGGGAGTTCTGATGCCCGTCGAAAAGATCCGCGAGAGCAACTGCATGATTCGCCTGGAACACCCAGCTCCGTCCTACTCCCTCAAAAGGTCGTCCACGCTGGCGAGTTTTAAACGCATTCGCTCCCTGATGAAATCCCATTCCTTCTGCTAGCGGACCCGCGGGGTGCTAGCAGTCCTCTGACTCAATTCGGATTGTCGGACTGAACTTGACACTCTTGGATTGCAATAGTATCCCACCACCTCGAAGAGGAACGACTGCGGCAGGAACGGACTTCGGTCTGCCAGCAGTCGATTCCTTGCAATCCAACTACCTTGCGACAGGGACTGAGATGCTGCAAGCGGCAAACCCATCAGGCGTAACCATTACCGTGGTGACGCCGTCGTTCAATCATCGTGGGTTCATTGAAAGCACCATGCAGTCGGTCATTGGCCAGCAGGGCGACTTTTTCATTGATTACATCGTGATGGATGGCGGATCGAAGGACGGGACCAGTCAACTTCTGGAAGAGTACGAGCAGAAGTTCAAAGACGGGCAAGTACCCATCGCATGCCGGGGCATCCGGTTTCGCTGGCAAAGCGAGCCGGATCAAGGCCAGGCCCACGCAGTGAACAAGGGCTTCGCCCTGGCCGAGGGGAGCATCCTATGCTGGCTGAACTCGGATGATCTGTACTACAACTCCGAAGTGCTGGCAAAAGTGGTCAGTTACTTCGAGAAGCATCCCGAGTCGCGATTCGTCTATGGCAAGGGCTATGCCATCAACACCAATGGCAAGGTGATTCGCGAAGAGCACTACGTGACGGACTTTGGCGGCGAGGACCTGCTGGAGATCGATTACGTACTGCAACCTTCTGCCTTCTGGCGATACGACGTTTACGAGTCGGTCGGTTCGCTCAAGCAATCGATGCACTTTGCCTTCGATTGGGAATACTGGATTCGATGCCAACGCCAGTTTCCGCTGGATTTCATGGACGAGTTTCTGTCGTGCAATCGGATTCATCCGACGACCAAGACCACCTGCGGCGGTATTGTCCGCAAGCGTGAGATCGCCGAACTGCTGCTGACACAGGGCAAGTTTACCGAGCGCTCTGTCCAAGCCTATCTGGCGACCCCTTTGTTTGAGTCCGCACCTGTGGCGCCCCATCCCACGCAGAACGATGCGGCCGTGATGCCGTACCCGAATTCGGTCTCGCCGCTGATGGGGCCGTTAAGGCGAGTGCTGCGGTACTGCCTGGCACCGACCCGGATGGCCGAGCAGAAGCTGCGGCAGATTCGCAAACGGCGTCGCTACCAGAATGAATCACGTCCTGTTGGTCGCTGTTAGGCCAGTCGCCAGCCTGACCAAGTCTCGCTTTTTATTGGTCGACAAGGGGGCAACGATGATCCTATGGATAGCAAGCTACCCACGCTCCGGAAACCGGTTCACGCGCGAGGTGCTGCAGCATTGCTTTGGACTTGAAAGTTGTTCCATCTACTACGAGTTTGCAGCGGACTTTAAGGCCGTCGATCGATTTCGAGACTGTAGTGAACTAAAAGTCATCAAGACACATGAGAAGACTTGGGATCCATCACCTGCCATCTATGTGTATCGAGACGGTCGCGATAGCCTAGTTTCCTACGCCCACTTTCTGAAGACGTGGGAGCCAACCGTCTTTGATGGACCCTGGGAAGAGTTGCTCGAATCGCTGATACTCGGACGAGTCGGCTTCGGGGACTGGAGTGAGCATATTGGGGCGTGGCAGGTACACTCGCTCACAACGCCCGTTGCGTGGATCAGCTACGAAGAACTGCTGAAGGATTCCGTTTCCGCAGTCCAGAACGCGCTCACATCCCTGTCGATTCCAGTTCCACGAATTCATGAGATTCCGCCAGCATTCCCTGAGCTCAAGGCAAAGGATCCGGGACTGTTCCGAAAAGGAAAGGCCGGTAGCTGGCGCGAGGAAATGCCTACGAGACTTGTTGAATTGTTTGAAGAGCGGCACGCTCTCACCATGCGCGGCCTTGGGTACTCGCTTGAGAGTGATGCATCCCGTTCACTGATTGCTAAGCATGCATCCGGGCACGCCGCTTAATTCCGACGGTCAGTTTGCTTCCATTATCCTGTCACTACGCCGGCAATTCATTTCCCCTCGGCGTACCGCGTCTTCGCCTGCACTATGAAACAACTGCTGCTCATCGATCACTTGCTCGCCAAGTCTGGAACGCATCACGAGATGTACGATGCGCTATTCCTGCGCGAAGCGGTCAGGCAGGGATACTCACCACTGCTGGCCGCGCAGAAGCACTACCAGCCTTCGCGCGAATTTGCCGATGAGTGGCCGATCTATTGCGTCTATGAGCCGGAAGTCACCCGCGCGCATCACCACTTCTACAAGTGCCATCGGGCATCGATGCACGCCAGAGCCAGCGCGTATTTTGGCAGCGCGTCGCAGCCCCAGGTGCTAGCAAGCCCCCTGCGTCGCGGCTGGGAGGCGCTGTACCAATGGAACAGCCAACGTAAGTTCCGCAGTGCAAGCGCCACGTTTGTGGCAAACACGCTGCAACTCGTCGAACGGGCGCCACTGCAACCCGACGATCACGTCTTTCTCTCCTGCACGCAGGTCTCTGACCTGCCGGGTGTCTGTCAGTTTCTGCGGGAGCACCCCCCCGCACGCCGGTGGCAATGGCGTTTGCTTTTTCACACGCTGTTCTATCACGGCCGTGGAGCCATTGCGGCCGATGCCAAAGCTGCGATTCAAGCGGGCGAGTGGCTGAGGGAGTTGTGCGATCTGTTGCCCAGTAGCGACTTGCAACTGTTTGCAAACACCAAACCCCTGGCCGATCAGTTCAATCAACTCAGCCCCCTCGAGGTCAAACCGCTGCCGTGGCTGGTCTATCCTCAGATCGTCGAAGCCGAGCGGCTGATCGAGAGGAAGCTCCCGCTTCGATTGACCTGTCTTGGCACTCGCCCTCGCGAGAAGGGCGTGTCCCAGATTCCTGGCGTGGTGGACGAATTGTGGGATCTGTTCGTGCAGCAACGCATCCAGTTGCACTTGGTTGTGAATCGCTCCTGGACAGCGCCACCGCTGCTGCAGCAGCGATTCGAGATGCTGGGCGCACTGCCGTCGCAGCCCATCGTCATCCAAAGACATCCCCTCGAGATGGCGGAGTATCTCCGTGTGCTGCGCGAGTCCGACATCGCACTGCTGCTGTACGATCCCGAGGTCTTCTACGACCGCTGCTCGGGCATCCTTGTCGAGATGTTGTCCTCAGGAACGCCGGTCATTGTTTCGGCAGGAAGCTGGCTTGCCGGACAGATTGAGGAAGAGATCCAAGAGCATCGCGAAGCGCTGCATTGGAACACCCAATCGCCCGGTGAGGACGCTGCATTTCGCTGGGAGGATTCTGCCCATCGCAATGCGTCTGTGGGCCCACGTGCCATTTCAAAGACCGGCGCCGGCCTGGCGGGGCAAGTTGCCTGCCCCCGGGGCGCAACGCATGTGCTGGTTTCGTTCCTGCTCTCTTGCGAGTCGCAGACCGGTGGATGCGTGGCCTTCCAGATGGATCGTGGCGGAGAAGGGAACTGGCGGCGCTCGTGGCGCGAGATCAACAGCCCTCGCGCAAAGGGCCGTCGCGTTTACGTGCTGATGCCGCTCGAATGCTCGGCGCAGACGCTGCGGCTCTCGTGGAGTATGGCGTTTGGCGACGAAACGATGGTCGTCGACGACGTGCGCGTGCAGTTTGGCGATGCCGAGTCCAACGGCCCGATCCCTCTGGGCGCGGTGGGACTGGTCGCCGCCGACGATGTTCAAGTCGCGAAGCTGGTTCGCGAGATCGTGCGCCACTTCGCCCACTATCGTCGCTCGGCCGCCGAGTTCTCTCGACCATGGGGCGCCGAGCATCATCCGCGATCGGTCGTCCCCAAGCTGCTCGATCGAGTCCATCCCGCGCCGCTGACCGACTGCGCCTGACCCTCGGTCGCGCGACAGCGGTCAGTTCCCGTCGACCTTGTCCAGGACTTTCTGCGCCCGGCGCACCAGCGGAGAATCTTTCGGCAGCAGCGAGATCGCCCGATTGGCCCGTTCGCGCGCGGTCGAGTTGTCGCGGCCGCGGGCCAGGGTCTCGGCCTCGGCGATCAGCATGATCGCTTCGCGTGTCTTGTTCAGCTCGTCGCCGGTCTTGCCCTTCACGCTCTCCTCGGCCTCGCGGGCGTCAGCCGCTACGGTGGGGCTTTCGATTCGCTCAAAGTCCTTCATCGTGCGGGCCAGGTAGATATGGTCGAAGATGGCAGACTCTCCATCGGGGCAGTTCAGCGAAACGCCCGTCAGATTGAAGGCGCCAAAGTCGGCGTACAGATCGCGCGTGACCACAACCCATTCCACGGGGGTCTTCTTCTCGACGCGCGTGGCGGTCTCGGGCCCGGCTTTGTTCGGGCCGGCATCGTAGCGATAGGTCGGGGCCGTCCGTTTGCCCCCCTTGCCCCACGCCCCCTCGTGGGCCAGTTCCAGCACGATGGACTCTCCCCCCTGCTTCTTCCAGGCGAATCGAATGAAGCGGAACTCGCCCAGCTTGGGATCGTCGCGAATCGCCGCCGATAGGCCCGCGATCCGCGGGTTGTATTTGGCCCCTGTGCCAATGCGCAGGGCGTTCTGACCGGCATAGCGATCGGTCTTCTCCAACGAGACCACGGCCTCCCCCTCGACCAGTTGTTCCAGAAACTCGGCTTCGTCCTCGTACAGCCGCTTGAGCCCCGGCAGTTGATCGACCAGCCCCACGCTGCGCCAATCGACCAGGGCCGTCGGACCATCGCCGGTCTGAATCACCTCGACCTCGATTTCCTTGCCGCGATACTTGTCGACCGGTAGGGCCATCGGGTCGGGATCGCCCGACGAACGACGCACGGGCACTTCGAACTTGCCTGCTTCGCGACCGTTGATCTTTACCTGCACACGGCTGGGCTGGGTGCCGGACTCGATGCGGCTAACGGCCAGCATCAGCCAGTTCTGTCCGTCTTCGATCTCGAACTTCCGTTTGAAGGAAAGCTTTTCGCCGGCGGCGGCCACCATCCGAAAGCGCGGCTCGCGCTGGTTGGTGCCGTCCCACTGGTTTTGGAGCAGCGGCTTGCTCGATTCACTCATCGTCCAATGGCGCCAAGTCGGATAGTTGCGCAGCACGCGCTGGCGGATTTCCTTTTCCACTTCGCCTTGGTCCAGCTCCAGCATCGGCTCGAGCCAATCGAACGTGTCGCGAATGTCGAGGGGGTCGGCACCCGCCGGACGACCTTGGCTCACGGGGTCGGCTACCAAGGTCAGCTTGCGCGCGGCATCCTGAGGCCAGTCCAGGTTGCCGGTGTCCAGCACTTCGTTCGATCCGACCAGAATTTTCCCTTCATACAACGGCTTGCCCTCCGCGGGGCCAGCATAGATCAAGCCTTTGGCGCAGCCCCCGGCGCCAACGGACTGATCGAGCGCCATGCTGGTGCGGAACTTTCGCACCGCGGGATGCAGCTCGAACTCCAGCTCGTTGTAGGTATGTACTCCAAAGCCCCAGCCGAACTCCAGGTTGTTGGCTTTCAGCAGATCGCCCTCTACGTTCCGCATCTGCTGCCACTGCCAGCCCCCGCCCAGCGAGTTCCTCTGCTTCGACGCGATCGGCTCCAGCGTGGTCAGCGGCAGTTCGTTCGTCGAGAAGTACCGGCGGATGCGGACTTGGACATGCGCCAGCCACAACGGATCGAGTGCCCAGGCCGGCTGAATCAGATGCTGCCAGTTGTTGGCCTCGTTCCCTCCGCGGCTGCCTGCGTCGAATCGATTCAACGAGCCCGTCACGGTGATGCCGGTCCAGGTTTCCCACTGCATCCAGCGCCCCTTGCCTTCAGGCAGCAGCACCGCCAGTTGCTCGAAGTGGGCATCCCAGGGACTCATGCGGGCCATATGGAGTTCCGCAATCTGGTCGAAGGGAATCTCCATCGTTCCCTGCTCGCGCAACAACACCACACTGTTCGTCGCCCAGCGGAGCGAGCGAAACTCCAGCATCCGGCCATCGCGGAAGAAGACCGTGGCCGGGCGATACTGCTCGCCCATCCGCTTCTGCCAGACGACGCGGCGGAGCCAGTGCGTGGTTACCCGCACGGGAGTCGGCTGCTTGTCGGGCCAGTGCACTCCAATGGTCGGATCGACCACCAAGTGCGGAGGATGGGTCCACGACGGGTCTTCATTCCCAAAGCGAAAGCCCAGCACCTTGGCCGGCAAGCGATCGCCGCCGAAGAACTCCACGTACTCCTCGGGAGTCCGTTCCCCCTCGGAAATCTTGCGCCACTGGTCGATCAGCCAACGGGCGTGGTTCTCCTTGAAGAGAGGTTTGCCGTCGAGCTTCGGTTCCTTGGACTTTTCGTACCACGAGCTCAGCTCGCGCCCGGTGATGCGGCTGCCGTCGTTCAACAGCGCCCCGTAGCGCACGATCTCCTGGGCCGAGGCATGCCCTGCCCACAGAGTGAAGGCAAACAGAACCCACAGGGCGAACGATCGCAGGCGAAGGCAGGGCAAGCTCATGCAGACTCCGAGATTCAAGGCCATGGGCCATCCCAGTCGGGACCGCCGGCTAGTATTCTATTGGCCCGAGCGCCCGGAAGGTAACGGTCGCCCCCCCGCCAGCGGGTGAGAGACGGCGTTTCTGGTCAGACCTTTCTGTACGCCGCGCCAATGGTTTTATCGGTCGGCCGTGGTTTAGTGAGCGGCAAGGCGCTAGCCGCCGGTGAATTGGCGTTGTCACAGGGGCTACCGGCGGCTAGCGCCTTGCCGCTCACCCAGGAGTAGGAGCTTGCTGGCCAGCAATGGAAAACGTCGGCCCGACCCGTTACGCTGGAACCGTTCGACCACGACCTGCGCCGGAATTGCCATGCTCTATCGGGTGAAGCACACCACCGTCTATCACTACAGCGATACGGTCTCGGTCTGCCACAATCAGGTCCACCTGACGCCGCGGGCACATCCCCGGCAGCTTTGTTCGGAACATCGACTGATGGTCCGTCCTCGGCCGAATTCCATCGTGCGACGCAGCGATTACTACGGCAACGTGGTGTCGGCGTTCTCGGTGCAGGGGGGACATCAGCGGCTGACCGTAACGGCCAAGAGCCTGGTCGATGTACAGCCGGCCCAGTATCCGACACCGGCCGAAACCCCGACCTGGGAGCAGGTCCGAGACGGCATGACGCGCGATCTGTCGAGCGAAGGGCTGGCCGCCCTGCAGTTTGTCTTCCCGTCCCCTTGCGTGCGGGGCTCGACGGAACTGACCGAATATGCGACGCCTAGCTTCCCGGCAGGGCGGACCATCATGGCGGGCATTCTCGACCTGACAAAGCGGATCTACACCGAGTTCAAGTTCGATCCCACGGCCACGACCGTGAACACTCCGCCGACGGAGGTCTTGCGCTCACGCCGAGGGGTCTGCCAGGACTTCGCTCATCTGATGATCGCCTGTCTGCGCTCGCAAGGCTTGGCCGCCCGTTATGTCAGCGGCTACCTGCTGACGCTCCCCCCGCCCGGCAAGCCGCGACTGGTGGGAGCGGATGCCTCGCATGCCTGGGTCTCGGTCTATGTGCCGGGCTTCGGCTGGATCGACGCCGATCCGACGAACAACGTGCTCCCTTCGGATCAACACGTGACGCTCGCCTGGGGCCGCGACTACGCCGATGTCTGCCCGATCATGGGCGTGTTCCACGGCGGCGGAACCGAGACAGTCTCGGTAAGCGTGGATGTCTGCCCGATGGAGCCGGGCGAAGTGGTGGACGTGTCGTAGCGGGTGCCCACCTGTAGTTCGGCCGGCAGACTTTAGTAGCGGCAAGGCGCTCAGGATTAGAGCGAGGCTACAAAACCATTGCGCACGCAAACCACGGCGATGACAACTGGCAGGGCCACCGGCGGCAAGCGCCTTGCCGCTCCGTTCTGGAGCGAGGCGACTACAGGCCCTTCAGGCGATTGCGGAGCCGTTCTTTTTCGGCTGCTTCCAGATCGCTGGGGTCGATGACCGGCACTTTGCCGATGACCGTGGTCGAGCCGGTGGTCTCGGGCGATTTCACATGCTCGCCGATGACAAACTCGCCCGAGCCGTCGGTCACATCGCCGGGCTCCATCTCGATGCGGATGGTGAAGAGCTGAGGGCCCACCTGAATGGCGTCGCCGTCTTCCAGTTGGATTTCGCCGCGCAGGCGACGCTTGTTGACGAATGTGCCGTTGGAGCTGTGCTGATCGCGCAGCAGCACTTCACGCTCGGTGATGACCAGCGCGCAGTGAACGCGGCTGACATCCTCGCTGTCGAGCTGGATGTTGCACTTGTCGTCTCGTCCAATCAGCACTTCCGTCAAGCCAACAGCAATTTCCCGGCCATTGTGCCGTCCGCCGCTGACAGTAAGCGTGACTTTCATCGGCCACCTCGCAGGTTTCTCGCCCCAACCAATCGCCGCATCGAGCACCCTTCCACGTTAGTACAGTCCGCTTGTGAGTACAAGCAACTGTCGATTACTTCGACTGAGCCATCTTGCGCTCATCAAGTTTGCTACTTCTTCTTGCCGTTCAGACTTTGGGCCAGCTCGATCAGCCGTCGTGCGACGGGGGTTGTCGAGGCCTCGATCACGACCGGCACGCCGTTGTTGTTGGCCCGATTGATGGTCTTGGGATCGTCCGGGATGTACCCGAAGATCTTCATGCCCAGGGCTTCCTCGGCCTGCGCCATCCGCATCTCCTTGGGCTGGCCGAAGCGGTTCACCACCAGCTTGACCCGATCCCGGCGCACGCCCAGCTTCTCCATGTGCTCGAGCGCCTGCCGCACATTGCGCAGCGAGGTGAAGTCGAGCCGCAGGATGATGATGATCGTGTCGGACTGCAGCAGCACCTCGACCTGTTCTTCCGTGTAGGTGCGGTCCAGATCGACCACCACATACGGGAACAGACCGCGGGCCATCGACAACGCCTGCCGCACCCCTTGGCTGGTGATGTAGCTGATGTCCTGGAACGTGGCCGGCGGCGCCAGCAGGCGAATGCCCGAGGAATGCCGGACCATGAGCCGCTCGAACATGCCGCGATCGAGCTTGTCGGCGTTGCGGCACAGGTCGGCCAGCGTGTGCTCGGGTTTGACGTCGAGCATGGCGTCGAGCACGCCGGCGCCCAGCTTCAGATCGAAGAGTGCGACCGATTGATGTTCTTTGGCCAGCACCGTGGCCAGATTGCAGGCCAGCGTGCTGCCGCCTGATCCGCCGCTGGGGGCCAGGACCGAGATGACCTGCCCCGGCTCACCGCCTGAGGCCGACTCGGACATGATCCGCACCAGCACCGCGTCCAGTTCGCTCTCGACTTCGCTCTCGTCGAGATACTCTTCGGCGCCGGCTTTGATGGTGCGGAGAATGAGCTTGGCGTCGGCCGGCCCCACGGCCAGCACATGCTTGGCCGTGGCGCTGCGAAGGCTGATGCCTCCCAGCGCGGTC
>Ga0105047_10020801_pt1 | contig 10067 bp, 6 predicted proteins | sample MAT04_FD_78384 | JGI IMG/M metagenome (GOLD analysis project Ga0105047, IMG submission 78384) | Freshwater microbial communities from Lake Fryxell liftoff mats and glacier meltwater in Antarctica - MAT-04 (megahit assembly) | ecosystem: Environmental > Aquatic > Freshwater > Ice > Liftoff...
ACTGGGCCGAGGGGAACACCGTCTACATCAGCACCGCCGACAATCAGTGGGTACTCTGGCTGCCGATGGATTCAAAGGCGTCGATTGACACCGCCTTCGACACCCTTGCTGCCGACTACAAGGCGACAAGAATCTGGTGGCGCGGTGGTCAAGATGAGATCATTCTTAAGCACAACCAATTTCGAAAGGCCAACCGCTTTTACTTCGCCATGTGGGATTGGCTTGGGCAGTGCATCAATGAACGCAAGACCAACCAGGCTGCCATTGAAGCTGCTCGCCGGCACAAGATGCCGATCTATTCCGTGTGGGGAATTTACGAGTTTTACACCAAGGCTGAATGCGGAGGCTGCATCCAATATCCGTATCAGTGTGAGGATAACCTGCGTATCCAACATCCTGAGTGGATTCCTGTTAACAAGTACGGAACTCGACGGCAGGACGGGCCACTCGAATTTGCATATCCCGATTGTCGATCGGCGGTCGCGAAGCGCCTGGCAACAGATACAGTGGAGATGGGTTATGATGGCCTGTGCCTCTACACCTACAACGAGAATTTCTCGCTTCGATATGACGATGAATTCTCTTTTAGTGAACCACTCGTACAGGAGTTCCAAAAGCGATACGGCATCGACATTCGCACACAGGCGTTTGACAAGGATCTCATGGCGAGTCTCCGCGGTGAACATCTGACTGCGTTGCTGAAGGAATTGAAGCAGGAACTGGCGAAGCACGACAAAAAGTTGGTGGTCTGGCTGGGTGCCGAGAACGGCGATCTCCCGCAAATCTGGCACAGCGGTGGAAAAGTCCGGACCGCCGGCCATATCAAGATGCACTGGCGGGAGTGGATCAAGGAAAATGCCGTTGATGAACTATGCGTGTACTGGCCTGGTGATGAGAAGCTATTGCAGGAATGCATCGCCGCCGCCAAAGGCAGCAATGTCCGGATTTCCACCTTCAAGTCCCGCGGCGATCTTCCGCAGGGGGTCAACCGCATCCTCAGTGCCGGGGAAGATGTGGAAAGCGGCTTTCCAAGAGATGCTCAGATCGGCTGGCCTGAAGAAAAGGCCACCAACCCTCCAGCAAACGCATTGCAGGGCGATGATCCAAAACTGAAGCGGCAACTACTTTATCTTGTCGCGAAGAAGAAACTCACGGCCCCGATCGAGCAGATCATTGCCGCAACCAAAGACAAAGATATTTACGTCCGCCGCGCCGCACTCCGGGCAATTGCCGCGCTGAATGACCTGAAGGGTCTGGAGGCTGCTGAAGCCGCCTTAAAAGACCCTGAAAATGCCGTCCAATGCCAGGCCGCTGTGGCACTGGGAAAACTCGGACAGCCAAGCTCCATCCACCGCATCTTTGACGCCGTCAGCACCGGCACGACCTTCCAGTTCAACTATGTCGCGGCACTTGACGCGTTGGCCGTGCTGGGTCCAAAGGACATTGACAGCCTCGCCAAGTACACAAAGGATTCCAATCCGGAAGTGCGACGTGTTTCGCTACGCGCCTTGCAGGGAATCCCGCAGGGATCGTTCCCCGAAGCCCGGGCGCTGATGCTCGATGTCGCTCAGCACGATACCGATCCGTGGATTCGCGAGCTGGCACTCGGATCGCTCGCTCGATACCGGTTTGACGCGGATGTCATCAAAGTCACGACTGCCGCACTGAAGGATCCGGACGAAACCGTGCAGAACCGCGCCGCGGTGTATCTCACCTGGCTGGTGTCGACTTCAAAGGCCACGCCTTTTAATCCGAACGCGGGCGAACCGGCGAATGCAAGACTCGATCAACCCGACGCATTTGAACTTGCACCGGCAGATTCGGACGACGGCAGGCTGCAATCGGCGGCGTTTGCCGAGATCGTTGCGTTCTTCAAACAATACGGAGAGGGCTGTCAACGAAGCGATGCGGATTGGGGTTGACGTTCAGAGGGCAATGTACTGGCATGCATCGGCGGCGCGGGACGCGCGGAACTGCAGAAAATCATCGAGGAAGACAAGGATCACCGGCTGGCCGAGCTTGCCTGGCAGGTGCTGTATATCAGGCAGGATGTCATGAAGTTCTGTCTGGCAACCGAAGAGGAGGACGAACTGGCGCATCGAAAGCGCCCGGCTCACATGCTCAAGACAAGTGAACCGTCGAACGCCCGACAATGAAATCACCGGGAATTTCGATGGTCTCGGGATAGTCGAGCGGCTTTCCTTCACGTGCCTGAATAACCATTCGGCAGAATTCCTCACCAAATCTGCGGACGTTGATGGCGACTGTGGTCAGTTCATCGACGGCGTAGCCGATGAAACTCGGATAATGCCCGTTGCCCGTTACGGCAATATCTTCCGGAACCCGCTTGCCACGCTGACGAATAACATCAATCGCAGCCGCGGCAATCACGTCATGCCCGCAGCAGATGCCATCAACTTCGGGATGATTGTCCAGCCACTTTCCGATCCGACGTCGCCACTCAGCACCAATTTCCAAGTCCGCAGCATTGCTGGGCATATCATCCAGGTCAGACGCAGGAAGCACCAGTATCATCTCTGGATCGGGCACGGTGCCGCCTTCCAAAAGCCCGCGGAGACATCCATAGTGTCCCATGCGTACACACGAAGTGCTTTGATCACCGGGAAGTGTCAGAGTGAAAAAGGACACATGTCGGCGGCCGACCTGCGCCAGGTGCCTCGCCGTGTTTTTCATATCCGCCGAGACGTCCGTACGAATCAAAGGCCAGCCAACCAAACTCTGAACCGATCGAAAACAGGTTACTACCGGCACACCACTCTCTTTAAGATCCAGCAGCAATTGAGGGGAGAGGCTGTTTTCTTCAGGGGGCACCATGAAGATCCCGCCCACGCCGGCTTCCAACTGGCGTCGCAGCAGCGTTTCATATCTTGCAGCCTGGTTATCGGTGCTGCTGATGATCACATTTAGACCCAGAGCGTCGGCGGCATCCTCAACACCCCTGGCAAGCTTTGCATACTCAGGGATCTCGATCGCCGGAATAATCAGACAGATGCTGCGGGTCTTTCGCCAGTTCCCCTCCGCCAGGTCCCGCGCATTCTCGGCGATAAACGTGCCGGCACGCGGTCTGCGAACAATGAACCCCTTTGCAGCAAGAACTTGAAGCGACTGCTGTACCGTCGCTCGGCTTACCTGCCATTTCGCAGCGAGGTCGTCCACCAGCACCACTTTTTGTCCCGGCACAAGTTCGCCACTCCGAATACCAGTCAGAATCATGTCCTGAATGCTCTCATGTAGCGGCTTGCGTCGCTTCGCGACTCTGGCTTCATTGGCTGTCATCATGGGCCTTCTCTGGATATTTGGATCGAGGCACGACGGACAGGAAAACCGGCGAAAAAAAACCTTTCAAGTTACCATAATCCATCGGGCAGAAATCATGATAGATTGAATTATATGCCTGGTACATAGATATATAGATTTCTTGATTCACTGCCACCTTAATAACGAAATAAAAGACAGGGCGTTTCCGAAAATGCTCTATTGCGCTGTCTACGGGCGACGATTGAAGCAGCAAGAACTTCCGCCCAGTAAACCGCGAATCGCTGAATTTCAATTGATTCTGCGTAAATAACTATCTAGACTCGCGCTATTATCTAGACATCGTCCGGCTTATTGAAACTCCATTGGAGAAATAGCGTGAAGTCCATTGCGGTCATTGGGTGCGGCTTGCGAGCCAACGCGTACACCAGCGCATTAAAGTCAGGCTTGGGAACCGACTGGCAGGTAATCGGGCTTGCCGACCCCAATCCTCTTGCGGTGGATATTTACAGGAAGCACTACGGCAGTCTCAACACCCGTACGTTCAAGTCCGGACCCGAACTCATCGCCCAGATCGGCGATCAACTTGACGGGGTGATCATCGCATCGCCAAATCAGCTTCACCTTGAATCTGTCGTTCCTGCACTGCGACACAAACTGATCACGCTTCTGGAAAAGCCGGTTGCCGTCACGCTTCAAGACTGCCGAACCATGTGGAAGGGTTATGTCGATGCCGGGCTTCCGCCATTGACTGTGGGTTTCAGTCTTCGCTACACGCCATTCTATCGAAAGGTGAAAGAACTCATCGACAGCGGTTCAATTGGGCAGGTGCTTTCAATGGAAGCCACCGAAATGATGGGCGCACCGCTGACTTCGTTTTTCACACGCGGATGGCGGCGAAACACCGACCTCGCCGGGCCAATGATCCTGGAAAAATGCTGCCACGACATGGACCTGCTGAGCTGGCTTGTCGGTTCTGTCCCAGTTCAGGTTTCATCCTTCGGCACACTCACGCGATTCGTAAGTAACCCGGACGCAGCCATGCGATGCCGCGACTGCTCGATCGAAAGCAGTTGTCGCTACAGTTCATTCAAGATTGCACCCTACTGGGTCACTCAAGACCCGGACAGCGTGGTCGTCCCGCTCTTGCCGCAAAAGGAAGACGACCTGTGCGTCTTCAATTCCGAAAAAAATGTGGTTGATCATCAGGTGGTGAATATCGAGTACGGAAACGGCGTACTTGCGGCATTCACCGTCTGTATGGATCAGCCGCGCACAACACGCACGATTAAGGTCAATGGTACCCTTGGGCAGATTGCTGGCGACCTGGACCGCGACGAATTGAGCGTCATCCGACCCGCCATCAATGATTACAAGCGCGATACGATTGAGGTCCTTAAAATCCAACACGACGGATCCGGTCACAACGGCGGCGACGGTCCGATGGCAGGACAGTTTAAGTCGATGCTGCGGGGCGATTGCAACACCGCAAGCGCCGGCATGCGAGAGGGAATCGAGGCGTGCCTGGTCGCACTGGCAGCTGACATCTCCATTCGTGAGGGAAGAATTGTGTCCTATCAGGAATTGGCCGGGCAGGTGTTTTAACTCGTCTTCCGGCGAACTGCGACCTTGACCAGCCGTCTGTGACAATCCATCCGTCTGCATCTGGACGCACGCCTGCGCACCCCGGTCGCGACACGAATGCTCGTCGCTAAGATTGGGGCATTGGTACGGTGTTGTGCAGTGAGCCGCAAGAGAAAAAATCATCTAAATAGGGCATCACGACTCCGTCGTCGCGCCACTGAATTGCTGTCACGCAGACATCTCAAAGGCGGCGGGCGAATGTGGTTCTACAATCGTCCGGTGTAGACTCTCTTTTTCCATGATCGACGAAGCGAGCATCTTGCAGCTAATGATCCGCGATCAGCATCGCGCACGGGCGCTGCTGCGCGATATCGAGCGAGGTCGGCAGACCGGTCGCGACGTTGGCCCGCTTGCGGCAAGGCTGGAGACGCTGACGCAGCAATCCATCAGACGATGCCATCAGCGGCGGCAGCAACTGCCCACACCGACATATCCACCGGACCTTCCCATCGTCGGCAGGAAGGACGATATCGCGCAGTTGATCCGCGAGAATCAGGTTGTCGTACTGTGCGGCGAGACCGGTTCGGGCAAGACCACACAATTGCCGAAGATCTGCCTGGAATTGGGACGCGGCGTGACTGGAATGATCGGCCACACACAGCCACGTCGCATTGCGGCGAGGTCGATTGCCGCGCGACTTTCCCAGGAACTGGGTGTCACGCTCGGCCAGCAGGTGGGATACAAAATCCGCTTCACCGATCGCGTGTCGGACAATACTTTCATCAAGCTGATGACGGATGGCATTCTGCTCGCCGAGACCCAGGGTGATCGTTACCTGGAGCAGTACGACACGATCATCGTCGATGAAGCGCATGAGCGGAGTCTGAACATCGATTTCCTTCTTGGATACCTCCATCGCCTCCTTCCGCGACGCCCCGACTTGAAGGTCATTATCACCAGCGCGACGATCGATCCGCAGCGCTTCAGCAAGCACTTTGGCGGTGCGCCGATCCTTGAAGTGTCAGGCAGAACCTATCCGGTGGAAACGCGTTACCGCCCACTCATCAGTGAAGATCCGGATCAGGAGGATCTGACGCAGATCGAGGGAATCCTGGGAGCGGTGGATGAACTGTGCGGGCGCGGCACCGGCGATGTGCTGGTGTTTCTTGCCGGCGAGCGCGAGATTCGCGAGACGGCCGAAGCATTGCGCAAACATCATCCGCCGGAGACGGAAATCCTGCCGCTCTATTCGCGCCTGAGCTGGGACGAGCAGCAGAAGGTGTTCCACCCACACGGCAGGCGGCGAATCATCCTGTCTACAAACGTCGCAGAGACGTCGTTGACTGTGCCGGGCATTCGTTATGTCGTCGATCCCGGTGTTGCGAGGATGAGTCGATATAGTTCGCGCTCGCGGGTTCAGCGATTACCCATCGAGCGAATCTCCCAGGCGTCGGCGGATCAGCGCAAGGGTCGCTGCGGGCGCGTCGCGGAGGGCGTGTGCATCCGACTTTATTCAGAGGAGGATCTGCTTTCCCGTGCCCGGTTCATGGAGCCCGAGATTCAGCGGACGAACCTCGCCAGCGTCATCCTGCAGATGAAGGCGCTGAAGCTCGGTCAGATTGAGGCGTTTCCGTTTCTCGAACCGCCGGACGGAAGGTTCATCCGCGATGGATACCTGACGCTGCATGAAATCGGCGCCGTGAACGATGAGAACGAACTCACGCAGTTGGGCTGGCAACTCGCGAAGCTGCCGGTGGACCCGCGCATCGGACGGATGATTCTCGCAGCGGTCGATGAGAATTGTCTTGACGAAGTGCTGATCATCGCCGCCGCCCTGTCCGTGCAGGATCCGCGCGAGCGTCCGATGGACCAAGCCCAAGCCGCCGACACCGCGCACGCCGCGTTCAAGGATGAAGCGTCGGACTTCATCGGGTATCTGAATCTGTGGAACAGCTTCCACCACCACATGAAGCACCTGTCACACAGCAAATTGCGCAAGTGGTGCCGCGAACATTTCATTTCATATCTGCGAATGCGGGAGTGGCACGATGTGCATCAACAACTGCGATCGCTGGCGGCGGAGATGAGCCTCGGTAAGGCAAGACAAGTGAATAGCCGCGGATGAACGCGTCGCGGCAACTTCCACCAAAACCCGGTACAGTCACGTGACTGTTATGGGTTTTTCCGGAACTGATTCGGAGGTTAGCAGTAGTGATCCCGTTTCGTGTCTCAGATCCAATTGCTTCTGGAAAATGAGGGAATCGAATGTGGATTAGCATCCTTCTCGGCAAACGGTCAGAACACGTTCTGAGATGATACTGTGCAATGGATATAACTTGGTGGGTTGTTCCTCAAGAGCATGCATGAGTGGCTCCAGCGATTTGAACACCTCAAATGGTCTGAGTGATCGAGTGAGGAATGCCTGCTTTACCACTGACAAGCTGCTCATTTTAATCGACCATTCCTTCTTCGTTGTCCCTTGGTTACCTCCTTTCGTGAGAAGCAGGATGCCTTCCATTTGTCGCAGGAGGGACACTGCTTCGCCCCGAACTTCGGGGCGGCTGTCGACATAAACCGGGGCTTGGCCCAGTAAGTCGGCCTCGCGTGTCCAATAGTGACCGTGCATGTCTTTATTGAAAGATCTATTCCTGAGCAGCTTTGCTAAAATGCAGAAGAACGCGGTTGTTTTGGGTCCCGCATTCCATTCGCGTGAGGGTACGAGACTTGCTTCAGGCGCCAGCAACCAAACGACAAGTGCATCGCCGTCGGCAAGTTCTCTTGGTGCCAATATTCCATCATCGCCGAGAATCCTGAATACTTGATTTTTGCAGTCGCCATTGAGGCAGTGCAGAATCACCACCTTGGGGCTGTGCTGACCCTGCATTGGCTCCTGTTGGATGGTCCACAAAAACGATTTGAATAGTTTTGGTGGCGGGCGCCAGTTTTCGGTGGGTCCTGCTTTTAACCAGTCCCAATCATAGTCGGGACCGGAGGCAGCTTTGAGCTTCGCAATTAGCGCAGCGCGATCATGGTCTGCGACAAGCCCTCCGATGATGACAATCTTTTGCGGCATGCGGCGTTCCCAGTTTCCATAGTGGGACTACCGAACCTTGAAATGCCGCAGCAAATACTTTACCGGAACTGCTATGTTGGTCAACTCGTCGACTGTCATCTCGGCGATCGCGTTGAGAATTGATGCGCGCAAACCGCCTTGACCTAGATCGATAGTGTTCTGAAAGTGCCTACCTATGGTAGCGTCGGCCCGCGCCGGTTGGAAACGCTGGGCTAGGGCGTCTCCGTGATCGATGGGTGACCTGGACGCAGCAAGTACCGCGCCAATTGGAACGTTGTGTTGTTCAGCCCAACTTCGCGCAAAAGCAATTACCGATTCAACTCGATATTTGCGCCATGAAACCTCCAACATGGGATCCTGTCGTCGGAGCCATGCCGGGAATTCAACCCACCATCTTTCTGACTCAATCGGCGCTTCATCTTTTGCTGGTACGGCTGTGGATTCAAGAAACGCGCGCATCCACTCCTGCTGGATATGTGCGGCAATTGTGTCAATCTTCACATATTGGTTGTCGGCCTGCGCCGCCTGGATCTCACTTGGGTCTTCTGTAGCGTTATACTCAATAACTCTAGCGGTGAGCCTGTCAAAAAACGTGACTGATCCGGGTCGAAAAAAGACGAGTGCCTTCCAAATCTCCGGACGCACGAAGCGAAGTCTTGGATCGGCCGGTCCCAATGTGATGTGAGTAATTCCTTGTGACCCGGAACTTGGCAAAAGTTCTAAGTGCGTAATGTCTCGTCGTCGTTTGATTAGCCCTTGGGTTTCGGCGATTCGCACGATATCGCCAAGCCGGAGCAGACCCAATTGCTCGTATGAAAAGTCCGTGTACTGACGCCGAAGTGCGTCTGCTACCTTTGGACCAGAGACAGGACTTCCAGTACGGTCAAACTCGCCGACAACGAATTGAACCAAATACTGAACGACTTCATTTACGGATATTGGGGAGGATGTTTCAGACACGTGAGATACCTCGCTGCAAATTGAGAATGGTCTAGTCGCTAGGGTCCGCACATTGCGGACCCTAGCGTCTAAACGCATAATCAAACTTAAAATGGTATCTCAGCTTGAATTCGACCGGGCATTACTGGGACGGCATGGGCTGAAAACTGAGGATCACCCCGATGCTCTATATCCCGCCAACAGTTCGAACGGTCCTGTACGCAAAAAGCCAGACGGGCTCTTTAGTCAGGTAGAGTAAGTATCGTCATCCTTTACTGAAAAGTCAAGTAATTTGCCGGTGATATTTTATAACAAAGTAGTAATGTCCAGTCTTACCCAGATAGAAATGTCCGGTTGGGATGGTTGGGATAAGACTTGCTGGGATGGAGAAAGACCAGATTGAGATGCCGCAGCGGGAACGGGACGTGCTCAGAAAACCGGGACAGTCAGGACAGCCACCCATTTCCAGTTTCGATGAAACAGGTGACCGTCCTGATAATTCCCGTTTTCGAGGTTCTGGATCACCCGCGTTCATCTGCGTCCATCCGCGGCCATTCATTTGGTCGGCTCGTAATTGCGCACCACTTCCACGAACATCCGCATCCCCACCTTCAGGGCCTCGTCCGTGAAATCGTAGTGGTCGTTGTGCAGGCTGGGGTGGCATTTCGTGTTCGCCGGGCATGTGCCCGTCAGGAAGAAACAGCCGGGAACCTGCTGGAGGTAATAGGCGAAATCCTCGCCGCCCATACTGGGCGTGGCGGCGGGGATGAAGCCGTTTTGCCCCAGCGCTTGCTTCGCGATCTTCGCAACATAATCCGCCATCGCAGGATCGTTAATCGTCGCGGGATATCCCGATTCCCAGAAGAAATCGAGCTTGCAGTCGTTTGCGGTGGCGATGCCAGTGCAGCGGCGCTCGATCGATGCCCTGAGTTTCCGCATCGCCTCGGGATTCAATCCGCGAACGGTGGCCTCTATAACGGCATTGTCCGGGATGATATTGGTAGCGGTGCCGCCGCGAATCATGCCGATGGTAATCACCGCGCTGTCGGTGGGATCGAACTCCCTGCTAACCACCTTCTGTAAACTCGTGACCGCTTCTGCAGCCGCCGTGATGGGATCGGCCCCCAGGTGGGGATACGCGCCATGACAGCCCCTTCCGATGAAAGTCGCCTTGAACATGCTGGTCGCGGCAAGC
>Ga0105047_10020802_pt1 | contig 10067 bp, 7 predicted proteins | sample MAT04_FD_78384 | JGI IMG/M metagenome (GOLD analysis project Ga0105047, IMG submission 78384) | Freshwater microbial communities from Lake Fryxell liftoff mats and glacier meltwater in Antarctica - MAT-04 (megahit assembly) | ecosystem: Environmental > Aquatic > Freshwater > Ice > Liftoff...
CGGCGACGGTGGCGACCATCAACGCGAACCCGAATACACTGATCTTCGGCGATACAACTACAGTGACGATCCGCGTCACCGATCCCGAGGGCAACCCGGTCGCAGGCGGCTTCGTCGATTACTTCCGCGGTCCGGACTTCGTTGCCACGCTCAGCCTGGACGGCAACGGCTTCGCGGCACCGTTCGGCGACAACGGTTTGCCGGCGGGCACGTTTGACCTGCGGGCTGTCTTCAACGGCGACAACCGTTATCTGGGCAGTTCAGCCGCCACGACGGTGACCGTCACCCCAGCCCCGACGACCACCAACCTCGTGGCTTCGCCGAACCCTGCCGATCTCGGCACGACGGTCAATCTGCTGGCCACGGTCTTCGGCCCGATCGGCTTGCCGACGCCGATCGGCTTCGTCGAATTCTTCAACGGCGCTGCGTCGCTCGGCCAAGCCGCACTGACGACCGACGGCACCGCAGCCCTGCCCGTCAACCTGCCCGTCGGCACGTCTGGCCTGCGTGCGGTTTACCTTGGGGAAACCCGCTACCTCGGCAGTGCCTCGCAGACGGTCACGCAAGTCATCAATCGCCGCACGCTCGGCTTGAGTCTGTCGGCAACGCCGAACCCGAGTGCCTTCACGCGCTCCGTTCAGATCGTCGCCGTGCTGACGCGGCCTGCAGGCTTCGTGATCCCGACCGGCGGCATCGAGTTCTTTGCAGGAACCGAGTCACTCGGCACAGCGACGCTCGACGCGACGGGCCGGGCCACCATCAGTACGACGCGTCTGCCGGTCGGGACAACCGAACTGAGTGCCACTTACATCGGCTCGGAAACGTACTTCCCGATTCGTTCCAACGTCGTGCGGCAGACAGTCCTCCTCGCCGATACGCGGGTGACGTTGGCCATCGTACCGCCGACGGGATTTGTTGGGCGAACGGTCGAGTTGATTGCCGCCGTCAGCGTCCCGAGTCTTGGCCGGGCGCTGGTGAACGGCCCCGTGCCGTTCACCAATGCCATCGTGTTCCGTCGCGGTGAGGAAATCCTCGGCCGCGTTTCGGTTGCTACGGACGGCACGGCTCGGCTCAGCACGACGACGCTGCCGATCGGCCCATCCGACATCAGAGCGGATTACGAGGGGGACGCCAACTTTGCCGCGGCAAGATCGGCGGAAGCGCGGGCCTTCATCAACGATCTGCCGACGATCGCGGTGGGGTCGGACAACGGAGCCGTGGTCTGCGTCTTCGACAACTTGACCAATCTGCGGCACGGCATCACGGACTTCGGTCCCGAGTTCGCCGGCGTGCGTCCGGTGACGGCCGACCTCACGGGCGACGGCATCGCCGATATCGTTGCGGGCAACGGACCCGGATCGCCCAACCGCTTTACGATCATCGACGGCGCGACCAAGCTTGCGATTTTCACGACGCAACCCTTCGAGAATGCCTATACCGGCGGCATCTTCCTAGCCGTTGGCGACATCGACGGCGACGGCCGGGTGGACGTGGTGGTCGCTCCGGATGCCGGCGGCGGTTCGCGGGTCCAGGTCTATCGCAACGTACCCAACGACTTCGTGAAGATCGCGGACCAACTCGCCTTCCTCGATGATGCCGACTATCGCGGCGGCCTGCGGCTTGCCGTCGGCGATGTCGATCGGGATGGCTTCGCCGATGTGATTCTCAGTGCGGGCGACGGTGGCGGGCCGCGTGTGGCGGGCCTCAGCGGCCGGTCCTTGGCACGCGATGTCTCGTCGCGGCTGTTCGGCGATTTCTTCGCCTTCGAGTCGGGTTTGCGGATCGGTGCCTACGTTGCCGTGACCGACTTCAACGGAGACGGCTTCGACGATGTCATCGTCGGTGCAGGCGTCGGCGGAGCGCCGCGCGTCAGCGTCTATCACGGTGAACTGTTGGGGACTGCCAACCACCGCACGGTGCTCGCGGACTTTTTCGCCGGCGACTCCAGCCGTCGCGGCGGCATCCGCGTTGCCGGTCGGGACTTGGACCTGGACGGCCGGGGCGACATCATCACCGGGTCAGGCCGAGGCGACGGCTCGACGGTCAACGTCTTCTTTGCGAAGTCATTCGAAACGGCGGCCCAGCCCAATCCGGCGTTCGGTCTTGAAGCCTTCCCGACGCTCGAAGCAGGCGTCTACGTGGGGTAGCACGACATTCTTGGCAGCCGCAGGTTTCAGCCTGCAGCTACCCGTATAAATTGATCGTTGATTAAATCAACCCGAAGGTTCGCAGCAAGACCGCGACCGTCAGCCCCAGCATCAGCGGACCGCACACGCGAATCACCAAGTCCAGGGGCTTCGCCCCGGTCAGGCTGGCGCACATCAGCACGACGGCTGCGACGGGAGACATCGTTCGCCCGACGGCAGCACCGACGGAGACCATTGCCCCGACGGCTTTAGGATCTTGCTCCAGTGCCAAGGTCGGCTCGTAGAAGAAGCCGTAGAGGCTTTGTGTGGAGGCCATGCCGGAGCCACTGACCCAGCCGAAGGCCATCGGCACGAATCCCGCCAACGGATGGAGCAAACCGGGGTAGGCCGCGATGAGGTCGCCCAAATGGTCCGCCAGTTTCACCGCTTCGATGCCCTTGCCGAAGCAACTCGCCGTAACGATCAGGCTGACGATGTTGGTGAAGCCGAAGCCGGCACCCTCGAAGTACGCCTTCATGCAGCCCTTGGCTTGGCCAGGACCGGCGAGGGCCGCGGCCAAGGTTCCGATCAACATCGCAAAGCCGATCAGCCGACTGCTGTAGTACGGCGACGGCTTGCCGCTCGGGTCTGCGGCGGCCACCCACTCCGGCTCGATGGTGAAGAAGTTCAACGGCGGACCGGACGCGAAGAGGATCGCCAGCGGTATCAGCGGCACCGCCGCTTTCAGGTAGTTGACGCCGCCGACGTGTTCGACCTTGGCTTCCATCGGGGGCGGAACGGCGGAGCCGTCGCGCAGCCGCGTAAGCAACCAGAGCGAAAGGCCGGTGACGATCAGCACCGGCAGTACGATCGGCACGATCTCCGGCACGACCTCGCGTGGGCCGCAGCCGACTTTCGCCGCGACGGTATTCAGCTCCGGCGCACCGGGATTCAACAACTCGCCGCCGACCGATGCCCCGACCAAAAGCGTCGCCCCGATGGCGGTCGAAGTGTAACCCGCCGCCCGCATCAGCGGCACCACGACGGTGCCCAGGCACACGGCCGTGCTGGCCTGGCTGATGACCGGAATGTTCACCAGGAACCCGCAGCCGACGACGCCGGGCACCATCAGGAGCCGCACGTAACTCAGCGGCGCGGTCAGCACGCGCACCATGTGGACGTCGCACTGCGTAAGTTTCAGCACGTAAGCGAAGCCCATCGCCGAGCAGATCGGCACCACGAATTTCTCATTGCTGAACGTGATGAGGAACTCGCGCACGATCGGCCGGATGTCACCCGCCAAGGCGCCGAGCAGCAATGCCGCACCGAGGAGTACAATGCGGACGTCGATGCCGCGAAGCACCAGCACCACGGCGACGGTGATGACCAATATCGCAAGCACGAGCATGGGGCATCCGCCGAAGGGTTGGAGCAGGAATGTCACTTCGGCAGATCGGCCGGAGCTTTGCGTTCGCCGGCCGGGAGTTCCATGACCTCGCGCAGATTCGGGCCGGTAATGGCGACCTCGCCGCCGGTGGCGAGGAAGTAGCGGTCGGTTCCCTTCACCAGGCCCGCGTCGATGTTCAGCACCGGGTTGGCATCGGCGGTGAAGCGGGCCTTTAACAAGGGTGTCCACTCGCCTCCGATCGGTTGCGCCCAGCCAGGGCCGAACTCGGCACGGCGGGTCTTGGTGGTCGAGACGCGGTCCCGTTTGAAATCCTCGACGAAGGAGTACAGCCCTTTCATCCCCGCCTTGCCGCAGGTGACGGTTGAGAAGGTGACCATATGCCGCCACTCCTGGTCGTCCGGCGTTCGGAACCAGCCTGCATACTCGGTTCGTTTATCGTCCGCCTTTTTTGCGGTCACCTGAAAGCGATACGGCGCATCGAGCTTCCAGTCGAAATCGAGGAACGACTGCCCACCGCTGCCTTCGCCGCCGAAGCGGCCGATGCGGACGCCTTCGCCCTTGTGCAGCACCTTGACGCGCAGCTCCGGGTCGAGCTTGGTCTTGTCGTTGTCCCCGGAGTCCCACACCGAGAAGATCACGACCTTCTTCCCGGGCCCCTGTTCCTGGATGCCGAAGTAACCTTTATCCCACCCGCAGGCCATGAAGTAGGAACCCGGCGCCGATTGCTTCACGATCACTTCCGTCGCAAACGCGCTCACCTCGCCGGACGGATAACCGAGATGCACCGACCGGCACGCGATACCTTTCAACTTCTCGTCCGCCTGCGTTGCGGCGGCAAAGATCATCAACAGTACGAGCGACGGGACGCGAAGCATGAGAGGTACCATACCGCGGAGAGATTCGGAATAATTGGTGTTCTAGCCGTGGTTCCCTGCCTCGGCATAGTTCCCAAGCACAATCGGCGTACAATTTTCCAAATACCGCCCGGTCCGCGACGAATGACAGGGGAACAACGGGCAACGGTACGACGACGGGAAGGGGTTCGATATGAGATTCACCTACAGTTCCGGGCGACGAGTGCTCGGCGACTACACCATCAAACGCGGCGTCGGCAAGGGCGGGTTCGGCGAAGTTTACTTCGCCGTGTCCGATTCGGGCAAGGAAGTCGCGCTCAAGCTGTTGGCCGAGCGCGAAGTGGAAATGCGCGGCGTCCGCAACTGCCTGAACCTGAAGCACCCCAACCTGGTGCACGTTTACGATGTCAAGGAAGACGCGGACGGAGACACCTGGATCATCATGGAATACGTGCTGGGCGAATCGCTCGCGCAGATGATCACGCGCCACAAGAACGGTTTGCCGGAAGCGGTCGTACGCGAATGGTTCGGCGCGCTGGCCAAGGCCGTGGGGTATCTTCACGATCAGGGTGTTGTCCACCGGGATCTCAAGCCTGCCAACATCTTCATCGAAAGCGGCGGCCTGAAGGTCGGCGACTACGGCTTGTGCAAGTCCGTCTCCAGCGGTCAGAAGCAAACCAAGCGCGTCGGCACCGTTCACTATATGGCGCCGGAAATCGGGTCCGGCATCTACGACAAGTCGATCGACATCTACGCCTGCGGCGTCATGCTCTACGAGATGGTCACCGGTCGCCTGCCGTTCGACGGCGAGTCGGACAATGAAATCGTCGTCAAGCACCTGACCGCCGCACCCGAGATGGCCGGCGTGCCCGGCAACTTCGTTACCGTGCTGACCAAGGCGCTGGAGAAGAACCCGAATAAACGCTACCCGTCGATGGCCGAGTTTGCCCGGGCGGTGGAAACGGCATGCCTGCCCGTCGCCGGCCCTTCGGCCGTGCCGGTTTCGCTGGTGCCTCCGTTCCTCGCCCCAAGCCTTCCGATCGCCGCACCGACAGCGCAGCCGATGCCGGAACGCTCTCCGATTCTGCTGCCCGAGCCGATCGCGGCAAAACCGCTGCCCAGCGCCGCTGTGCCGACAATACAGTCTCTCAACGGGTCTTGGCGCGATCGCCTGACGTCCGTGACCGGATCGCTGCTGGCAGCCCCGTTGGTCGCCGCACTGACCTTGACCCCCTACGCCTTGGTGGCTCGGGCCACCGAGTGGGCGACGCTCGGGAAACTCTTTCTGCTCACCAGTGCCGTGAGTTGGATCTTCCTGATCGGTGCCGGGGGACGCTCCTACCGCAGCGTCGATGCCTGGTGGCCGCGACTGCGCTTCGCTCTGTTGGGCCTGCTGCTTGGCGTCACGGCCTTCCGCCTGGACGGCTGGGCATGGCCGAAGGTGAGCCTCGGCACTTCCCCGGGGTTGGACGGTCTCACCCTGTTCGGTGTGCTGACGGTCGAGAGCGACTCGTTCTCCATCCTTGCCCGCTACGGACTGTACTTCGCGGCCATCCTCGGAGCAGGCCGCTGGTGGCGGACGACTGCCCTCGACCGCAAGGAACGACTGAGCTTCTGGCCGCCGATCGCTGCTGCGATCTGGAGTTGGGTGCTCGTGTTCCTTTGGCCTTGGGAAGCCGCCAACCCGTGGGCCGGGGCCATCGTGCCGATCATCCTCGGCACCGTCGCCGCCCAAGCGGTCGCCCCGTTCGTGCCGGCCTTGCCGCCGGTACCAAAGAAGTTGCGGCTGCGAAACTAAATCCCGATCGTTGTTTTGCGAAATGATTGAAGAGAACGCCGCGAGCAGCGGCCTGCAGGAACCGAGGAGCCGCCATGTACCGCGACCAACGACGACGACCCGAACAGGAACGCGACCCCTCCGCTCAGGGATCGCGGCTTCGCATCGGGACGATTCTGGTGATCGGCGCTGCCGCCGCCTTCGCGCTTTGGGCCTCGGCCGGCAAAAGCGGGCCGCGCAAACCGCCGCCGCCCGAAGCGCTCGGCTCGATCAGCGTCAAGCGCGTCACGGAACACGTCGCCGACCACGGCGTCGTCGGTGGAGCCATGGCAGCCGAGAAGGAGCTGTTCGGCAAAACCGTGCCGCAATCGGTGCAGCTGCAGGTCGGTGGGCGCACAACCGTGACCGTGATCGCTCCGGGACCAACGATCTCCAGCGTACCGACTTCGCCGACGCTGGAAGTGAACCCGCGGTCGATCCGCCTGGGCGGCATTCGCAGCGTCGATTCCCACGAAACGCCGGAAGCGGCCAAGGAGGACGCGATCCTGCAGGCTCAGGAAAAGCTTCGCGAACAGTTCGCGTTGATGGAGCCGCCGATTTCGATCGTACCCTCGACGGCGACGATCCGGGAAAACTACCTGCGACCCGGTTCGCTGAGAATGATCGAACCGACGCAGGCCGATCGCGAAGCCTGGGCGGCCGCGAACATCGACCCGAACCGCGTCTGGGCCAGTGTGGACGTTGAAATCGGCGAGGACGGGTTCCGCACGCTTCGCGGCGAAAGCCGGCTCCGCGATGCGGCTCTCTGCGGCGGCATTCTGATGGTGGTCGTCGGAGTCCTGTTTTCGTACCTGAAACTGGATGGAATCACCAAGGGCTGGCTCAGCGTCGGCCTTGGCGTCACGGCGATCGGCTTGGCCTCCGTCGTCGTTGCTGTGCTGATCTGCTTTGTTCGCCAATTGTGAACGCGACGAGCCGAATTGATCCCTGATGCCGCGGAGCATCTATGCCCGTCGAAGCGGAGCTTCTCCTCATCCAAGCCATCCGCTCCGGCGGCACGACCGGCGACGCGGCTTATCGTCAGCTGGTCGACGAGTACGAAGGCCGGCTGCGGGCCTACATCCGCCGCCGGCTGCGCGACGCGGCCACCGTCGACGATGTCGTGCAGGACACCTTCATCGGCTTCGTCCGCGGCTTGCAAAACTACGATGCCGACCGCAGCCTGCAGAGTTGGCTCTTCACGATCGCCGCGCACAAACTGACAGATGTTCTCCGCAAAAGCGGCCGTAACCGCGAGGAAAGCGGCGCTCCCGCCGGAGACGACACCCTGCTCCGTGAGATGGACGTCCGCCAACGTGCCGCCAGCAGCATTCTGCGGTCACAGGAGCAGATCGAACTGGAAACCAAAGCGATTCGTCAGGGGTTGAGCGAGTTGATCGCCGAATTGCGCAAGGCCGGCAAGCACAAGCGCATCCTCGTCTTGGAACTGCTTTTCGTCAAAGGAATGCCGAACCGCGAAATCGCTGCCGTACTGAAGATCAGCGAGCAGGACGTGGCCAACTATCGCCATGCGGCGGTGAACAAACTCAACCTGGCGATGCGAAACGCGGACCTGCCGACCGACGTCTTCCCGGAACTCAAGGACGAAGAGTAGGCCTACTCCAATCGCTCCCCTTCCAGCTTCACGAAGTATGCGATCATGATCTGCGTGGTCACGGCGCCGAAGAGGTGCCAAAGCCAGTGCGTGCCCATCGGCAGCGGACTGAGGGCGGTGTGATCAACGAGCCGACACAACCACGCCAACGCGAAGCAGCCAAGTGCGGCCAACACCCAGCGACCATAACGAAATTTCGTGCGGATCAACACCACCACGATCGGTGCAAGAATCACGACCGCCAACGACGCATACGACAGATTAACCCGCAGGTTCTTGTTGTCGGATTGAATCATGGAGAACAGCAGTCCGTTGACACCCAAATAGACGACCAGTAAACCGATCGCCGTGAGCAGCACGCGCACCAAGCCGAGACTTCGGCTGAGCCGAATCGTCAGGTACGCGGAGCCTGCCAACCCGAGCAGCGAAATCGGAATCACATCGAGCAGAAAGTACGCCTTCTGCGTCCGCGTGGCATGGTAAAGCGTGCCGCCGATGCCCCCGGCCAAGAGAATCGGCAGGCAGGACATCGCAAACGGATAGGCCTTCCAACGCCTGCCCAGCATCACCAGCCAATAGACGACAATGACGATGAAGAGTGCCGCCGTGACCGTGTTCCACGGTTCGGCGATCGCAGCCGCGTCGCTCAGGTACGGATCGAGGGGCGTCTCCTGATAGCGCGGCCCACCATCCGGCAGGCGGTTCAGCCCATCAATCGGGCCACCCGCGACGAAGAAATGATCCGGGCCGTCGGCTTGCTGAAATTCAGGCATACACACCACGGATGACAAGGACGACAGGAATAGAACCATACGGCTGCTCGCCGACTTATGCAGCCGAGGCGGCCGGAGGCGGCCGGCCCATAATTAGAGCAGCTTCGGTTTCACCCTTGCGACTTTAATGAGCCGCGCACGAAGTAAGTGGTCAATAACCAACCGCTTACTTCGTGCACGGCTCCTTTATGGTCACACATATGACTCATTTCAGCTCCTTCACTTGAATTTGTGCCGCATAGAAGACGTGTCGACGTTCATCGGTCGGGCGCCAGTCCTTTGCCGGTTTGCAGCGGAAGTTCACGAAGGTGCGGCCCGGCGGGAGCGTCAGAGTTTTCTCAATGGGGCCGGAGCGCTGGAAGATTTCGACGCGGTCCCGCCACAGGTCGCCGGCATCAATCGTCAAAGGTGTCGCGAGTTCGGATTGCGTTTGCAGCACCATGGAGATGCTGACGGTCCTCGGTCGGTCGCCGGGGTTGTTGAGGCAGGCGGTCCCGTTGGCGCGGCACCAGATGTGGACGTACTCGCGGCCCAGCGGCTCGAAGTTCTCGAACCCTTCGAGCCACGTCATGCGGACCCTCAACGATTCGTCGTCGCAGGCGGCCCGGAAGCCGGCTTCTCCCGCGTCCCGTTCCATGCGACTTTTCAGCGGTCGCAAATCGAAGACGAGTTGCCTGCTTTCGTCAGTCTCCATCAGCGGCAAGCCCAGTTCGCCACGGAACCCGCTTTCCAGTCGGCTGGCGATGTCCGGCGTAAATCCGCGACGATCGAGGAAGACGAGATCAAAGCCGTTGAAAACGAGGCGCTTCACCATGACATCAGGGGACGAGGCGGCGAGTTCGCGGTGAAGTTGATCGACATCGCGGCCACGCATCGCTCCGAAGCTGAATTTCATCGTTTTCGCATGCACGAAGCCGCGGGCTTGGGAGTAACCGTGGAAGTCGCCGAGCAGATGGGTTTCCGGGTAGGGGACATACGGCAGGGTGAACACCGTCGCACCCGGTGCAGCCTCTTCGAGCTTTCGGAAGAATTCGGCATCGGAGTACCAGAGTTTCGTCGTTGCATCGCGGTCATCCGCGATCTTGAGGGTGAACCATCGGGCCTCGGTCTGATCCGCGATCCCCAAGGCGGTCCAGACGAGCATCGCGGGAATGGCGAACCGTCGCGTCAAGCCGACGCGTGACGCATAGAAGCGATCGATGCTGCGAAAGGTGAGGTACAGTGCCCCGAAGGCAATAAAGATGCTGATGCGGTTGACGGCCCGGACCTGCGGCGTCACCAGGAAGTTGAACAGCGAACCGAAGCCGCCGACGGTACCGAAGAGCAACGCGAACAGCAGCAACACACCAACGGAACGAATGCCCCAGCGGTCGCCCGGCAGGAACGCCGCGAACAGACCGACGAGCAGGCCGAAGCCGCCGAGGAAGCCAAGCGGCGTTGCGACATTTTCATTTTGCACCGGTCTCAGTGGATGC